>LXNI01000075.1_pt1 | contig 112521 bp, 88 predicted proteins | sample 809091 | NCBI WGS metagenome assembly LXNI01 (sample SAMN04870527, study PRJNA318959) | sponge metagenome | biome: 01000161; feature: marine sponge reef; material: water | host: Sarcotragus foetidus | place: Greece: Milos, Mediterranean Sea | collected 2013-05-29 | depth 5-7 m | reverse complement strand
TCGTTCCACTGCTCCGAGCCGGGCTCGGCGGCCTGGTACCAGAGCCGCCCGACGTTGCCGAAGCGGTGCTGCTCGTCCTGGTAGTTGTAGTTGAGGGGCCAGTCCTGGACGCTGTAGTCGGTAAGCATCGACTCCATGAGGCCGTAGTAGTGCGTCATCATGTCGAGGCCGACTTCGGCGGCGTCGAGTGCGGTCATGCGCGGCACGCCCATCTGGCCGAGGTGGGCGACGGTGCCGAGGCCGTGCATGTGCGCCTCGTCGATGACCGCGGCCATGATGTCGGGGTCCATCGCGCCGAGCTTGAGGCCGTCGATCTTCGCGCCATCGACGTCGACCTCGGCGGCCCACCGCACCCACTCGCGCGCCTTCTCGGGCGAGTCGACCGGGCCGTTGTCCCAGGCCTCGCCTGGCCGCGCGTAGGTGAACATGCGCGGCGCGACGATCTCGTTGCGCGCGGCGGCGGCCTTCTCCTCCAGCGCCCACATCATCGGCCCGTGTCCGACGCCGCGAGAGGTGGTGATCCCGTGCCCCATCCAGAGCTTGTAGGTGTACTCGGGCTGGGGCGCCTTGCCGCCGCCGCCGGTGTGGGCATGCATGTCGACGAAGCCGGGCATGATGAACATGCCGGTCATGTCGATCTCCCTGGTGGCGCCCGAGGGGCGGCTGTCCTCGTTGATCGGCACGCCGGGATATCCAACCGTCTGGATTGCGGATATCCGATCGCCCTCGATGACGATATCCACGGGGCCCATGGGCGGGGCGCCGGTACCGTCGATGATCGTGGCGCCGCGGAGGATCAGCCGCTCGTGGGGGCCGTCCCCTTCGTCGGCACCGCGGAGGGTGGTGGGTTCCATCTGCGCGGCGAGCGCGGCAGGAATGGCCGCCGCCGTGGCGAGAGCGAGAGCGAACTGGCGGATCGGGCCGCGTGAGAACTGCATCCGGGAACCTCCTGGGTGATGAAATGTCATACGGGCATTGAATGTTAGCCGCATGGCGGGCGCGTGCACAGGAGCCGCGGGTCCCGCGCGCGCGAGGACCCTGGTCTCACGTGGACAGAAGCCGCGCCGCGGATTAGCGTTTTCCATGACCCAGCACGACGCCGAACAGGCCGACCCACAGGCTCTCGGCCACGAGGAGGCCGCCGCCGAGATCGAGCGGCTGAGCGCCGAGATCAACCGCCACGACCGTCTCTACTACGTGGAAAACCGGCCAGCGGTCGCCGACTCAGCGTACGATGCCCTGTTTCGCCGGCTGCAGGCGCTGGAGGCCGCTCATCCGGCGCTGACGACGCCGGATTCGCCCACGCAGCGAGTCGGCGCGGACCCGAGGGACAGCCTCCCGAGCTTCGAGCACGCCGTGCCCATGCTGTCGCTGGATTCGGCGCAGGACCTCGATGCGGTGCGCCGTTTCGACGAGCGGCTGCGCAAGGCGCTCGTCGACGTGGACATCCGGTACGTGGTCGAGCCGAAGCTGGACGGCGCCTCGGTGGAACTGGTGTACGTGAACGGCGTCCTCGACCGCGCGGTGACGAGGGGGAACGGCCGCGTCGGCGAAGGCGTCACCGAGAACGTCCGCACCATCCCGTCCGTCCCGCTGCGACTCCGCGAAGAGGAGATCGCGGCCCCCGCGTTCCTCTCGGTGCGGGGCGAGGCGCTCATGTACCTCAGTGACTTCGAGTCGCTGAACCAGCGGCGGATCGAGGCGGAGGATCAGCCGTACCAGAACCCCCGCAACGCGACATCGGGGGCGCTGCGGCAGCTCGATTCGCGAATCACCGCGCAGCGGCCCCTGACGGTGCTGGCCTACGACGTGATGGCGGTCGAGGGGGCCGACTTCGACACCGATTCCGAGGGCCTGGCCGCCCTGGGAGCGTGGGGCTTCCGGACGCCGGAGCGGATCGCGGTCATGGAGTCGGTGGACGAGATCGCCGAATACCATCGCGGCTTCGACGCCGACCGCGATTCGCTGGACTACGAGATCGACGGTGTTGTGGTGAAGCTCGACGCACTGGCGCCCAGGCGCCGGCTGGGCAGCACGTCGCATCACCCCAGGTGGGCGATCGCCTTCAAGTTCGAGCCCCGCAAGGAGGTAACCCGGATCGACCGCATCTTCGTGTCCGTCGGGCGGACCGGGGTGCTGACGCCGGTGGCGCTGCTGCGGCCGGTCGAGGTGGGTGGAGTGACCGTGTCGCGGGCTTCGCTGCACAACCGGGAGGAACTCGAACGCAAGGACGTGCGCAAGGGTGATCTCGTGCGGGTGCAGCGCGCGGGAGACGTGATCCCGCAGGTCGTCGAGCGGGTCGATGAGGACGGTCGGGAGCGGGAGCCGCCGTTTTCGATGCCGGAAGCCTGCCCGTCGTGCGATACCCCGCCCGTCGAGAAGGGCCCGTTCACGGTCTGCCCCAATCACTTCGCCTGCCGGGCGCAGCTGAAGGGCCGGATCACGCACTTCGGGTCGCGTGGCGCCCTGGACATCGAGGGACTCGGCGGCGAGACGGCCGCCCTCCTGGTGGACGAGGGCCTCGCGAAGGAACTGGCCGACCTCTTCGACCTGACTGAGCAGGACCTTGTTCCGCTGGAGGGCTTCGCCGAGCTGTCCGCGCGCAACCTCGTCAGTGCGATCGCGGACCGTCGCCGGGTCGAGCTGGCCCGGTTCCTGGTCGGTCTCGGGATTCCCGAAGTGGGCGCCACGGTTGCCAGGGACCTGGCGCTGCACTTTCGCGGGATCGCGGAGCTTCGCGCAGGCTCACCGGAGGACCTGGAGGCAGTGCACGGCGTGGGCCCCAAGATGTCGACGGCGATCCTCGGCTTTCTTCATGAACCACGGGTGTCCGACGCCCTCGATCGACTGCTCGCCAAGGGATTCGAATTGACCGTGCCGGATGCGCCGGCGGAGCAGGCGGCGGAGGATTGGGTGGGGAAGAGGGTGGTCCTAACGGGCGCGCTGGAAGGGTACTCGAGGAGCGAATTGAAGAAGATCCTGCAGGGGCTGGGCGCGCGGGTGACGGGGTCGGTCAGTTCGCGGACGGACTTGCTCGTGGCCGGGGCGAATGCGGGGTCCAAGCTGGCCAGGGCGAGGGAGCTCGGTGTGGAGGTGTTGGACGAAGCCGATCTGCGCGAGCGCATCGAGGGGGCGAGTTGACCAACGCCGCGCTCGCCGGCCGTGTCGCGGAACTGGCGAATCTGATGGCACTGGACGGCGGCGATGCCCACCGGGTCGCGCACTATCGCAAGACGGCGACGGCGCTGCGCCGCTTCCACCATCCGCTGGCTGAAATGATCGAGGGAGGGGTCGATCTCAGCACCGTGCCGGGGATCGGGAAGGGACTGGCCGGCGTTCTCGAGGACCTCGTGCTGCGCGGCTCGTCGCCGCGACTCGAAGCATACCGGGCGAAGATCCCTGCGGGGCTTGTCGACGTGATGCGCCTGGACGGCGTCGGCGCGACCCGGGCCCGGACGCTCCGCGGGGCGGGGGTGGATTCGGTGGAGAAGCTCGAGAAGATGCTGGCCAGTCGCGAAATCGTGAAGCTGGACGGGTTCGGACCGGGGGTCGTGGCGCGGCTCCAGCGGGGCCTGGCCGCCCGGGCGGCTCTGGCGGGCAAGTTCCTGTTGTCGCGGGCGGACCGAGCGGTGCGACGGCTCTCGTCGCTTCTCGCCGGGCAGGGGTTCGAGGTCAGGCTCGCCGGGGACGTGCGGCGCAGGGCCGAGATCGTCGCCACCTGCGACCTCGTATGCGGCGCCACGCCCGGCGCCCTGTGGAGCAGCGTTGCGGACCATGCGGATGTGTGCGTCGAAGGCGGGCGCGGCGAGAATCCTCTGCAGGTCACCTGCGACGGGGTGAAGATCAGGCTGGTGGCGGCTCCGCCGAGCCGTGTGGAGCAGATTGCGCATCACCTTACCGGTCCGCCGGCGTACATCGAGGCGCTGCAAGCGAGGGCGCGCAGCCGCGGGCTGGAGCTGACGCCGATGGGGATCGGCGACGAAGATGGCGAAGCGGGGATCTACGAGCGCCTCGGGCTGCCGCAGATCGCGCCCGAGCTCCGGGAGGACGGGACGACCATCGAGAGGGCCGAAGCGGGGCTGCCCCGGCTGGTCGAATGCGGCGACCTCAAGGGCGACCTGCACATGCACACCACCTGGAGCGACGGGGCGGCGACCATCAGGCGGATGGCGCAGGCCGCGGCCGACCGGGGATACGGCTACGTCGCGATCACCGACCATTCCCCTTCCACTCGCGTGGCCGGAGGCCTCGACGCGCAGGCGCTGCGGGCGCAAGGGGAAGAAATCGACCGGGTGCAGCGCGATTTCGCCGAGATCCGGATTCTCAGGGGCTGCGAGGTCGACATCCTTCCCGACGGCTCCCTCGACCATGACGACGAAGTGCTCGCCGGCCTCGATCTGGTCGTCATCTCGGTGCATTCAGCCTTCGAAATAAGCGAAGTCCGGATGACCGACAGGATCATCAGAGCGATGGAAAACCCGTACGTGCACATCCTCGGGCACCCCACCGGGCGCAAGCTGGGACGCCGCAACCCATACCCCGTCGACCTGCACGAGGTGCTTCGCGCGGCCGCCCGATTGAAGGTGGCCGTAGAGGTCAACAGCAATCCCCGCCGCCTCGACCTCGATCATCGCGGTCTTTGGCTCTGCGGGGAACTCGGGGTTAGCGTCGTTGTAAATTCCGATGCCCATTCGGTGGCTCGGCTGGACAATGTGCGCTACGGCGTAGACCAGGCCCGGAGGGGTTGGTTGCAGGCAAGACACATCGTGAATACCGGAGCACTGGCTGAAGTGCTGCACTGGATTCGTCAGAGGCGCAACTGACGATGCTGGGGTACATTCTGCTCCTCCTCGGCGGCTTCGGCGCACTCTATTTCGGCGCGGAGTGGCTTGTGCGGGGCGCGGCGCGGATCGCCGCCGCGATGGGTACGAGCCCCGTGGTCGTGGGACTTACGCTGGTGTCGCTGGGAACGTCCGCGCCCGAACTGGTGGTCGGCGTCATCGCCACGCTGAACGGCGAGGGCGGGCTCCTGATGGGCAACGTCCTGGGCTCCAACCTCGCCAACATCGGTCTCATCCTGGGGGCCACGGCGCTCGTCACCCCATTGGCGGTGGCCGACCGGGTGATCAACCGCGATGTGCCGATCATGATCCTGATCACGATCTTCGTCTTCCCCCTGGTGCTGGATCTGGAGGTCGACTGGGGAGACGGAGTGATCATGCTGGTCCTGCTCGTCGTGTATGTGGCCTTCACCTTCTGGACCGCCGAAGACGAGATACAGAACATTCGGCAAGAGGTGGGCAGCCTCGCGGAAGAGACCGAGGTTGGAATGGCGGGACCGGGCTGGCTGCGCAATGTGGGCCTGGTCGCGGCGGGGGCTGCCGGGCTCGGTTTCGGTGGCCAGGCCATCGTGGCCGCAGCCATCTATCTGGCCGAGGCGCTGGGCGCGAGCCCCGAGTTCATCGGGCTGACGGTCGTTGCGATCGGAACTTCGCTGCCCGAGCTGGTCACGTCGATCGTGGCCGCTGCTCGCAAGGAAACCGATATCGCGGTCGGCAACATCGTCGGCTCCAACATCTTCAACATCACCGCCGTCATGGGAGTGTCGGCGCTGGTGCGGGGCTATCCCGTCAGCGAGTCGATCCTGGGATTGCAACTGCCAGCCGTGCTGATCCTCTCGGTGCTGGTATGGCCCGTCGTGGCCAGCGCGAGGACGGTCAGGCGCATCGAGGGATTCCTGTTGCTGGTCGCCTATTTCGGCTTCATGGGGTGGATCACGTTTGTCAACTGACGCAGAAAGCCGCCAGTGGGCCGCGCGGCTTTCGCGGGTAGAGAGCCGCAACGTCACTTTCCTCGATCGGCCACCGCCGTTCTGGACGGATGCCAGGGGGTCGGAGGTTCGGGACGCCGCCGGCAACGTCTACCTGGATTTTTCCGGCGCGTTCGGAGTCGCCTTTGCGGGACATCGGCACCCGGCCGTCATGGAGCGGATCGCATCCCAGTCGGAACGGCTGGTGCACGGTATGGGTGATATCCATCCACCGGCCGTCAAGGTGGAGTTCCTGGAGGCGCTGGCGGGGCACATGCCCTGGCCCGAGTCGCGGGCAATCCTCGGTCTCAGCGGATCAGACGCCGTAGAGGCCGCCCTCAAGACGGCTCAGCTGGCAACCGGGCGCATCGGTGTCATCGCCTTCGAGGGGAGCTACCACGGGCTGACGCTGGGCGCGCTCGCGACGACTCACCGCGAACACTTTCGCCGCCCGTTCAACGACAGGCTGGTGGATCACGTTCACTACCTGCCGTTTCCTTCGTCGCCGGCCCAGGCGGCCATCGTGCTCGACCAGGTGACCGACCTCCTGTCGCCGAAGGCTGCAATGCCTGTCGGTGCCGCCATCGTGGAACCGGTTCAGGGCCGCGCGGGCGTCCGCATCCCGCCGGACGGGTTCCTGGCGGAGCTTGGCGCCCGGATGCGCGACGGCGGAGGCCTTCTCATCGCGGACGAAATCTTCACCGGGATGGGGCGAACGGGCGCCCTCCTGGCCTGCGAGCACGACGCTGCCGTTCCGGATCTCGTCTGCGTGGGCAAGGCCCTCGGGGGCGGAATGCCCCTATCCGCTTGCTGCGGCGCGTGGGCGATCGTGGACGCATGGCCTGCCTCGACCGGCGAGGCCATCCACACGAGCACCTTCCTGGGCCATCCTCTCAGCTGCGCGGGCGGGCTCGGGTTCCTGGCCGCGCTCGAGGCGGACCGTCTGGTCGAGCGGGCGAAACGCCTCGGTGACTGGGCCCTGAGCCATCTCTCGAAGGAGCTGGCGGACCATCCCGCAGTCCGGGAAGTGCGCGGCCGAGGCCTCATGATGGGCATCGAACTGAAGGAGGGACGGGGGTCCGCCCCTGCCGCGAAAATCGCCGAAGGGGTGCTCCAACGCGGGCTGATCGTGCTGCCCGCTGGAGAAACCGCGGGGGTCGTTGAGCTTACCCCGCCCGCGACAATCTCCAGGGGTGACCTCGAACGTGGGCTGAAGATCCTGGTCGAAGCGATCCGTTCAGCGTGCTGACGTAGCGAAGTCGATCCGCTCGGCCAGCTTGAAGTCCTTCTCGGTGACCCCGCCTGCGTCGTGCGTGGACACGCTCAGAATGACCTCATTGTACTTGACCGTGATGTCCGGATGATGATCCAGCTCGTCGGCGATCGTGGCGACGCGATTGACGAATACGACCGCGCTGCGGAAAGAGGGGAAGGTGTATTTCTTGCGGATCGAGCCTTCCCAATACTGCCATCGGGGATGGGTTGCGATCCACCCCTCGATCTCGTGCTGCGGGAGATTCTTCGTCATCGTTCCCCGCCCTCCGCGTAGCCTGCTGCGCAACGGGTTTACGGTCGCGCCACGACTAGAATCATAACCGCACTCCCACAGGCGGCCAAGGTCGGAGTGGCCGATGCTATCCGGGCAGGGGCCTGGCCGGCGAGACGGTTGCCGACTGTCATTGACGGAACATATGGCGTTCCCGAAGATCAAGCATGACGACACTCCGGGAACTGCTCATTCGGTCCAGCCGCACGTTCGCCGTGGGGATCGAAATCCTCCCCGAGCCGCTGAGGCGCGAGATCAAGGTCGCCTACCTGCTTCTGCGCGTTTCCGACTATCTCGAGGACAACCAGGAGCTGGAAGACAGCGACAAGATTGCCCTGCTGAACGACTGGAGGCGTGTCCTCGGCGCCGGGCCGGGACGTGAAGCCCTTCTCGAGCGGCTTAAGGAGGCTGAAGAGGACACGCCGGACGCCCTGGTAGCCCGCAACGCAGGCGCGGTCCTCGAGGAACTGGATCGGCTGGACCCGGATGCGCGAGCGATCCTTGTACGGCGCGTGGGAGAATCGAGTGCCGGAATGGCGCGCTGGACGCGGCGCGGGTCCGTCTTCGAAACCGAGGCCGATCTCGACGACTACATGCACGAGGTGGCGGGGCGCGTGGGCCATCTGCTCACCGAACTGTTCACCCTCCGCCTCTCGGGCGTCGGAGCCAGTCAGGATCGGTTGATGCGGCTGGGCCGCGAATTCGGCCTGGCGCTGCAGACCGTCAACGTCATACGCGGATTGCACGAGGACCGCGACCGCGGCTGGGTATACGTCCCGACCGAGTTCCTCCCGGGCTCGACGATCAGTCCGGCGAAGCTCTTCGAGCCGGAGAACCAGCGGGCCGCAATGTCGGCGCTGTCCCGGCTGGTGCAGAAGGCGGACCGTCACCTGGCCGCGGCCCGGGCGTACATTCGCATGATTCCCCGCCGGCATCACGGAGTTCGCATCTTCTGCATGCTCCCGCTCTTCTTTGCCGTGCGCACTCTCGCGCTCAGCCGGGGAAACCCCAACGTTCTCGAGCGCGAGACCAAGATGACCCGCCGCGAAGTCGTCGCCATCACCCGAAACGCGAGATTCCTGGGCTTCTCCAACGGATGGATCGACTGGTATAGCCGACGACTGACAGTGGCCGGACCAGTCGTTGACCTCTCCCGGAGAAACAGATAACTTAAAGATCTTGCTGCGGGGTGGAGCAGTCTGGTAGCTCGTCGGGCTCATAACCCGAAGGTCGCGGGTTCGAATCCCGCCCCCGCTATGACTGCATCATATCATGGAACGCCGCCTCGCGCGGCGTTTCTGACGTAGACCGGCCAGGCCACCGGAGACCGAGACCCTCAGGGTTTCGGCCCTTCGGCACGGACCCGGTCGGTTTTTGTCGGAACGATGCTGCTTGCAGGCCAGGTAGCTCAGTTGGTAGAGCACGCGACTGAAAATCGCGGTGTCGGCGGTTCAATTCCGCCCCTGGCCATGGGAGTGCCACAGGTCCGTAGCTCAATTTGGTAGAGCACCGGTCTCCAAAACCGGCGGTTGGGGGTTCGAGTCCCTCCGGGCCTGTACGACGGGGTGACGCCCTCATCGTCTAACGGTTAGGACACCACTCTTTCAAGGTGGAGATCGGGGTTCGATTCCCCGTGAGGGTATACGGCCGGGGTCCGCCCCGGCTGGGCAGTGAAGCAGGGGCTGTAGCTCAGTTTGGTTAGAGTGCCGGTCTGTCACACCGGAGGCCGCGGGTTCGAGTCCCGTCAGCCCCGCTGCCGGTTGTTGGCTGGATGATTGAAAATTCGGGTCTTGGAGCGAGTGTTCCTGGCGCATGGTTCGCACCATTGGGGCCGTAGCTCAGTTGGGAGAGCGCCTGAATGGCATTCAGGAGGTCAGGGGTTCGATTCCCCTCGGCTCCACTGCAATAGTGCCGACGTGCCACGCTCGGGTGGCGGAATTGGTAGACGCGCAGGATTCAGGATCCTGTGGGGGTTAACCCCGTGAGGGTTCGAGTCCCTCCCCGAGCACTATGTGCAGGAGCTGGTCGCCCACGTGCTGGAATTGGTAGACAGGCTGGTTTGAGGGACCAGTGTTCGAAAGGACGTACAGGTTCGAGTCCTGTCGTGGGCACTGTACTGGGCGAGCCAAAGCTCGCAAGAGCGCCCGTAGCTCAATTGGATAGAGTACCTGACTACGGATCAGGGGGTTGGGGGTTCAAGTCCTCCCGGGCGCGTATAACCGGTGCGACCGCCGGATGAGGGCGCGTAGCTCAGTTGGTTAGAGTGCCACGTTGACATCGTGGAGGTCACAGGTTCGAGTCCTGTCGCGCCCATGGACGCCTGCGATCCCGTCGCGGGACACTGCAGAGGAGGGGGCCGTAGCTCAGTTGGGAGAGCGCAGCGTTCGCAACGCTGAGGTCAGGGGTTCGACTCCCCTCGGCTCCACTGGCAGAGGCAGCTGCAGCGGGCGCCTGCTTGCCGCCCGCCCCAAACATCGCCACCGTAGCTCAGTCTGGTAGAGCACGTCACTCGTAATGACGGGGTCGTCGGTTCGAGTCCGACCGGTGGCTCTACCCTGACGTAACGTCAGGGCTTGCGGCGAAAAAACACATAGCCCCGTGGTGTAACTGGCAACACGTCTGACTCTGGATCAGAAGAGTCCTGGTTCGAGCCCAGGCGGGGCTACTTGGAGGGATGGCTGAGCGGCTAAAAGCGGCGCCCTGCTAAGGCGTTGGTCCTAGCGACCACGTGGGTTCGAATCCCACTCCCTCCGCTGAGCGAAAGCGATCGGAGGGAATGGGGTTCGAACATGTTCGAGCCGGAAGCGTTCGCGCCAGCCGGCGCGAACGCTGGAGACGGCCGAGGACGGCGAAGCCGCCACAGGCCAATCCCACTCCCACGACCCCGCGTCGACAAGGAGAAACGGGTTTGCGTCCGAGCCAACGGCGACGGACGCCCCAAGCCACCCTCTCGTCGGACAAGCCTCAGCGCATGTCCACGATTCCTCGAAACACCCAGGAGGCGTAGTCCTAATTGGTAAGGCACCGCACTCGAAATGCGGCGTGCGTCGAGCACTTGGGGGTTCGAGTCCCTCCGCCTCCGCTCGGAACCTCCTCGTCATCTCCAAGACCCGCTGGCAGGCAAATAGGAAGACTCATCTTCACGGGGCGTGGCTCAGTCCGGTAGAGCGCTGCGTTCGGGTCGCAGAGGTCCCCGGTTCGAATCCGGGCGCCCCGATTCAGCCGGCAAAGAGTAGGACGGGTGGCCGAGTGGCTTAAGGCGCACGACTGGAAATCGTGTGGGCATCTGCCCGCGTGGGTTCGAATCCCACCCCGTCCGTGCAACGACAGTAAACGGACGGGATGGGGTTCGAACTTGTTCGAGCCGAAGGCGGTCGCGCCACCAGGCGCGAACGCCGGAGACGGCCGAAGGCCAATCCCACCCCTTCGGTCCAGTGTCAGCAAACGAAACGGGCATGGGGTTCGAACTTGTTCGAGCCGAAGGCGGTCGCGCCACCAGGCGCGAGCGCCGTAGACGGCCGAAGGCCAATCCCACCCCTTCGGTCCAGTGTCAGCAAACGAAATGGGCATGGGGTTCGAACTTGTTCGAGCCGAAGGCGGTCGCGCCGCCAGGCGCGAACGCCGTAGACGGCCGAAGGCCAATCCCACCCCTCGGTCCAGTGTCAGCTGCCGAAACGGGTATGGGGTTCGACTTGTTCGAGCCGAAGGCGGTCGCGCCGCCAGGCGCGAACGCCGTAGACGGCCGAAGGCCAATCCCACCCCTCGGTCCAGTGTCAGCAAACGAAACGGGCATGGGGTTCGAACTTGTTCGAGCCGTAGACGGTCGCATGCCAGTCCCACTCCCTCGGCAGCCTAGAGTTGGAAAGGCTTCGGGGTCGCCGCTCCGGCTTCGGGCGTACATGGATGGCCCGGCATCCACGTACAAGGTGCGCAGCAGCGGCTCGTCCTAGCCGGTCTGGAACTTGTCCATCAGACTCATCCACCGCGCTGCCTCACCTCACCTCCACCTCATCCACCTCGAACGCGTAGGTCCCCACCGGCCCCTGCGCCACAAACGCCAGCCCCGCGATGATCTCCGGTGTGGCCGTCGGGAAGTCTTCCAGCTGGATCTCCAACTGGGTCCATTCCTCGGGCGCGATGAACGTCACGGTGGGCGGCGGCCCGACCGGCTGCGCGCTGCTGATCAGCATCACGGAGTAATGCCGACCATCCCCGCGCGTGCGGAAGCGGATCACCTCCCGGCCAGAGAAGTCCACGGGCTGCATGGGCTGCGCGCCGGGCATCCAGATCACGCCCGCCCAGGGAAAGGGGAGCCCCGGAGCGATCTCGCCTGTGACCACCAGCGCGCCGTCCCGCACGCCCACGTTGACGCTTGAGGAGCCGCCGGTCATCTGGTCCGTTGTCACATCCCATGCGCCGAAACTCGCCTCGAACCCGTCCTCGAAGCCAGCGACCAGAGTTTCCGCCGGAGCGGGTGTAATCTTGGCCTGAGGCCCGCCCCCCGCGGAGCCGACCACGCGCTCCACGAGATACCCATCCTTCCAGATCGCGACGATGTCGTGGCTGCGCGATACGTCTTCCTCGAGGTCGCCGCGCACTAGCACCAGGTCTGCGAGATGGCCTTCGGCGATCCGGCCGCGCTCCGCAACGCCGAACGCGTCCGCCGCCACCGAAGTTGCCGCCGCCAGCGCCTCTGCGCTTCCCATGCCGGCGCGTCCGAGCAGACGTAGCTCCCCGTGCATCGAGATTCCCGCCCCGGTCCCCGGGTTCGGGCTGTCCGTGCCGGCGACCAGCCGCACTCCGGCCGCGCGCAGCCTTCGGACGTTCTCCATCGCCACGTTTCCGCCCTCCGCGAGGCCACCCGAGAAACGACCGTCGAGTGTCTGCCGTTGAATCGCTGAGAGCATTGCTTCGTCGGTCTCGCGCAGCAGTTCCGCCACTGCGGTGTCCTCGGCCGAAACCATGACCGAGAGCGTCGGAACCACGAAGATGCCAGCTTCCGCAAAGCGCCGGGCGTCCTCCGCGGAGACGACCTCGTCGTGCCACACGTGCACCAGACCGTCGGCGCCGAAAGCCGTCGCCTGGAGAGCCGTTTCGAGGGTGCTCACGTGCACCACGGCGGTGAGTCCCTCCGCGTGCGCGGCCGCGATGACCGCGGCGACGGTCTCTCCGTCGAGCGACGGGATCTCCATGTCGAAGGCGCTGCCGTCCTCGTAGATGATCTTGATCCAGTCGGAGCCCTCGTCTTGGCGCGCCCTCACCCACGCCGCGGCCTCGTCCGGGCCGGTGAGCGTCTCCACGGGAATCCCATACTGCGTGCCGTGGCCTTCGGGGGCGGTCGCCGCCATGCCGGCGGAGAAGAGGTCCGCCTCGGTGCCGCGCGCCACCTCGACGCGCGCGGCCCGGTGCGCCGCGGCGAAGGCCGGGTCCGTGGACTGGTCCAGCACCGTGGTCACCCCGAAGCGCAGTGCGTCTCTCAGCGTCGAGGGGAAGCTGTGCACGTGGCCGTCGATCAGCCCAGGGACAAGCGTGTAGCCCCGCCCGTCCAGGCGCGGGAGTTCCTCGGGCAGGTCCAGCTTCTGGCCGGCGTGCCGGATCCTCCCATCCTCGACCCACACGTCCCATCCCTGCCGGAAGGCCTCGCCGTCGAACGCCATGACATCCACAATCGCGAACGTCTCCTGCGGAACTCCCCGGGCCGGGCCCTCCGCGGCCTGCGGCACCGGCAGGGTCGCGAGCACGCCGGTGAAGACCGCGACTCCGATCACGAGCCAAGTCGGGCTCCCGCCAATGAGATGACGAACACTCTTCATCGGGACCTCCTCATCGAGAGGCTGTCCGCGCGGCGGAACCCGAGCGCCGCCAACGCGAGGAATACGAGCGTTTCGGCCACCAGAACCGCCAGATGCATCGGGACCGACTGCCCGGCGTCCATGGCGATGACCTTGAGCGCGAGTTGCGCGTGGTGATAGGCGGGAAGCGCGAGCGCGATGTCCTGCATGACATCCGGGAACATGTAGATGGGGAGCCAGAGCCCGGCGAGCATGGCCATGGGGAGGAAGACAAGGTTGACCACAGCCACGGCCGAGCGTCCCCCGGCCCACGCGCCGATCGCCAGGCCCAGGGCACAGAACGGGATCACGCCGGCGAGCAGCACCCCGGCCAGCGCGAACCACTGCCAGCGGTAGAGGGCCACCCCCGCCGCGTGCGCGGCCGTCAGGAACAGGGCCGCCACGACAACCGCTCCGAAGATCAGCGCCGCCATGACCTTGGCGAACAGGTAGGCGCCGGCGGGCATGGGCGTGGTCTGCTTCAGGAGCAGGACGCCAGTGTCGCGTTCGTTCGCGAGCCCGGCTCCAAAACCGAAGAGCGCCGGGCCGAGGACGCCGAAGACGCCGTAGGTCGCCAGCACGTAGGTCGGTACGGCCAGCGACACCCCGCGCGTGCCCATGATCACGCCGAAGAACAGGTACAAGATGAGCGGGAACGTCAGGGTGGGGATAGCGAACATGGGCTCCCGCAACACCTCCAAGACCTGGAAGCGCGCCTCCAGCAGGTAGATCCGGAAGCGCCGACCCGGGGTCATGTGGTGTCCCTCGTCAGCGCGAGAAACGCCTCTTCGAGTCCCGCGGCCACGACGGTGAGATCCGCCAGCGCCTCGTCGCGGACGAGCAGCTCCCGAACTAGAACCTCGGGCTGCGTTGTCAGTGCCTCCAGATGCTGTCCCCGCGTCTTGGCCTCGACCACGCCGGGCAAGCTCGCCACCGCATCGGGCGCGATCCGGGTGACGCAGCGCACGAGCCGTCCCGCCGTGCGCGACTTGATCTCCGCCGGGGTGCCCTCCGCGATCCGCCGCCCGTTGTGGATAACCACCACGCGGTCGGCCAGCGCGTCGGCCTCGTCCAGGTTGTGGGTCGTGAGGACGGTGGTGCGTCCGGATTCCCGGAGGGCCCGAATCTCGTTCCACAGGCGGTGCCGGGCATCGACGTCGAGCCCGGTCGTGGGTTCGTCCAGGAACAGCAACTCCGGATCGCCCGCCAGCGCCAGCGCGAACATCACCCGCTGCTTCTGGCCGCCCGAGAGCTTCCCGTATCGGCGCCGGGCGAGATCTTCGAGGCCCGCCATGGCCAGCAGGCGCGAAGCCGAGAACGGAGCGGGATAGTAGGCGCGGAACAGCTCGATGTGCTCGCGCACCGTCAGGTTCGCGGAGATGCCCGAGATCTGCAGCATCGCCCCGCGGCGCACCCGCACTTCGGCCGCTCCCGGCGCAGAACCGAAGACGCTCGCCACGCCCTCCTGCACCTGCAGGCTCCCGAGGAGGAGGCTGATGGCAGTGGTCTTGCCGGCGCCATTTGGCCCCAATACGCCCAGCACCTCGCCACGCCGGACCTCTAGGTCGAGGCCTTCCAGCGCCAGCACCGGTCCGTATCGATGCGTTACGCGCGAGAGGCTGGCCAGGGTAGGGCTATGCGCGGCTTGCATAGGCTGAACTTACGAGTCCGTGGTGAGAGTGGTTTCGCGAACGGCTGGACCGCCGTCTCAACGCAACTCAAGCACCCGACCGCCCTTGGTGCGGCCTCCACAGTGAGAGCCAGTCTGCGCAACGTCTAAGCGTCGCGATGATCCAGCTCAGAAGCATCGCCTTTCGAATGCCGCGGAGAGTTCTTGCACGACTACTGACCCCCCCGTGCTTTCCGGCATCGGACCCAGTCGCAATATTGCCGTTGCCCTGCTGGCAAACGACGGACCTCGGCCAACCACCCGGCAGACACCAGCGCTTCGGTCCAACCACCGCCCCGAACAGAACCGAACTCTCCCGGAGAATCCATGCACCCGCCTCGCGCCCCCGAATCCGGCCACACCCCCCGCCCCCCCACCACCGCCACCACCCTCGCCCTCCTCGCCCTGATCGCTGCCTGCGCCGAAGCACCCATCTCCAGCTTCGCCGATCTCGCCGAGTCCCACCTGCCGCAAATCGAAGGCAGCATCCAGGTCCCCGGCCTGCAGGCGGAAGTCGAGGTCCTGCGCGATCCGTGGGGTGTACCCCATATCTACGCCTCCAACCTCGACGACCTCTTCCTTGCCCAGGGTTTCGTACAGGCCCAGGATCGTCTCTGGCAGATGGAGATGTACAGAAGGGCCGGCGAGGGGCGGCTCTCCGAGGTTCTGGGGTCCGAGGCGCTCCAGCACGACCGTGTCGCGCGCCTGCTCAAGTTCCGGGGCCCATTCGACGACGACGAGTACACCAGCTACCACCCCGAGGGCCGTCGCATCCTGGAGGCCTTTGCGGCCGGGGTCAATGCCTACATCGACCACGCGACCGCGGCCGGAGAACTGCCCGTCGAGTTCCAGTTGACGGGGATCGAGCCCGAGCCCTGGACCGCCGAGACGCCGCTACTGCGCATGCAGACCGCGATGCCGGTCGGGGATGTGCGCCGTGAGCTGCGGCTGGCCGGGCGGGTGGCCGAGCTGGGAGCCGAGGAAGCCAATCGGCAGGCGAATCCCACCCCCTGGCGCGAACTCGAGGTCCCCGCGGGTGTCGACCTGTCGCTGATTTCGAATGAACTGCTGGCCGGTGTGACGGGTTTCCGCAACGCGATGAGCAGCCCGCCCCTGGCAGCGCTCTACGACGCCTGGACGGGGTCGGAGATGGCGCTCAACCTGGGCGCGCGCGAGACCTCCCCCGGGAGCAACAACTGGGCGATTCACGGGAGCCGCACCGCGAGCGGCCACGCAATCGTCGCCAACGACCCGCACCGCGGAGTCACGAACCCGTCTCTCCGCTACGTCGTGCACCTGGACGCACCCGGCTGGACCGCCATCGGCTCGACCGAACCGGTGCTCCCCGGGGTGGCGATCGGACACAACGGACGCATCGCCTGGGGGCTCACCATCGTGGGCACCGACCAGTCGGACGTGTACGTCGAGCAGGTGAACCCGGATGACCCCAAACAGGTGCGCTGGGGCGACGCGTGGGAGGAGGTGCGGACCATCACCGAGACCGTCCAGGTGAAGGACGGTGAGCCCGTGATCATGGAACTCGAGTTCTCGCGCCACGGCCCGATCTTCCACCGGGACCCGGACAACAACCTCGCCTACGCCATGCGCTCGACCATGCACGAGCCCGGAACCACGGGATATCTCTCCGGGCTCCGGCTCAACGTGGTCTCCGACTGCGCCGGTTTCCTCGAGGAGCTGCGCTACTGGCTTGCCCCCACCGAGAACATGATCTGCGGGGACGCCGACGGGAATATCGCCTAGCAGGCCGCCGCGCTCTCGCCGAGCCGCCCCAACTGGCATGGACGGCTGCCGGTGCCGGGGACCGGCGAATACGAGTGGGACGGCTTCCGCGACGAACTTCCCACCGAGCTCAATCCGGAGCGCGGCTGGGTGGGCACGGCCAACCACGACATCCATCCGCCCGGATACGATCCGCCGCTCTTCTTCAAGACCGCAGGCCCATACGCCCGCTTCGCGCGGGTCCAGGAGGTGCTGAACGCAGGCAGCGACTTCACGCAGGAGGACTCGCGGCTGCTCCAGCAGGACGCCTACTCGGCTTCGGGCGCGCGCCACGCGGCACTCTTCCAGGGATGGACAGCGAACGACGCGGAACTGGAGCCCTACCGGGCCGAACTGGCCGCGTGGGACGGCGTTTTCCACCGGGACAACCGGGCAGCCGCGATCTACCGCCGGCTCGACAGGGAGGCTCTGGACTCGTACCAGAACAATCCGGGTGAATCCGGGTCGACCGACCATGAAAGCGTCCTGGCCGCCGCCATCGGACGGATCACCGCCGACCAGGGCGACGACCCGGCCCAGTGGCGTTGGGGACGCGACCACCGCAACGAATTCCCGCACGCGCTCGTGACCGCATACGACCTGCCCTCGGCGGAGCGGTCGGGAGGCGCGGGCACGGTGGCCGCGACGGGGGCTACCTACCGTCACATCGTCGACTTCGCCGACCTGGACGGGTCACTGTTCACCAACGCGCCCGGCCAGTCCGGACGGCCTGGAAGCCCCTACTACGGCAATCTCACCGAGGACTGGGCCGACCAGGACTACTTCCCGATGCTCTTCTCGCGAGAGGCGGTGGAAGCGCGCGCGGAGTACCGGCTCGTTTTGGGCCCCGGATGACCAAAAGCGCCCGGATCGCGAGATGGCTCGCAGCGGTGATCATGATCACCTATGGCTTTGCGAAACTGAACGGGTCTCAATTCACGGTGCTCGACTCGGAGGTCACGAAGCCAATGGGCGAGGTCAGTGGATTCTGGCTGACCTGGTACTACTTCAGTTTTTCGACGATCTACGGAACGATCATCGCCTTGGTCGAAATCGGGGGCGGCCTGCTGCTGATCTGGCCGCGTACGGCCCTGGTCGGCGCACTTGTTCTATTTCCGGTAGTCACCAACATCATCCTCACCGACATCCTCTTCGGAATTGGCGCCTTGCCGGCCTCCGTACTCGTGTTGGTCTGTCTCGTGATCGTGGTCCGACCCCATGCACGGCGGCTTGCCGAGGCCGTGCTCCTCAACATCGACTCATCCCGCAGGGCCATGGTGCTCCGCGGTGCTGCCGTGGTGGGCGTGCTCGCGGGGGCTTGGGGCTTCTCGTACTGGGCCGCCAACTACAACAACCGCAGCCCCACGCCAATCGATGGTGTCTGGGCGGTCGAGGACGGAAGCGAACAGCTCGAGCACGTTTTCTTCGAATACAATCGAGCCGGCATGGCAGTATTCCGGTTCGATGACGGAGACACCGTCCACCACTTCGAAGTCGACTCGATTGGCCAGGTGCGCGTATGGCGGCAGTGGCTGCAGAAGGGCCCGCTCATCTACCAGGGACAGGTAGTCGACTCGGGACGAATCGAGTTGCGACCGCTCGGGGATGGCACCCGGATCGTCCTCGTCAGGGAATAGGCCAGCAGCGCACACGGGCGCTCACAGTCCTACCCCATCCCGTCCAGCACCCCGAGCGCCTCCTCCGGCTCGGGCCGCCGCGTATAGTCCACGTCCACCCCCGCCCAGCCAACGACCCCATCCTGACCAACCACATAGGTCGCGGCGATCGGCAGCTCCCAGGTCAGATCGCCGTTGAACCGGGCGAGGTCGATGCGGAAACTGTCCCGATAGATGTCCTGCAGATCCTCCGTCATCTGGAAAGTCAGCCCATAGGACCGCGCAACGCCGTTCCCGGAGTCCACGAGGACATCGAACCCGATCCCGTCTTCCCGGGCCCAGGCGGCGGCGAAGTCGTGCAGCTGCGGCGACAGCGTCAGCACCGTGGCGCCGCGCGCGCGAATCTCGGGAAGAAGTGCCTGGAGAGCAGCCTGCTCCGCGCGGCAATAGGGTCACCAGCGCCCGCGGAAGAAGCTGATCACGGCCGGCCCGCTCCGAAGGACCTGCGCGAGCCGCACCGTCTCGTGGTCCAGGTTGGGCCGAGCGAAGAGAGGAGCCCGATCACCGGCCTTCACGACGCCGTCAAGGATTCCGGACGCCTCCAGATCCGCAACGCCGCAGCGTAGGGTTTGGGTGATTGAAGGGTCGCGCTTGGCAACTCCGGCTTCCCTGATGCGGTCCAGGGTCGGTGCGAGTGTGGGCATGGTGAGCCTGCGGAAGTGGGGGATTTGAACCCCAAGAGCGGGTCTGGTCACAACTTCCAACGTAACCGGAACCGGGCACTAGACGTCATCCTCGCGCCGTGGTCCGCACTTACCCTGCGTTGCGTGCCTTCTTCCAAGCTCGTCAAGCCAGCATCGGGCGACGCACAGGGAGAAGTCCGGAAGCCAGACCGCGGCGCTTGGCCAATCGCACAACCCGGGACCCAGGGATTCGATCAGGCAGCCCATGCTTGAACCCACGACCGCGTTCAACACGGTCTGGCCGTCCGGGGCGGTGACCCGAAACACGAGGGCTTCGGGTCCGCTGGTCACCCTCGCAACTTCGAGGGACCATCCATCGGGCTCGCCTGGGGCCGGGATCTGGACTGCCTGCCCGGTTTGGCGCGCCATCCTGAGCAGTGGTTCGTATGCGGCGACAACGTCACTGTCGGTTCCGCCGATGTGAAATGGGTTTGCCGTCCGAGCAGCCGCCCACGTTCCAAACCCTGACGATGGCGCCGCGACGTGAGTGTATTCCATTGAGCTTCCCTCGGTTGGTCCCCCAAGACCCAGTGTGTTGGCCAAGAAACGTCGCACTAATATGGCCGTACGGATATGTACATCATCAGCGTGGCACCCTGGTCTTCATCAGCGAATGCGACCGGTGACTGCCAGGCGGTCTTGACCGCTCGGAGGTTAGGATACCGTAGTGGCGCGATCCGATTGCGATGATTCAACCCCCGGAGAGAGAATGGTGAAGTCGATCACAACGAACGTGCTGGCCCTTTTCGTCCTGCCGGTGGGATTGTCGGGACAGGATCTGGCACTCACCAGGGCCGTCGTCCTCAACCCCGCCGACGAAACCGTGCACCGCGGCGCGGTCGTCATCCAGGCCGGACGCATCGCGATGCTCGCCGACGCCCTTGCCCCGGACTTCGACGGAACCGTCCTGGACCTCGATGGCAGATTCGTCGTCCCAGCCCTTGCCGACGTTCACACTCACTCCTTCGGCAACGCATCTCCCGGCGGCATGCCCCAGCTTCTCGGCCCGCAGGGAACCGCGAACGCGGCCCTCTACACCGGCGTGGCCTTCATCCTCGACCTCTTCAGCCCGGAAGACATGATCCTGGGCTTCCGCGACGGTCAGCGCGCGGACGGCCCCCAAGGCGCGATGCTCTTCGCGGCCGGCCCGTGCCTGACCGCCACCAACGGCCACTGCTCCGAGTACGGGGTGCCCACGCGCATCGTCGACACGCCGGAGGACGCACGCAGAGAGGTCGCCGATCTCGCGGGGAAGACCCCCGATGTCGTCAAGATCGTGTACGACCATCAGAGCTACGGCGGACGCAGCATGCCGACCGTGGACCTTGCCACCCTGACCGCCGTGATCGAAACCGCCCGCGGGCACGGCCTCAAGACGGTGGTTCACGTGGGCACCTGGGAGGACGTGCGCGACGCGGTTATGGCCGGTGCGGACGCTGTCACCCACACACCAGGTCCTCAACCAGCCCCCGCCGATCTCGCCGCGCTGATGGTGGAATCGGGCACCTACCACATCCCGACCCTGGCCGTACAGAGCGAGTTCGCGCGCATGGTGGACAATCCCGGCCTCCTCGACGATCCCCTGCTGACAGAGACCGTGCCCCAGCCGCTCCGGGACCTGTATCGTGATTTCGACCCCTCGCAATCCGCCTTTCAGGATTGGTTGGGCTACCAGCGCATCCTGACCCAGCCGAGCGGCGAGGCCGTGAAATCCCTCTCCGACGCCGGCGTCCTGATGCTTGCGGGGACCGACGGCGGCAACCCGGGCGTTTTTCAGGGATACTCCGTTCACCGCGAACTCGAACTCCTGGAGGCCGCGGGCCTGTCCCCTTGGGCAGTGCTTCGTAGCGCGACGACCGACGCCTCGCGCTTCCTGGGCCACCCGTGGGGCGTCGAGCCCGGCGACGAGGCCACGCTGGTCGTCCTCGACGCCTCGCCACTGGAATCCATCGCCAACACAAAGCGCATCCACGCCGTGATTCGAGCGGGGGTCGTGGTGGACCGGGAGGCGCTGCGGACCTGGTAGGCGGGAAAGCGCTCCCGGTTGGCCTGGAAACCGGAGGGCCGGCCATCTCGTCATGAGTGCCTAATCCCGTGGACCGCTCTGGAGAGTGCGTCCGGGACTCATTCAGCCCCACCACGAGAAAGGGCAAGGCGATGGCGAAGAGGATGATCTGAATGGTTGCGCTTGTGAGTTTCCTCCCCGCAGGACTGTCAGCCCAGAGACAATGCGAGTTCCGCGACGATGTCGAACTCCGTGGCACCGCGGACGGGGACCTGCAGGTCGAGGCCGGGGCGGGCCGACTCACCATCTCCGGCGCCGCGGGTAGCAGCGCGATCCGCGTCTCGGCCACGCTGTGCGCGTCCGATCGCGACCGGCTCAACGGTCTCGATGTGTCGCTGGATGGTCACCGAATCCGCACGGACTACCCGAGCCAGCGTTGGGGATGGGGGAACAACTACGCCCGCATCGACCTGGAGATCGAAGTACCGGCGGCAACGAACGTGTACGTTGAAGACACTTCGGGCAGCCTGACGATCTACGGCGTGGGCGACGTGGAGCTGAAGGACGGATCCGGCAGTGCCCATGTCGAGAACGTGGGATCGGTCCTCGTCGCGGATGGTTCGGGAAGTCTGAGAATCCAGGACGTGAGCGGCGATGTGGAGGTCCTCGACGGGTCCGGCAGCCTGACCATCCACGGCGTGACGGGCGGGGTTATGATTGAGGACGGATCGGGAAGTATCGAGATCGAGGCGATCGGCGGCAGCGTGAGGATCGACGAAGTCGGCTCTGGTGGGGTCAATGTGCGCGATGTGGATGGCGATCTGGTCGTCACCGATGGCCGTCGCGAACGGATTCGGTTCTCGGATATTCGGGGCGTGGTCGACCTTCCGCCGGCGCAGCGCGGACGCGGAAACTGAGCAATGTGAGCATATGAGCATATGAGTAGCCCAGCGGACCCGGCGTGTGCGGACCCAAGGACGGCAATGGCCGGCCCGGCTGTGCGTGCGGGCCGCGTGGCGACGCTCGTCGCAGCCGCGATCCTCGGCTCGACCGTCCCCGCGCAGGGTCAGATCTTCGAATTGATGCGGATCGTCAGCGACGGGGGAAGCTGGCTGGGTCTGACGGTCACGGCTGGGCGCGCGTCACTTGAAAGCCCGGTGGTCCCGGTCGCCGGGCTGGCGCTGGACGGCTGCATGCAGGTCTGGGATGGTCACTCGGGCGAATGGACGATCCGGGCCGAGGACAAGCTGGGTGACAGCAGGGTCGATGTGACCGCGAACCCGGGCCAGCCTGTGAGATTCGAGTTCCGGGGCGGATTTCAGGCCCAACTGGATGTCGCGGTCGAGTGGAGTGAACCGCGGGACACCACGCTGCATGTCTGGGTAGGGGTGGCGCTGCCGTCGGCGCAGGACGACGGACGCGACATCTGCCAACCGCCGCCGGGATAGGGTCCCGCCGGCTCCGCGATCGCACTGGGGGACGGGCCTGCCAACGCCGCTCTCTTCATCCTCATGCCCACCGGCTGCACCGAGTCAAACCAACTCGCGAACTTCCGGGACACGACACTAGGTTGACGCCGAGTCGAAACGTAGCCCTGAGCATTGAGAGGAACCGCATGTCCCCCACCCGTCGGCAGTTTTTCGGAACCGTGGCCGCGACCTCGGGTGCCCTTGCCCTGCGGTCGACGACTTCTCCCGCACCGGCGAATGCCAGCACGGTCTCGTCGAGCGACGACCAGGTTTCCCCGGCGCCGCAGCCCCTGCGCGTTCTGATTCTGGGCGGCACCGCTTTTATCGGCCCGCACATGGTCGAATACGCGCTGGAGCGGGGCCACTCGGTAACGATTTTCAACCGCGGGCGCACCAACCCTCACCTGTTTCCCGAGGTTGAAAAGCTGGTCGGGGATCGCGACGGGCAGCTCGAGGCGCTGGAGGGGAGAAACTGGGACGTGGTGCTGGATAATTCCGGCTATGTGCCGCGGCTCGTCCGCGACTCGGCCCAACTCCTCAAGGACGCGACCGACCACTACCTCTTCACGTCGACGGCAGGGGTATACGCCAGCTGGTACGACGAGAACGGGACAATGAAGGCGGCTCCGGGTGCGCCCGAATGGCCCGAAGGCGGCACGACCGAGGACCACGCGACGGTGGTTCTGCCCGAGCCCGAATCGGAGGACGTGGGAAGCTGGTACGGCCACCTCAAGGTGCTGTGCGAGGATGCGGTGCGCGAAGCCTACGGCGACGAGCGCTGCGTGATCACGCGGCCGGGGCTGATCGTCGGGCCGGGCGACACCACCGACCGCTTCACCTACTACCCCGTGCGCATCGACCGCGGCGGCGAGATCCTGGCCTTCGGCGCGCCCGACGACCCGTGCCAGTACATCGACGCGCGCGACCTGGCGGCGTGGTCGGTCCGGCTCTGCGAGGACCGGGTGAGCGGCACCTACAACGCGGTGGCGCCGCTCGGCGGTCTGCGCATGGCGGAGCTGCTCTACGGCATTCGCGCGGTCACCTCGACCCCGATGCGCTTCACCTGGGTGCCGGGTTCGTTCCTCGCCGAGCAGGGCGTGCCCGAGTTCTCACTGCCGCCGTGGACGAGCCAGGACGGCCCCCTCGCCGGCGCGACCAGCTTCCGGGCCGACCGGGCGTTCGCCGCCGGCCTTACCGCGCGCTCGCTGGCCGACACCGCCCTCGACACGCTCCAGTGGTGGAAGTCGCTGCCGCCGGAGCGCAGGGAGCAGATGGGCACGGGCCTGCGCGGGGGAGATCTGGAGTTCGGCCCGGCGTCGATGGACGCGCAGATGGAGTTCGAGGCGCAGATTCTGGCGGCGTGGAAGGCCACTCGGGGGTGACCAACGCCCCGCGGCTGACGCGCCGCGCGACCCGCTGAGCCCGCGCGCAGACAGGAGCCGCGTTACCGGCTGATCAGCTCGTAGACCACCACGCTCTCGACATCCATTTCGTCCTTGAGCACGCCGAGGACGCGACCCGCGGCCACATCGAGAATCCGCAGGCCGGACGGGGCGTAGACCTTCCCGAGCCACTCTCCCGCAGGGGAGATCACCGCATACGCGGGATACCCGTGGCGTCGGGAGGCGACCGCAAACTCGGGAAGCCAAAGCCTGCCCTTGTCGTCGCCGAAGAATGCTCCGAAAAGCGGGAGCGGTTGGTCGGGTTCGACTCGATATCGGGCCAGGGCTCCGTGTATCAACTCCTCTATGGCCTCATCGGTCTGGAGTTGCGGATTCATCGCGGGGAGCGTCAGGCGCATGTCCGCTTCAAAGATTTGCCAGTGCTCTTCGCCGGGGTAGATCCGGTCGGGCTCCCAGCGGACAACCTGGCTGACAGTGCCGTCCGGCTCGCGCCAGGCGATTTCCGGCGTGTCGGAGCGGCCGTACACGAACCGTCCTCCGGCCGCGGCCACCCGTCCCGCATGAGAAAAGGGGTTTTCCGGCTCATCGTCGGGCGGCCTGAAGGGAACCCAGTCGTAGGCAGCGACCGTGTCCGCGACCAGGGCATCGAGGTCCAGGCGGACCATGTGACCAGGGAGCCAATCCTCCGGGAACCCCCGCCTGTACGACGCAGAGGACATCATGAGCTGGCCGGACACGTCGCTACCGAGTGCTCTGAGGCTCCGGGACAGCTGCCTGTTCTCGGTGAGGCTGATGCTCCTCGCGACGGCCCCGCTTTCAAACAGAGTGAAGCGGGCGTTGCCGTCGTCCTCGACCAGCAGGCTGTCCGTGCCCACGGCGAACATGCTCTGCAGGAATCCGATCTCGCCCGGGCCCTGTCCGGATCGGGCGAGCAACTCGTGTGCGGTGCCGTCAGGGCCGAGCACCACGATCTCGGAGTTCCCCGCGTCGTAGATAGCGGACCGGCCATCGGCGAACAGTGCCCCGCTCCATATGCGGCCGAACAAATAGTCGGCCGGACCAGGGCCGTGCCTGTAAACCGGCGCGGGAGACAACGCGAACGGCGCCTGGTGCTCCGGCGCTCCGACATACTCCACGATCCGAACCCCGGCGCTGTCCCGGACCAGGGGACCCAACGCATGCTCTCCGTCGCCACCGCAACCGGCAAGCGTCAACAGCGTCGCCGCCAGAATCCGCCGCCGCGTCAGAACCGGACCGTCCTTTGGATGTTGAAGCCGAAGCGCCACGAGCCCGGGTCAAGGAAATCTTCGGCTGCACCCGCCAGGGTATGCGTCGGGTTCATCTGGTGCTGATTGGTGACCACGAGCTTGAAGGAGTGCCCGCGTGTGCGGATTTCGACGCCGAAGGAGCCCGAGTCGTACTCCTGATCCTCCCTGGCCTGGCTCAGGATCCACTCTCCGAAGAGGCTCCACCTATGGTCGAGGTAAAGCTGGCCGTTCACGCCGACTGAAACGGTGGCCTCGGTGTCATGGTCCTGAATCCGGGGATTCCAGAGGAGGGTGGGCACGACGCCGAGCGCGAGGCGGTCGGCGAACATCGCGTTGGCGATCACCTGGGCGTAGGCCTGCATCTCGTTTGCGTCGGCCACGTCTTCGTCGCGAGCGCCGGAGCCCGTGTCGCTGTCTTTCAGGATCTGATGCTGATGATCCTCGTGATCGTCTCCCGCTTCGTCCTGAAGGTTCCACGCCACCCCTGATTGCACCGCGAACTCGACAGGGACCGTCGCGGCATCGAGAGCCAGGCCGGCGAAACGCGTGTTGAACTCCAGGTTGTCCATGCTGTTGGAACGGAGGATCCCGACGGCGAAGTGGTCGTGCGGTGCGAACGCGAGGCCGAGGCGATTCAGCACGAATCCATCGAGCCCCCACAGGTCGCTCGCACCATCGGACAGGTGACCGAAGCGGTGGGAAATCTCGATGAGGATGTCGCCCGCATCCATTCCGGCCGCGGTCGGCAACGTCGCCGACTGCGTGGAGGCGAAGACGTGCTGCGCGGAGGCTGTGGCCGGGGCCGCCAGGCAGATCAGGGGAGCGCAGAGCCGGAGCAATGCCAGCTTGATGATCGTCTTCATTGGTGGAGAATAGCGCTGCCAATGCTGCACGGCCATGATCCCTGGCCAGCTCGCGCCGCACCCGGCAACCGTTCGCCTCAACGCCTCATCCATTAAATTTGTCTGCTGAAAAGACGTGGGACATTCAGCCCGCGCGTTCCCCAACCATTACCGCAGCAACAAGGTGGCATGAACCGAGACATCGAAGTCATACAAGCGAAGATCCAGGAGGCCAGCGGCTTTGTCGACCGCCTCCTGGGCGAAGTGGGCCGGGTGATCGTTGGACAGAAGGCCATGGTGGAACGGCTGCTGGTCGGGCTGCTCTCCGACGGACACGTTCTCATGGAAGGTGTACCGGGGCTCGCGAAAACCCTTACCGTGCGCACGCTGGCCGACGCGATCCAGACCTCGTTCCAGCGCATCCAGTTCACGCCGGACCTGCTGCCCGCGGACCTGATCGGCACGCTGATCTACGACCCGCAGAAGACCGAGTTCAAGACCAAGAAGGGACCGGTCTTCGCGAACGTGATCCTGGCCGACGAGATCAACCGCTCGCCCGCCAAGGTCCAGTCGGCGCTGCTCGAGGCCATGCAGGAGCACACGGTCACGATCGGCGAGAACACTTACCCGCTGCCGTCGCCGTTCCTGGTCCTCGCCACGCAGAACCCGATCGATCAGGAGGGGACCTACCCGCTGCCGGAGGCGCAGGTGGACCGCTTCATGCTCAAGCTGTCGGTGGGGTATCCGGACCGGGACGAGGAGCTCGAAATCATGCGCCGGATGGGGACGGGGCCCATGCCCGAGGCCACTCCGGTCGTGACGCCGGAGGAAATCCTGCAGGCGCGCAGTGCGGCAGAGACGATTTATATGGACAGCCAGGTCGAGCGCTATATCGTCGAGCTTGTTTTCGCAACGCGAGAACCCACGCAGTGTGGCCTGCGGGAGCTGGACCCGCTCATCGCGTTTGGCGGATCGCCCAGGGCTACGATTTGCCTGGCGAAGACGTCCCGCGCGCACGCGTTCTTGCGGCACCGCGGCTATGTGACGCCCGAGGATGTGCGCTCGGTGGCGATGGACGTGCTGCGGCACCGCATCATCCTGACGTATGAGGCCGAGGCGGAGGAGGTGACCACTGAGGATGTGGTCACGCGGGTGCTGGACACGATCGAGGTGCCGTAGAGGCTACGGGAAGTAAAGCAGACATGACAAAATGTAAACTTGTCTTTACAGTGCGGCGCGGCGGCGTGGCCCGGCGATGATTCCCCGAGAGATCCTCAAGCAGGTCCGCCGGCTCGAAATCACGACGCGCGGCCTGGTGAACGACGTGTTCTCGGGCGAGTACCACTCCGTCTTCAAGGGGCGGGGGATGAGCTTCGCCGAGGTGCGCGAGTACGGCTATGGCGATGATATCCGCGGGATCGACTGGAATGTGACGGCGCGGACGGGCTCGCCGCATGTGAAGGTCTTCGAGGAGGAGCGGGAGCTGACGCTGATGCTGGTTGTGGACGTGAGCGCGTCGGCGCACTTCGGTACGCGGGCGCGGATGAAGTCGGAGCTGGCCGCCGAACTGTGCGGCGTTCTGGCGTTCAGCGCGATCAAGAACAACGACAAGGTGGGGCTGATCCTGTTCTCCGACCGGATCGAGCGATTTGTGCCGCCGCGCAAAGGGCGCCGGCATGCGCTGCGGGTGCTGCGCGAGTTGCTGTACCACCCGGCGGAGGGGACGGGGACGGACATCGCGGGGGCGCTGGAGTACTTGGCGCGGGTGACGCGGCGGCGGGCGGTGGCGTTTCTGGTGTCGGACTTTCTGGCCGAGGGGTACGAGCGGGCGCTGTCCGTGGCGGCGCGCAGGCACGACCTGGTCGCGGTGCGGGTGGGGGACGTGCGGGAGGCGGAGGTGCCGCCGATGGGGTTTGTCGAGTTCGAGGACCCGGAGACGGGCGAGCGGGTGGTGGTGAACACGTCGGGGCGGGCGTTTCAGGGGCGGTATGGGGCGGGGCGCGCGGCGGCGCGGGCGCGGGTGGACGAGGTCTTCCGGCGCAGCAAGGTGGACTCGATCGACGTGACGACGGGGGTGCCGTATGAGAAGGCGCTCAGACGCTTCTTCGAGGAGCGGGGGCGGCGGGTCCGGTGAGAGTGATGGGCTGGAGTGCGGGAATCGCCCGGGTGAGGGTGCTGGGGGTGCTTGGGGCGCTCGGGGTGCTCGGGGTGCTCGGGGTGCTGGCGGGTTCGGTGGCAGGCGTGATCGCGGGCGGCGTGTCCGCGCAGGCGCCGATTCCCGATGGCCTCCGCGTCGTCATGGAGGTCGACACGACGCTTATCCACCTGGGCGACCCGGTCTCGGTGCTGCTGCTGGTGGACCATCCGGCGGACTGGTCGGTCCAGTGGGCGGACTCGCTCGATGTCGCGCCGTTCGAGATGCTCCGCTACGAGGTGGCGGCGGCGGGTGCGGCGGCGGGTGCGGCGGCGGGCGACGGGGGTGCCTCGTCTGGCGGCGATCTTGCGACCTCTGCCGCCCGACTCACCCTCACCAGCTTCGAACTGGGCGAACTGGAGCTGCCGCCGATCGAGATACCGGTGGTGGGTCCGGACGGCACCGTGCATGCGCTCTTCACCGACCCGTACCGCATAGGGGTCGAGAGCGTCGGGTTGGACGAGTCCGGTGACATCCGTGAGATCAGAGGGCCGCTGACGATCGCGCGCAACTGGTGGGCGCTCGTGCCATGGCTGCTCCTCGCTGCCGCTGCCGGGGCGGGCGCTCTGTACGCGCGACGCCGGATGCAAGCTCGCCCCGTGGCCGAAATCGTGAAGCCGAAGACGCCGCCGCGCCCACACCACCTCGTGGCGCTCGAGGCGCTCGACGAGCTGGGGCGGTCGTCGCTGCTGGAACGCGGCCAGGTGAAGACGTGGCACGTCCGGGTGTCAGAGATCATCCGCACTTATGTCGAGGGACAGCTCGAAGTGCCCGCCCTCGAAATGACCACGGGCGAGGTCGTCGCCGGGCTCCACAAAGCCGCGCTCGGCAGCCGGATCACGGACACGTTCCACACCTTCCTGGTGCGCTGCGACCTGGTGAAGTTCGCGAAGCTGCGTCCCGGGGCGGAAGCGTCGCGGGAGGTGCTGGATGTCGCTCGCTCGCTGGTGGAGATGACCAGCGGATCGGGCCCGGAGGCTGAGAGTGCGGAGCAGGTGGACGCGCCCGTCGCCGCCCCAGCCCGAGCCGCCGAGCCCGCCGAAGCCGCGGGGGCATCAGCCGAAGCTGCTGGCCTCCCAGCCGCCGAGCGCTCCGCAGCCGCCGAAACCGCGGGAGGTGGCCAGTGATCTTTCGATTCGAGGATCCCTGGTTCCTGCTCTTCCTGGCCATCGTCCCGTTGCTGGGTTGGTGGTACCTGTCGCGGGGGAAGAGGCGGCGGGGATCGCTCACCCACCCCGATGTTGCGGGGCTCGCGCGCGCCGACGGGGGCGAAGGACGCTGGCTGCGGCACCTGCCAGCCGTGCTGCGCGGACTCGCGCTTGTCTGTCTCATCGTGGCATTCGCGCGGCCGCAGACCGGAGTCACCGGCGAGAATGTCGTCTCGGAGGGGATCGACATCGTCCTCGCGCTCGATGTCTCCAGCTCGATGCTGGCCGAGGACCTCGCCCCCAACCGGCTCGAAGCCGTCAAGGCGGTGGCCTCCGACTTCGCCGAGGGGCGCGGCAACGATCGCATCGGCCTGGTGATCTTCGCCGGGAAGGCGTTCACGCAGGCGCCGCTCACCCTGGATCACTCGGTGGTGACGTCGCTGATGGCCGAGCTCGAGGTCGGCATGATCGAGGATGGCACGGCCGTGGGGATGGGGCTGGCCACCGCGGTGAAGCGGCTGCAGGCGAGCGAGGCCGCGTCGAAGGTGGTCATTCTGCTGACCGACGGGCGCAACAACCGAGGGGAAATCGACCCGGTGACGGCCGCCCAGGCAGCCCAGGCGCTGGGTGTGCGCGTCTACACCATAGGCGCGGGCGCGCGGGGCATGGCGCGGGTCCCGGTGACGGACCGCTTCGGCGGGCGGCGCTACGTGACCACCCGCGTCGATGTCGACGAGCCGGTGCTGCGCACCACCGCCGAGACGACCGGGGGGCGCTACTACCGCGCGACCGATCGTGAGAGCCTCGAAGCCATCTACGAAGAAATCGACCAGTTGGAGACCACCGAGATCCTTGTGCAGAATTTCACAAGCTACGCCGAACGCTTCACTATGCCGCTGGCGGTGGGACTGCTTCTGCTGCTCGCCGAAGTGGTCCTCGGGCGCACCTGGCTGAGGACGCTGCCCTGATGTTCCGCTTCGGTGCCGGTCCGTGGCTGTGGGCGCTGGCTCTCGTCCCGCTGCTCGCCGTGCTGTACTGGTACGCGAGCCGCCGCAGTCACGCCCTGCTGGACCGGTTCGGGGATCACGACCTGGTGCGTCGGCTACGCTCGTCCGTGAACGTGACGGCCGTGCGGTGGAAGGGCGTGCTCGTGGTCGGCGCGGTCGCCCTGCTCGGCTTCGCGCTGGCGCGCCCCCAGTTCGGCACGCGCGTGGAGACGCTGCGCCGCCAGGGACAGGACGTGATGATGGCGCTGGACGTCTCGCGCTCGATGTACGCCGAGGACATCACACCCAACCGGCTGGAGCGCGCCAGGATCGAGATCGGGCGCATCATCCAGCGGCTGGACGGAGATCGCATCGGCCTGGTGGCGTTCGCCGGCGACGCCTTCGTGCAGAGCCCGCTCACGGCCGACTACGGCGCGGCGATGATGTTCCTCACTGCGATGGACCCGACCCTGATGTCCACGCAGGGCACCGATCTCGTGAAGGCGATTACGGTGGCCGTGGAGGCGCTGGAGGAGACCCCGGCGGAGAACCGCATCGTGGTGATCGTCACAGACGGGGAAGACCATGAAGGCGGTCTCGCCGAGGCCATCGCGGCGGCGGCGGAGGCGGACGTGACGGTACACACCGTCGGCGTGGGATCGGTGGAGGGGGTGCCGCTCCCCGACGTGGAGGGAGTGGAGGCACGCGGCAGATTTCGCCGCGACGATCAGGGCAATGTGATCACCACGCGCCTGAACGAGACCGCGCTCCAGGATATCGCCCTGCAGACCGGCGGAGAGTATCACAGAATCGGACAGGGCGCCGGCGGGCTCGAACGTCTGGTGGAGCGGATCGAGGATGGCGGCCGCGAGGTAGAATCACGGGAAGTCACGCAGTTCGAGGAACAATTCCAGATCTTTCTCGGTGCGGCGTTGCTTCTGCTCGTCGCCGAGTTCATCGTGCCAGGCAGGCGGAGGCGTCGGACCGGGGTATTGGAGGAAGTCTCATGAAAACCCTTCGTTTACTTTCTTGCGTTGCCGCTGTGGCCGCCGCGGTCGTCGGCCCCGCAGGTCCGATTGCCGCCCAGGATGGCCGCCGCGAGGTCGAGGCCGGAAACCGGCTCTACGACGAGGGGCGCTACCAGGAGGCGCACGCGCGCTATCTGGAAGCGCTCCAGAAGGTGCCCGGCCTGCCGCTTGCCCGCTTCAACGAGGGCAACGCGCTCTACCAGAGCCAGGAGTTCCAGCGCGCCATGGAGGCGTTCCTGGAGGCGGCCGAGGGAGCAGATCCCGAATGGCAGGCAGGCGCCATGTACAACCTCGGCAACGCGCTGATCAGGCAGCAACAGCCGGGACCGGCGGCCGAGGCCTACAAGCAGGCCCTGCGCCTGGATCCCGGGGACCAGGACGCCAAGCACAACCTCGAGCTGGCGCTGCAGCAGCTGGAGCAACAGCAGCAGCAACAGGGCGGCGAAGGCCAGGATGGCGACGAACAGAACCAGGACCAGCAGGAGCAGGGACAGAACCAGCAGCAGCCCCAGGACGGCCAGGAGGGCGAACAGGAGAGCGATCCCTCGCAGGGAGAGGACGGTGGGCAACCGCCCCAGTCGCAGGATGGCCAGCCCGAGGGCGAATCACCGCCGCAGGACCAGCAGGACGGAGAGGGCCAGTCCGAGATGCCTCCGCCCCAGATGACTCCCGAGCAGGCGGAGCGCCTGCTGCAGGCGATCACCGAGGATCCGGGCGAGGTGAACCGGAAGGCGGCCCAGGTGCGCGGTCGGCTCCCCAGGAAGGACTGGTAGCATGAGGAACACCGTTCGCAACATTACGATCACGGTCGTTCCCGCAGGCGAGGAGGCGCGGTAGGGGTGTCTGTCGTATCCGGATTCGCAACGCGCTGGACGTGGTCGAGCTTTTTCATCCTATGCACGTTGGTTGGCGTGCCCGGCGGCGCCTCTGCGCAGGACATCTCCGCCCGCGCCTTCCTCAGCGCCCCGCAGGTCGGCGTTGGGCGCCAGTTCGTGCTGAACGTGGAGGTCTCGGGCACCCAGCAGCTGGAGCAGGACCCCGTGCTGCCCGACATGGAGGGATTCGCCAGCTTCCTCAGTGCGGGGACGTCCACCTCGATCCAGATCGTGAACGGGCGCACGAGCATGGCGATCACGTACCAGTACCGCTTCCAGGCGCTGGAGGAGGGCACCTTCGAGATCGGGGCGGTCACGGTCACGGCCGGTGATCGGACCGTGGCCACGGAGCCGGTCACGCTGACGGTGTCGAATGCTCCACCTCCACCCCAGGCCGGTGCGGATGCGGGCGATCCGGGCGCGGCGATCTCGGCTGAAGACCTTTTCATCGAGACTCACGTATCCAAGACCCGAGCATTCGAGAATGAGGCGATCGCGGTGGAATACCGGATCTTCACCCGGGTTCCCGTTCAGTCCTATACCATCACGACCCTGCCCCAGGCGACGGGCTTCTGGTCGGAGGAGCTGGAGCAGCCGACGGCGCCCCAGGCGGAGCGGGTTGTGCGGGACGGGAGCGAGTATCTCACGGCGACCGTCCGGCGCATGATGCTGTTCCCGACCGGACCCGGTGCCAAAACGCTGGACCCCATGAGCGTCGAGGCGCAGGTGCGGGTGCGAGATCGCGGCGCGTTCGATCCCTTCGGCGACATCTTCGGGCGGTCCGGTCTGCTGGACCGCCGCGTCCCGGTTGCGGTGGCGTCGCGCCCGGTGACGATCGAGGTCGATCCGCTTCCCGCGCAGGCGCGGCCCGGGTCATTCAGGGGACATGTGGGCAGCCTGGGCGTTTCGGCCTCGGTGGACCGTGCCGCGGTCGAGACCAACGAGGCCGTGACCTTGACGGTGGAATACAGCGGGACGGGCAACCTGCGGACGCTGCCGGAGCCGGACATCGAGTTTCCGGTGGAGTTCGAGGCGTTTCCGCCCGAGACGAGCGAGCGGATTTCGGAGGGCGGCGGCAGCCTGCAGGGGACCAGAACCCATGAGTACGTACTCATACCGCGGGTTCCGGGCGAGCTGACCATCCCGGCGATCGAGGTGGCGTTCTTCGATCCGGTGTCGGGGGGGTACGGCACCTCGAGGTCGCAGCCGCTGGAGGTCACCGTGACGGGGGACGCAGTGGGCGGCGAGGGGACGGGCGCTGTGCCGACGGCGGTCGAGACCATCCGCGATGAGATTCGCTTCATCCACATCGGGGCGCCCCGTTTCGAGCGGGCGAACCTGCCGCTGTACGCAACCGGCGCGTTCTGGGTGATTCTGTTGCTGCCGCTGGTCGCGGTGGGCGGAGCGATGGCGCTGCGCCGGCACCGGGACCGGCTCGAGGGCGACGTGGCTTATGCGCGGGTGCGGCGGGCCGGCCGCATGGCGAAGAAGCGGCTCGCGCGGGCCCGTGGTCTGGCGAAGGGCGACTCGAGGGACTTCTACGCCGAGGTCGCCGGTTCGCTGGAGGGACTGCTGGCCGACAAGCTGAACATCGCCGAGGCGGGGCTGGTGCGGGACGAGGCCGGGCGGATCGCGGAGCGGCGCGGGGTTTCAGCTGAAACGCTCGCGCGCCTCTTTGCCTGCCTGGACGACTGTGACCGGCAGCGGTTTGCGCCGGCGGGCGCGGATCGCGAGCCGCCGGAGAAGGTGCTGGAACGTGCGGCGGCGATCATGGGCGATCTCGCGCGGGAGCTGTCGCGATGAGTGGCGTGCGGCTCGCAGCAGGGCGGCGGCGGACGGTCCGTGGGCTCGGTGCGAACAGCGGACTCCGGGTCGCTGGCCCTCTCCTGGCGGTCGGCTTCCTTCTCGCGGCGGCCGCCGTTCCCCCGGTTCCCGCGCCCAACTCCCCAACCGCCCAGGAAGCCCTCTTCGACGAGGGCAACCGCCTCTACCAGGAAGGCGATTTCGGCGGCGCGGCCGAGAACTACGAGGCCGTTCTTGAAGGCGGCTTCGAGTCGGCCGAGGTGTACTACAACCTCGGCAACGCGCACTTCCGCCTGGGCGAGATCGGGCGGGCCGTCCTCAACTACGAGCGGGCCGCGCGACTGAACCCCCGCGGCGAGGACATCCAGGCCAACCTGGCGCTGGTGGACCAGATGCTCCAGGACAGGATCGAGCCGCTGCCGCGCTTCTGGGTGCTCTCGGTCGTGGACTGGTGGATGGCGCTAATCCCGGGACGATGGCTGGGGATGATCGTCGCCGTCTGCTACATCGCCCTGGGTGTGGCCGCCGTGCTCCTCGTCCTCGGGCGACCGCATGGCTGGCGGACGGCGCTCAGGAGAGCCGTATACGCGTCTCTCGCCGCGACCGTGCTGCTCGGCGGTACGCTCCTTGCCCGCGAAACAGGGCTGGGCCGGCCCGAAGAGGCCGTGGTCATGCCTGCGGAGGCGCGCGTCCTGAGCGCTCCCTCCGAAGAGGGCGGATTGACGGTGTTCACCGTGCACGAAGGCACCAGGGTGCGGATCGACCGCCGCGCCGATGAGTGGGCCGAGATCGTCCTGGCGGACGGCAAGGTGGGCTGGCTGCCGTTGAGCGTGCTCGAAGTCATCTAAAGATCAACTTTAGATGATCTTTAGATGATCTTTAGATGATCTTGAAGTGATCCGGGAGCGGGGAGTGCACAATTCGCGGCTCCCAGCGCGGTGCTTCAGCGGATGTTGAACTGGATCCGGAGGGTGCGTCCAGGCTGAGGTAGTCCACATTGATCGAGCACGGTGGAATCCGTGAGGTTGGCGACCCCGACGGTCCCCGCAATGCGCCGTCCCGCTCCACTGCCGCCAATCGTGAATACCCGACCCGCCTCCATATCGAGGGTGGCGCTGGCGTCCATTCTGTCGAGCCCGGCGACCTCCACGTTCTCGCAGTACTGGACGCCCCGGTACCGGAGGAAGCTCGTCACATTGATTTGCTTCGGGGCGAGAAGACCCAGATTCAGGGTGCCCGACACAGTCGGCTGGTACTCCGCCCGCTGGTCCCCGCCTGAAATGCCGGGGTCCCTGATGCGGACCCGTTTCAGCGTCAGATCCCCGCCAAAGCTGAAGCGCCCGCGATTCCCCGCGGCAAGCAGCTCCACACCGCTGGATCGCACGTGGTCACGGTTGACGCGCTTGAAGCGCGTGCCCTCGGGGGTAACCGTGCTGGTCCGCACGATACCGTCGCTCAAACGCTGGTGGAACGCGACCACCTGGAACCGGTCTTCGCCCGCAGTCACGGTGACCCCCGCCTCGCCGGCCTGCAGATTCTCGGGCATCAACTCCGGATTCGGCTCGAACCGTCCCAGGGCCCCCGAATACAGCTCGCGCAACGAGGGGAAGCGCGTGCGGCGGCTGAATCCGGCGTGGTAGAGGACGTTCCCTCCCGACCCCAGCACCGTAACGCCCGTCCGCATTCCCCAGTCCCAGATCGACGCCAGGGCCGGCTTGTCACCCGAAAGCGGCGTGTCCGACCCGTCCAGAGAGGCTCCCAGGGTCCACATCGCGCTCCCGCCCCGCGTGCCGGGAAGGTCCCAGTTCCCGAGTTCGAACTCGCTGCCCAGACTCCAGAGACGCTGCTGGTAGTCGAAGGCCTGCCCGTCCGCAAAGGACTCGCGATGACTGACGTTGGCGATGGTGAGGGCGCTGCGCAGTTCGGCGCTGGCGCTGAAACGGTGATCGCCGAGCAAGCGCCCGGTAGTCGTGGTCGTCGCCCCGGTTTCGCCGTCTACAACCGTATGGAAGGCGCTCGACGCGTACTGCTCGATTTCCGTCGATGAACGGTCGAGGCCGAAGGTCGCCTCCAGGTTTCCGTTGCCGAACCCGGTCTGCCAGTCGCCCGTACCTCCGGACATCGCGATCAGCAGGCGGCTCTGGTCGGGATAGCGCCACAGCCGCGGGTCGGTGACATGCGCTTCGGGAGGAATGCCGCGGTGACCGCTGGAGGCCGTAGCCAGGGTGGAGAACCAGGAACCGCGATCCCCCTCGTACCGCATGGTGAAAAAACCGTCAGCCAGTTGCCGGTCGGAATTCAGCCGCAGCCCGCCATCGCCGGTCAGGAGTTCGGAGTTCAGCCTCGGGTGGGACAGGGCGCTGTTGGGCAGCTGGACACCGGGATTGTTGCGGTATCCCGCGCCGGCCCTGAAAACCCAGTTGGCCGACCCGCCCGCGATCGCGGGCCCGACCGTGGCGTCCATGCTGCTTCCGCCCTGCTGGTCGATCGAGAAGGCGCCGGTAAACCGGGGAACCTGGGACTGCGGCCACGGCTCGCGGGCGACGTTGAACTCCAGGGCGCCGCCAAGGACGTTGGGACCGTGCGTCATCGAGGAAAGGCCGCGCAGCAGGGTCACCGACCGAACCGCCGTGAGTGGAATGATGGAGAGGTCGGTGCGGTGGTCCCAGCCCAGCGTGATCGGGACGCCGTCGAAGAGCACGGCGATCTGGCGGTCGTCGGCGCCGCGAAAGTCCGGCTGCACCTCGCCGCGCGAATTGGCGCGCATCTGGATCAGCGGTATGCGGCGCAGGAACTCCGCCGCCGTCGGCGCCGCGACCACGCTCAGGGAGTCGGTCGCAATCTCGACCGCGCTGGTGCCACCGGTGGTCGTGGAGGGGCGGGGAACCTCCACGCGAAGCCCGCGAATCCGCATGACGGAGGTGGTATCCTGCGCGCGCACCGGGAATGCTGGGATGCCGGCCAGGAGCAGAATCGGGAGCATTGGGGCAAGGGTCGCCCTTCCCCAACACATCTTCGCCAAAGCGCCGATCATGTTCCGTTGGCCATTCCCTTTGCAAATGCCGCGACGGGCCCTCCTGCCAGGGCGCCTGGACGCCCTTGCCCCCTTGGACCCCCAAGTCGCGCAGAATGTTCGGGGCGCTCGTTCATGGCGTGTTTGTGCAAGGCTAATGCAAAACCCTCTCGCACACCGCCTTCCGCACGGCTTCGGCCGTCACGCCATACCGGCGATAGACCTCCTGGAACGGGGCCGACGCGCCGAAGTGATCGATCCCGATCGAGATGCCGTCCGGACCGACCCAGCGGCTCCACCCCATCGTGCTGCCGGCCTCGATCGAGACCTTTGGTACGCCGCCCGGCAGGACTTCGTTTCGGTAGGCCCGGGTCTGCCCGGCGAACAGGCGCCAGCTCGGCATGCTGACCACCCGCACGTCGATGCCGTCCTGCTGCAGGCGATCCCGCGCCTCGAGCGCCGTGCCGATCTCCGAACCCGAGGCGATGACGATGGCGTCGGGGCGGCCCGACCGGGCCTCGCGCAGGGTGTAGGCTCCCTTGTGAAGGCCGTCGGCGGGTGGATGACCGGCGCCGCGGTCGATGAGCGGGACCGTCTGGCGCGTGAGGGCCAGGAAGGACGGGCCCTTGCGGTGACTGAGCGCCGCGCGCCATGCCTCGGCCGTTTCGGGACCGTCGGCGGGACGCAGGTCGAGCAGGCCGGGGATGGCTCGCAGGGCGGCCAGGTGCTCGATGGGCTGATGTGTGGGGCCGTCTTCGCCGAGGCCGATGCTGTCGTGGGTGAAGACGTAGGTGACCGGGAGCCCCATCAGGGAAGCGAGCCGGATCGCCGGGCGCATGTAGTCCGAGAAGACCAGGAAGGTGCCTCCGAAGGGGTGGACGCCGCCGTGCAGCGCCATCCCGTTCATGATCGCGCCCATCGCGTGCTCGCGAACCCCGAAGTGGATGATGCGCCCGCCGGGATTGTCGGCCAGGAGGTCGCCCCCGCCCGCGATGTCGGTCTTGTTGGAGCCGCCCAGGTCGGCCGAGCCGCCGATCATGGCGGGGATGGCCGCGGCGGCGGCCTGCAGCACCTTGCCGGAGTGGTTGCGGGTCGCGGTGGCCGGGGCGTGGGCGAGGTCCGGCAGGGCGTTTTCCCACCCGGTGGGCAGTTCGCCGGCGGCAGTGCGCTCCAGGTCGGCGGCGAGTTCGGGGTGGGCGGCGCGGTACGCCTCGAGGCGGTGCTGCCACGCCGCCTGCGTTGCCGCGCCCCCTGCGCACCTGTCGCGCCAGTGCCGCAGGGCGGCCGGTTCCACATGGAAGGGCTCGAGGGAGGGGTAGCTGAGGTTAAGCTTGGTGGCGGCGATCTCGTCCGCCCCGAGGGGCGCCCCGTGGGTCGACGCCAGACCGGCCATGTTCGGGCTTCCCTCGGCGATCGTCGTGCGGAGGACGATCAGCGAGGGGCGGTCGGTTTGTGCGCGCGCCGCGGTGAGGGCCCTGTCGATCGCGTGGAGGTCGGTGCCGTCTGCGACGGTGAGGGTGTGCCATCCGTAGCCCTCGAAGCGCTGTGCCTGGTCGGTGCAGGTGGCAAGGTCGGTGGCACCCTCGATCGTGATGCGGTTGTCGTCGAAGATCCAGATCAGCTTGCCGAGCCGCTGGTGTCCCGCGATTTCGGCGGCTTCGTGGGAGATCCCCTCCATCAGGTCGCCGTCGGAGCACAGCGCGTAGGTGTGGTGATCGACGATCTCGTGGCCCGGCCGGTTGTAGCGCTCGGCGAGCCATCGCTCGGCCAGCGCCATCCCGACGGTGTTGGCGACTCCCTGGCCCAGAGGGCCTGTGGTGGTCTCGACGCCGGGCGTGTGGCCATGCTCGGGGTGGCCGGGCGTCCTGCTCTCCCACTGGCGGAACTGCCGGATGTCGTCGAGCGACAGGTCGTAGCCCGCGAGGTAGAGCAGACTGTAGAGGAACATCGAGGCGTGGCCGGCCGACAGGACGAACCGGTCGCGGTTGATCCAGCCGGGGTCGCCCGGATTGTGCCGCAGGTGCCGTGTCCAGAGGACGTAGCCGAAAGGCGCGAGCGCCATGGGAGTGCCCGGATGACCGGAATTGGCCTCCTGGACCGCGTCCATGGCCAGGACCTTGATGGTGTCGATTGCCAGCTTCTCGGTGCCTATGGTCACGCCCACGGCCTGGGACATCGCGTCAGCCTCGTTTCTCCATCGATTTCAACTTCCGACCGCGGCGGCCTGCGCCACCACGAAGTTCAGCAAGCGGTCCTGTATGTGGACGACGCGCCGGACGTCCATTCCTTCCATGTGACGCGCAACGTTGGGCTCGTTCATGGCCACCGCCACGACCGTGTCGCGATCGGCGCCGACGGGCACGGAAACGGTGCCGCGCACGCGGCCGTTCACCTGCACGGCGACGCGGGCCTGCTGCTCGGCGCACTTGGCAGGGTCGTACGCGGGCCAGTTGGCGCCGTCGAAGATGCTCCCTGCGTGGCCCAGGCGCTGCCAGAGCTCCTCGGCCATGTGAGGCGCGAAGGGAGCCACCATGCACACCAGGGGCTCCATTTCGCTGCGGGACGGCGTGCGGCCACCGGCGCGCGCGGCGTTGAGGTACTCCATCATCGCGGCGATGGCCGTGTTGTAGCGGAGCGTGGCGACCTGCTCGGTGACGCGCTTGATGGTCTGGTGGAGCTTGCGCTCGACGGCGGGATCGGCGTCGGCCGCCGGGAGATCGCCGCCCGCCGGGACCGCCGACTCCCAGAGACGGTGCAGGAAGCCGTGCGGGCCGGCGATGCCCTGGTCCTGGTAGTCTCCGCCTTCGACGAACGGGCCCAGGAACATGAGGTACACGCGGAACGTGTCGGCTCCGTACCGCTCGATGATCGGATCCGGAATGATCACGTTGCCCTTGCTCTTGGACATCTTCGCGCCTTCGCGGATGATCAGCCCGTGAGCGCGGAACTGGTCGTACGGCTCCTCGAAGTCCAGCCACCCCATGTCGTGCAGCGCCATGATGATGAAGCGCGAATACAGCAGGTGCAGAACGGCGTGCTCGTTGCCGCCGATGTAGGTGTCGACCGGCAGCCAGCGCCGGGTGATTTCAGCGTCGAAGGGCTTGTCATCGAAGTCGGTCGACGGGTAGCGCAGAAAATACCAGGAGCTGTCGAGAAAGGTGTCCGAGACATCGGTCTCGCGGGTGGCGTCCCGGCCGCAGATGGGGCAGGGCACTTCGAACCACTCCCGGACGCGTGCCAGCGGGCTGATGCCCGACTCGTCGGGACGGAAGTCCTCCACATGCGGCAGCACGACCGGCAGATCCTCCTCGGGGACGGGCACTGCGCCGCAGTGGTCGCAGTGGATGATGGGGATCGGTGGCCCCCAATACCTCTGGCGCGAGATGCACCAGTCGTGCAGCCGGAAGGTGACCTTCGCCTCGGCCAGGCCGGCGGCGGCCAGGTCGGCCACGATCGATTCCTTGGCCGCTTCGACCTGCAGCCCGTCATACCTTCCCGAATTGACGAGCGTGCCGGTGGGGTACTCGTAGGGGATGGACAGCGGAGTGGAACCGTCCTCTCCTTCGTCCGCGACAACCCGGGTGATCGGGAGGCCGAAGGCGTGCGCGAAGTCGAAGTCCCTCTCGTCGTGCCCGGGCACCGCCATGATCGCGCCCGTGCCATATCCCATCAGCACGTAGTCCGCGATCCACACCGGAACCCGTTTCCCAGTCGCCGGGTTGACGCAGTAGCCGCCGGTGAAGACGCCGGTCTTGTGCTTCTCGACCTTCTTCCGGGCCACCAGATCCAGTGCCTGCGTGCGTTCGCGGTAGGCCTCGACCTCCTCGCGGCGGGAGTCGCTGGTGACCGCATCGACCAGTGGATGCTCCGGGGCCAGGACGACGTAGGTTGCGCCGAACACGGTGTCGGGACGTGTGGTGAAGACGGCGACCTGCGGTTGCTCGCCATCGGCACCGGCGATGGGAAAGCGCAGCTCGGCCCCCACGGACCTCCCGATCCAGTTCCACTGCGCCTTCCGCGTCGTGTCCGACCAATCGATGTGCTTGAGGTTGTCGAGCAGCCGATCGGCGTAGTCGGTGATCTTGAAGAACCACTGGCGGATGAACCGCTGCTCGACCCCCGCTCCGCAGCGCTCGCACGCACCGACGATGACCTGCTCGTTGGCCAGCACGGTCATGCACGACGGGCACCAGTTGACCGGCGCCTCCTTCTGCTCGGCCAGGCCGCGGTTGAAGAACTGGAGGAAGAGCCACTGGGTCCACTTGTAGTAGGCGGGGTCGGTCGTATCGACCGTGTGGTCCCAGTCGAACATGCCCCCGATTCGCCGGAGCTGACGGGTGAAGTTGTTGACGTTGCCGGGGATCAGGCGCATCGGGTGGGCCCCGGTCTTCAGCGCGAAGTTCTCCGAGTGGATCCCGAAGGCGTCGAAGCCGATGGGCTCGAAGACGTCGTACCCCTGCATGCGCTTGAAGCGTCCATGCACATCGGCGCCGGTGAAGGCGTAGATGTTGCCCACATGCAGTCCCTCGGCGGAGGGGTAGGGGAACATCATGAGGTTGAAGAAGGGACGGGCGGCTGTGCGAAGCTCTTCCAGCGTGAAGCTGTTCGTGCCTTCGTCATCCCACCGCGCCTGCCACCGGTGTTCCACGGCGGCGGCGTCGTAGGCCTTGTCAGCGTTTGAGGGCATGGCGGGGTGGGTGGGTGCGGCGGCGTGACCCAAGGGTGCGCGCGCGTAATCGGCCAAACCTCAAAGCTAAAAAAGGCCGCAGCCGTTTCACAGCCCGGAAGGGGTCGGCCGGGCCGTCAGGTAGAGTTCCGCCGCTCTTGGCCCGGGCTTTCCGGGAGCAGGCTGAAGGGGTCTTCCGCGCTGGCCAGGCCGGCCTGAAGCGCATCTATGGCGTCCCTGAGCGAGCCATCGCTCCGGTCAAGAAGGCCATCGAAATCCGGCAGCCGGTGATAGTACCGCATCCGGCTGAGCAGGGTGGCGTTGTTGAGTGGGAGAGCGTCGAAGCCGGCGAAGGTCAGGGACGCCAGACGCGGACGAACCTCGTTGCGGAAACGGTCGAGATGATCCTCGAAGATGCGCTGCCGCTGCTCGACCTTCTCCCGGCTGGTCAGGCTGGAGTTCGTGTACACCGAATCCAGCTCATCCACCAGACCGTCGATGAACCGCGAGAAGTGCTGCACGTCCTGCCATCGGTCCCGCGCCCGGTTGCACCAGACGGTGTCCGGGCCGCCGCCGGGCCGGGTACAGAAGAACTCGACGGCGCCGACCCGGCCCACCCAGGTGGCGAAGCTCTCGTTGAAGCGCACCTGGCCGGGTACGAACAGGTGATTGTGTGAGAGTTCGTGGATGATGGTCGCGATCAGCTCGACTTCGTCGTACCGGAGGATGGTGGAGAGCAGCGGGTCCGAAAACCACCCCAGCGTGCTGAAGGCGGAGGTCGGGCGGAGATAGGTGTCGAATCCCTCCTCCTCCAGCTTGTTCTGCTCGGCGAGCGCATCGTCGAGATCGAAGAATCCCCGGTAGGGGACGTGCCCCACGACGGGGAACCACCAGGTAAGCGGCACAAGGCGGTCGCGATGGGCGGCCGAGAGCACCATCGCCAGCGTGTCCCGTTCGAGTTCGGTGTAGGTCGTGTAGCTGTCGCCGACGTCGAGCTGGAGCTCGTTCATGGCGAACTCGCGTGCTTCGCGCGCCAGGGTGAGCTTGCCGCGCGTGCGCTCGTCGGTTTCGGGCGCGAGAATCACGTCGGGGATCGGCTGGCGCCCGCGGAGGATCCTGGCCTCGGCCCACCCGGCCTTGATCACATACATGGGCGAGCAGCCCGTACCGGGCCAGAGGGCCGCCGCGACCAGGACGACGATCGCGGCGACCCCCAGTTTCCTGCTTCGTGGCACGGTCGCCTACCTGCCTCCGCCCAGGTTCCTGATCAGCGGGATGCCTCCCTCGGTCGGCACGTAGACCAGCGACCCTTCCGGCATCTCGGACAGCTGCTGGATGTAAAAGAAGGTCAGGTACTCCTGGCTCAGCCCCTCGGAGATGATGCGCTGGGCCTCGGCGATCCCCTTGGCTTCTTCCGCCTGCTGGCGCGCCTGCTCCTGAATGATCTGGGTCTGGAACTCCTCCGCGGCGACCTGCTGCTCCCGCTCCAGCTTCTGTTCGATCGCCTCGCGGACGCGGGACGGTGCCTGAATGTCGCGCACGAACACGTCCCTGACCTCGATGCGGTCACCGGCCTTGGCCTGGATCTCGGTCAGCATGCTGTTGGCCACATCACGCCGATTGGGTGAGAAGATGTCGTTGATCGACTTGGTGGCCACCGCGTCGCGCACCCCGTTTCTGACCGCATTCAGGACGATCTGGCGCTTGATCTCGTTCTCGGATCCGATCCGCTGGTAGAGGCTGGGCGCATTGCCTCCGTTGATCTGGAAGATGATCGACACCTCCAGCGCGACATTGAGCTGCTCGGAAGTCTGCGCCTCGATCTGCTCCACGCTGCCCTGCGCGGGGAAGGACTGTTCCCGAATGGACATCCTCTCGACGCTGGCGAGGGGATTGATCACGCGCACCCCGGGCTCGAGCTGCCTCTCGGAGACCCGTCCCAGGAAGTGTTCGACGCCGACCTCACCCACGCGGATGATCACGAAGGTATTCAGCAGGATCACGGCGACTCCCACGGCCATGACGACGTAACCGGCCAGCTTGTTGGGGATCTTGCTCTTGCCGGCAGGGAGGGAACGGACGATAGCTCCGATGACGATCAGGACCGCGGCGATTGCTACAAGACTCATGACTATTTCCTTTCGGTACGATTGCTCCAAAGCCCGGGCATGGAACATACGACGAATGGAACTACGCTGGGGACCGGCGGTTTCGTCACCCGGATTGTTTGCGGAGTCCGACAGCCGGCTGGTAGTGCAGGGCGCGCCCCTTGCCCGTGGCCGTCAGAAACCCCTTTTCGGACAGATAGTCGAGTTCGCGCCTCGCCGCCGCATAGGTGGTTTCGAACAGCTTGCGATAGTCGGAGTTTCGCAAGCGTGAGCCGCCGCGAAAGTGCTCGCGAAGCCTGGGTATTCGATCTTCAAGAAACCAGCGCTGGTCGTCGAGATCGGCGGTGAGATAGTAGACGGGGCCGTCGTCCGTCGATTCGGGAATGACGACGTCCTTGTCCACCAGTTCGCGCACCTGCAGCTTCGCCTCGTTCCGGCGAACCGAGTTCAGACGCGAATAGTCCCCAAGGGTGAAGCCATCGGGACGGGCAAGCAGAATGCGCTTCTGATCGGGAGCTATTTCAAGCTTGCGCACAAGCCGCTTCCAGCCCGGGCCGGCGGTCGGGAGTGCCGGTTCGTTGCGCAGGGCGACCGTGAAATGACCGTTGCGGGCCTCCAGTGTCGGTTCCTTGAGAAAACTCCCCGCCATTGCCTTCAGAACCTGTCCAAGCCCGGACGCTTCGCCGCGCATGTATCCTGCATCGACAAGGACCCTCGCCAACAACGGATTCCGGGTCGCATGCACAACCTTGTCATCCTCAACATCCGCAAGGGAGAACGGTTCCACGGGAAGACCCGGGTTTGTCACCTCCAACCGATCGTCATAAAAGACGACCTCGGTCTCCGCGCTTACTCCATAGTCACGATGTGCAATCGCGTTGACGATTGCCTCGCGCCACGCGGCCTCGGGGTATTCGGGCGTGTGGCGCAAAAAGATGTGGTGAAGAGGCTCGGAGAATTCGATCTGTTCGCGCGCAAGGCGAATGCTCTCGTTGATCGTGGTGGCGAGAGGAGGCCCGGCGTATCCGATGCGGGCAAGGCTGTCACGATGTCCCAGGATGCGGGCCGTACCCGGCACGCGAATGATCCGCACACCGGCTCCGGGGTTCCAATGGCGTGCCGGCGCCCGTGCAAAGAGCAGCAGTGCCGCGTTGGTGATCTTCCAGTCCGGATCATCGCCGTGAATGAGCCCGTAGTCGCGCAGCGCGTCGAGCAGCGACCTGTCCTCCGGAAGCGCGCCTTCGAGGAATGACCGGGCAAGGTCGAGGTCGAGGTCGGAGAGGGATGCTCCCTCCCGGACGCAACTCTCATAGGCGACTCGCTCGTCCCCGGTCCGGCGCCCTGCCGGGCGGCGTCGGGTACGTCGGGGGCCATGCGACGACAGGTGCGTCGGATTCAGTTTGTTCACGGAGTGGGCGGCTTCTTGTTTGTGCTTCCGTCGGCTATCATTGCCTCTCGGGGCAGAGGCATGATGCTACACCCCGCGATCAGAAAAGGATCATCGCGGGAGTAACAAGCCGACATCTCAAATAGCAACTACACGGGAATAGTACGGTCCGGGAGAGAGAGAAAGCCAGTGGAACCGACAGTGGACAATCGACTTGCAGGCAAAGTGGCGATCATAACCGGTGCATCGTCGGGGATCGGTCTTGCGGTGACCCGCGCGCTCGCGGACGAAGGGGCGGCAGTCGTGCTGGCCGCGCGCCGAAGCGAACGCATCAACGCCGAAGCGCGGAATCTGCAAGGGAAGGGATCACGTGCACTGGCCGTGAGCACGGACGTGACGAGCCTCGATGATATGCACGCACTCGTTGGGTCGGCGCTCGCGGCGTTCGGGCGGGTTGACATCCTGGTGAACAACGCCGGCATCATGCCGCTGTCTCCGCTGAAGGAAACGCGGATCGAGGACTGGACCCGGATGATGGACGTGAATGTCAACGGTGTTCTTCACGGAATCGGAGCAGTTCTTCCGTGCATGCTCGAGCAGGGCGGCGGCCACATCGTCAACGTCGGCTCCATCGCCGGCCGGCGGCCTTTTCCGGGCGGTACCGTGTACGCCGCCACGAAATTCGCGGTGCGGGCGATCACCTGGGGCATGCACCTGGAACTCGGCCCCGAGCATCGCATCCGCGCTACCGACATCCAGCCCGGGTTTGTCGAGACCGAGCTGATCGACACGGTCCCCGACCCCCAGGCGCGCGTGGAGTGGGCCGAGCGCTGGTCCGACAAGCAGCCGCTGCACGCCGACGATGTCGCCCGCGCGGTGATCTACGCCGTGACCTCTCCTCCGCACGTCTCCGTCAGCGAGGTGCTGGTCAGGCCGTTGGACCAGCCGACCTAGTCGCCACCGGGACGATCCGGTGCAGGGTCGCGGATCGCGCCCCTACGCCGCCGCCCCGGCGAACTGGAGTTCGTGAAGGCGGCGGTACAGCCCCTCGGTGGCGAGGAGTTCGCTGTGACTCCCTTCCTCGACGAGTTGCCCGTGGTGCATGACGAGTATGCGGTCCGCACCCTGCACGGTGGACAGGCGATGGGCGATGACGAGCGACGTGCGCCCCTGCATCAGTCGGTCCGTAGCCGCTTCGATCTGCGCCTCGATCTCTGAATCGACGGAACTCGTCGCCTCGTCCAGCACAAGGATGGCGGGGTCGAACGCGAGGGCGCGTGCGAAGGAAAGCAGCTGCCGCTCGCCGACCGAAAGGCTGGCGCCGCGCTCGCCAAGGGGCTGGGCTGCCTGCTCGGGAAGCCGCTCGATGAAGGGCGTGGCACCCACCGCGTCGAGCGCCGAATTCACCGCCCCGGAGTCGATCTCGCCGGAGCCGAGCCGCACGTTGTACTCCACCGACTGGCTGAAGAGGAAGATGTCCTGCAGGACGAGCCCGATCCGCTCGCGCAGCTGCTCCATCGGGAGGTCGGTGATGGGGATCCCGTCGACCAGGATTCTGCCCCTCTGGGGCTCGTAGAACCTCATCAGCAGATTGATCACGGTGGTCTTCCCCGCCCCCGTGTGCCCCACGATCGCCAGTTTCTCACCCGGAGCGACCGTGAAGGAGACGTCGCGGATCACCCAGTTCGGTTCCGAGCCGGTGCCCGACGCGTCCCCATCGGTCCCGCCGCCATACGCGAACCAGACGTTCTCAAACCGGATCTCACCGGGTGTGGGCGCACGGGTTGCGGCGGTCAGCGGCGGATCCTGAATCGCCGGCTCCCGGTCAAGGAGCCTGAAGATCCGCTCGGAGGACGCCATCGCCCCCTGCAGCAGGTTGTACTTCTCCGAAAGGTCCTGAATGGGGCGGAAGAAGCGTCGTGCATAGTCCAGGAAGGCCGCCAGGACGCCCACCGTAACCGCTCCCTGGATCATGGCCCCTCCTCCGTACCAGATGATCAGCGCCAGCGCCACGGCGGTGAAGAGCTGGATGACCGGAAAGAAGAGCGCGTAGTAGGTAATCGACCTAAGGTGCGCCCCCAGATAATCGTCGTCGAGCACCTTGAATCGCTGCAGCGCGGTGCTTTCGCGGTTGAAGAGCTGGAGGATGCGGATCCCGGTGAAACTCTCCTGCAGGAACGCGTTCAATCGGGCGAGCCGCACGCGGATGTCGCGGTAGGCGCCCCGGATGCGCGACCGGAAGAGGAATGCCGCGTACGCAACCAGGGGGAGCACGCTGAAAGTGACCAGCGCCAGCTCGACATCCATCTGCAGCATCGCCGCCACGATGAAGAACAGGATGAAGAGGTCGCCGAAGACGGTCACCACGCCGGAGCTGAACAGTTCGTTCAGCGTCTCCACGTCCGAGGTGATCCTCGTCATGAGGCGGCCGACCGGGTTGCGATCGTAGAAGGCGAGGTCGAGCTGCTGCAGCTTGCGGAAGACCTGGGTGCGCAGGTCGTACATCACCCGCTGGCCCAGCCAGGTGGTGACCAGCGCCTGAGCGTACTGGAAGACGAAGATCAGTACCGTCGCAACAAGGAAGATGATCGCCAGGAAGGCGAGCTGGCCGCCATCGCCCTGCGGGATGGCCTCGTCCAGTGCAATCTTGGTCAGGTACGGACCGACCACGCCCAGCAGCGATGCCAGCATGAGGAGGACGATCGCGCCCGCGACGGGCAGCTTGTAGGGGCGCAGGTAGCGCAGCAGGCGGGCCATCAGGCGCGAATCGTACGCCTTGCCGAGGACCTCCTCTTCGTACCCGGTGCTCACTGGGTCGTCATCCGCAGCTAGATTGCGCCCGTGGCGACCAGGTCGAGCCCGTCCAGCAGCTTTTGCATCTTGTCCCAGGGCGCCACCGTGGCGCGCAGTCCGTTGGCAAGCTTCGTGGGGCCGGCGAATGGGCGAACGCGCACCCCGACACGCTCCAGACGGCCGGCGATGTCGTCCAGCTCTTCCCGGGGCCGCAGGATGAATACGAAGTTCGACGCCGATTCGGGGACTTCGTAGCCTCGGTGAAGCAGGCTGGCGCGCACACGCTCCCGGTTGACGCGCGTCTCGGCCACCGTGTCGGCCAGCCAGGAGGACGGGCTCGAGATGGCGGCAGCGCCTGCCGCGGACGTCACGCTCGACACCACGAAGGGACCACGGCCCTTGTCCACTTCGAGCACCAGCGAGGGGCTGCCGACGCCGTATCCGGCGCGCAGGCCGGCAAGACCATACGCCTTGGACAGCGTCTTCACGCAGATCGTCCGTTCGCCGGCCAGCGCCATGTCGTAGGGCGTGCGGTCGGAGAAATCGCGGTTGTACTCGCCGTACGCCTCGTCGATGATCAGGATGCTGCCGGTCGCCTCGGTGTGCTCGTAGACCGCTCGAATCCACTCATCCGGCAGGGCTTGTCCGGTGGGGTTGCCCGGGTTCGCCACGAACACGATCGCCGGCGTCGAGCCCGCGAACGCCACGGGGTCGTCCAGGCCGGCATGCCACTCCACGGGGATGGGGTCGTGCCCGTTCATCCGCGCCAACATCCCCGCGGCCGGCCAGCCCGGGTCGAGGAACCGCATCGTCGTGGGGGCGACCGCCCGCATGAGTGCGTCGAGCACGCCCGTTCCGCCGGCTCCGGTAGTGACGTTGTCCGCGGTGGTTCCGAGCATCGCCGAAACGGCGTCCACGAGTCGCTCCGCATAGCTGCCCGGGTACTCGGAGGCCGTCTCCGTCCCCGCGCCGGCGAGCACTTCGAGCGCGGCCGGGTGGGCCCCCCAGAGGTTTCGGTTGTCGCTCAGATCCGCGCTGATGGGGGATCGGTCGGGGAGGTAGCGGCCGAGGCCCGTGTAGTCGGTGCGGGGATAGATGTCCATTGTCATGGTGCGCGTGTTGGTAGATTGGTGAAGGACGAGGGCGGCCGCTTTGTCGAGGCAGCCGTTCCACGGTCGGGGAAACCGCTTCTCCAGGCAACGGGTGGCCCCGCAATATGAGGTCGCCGGGAGGCTCATGCGCCAATGGATCAGCCGATTCGCATCAGGGGCGCGCGCCAGCACAACCTGAAGGGAATCGACCTCGATCTGCCGCGCGGCGCGCTCACCGTGATCACGGGGCCGTCGGGTTCGGGGAAGTCCTCGCTCGCCCTCGACACGCTCTTCGCGGCGGGCCAGCGGCGCTACGTCGAGGCCCTCTCCACCTACGCGAAGCAGTTCCTCGACCGCCTCGAGAAGCCCGACGTGGACCGGATCGAGGGATTGTCCCCGTCGGTCGCCATCGAGCAGCGCAACCCCACGACATCGAGCAGGTCGACCGTGGGCACCGCCACCGAGGTGCACGATTTCCTGCGGCTTCTGTACGCCCGTGTCGGTCGCACCCACTGTCCTTCCTGCGGCGGGGAAGTCCGCCCCGACACGGTGAGCGGTGCGGCCGACAAGGTCGCCGCGCTGCCTGCGGGCACCAGGATCATGATCGCCTTCCCCCTCACGCGGAGCGGCCAGGTGTCCCACCAGCTGGTGGCGGAGAACCTTCGTTCGCTGGGGTTCGTGCGCGTTTTGGCGGATGGCGTGACCGCGGAGCTGTCGGCGCTGCTGGACCCGGAGGCGGAGCCCGGAGCCACGGTCCCCGATCTTGCCCGGGCGCAGGAAGTTCTGGTCGTGGTGGACAGGATGAAGGTGATGGAGGATCCGGATCGGAGCTGGACCGACCGCGTGGCCGACTCCCTGGCGACGTGCTTCCGCGAGGGGGAAGGCGAGGCGGTCGTGGTGCCGTGGGGCGCCGGGCCCGAAGGGTCGCTCCGTTTCTCCGAGGCCTTCCGCTGTCCGAGTCACCCCGGCGAGACCTTCCTCGAGCCCGAGCCGAAGCTGTTCTCCTTCAACAATCCCTATGGCAGCTGCCCCACCTGCACCGGCTTCGGGGCGACGCTCGAGTACGACCCCGAGCTGATCGTTCCGAACCAGGAGCTGTCTCTGGACCAGGGCGCCGTCGATCCCTGGGCAAAGCCACGCTACGTCCGCGAACGCGATGCCCTGCGGCGCTTCGCCGGCCGCGAGGGGATCTCCACGTACGCGCCCTGGAACGAACTGCCCAAGTCCTTCCACGATGCCGTCCTGTACGGCAAGGGGTCATTTGGCGGGGTCATCGGCTTCCTCGGCTCCAAGGAGCGCAAACGGTACAAGCAGTACATCAGAATCTTCCTGCGCCAGTATCAGCGTCCGCTGATCTGCAGGGCCTGCGGCGGTTCGCGGCTGCGTCCCGAGGCAGGCCGGGTCACCGTTGGCGGACTCGACATCGGGAGAGTCGGCGACCTGCCGATCGAGGACCTGCCCGACTGGCTGGACGGTCTCGAACTCCGGCTCATGGAGTCCCGGATTGCGGCGTCGCTCCTCCGCGAACTGTCGGCCAGGGTGCGGTTTCTGGTGGATGTCGGGCTCGGCTACCTCACCCTGAGCCGGCAGATGCGGACGCTCTCGGGCGGCGAGGCCCAGCGGATCTCCCTCGCGAACTCCCTCGGGACCCGCCTGGTGGATACGCTTTACGTCCTCGACGAACCGTCCATCGGGCTTCATCCCCAGGATATCGACGCACTGCTCGCGCTTCTTCAACGCCTTCGCGACGGTGGCAACACGGTCGTCGTGGTCGAACACAACGCGGCCGCCATCCAGAGCTCCGACCACGTCGTCGAACTGGGTCCCGGGTCCGGCGACCAGGGCGGAGAGGTCGTTTTCACGGGTCCTCCGGCGGCGCTGACCGGTTCCATGACAAATACAGGCCGGTATCTGTCACGCCTCGTGTCCGGCGAGGCTCATGACCAGTGGCCTCCGGCGTCGAGGCGCCCGGTCGACGGCGCGCGCATCCGGCTTGAAGGCGCGGCGCTGCACAACCTGCGCGGCATCGAAGCCGAGTTCCCCGTCAGCGCAATGACGGTGGTTACCGGCGTGTCGGGATCGGGCAAGTCGACGCTGGTCCACGACATTCTCTACCGCGCGCTGGAGCGCGAACTCGGCGATGGCCGGACTTCGGCCAAGGAGCACCTCGGCGAGGTTGTCGGCTCGTATGGGGCGCTGTCCGGGCTGGAGCACGTCGACGACGTCGTGCTCATCGATCAGAGTCCGATCGGGCGCACCCCCCGCTCCAACCCGGTCACCTATGTGAAGGCGTGGAGCGAGATCCGGCGCATCTTTGCGAGCCAGCCTGCCGCGCGGAAGGGTCGGCTCGACGCGCGCAGCTTCTCGTTCAACGTGAAGGGTGGTCGCTGCGAGGAGTGCTCGGGTGCCGGGTTCGTGCGCGTGGAGATGGTCTTCATGGCCGACATTCATGTGCCGTGCGAGGTCTGCGGCGGCAAGCGCTACCGTGCCGAGGTGCTCGAGGTGAAGGTGCGCGGCCAGAACATCAACGACGTGCTCGGTTTCACGGTCGACCACGCGATACGTTTCTTCCTGCGCGAGCCGCGGCTGGGCCAGGCGCTGTGGCATCTGCAGCAGGTCGGGCTGGGGTACCTGCGGCTGGGGCAGCCCGCCACGCACCTTTCGGGTGGAGAGGCCCAGCGGCTGAAGATCGCGCGCGAGCTGATCGGGGCCGCCGCGCGGAAGGGCAAGAGCAAGCTGTATATCCTGGACGAGCCGACGACGGGTCTGTCGGGCGAGGATGTCGCTCAGCTGATCTCGGTGCTCCGCAAGCTGGTCAAGGCGGGCAACACCCTTGTGGTGGTTGAGCACGACCTTGACGTGATCCGGGAGGCGGACTGGGTGGTCGACATGGGCCCCGGCGCGGGGGCGGGAGGAGGTCAGGTTGTGGCCATGGGTCGGCCGGAGGACGTGGCGACCGTGCCGGAGAGCGTGACGGGACGGTTCCTCCGGGATCTGGTCGGGGGGCCCGTCGCGGGCGGGCGATGTCCGGCAACCCCGTCGTAACCGTCGTCCTGCCGGTCCGCGACGGGGCCGCGACGCTGGATGCGGCGCTCGAGTCGCTACGGGCGCAGACGTATTCGCGCTTCGAGGTAGTGGTGGTGGATGACGGATCGCGTGATGCCACCCCCGAGATCGCGCGGGCCTGGAAGCAGCGCGATGGGCGCTTTCGTCTGGTGCGTGGCGACCATGGTGGCTCTGGCGGCATCGTGGATGCCCTGCAGCGCGGCCTCGCCGAAGCGCGGGGCGCCTACATCGCGCGCATGGACGCCGACGACCGCTGCCACCCCGAACGGCTCGCCGCCCAGCTGGACCTGCTGCAGCGCTCGCCCGGCCTCGCCGGCTGCGGCACCGGCATCCGCTACGTCCCCGCATCCGGCGTCACCCCGCGGGCCGCCGAATACGCGGCCTGGCTCAACGCCATGACCACCTGGAAGGCCGTCGCGGCCAACATCTTCGTCGAGTGTCCCCTCGCCCACCCGACCTTCATGTTCCACGCGCGGGTGCTGGCCGAAGCGGGCGGCTACCGCGACCGCGCCTGGCCGGAAGACTACGACCTGCTGCTGCGACTGTGGCGGAACGGTCACCGCTTCGTTGCCGTGCCCCGCGTCCTCCTCGACTGGGGCAACGATCCGGGCCGCCTGAGCCGCAACCATCCCGCGTACTCGCTGGCCGCATTCCGCGCCTGCCGGGTGCACCACCTGCGTCGCAGCGTGCTCGGTGACCGCAGCGGGGTGGTGGTCTGGGGCGCGGGACCCACGGGCAAGAGCCTCGCCCGCGAATTCGCGGCGCAGGGGGTCGAGGTGCGGGCCTTCGTCGAGGTCGACCCGCGCAAGATCGGGCAGCAGATCCACGGCGCGCCGGTGTGTGAGGCGGAGGCCGCGCGGGCGTTCCCGGACGCGCTCCATGTGGGAGCCGTAGCGCGGGCCTCGGGCCGTGAAGGGGTGCGGGCGGCGGCGGTGGGGGAGGGGCTGGTGGACGGGGTGGACTTCGTGGCGATGGCGTGACGGGCTCTCTCCGCGGCTCGTGCCGATGCGAATCGGTCGTCCTTCACCGGTGGTTTGTCCCGGTCCGGCGCCGACCGCCGGTCGGGTATTGTGGCCGGGCTTTCGACACCCCTCACATACCCATGGGAATCTCTCGCGGAAAGCGCATCCAGGCCAATCACCTGCCCATCCAGAAGCGCCTTGAGCGACCCGCCCTAAACCGTTAGTTTAAAAGGCTATCCGGGGCGTTTGCGAGCGCCCTCGCGTCCATGCGCGGCCAACCGGTCGATGGTCCATTCCACTTCGCGAATCCATGTCCGAAAACGACCCCACGAGTACCGGCGAACGGATCCTGGAACGCATCCTCGAGCAGGAGATGCGCGAGTCGTTCATCGACTACTCGATGAGCGTCAATGTGCAGCGCGCCCTGCCCGATGTGCGGGACGGACTCAAGCCGGTCCACCGGCGCATCCTGTACGCGATGTCCCAACTCGGGCTGTCGCCGGGGCGGGCGTACAAGAAGTGTGCGACCGTGGTCGGCGAGGTCCTCGGGAAATACCACCCGCACGGCGACTCGGCCGTCTACGATGCCCTGGTCCGCATGGTCCAGGACTTCTCTCTGCGCTACCCGCTCGTCGACGGCCAGGGCAACTTCGGATCCATCGATGGCGACTCGGCGGCCGCCTACCGCTACACCGAGGCGCGGCTGCAGCGCCTGTCGATGGAACTGCTCGCCGACATCGAGAAGGACACTGTCCGCTTCGACGAGAACTTCGACGGACGCCTGCAGGAGCCCTCGGTCCTGCCGTGCAGGGCGCCCAATCTGCTGATAAACGGCTCTTCGGGGATCGCGGTGGGCATGGCCACCAACATCCCGCCCCACAACCTCCGCGAGGTGGTCTCGGGCCTTCTGGCGCTGATCGACGACCCCGCCCTGCCGCAGGAAGCGCTCGAGGAGCACATCGCGGGGCCGGACTTCCCGACCGGCGGGCACATCTGCGGCACCGAGGGCATCGAGGAAGCGTACCGCACCGGCCGCGGGCGGGTCGTCATTCGGGCCAAGGCCGAAGTGGAGGAAGGTGAAGACGGACCCGCGAGGATCATCATCCACGAGATCCCCTTCATGGTGAACAAGGCCCGCCTGATCGAGCAGATCGCGGGTCTGGTGCGCGACAAGAAGGTCACTGCGATCCGCGACCTGCGCGACGAGTCCGACCGGGACGGCCTCCGCGTCGTCATCGACCTCAAGCGCGACGCGGTGCCGCACGTCGTCCTGAACCGGCTGTACAAGCACACGCCGATGCAGTCCACCTTCGGGGTGATCCTGCTCGCGCTCGTGGACGGCGTCCCCAGAATCATGCCGCTGCGCGACATGCTCACGCACTTCATTGCCCATCGTCACACGGTCGTCGTCCGGCGCAGCGAGTTCGACCTCGCCGCCGCCCGGGAGCGCGAGCACGTCCTCGAAGGGCTGCGCATCGCCGTCGACAACATCGACGAGGTCGTCAGGATCATCCGCGGGTCGCGCGACACGCACGAGGCGGCCGTGGGGCTGCGGAGCACCTTCGACCTCTCGGAGAGGCAGGCCCGGGCCATTCTGGACATGCGGCTGGCGCGTCTGACGGGCCTCGAGAAGGAAAAGCTCGACACCGAACTCGCCGAGGTGCAGGCGCGGATCGCCGAGCTGGTTCACATCCTGGGCGACCGGGCGGTGCGCATGGAGATCATCAAGGAGGAGCTGCGCCAGGTGGCTTTGCGGTACGGCGACGACCGCCGCACCGAGATCAAGGGCAGCGTTGCGTCCTTCGAGGTCGAGGACCTGATCGCCGACGAAGAGGTGGTCCTCACCATGTCTCGCCAGGGATACGTGAAGCGCATCCCGATCGACACGTACCGGTCCCAGCGGCGCGGCGGCCGCGGACTTCGCGGAATGGACACCAAGGCCGAGGACTGGGTCGAACACCTGTTCGTCGCCTCCACCCACGACTACCTCATGGCCTTCACGGACAAGGGGCGCTGCCACTGGGTGAAGGTCTGGGGCCTCCCACACGGCAGCCGTTACTCCAAAGGCAAGCCCATCGTGAATTTCCTCGACCTGGCCCGGGGAGAGAAGGTCGCGTCGGTGCTGCCCGTGCGGGAATTCAGCGGCGACCGCTTCGTCCTCTTCTGCACCAGGAACGGCGTGGTCAAGAAGACTCCGCTGTCGGCGTACGGCAATGTGCGCGCAATGGGGATCTACGCGATCAAGTTCCGGGAGGGCGACGAGCTGATCGATGCCCGGATCACCGACGGCAGCAACGAAGTCATTTTGGCGACGCGGCTGGGCAAGGCCATCCGCTTCAACGAGTCCGACGTGCGGCCGATGGGGCGGTTCACAGAAGGCGTGATGGGCATCCGCCTGGGCAAGCGCGACGAGGTGGTCGGGATGGTCGTGGTTCGCCGTCCGGACCTGACCCTGCTCAGCGCGACCGAGTACGGAATGGGCAAGCGAAGCCAGATCAGCGACTACCGCTTGCAGCAGCGGGGCGGACAAGGCGTCATCAATCTCAAGCTGTCGAAGAAGACGGGGCCGGTGGTGACGGTCAGGGCCGTGACCTGCGACGACCAGGTCATGGTCATCACGCGCAACGGCGTAGTGAACCGCCAGCCGATGTCGGACATGCGGGTGATCGGGCGCGCGTCGCAGGGTGTGCGCCTGGTCAACCTGGACAAGGGCGACGCTGTGGTCGACGTGGCGCGGGTCGTCGGTGATGACGAAGACGCATAGCTCTCCCAGCCGGCGTCGCACCGGCCTGGTCGGGCTGGCCGAGATCGAGGCTGCCGCCGAGCGGATACACGGAACCGTGGTGCGGACGCCGCTGATCCCCGATGCGGACCTGTCCGATGCGACGGGCGGCCGGATTCGGCTCAAGTGCGAATCCCTCCAGAAGGCGGGTGCGTTCAAGGCGCGGGGAGCCTGCAACTTCATGGCGCGCCTGACCGCCGAAGAGCTGGCCCGAGGCGTGATCACCTACTCCTCGGGCAACCACGCCCAGGCGGTCGCCTTTGCGGCCGGGCTGAAGGGCGTCAGAGCCGTTGTGGTGATGCCGACGACCGCACCCCGGGTGAAGAGCGACGGTGCCCGGCGACTGGGCGCGCGCGTGGAGTTCGCGGGCACGACCTCCGAGCACCGCCGGGCACGCGCCGAAGAGATCGCGGCGGACGAGGGGCTGGTCATGATCCCGCCCTTCGATCATCCGTGGATCATCGCCGGTGCGGGAACGGTGGCGCTGGAGATCTTCGAGGACTGGCCCGAGGTCGACACCCTGCTGGTTCCCATCGGGGGCGGAGGACAGATGGCGGGTTGCGTGGCCGCGCTCCGGCGCCTGAAGCCGGAAGCCGCGCTGATCGGCGTCGAGCCCGTGGGTGCGCCCACCATGCGACGGGCGCTCGATGCCGGCGGGCCATCCACGCTGCCCGGGATCGACACCATCGCCGACGGCCTCGCTCCCACCCGCGCCGGCGACCTCACCTACGCCCACGCGGCCGCCTTCCTGGACGACGTAATCCTCGTCGAGGACGACGACATCCGGCGCGCCGCGGCCCACCTCATCACGCGGCGCAAGCTCGTGGTCGAGTACTCGGGCGCGGCCACCGTGGCCGCGCTGCTATCCGGCCGCGTTGACGCGCGCGGGCGCAAGGTCTGCGCGGTCCTGTCCGGCGGCAACCTGGACACGTCGCTGCTCGGCGAGATTCTCGCAGTCGACCCGGCGGCCTGAACCGCCCCTCGCCGAACCCGCGCGGCCCGTGCTCCTCCTCTTCGACATCGACGGAACCCTGACCCGGGGCGGTCCCGCCGTCACGGCCTTCCGCATCGCGCTGGAACACACCTACGGCACGGCCGGTCCAGTCGCCGACTACGACTTCGCCGGCAAGACCGACCCGCGCATCATGCGCGACCTTCTCGGCGCGGCCGGCCTTGCCCCCGATCACATCGAAGCCGGCCTGCCCCGGTTCTGGGAGCGCTACGTCGGCGAACTCGAGTCCAGGATCGACGCGGATCCCGTGACGGTCCTGCCCGGCGCCAGCGAACTGATCGGCGGACTGGCCGCGCGCCACGACGTGTTTCTCGGGCTCGTTACCGGCAACGTCGAGCGGGGCGCCAGACTCAAGCTGCGAAGCGCGGGACTCTGGCATCATTTTCCTGTCGGCGGCTTCGGCTCGGACCACGAGCTGCGGAACGAGCTGCCGCAGGTTGCGCTCGACCGCGCGTCCGCGCACTGGGGACGAGCCTTCGACGGAAAGGACACCGTCGTGATCGGAGACACGCCCCGGGACGTGGAGTGCGGCCAGGCCATCGGAGCGACCACCGTTGCAGTGGCGACGGGGCGGTTCTCCAGCGGCCAGCTGCGCGAATCCGGGGCGGACCACGTCCTGCCGGGGTTCGAGGATACGGCCGCCGCCTTCGAAGCACTGACGACCCGATGATACTTAACATTTATGTTTAGTATTGTCTATACGCCACAAACAACGCATTTTGCCATGGTTCTGCCCACGTCACAGGCGGGCGGGCAGCCCGGACAAACACCAAGCGGGAGCAAGCACAAATGAAGAACTTCTATATCGCCATCGGGATCGTGGCCGTGGCTGGGGTGGCCGTCGTGGGCTTCGCCCTGCGAGGCGGTGGCTCGGCTGCAAGCGAACCGATCGATCTGGGTGAGATTGGCAACGAAGAACTGGTTGCATTGGCGCAGGGAATGGTCTACGGGAACCCGGACGCGCCCGTTACCATCATGGAATTCGGCAACTACCAATGCCCCGCGTGCATGACCTTCGCCCTCCAGATCAAGCCGCAGGTCGATCTGGCGTACATTGAGACAGGGCAGGCCAAGCTTGTGTACTATGACTTTCCGACGCCGGGGCTACCGCATTCCTTCCTGGCAGCTCGCGCTGCTCGTTGTGCAGGCGATCAGGACCGGTATTTCGAGTACCACGACGCAGTGTATAGCACCCAGCGGAGCTGGTCGCGGCCGGACAGCCCGTACGGACACTTCAACGGACTCGCCGAGGATGTGGGTCTGGACACCGATTCGTTTGAACGCTGTCTGGACAGTGACATGCACGCCGATGTGGTCACGGCGAACCTGACCCTGGGACAGATGCTCGGCGTACCCGGCACACCCAGCATCTTCATTCACCGTGAAGGGGAGGGCGGCGCGCGCCAACTGGGCGGCTTCCAGTTCATCGACATCCAGCAGGCGATGGAAGCCGGCGAGCAGAATTGAGCGCAGACGCATCCACCTCCGGGCCGGTCAACCGAATGGTGGTGGCGGTCCTCTCCCTGATCGGCGTGTTCCTCGCCTTCTACCTGGTTGCCTACAACCTGGGATGGACGCCGCCCATCCCCTGCGGCTCCGGAGCCTGCGGCGTCGTACAGTCGTCGCAGTACGCGTGGGTCGGCCCGATTCCCGTGTCCGCCATCGGCCTGGGCGGCTACCTGGCCCTCCTGGTCCTGTCGATCCTGGGCCTCCGGCCGTCGGCGGCCGGCTCGCGGGCGATCCCGTTCCTGCTCTTCGCCGGGGCGCTCGTCGGCGTGCTCTTCAGCGCCTACCTCACCTACCTCGAGGCGATGGTCATCCAGGCCTGGTGCCGCTACTGCGTGGCCTCGGCCATCCTGATCACCCTCGTCTTCGTGGCGACCCTTCCCGAACTGAAGCGTCTGCGGAGCTAGCTCGCGCCCTGCCGAGCGGCCACTCGCCGACGATGGGTGGCGGCCAGGTGCCGGCACGGTATCCGCGCAGCAGAGCCTCAGCCTCCCTCCGCGCCCGCGCGGCCAGCTCGCCGTCGATCAGCGAATCCGCCTCCGCGCGGTCGAGGTCGGCCTCATCCAACACCTGAGCAACCCCGCCGGGCGACACCCAGACATCCAGGCACAGATCGGTCGTCGTCCAAGCGTGCGCGCCCAGGGGTTCGACGGGCGTGAGGACGTTGGCGTAGAGTCCGGTGTAGGCGCCGTCGGCGCGGTGAAAGAGGCCGATGTCGTGCCACTCGCCCGGAAAGGTGAACCAGATGACCGGAGAACCGGGCTCGAGGATGGTGGCGCCGCCGACAGCAATGGGCGTTTGGATGGGCGTATGGGACTGAAAGGTGACGATCCCGCCCGCGCCGCTCTCGAGCACCAGCTGGCGAAAGACTTCCTCGGGACGGCCGAGGCGCCTGTAGTGGATGTCCACCCAGTCGCCGGCGCGGGGCAGGGCGCTCAAACGCCTCCGAAATGCTCCGGGTTCGCCCGCTCGATGAACACGTTCATGATGCCCCCGCACACCGCCGGGCTCCACGAAGTGAAGTCGTCGGTCAGGTCGACGCGCACGGTCGCGGGAGGGCCGCCCTCGAACAGCTCCTGAGCGGCCGCGATCACCTCGCCTTCACCACACCCGCCGCCGACCGTTCCCGCGATGACGCCCTCGCGCCCGATCAGCATCCGCGCACCGGTTTTCCGCGGCGTGGATCCCTTCGCAGATACGATCGTGGCCAGAACGGCAGGCTCCTCCAGCCCCGCCAGTCGGCCCATCAGCTCCTTTTCGTCCATGTCAGTCCTCGCTTGGCGCGCTTGGCTCGCTTGCCGGGGCGTTGCTCGCGGGGTCGCCGGCCCGAACACCCCCGAAGAAACGTTCAACCACACGCTCCTTCTCCACCAGAGGCGCCCCCGTCCCGCCCGAATGGTACAGGATGATCTCGGCCACGACCGAAACCGCGATCTCGGCGGGCGTCTGACCGCCCAGATCCAGTCCCACCGGCGCCCGCACGCGCTTCATGTCGGCCGTCGTGAAGCCTTCGCGGGCGAGCTGCTCGTGGGTCGCGCGCACCCGCCGCCGGCTCCCGATCATGCCAACGTAGCCGGGCGGCGCCTCCATGCGCAGGAGTCGCACCAGGCACTCGTAGTCGAAGCTGTGCCCGCGCGTCACCAGGATCACGTGGTCCGACGGGCCGAGCGGGGTCGCCGCAAAGGGATCGCGAAAGTCGATCACGCGCACCGCTGCCGCGTCGGGAAATCGGTGGCCGGCAGCGAATTCGGGCCGGTCGTCGAGCACCTCCACGCGCATCCCCAGCATCGCTCCCATCCTCGCCAGCGGGATCGCGATGTGCCCTGCGCCGACGATCACCATCCGCGCCGGGGGTCCGTGCAGCTCCAGATAAACCCGGGCCGAGGCGGTGCGGCCGCCTTCGTGGTACTCGAAGTCCCGGCTGAGCGCGCCCCTGGATTCCCGTGGGGGGAAGAGCGACGGCACCGCCGCGGCCACCGCCTCGTCGAGCGCCGGGCTTCCGAGCGTGCCGCGGCTGCGCCTGCCGGAGAGCCACCATCGCCGCCCGATCAGCGATCGGTCCGGCGCATCGACCACGACCGCCGTGTAGATGCGGTCCCCCTTCTCCAGCGCCTCCAGCACTCGGGCGGCTACCTGCGCGGCAGAGATCCTCATCCCTGACGAGGCTCCTCGCGGCGGCCCCGGCCCCGGTTCCGGCGCGATCCGACCGCCTCCCGCCCCGGCTCGCGCGGCCCCGTGCGCCCCGCCCCCCCGAACCGCTCGCGGTACCGGCGCGGCGTGTCGATGTCGTCGACCACCCCGGCGTCGCCGACCGCCACCTCGAACACCCGGTCCGGGTCGCGCCGCACCACGCTGCGCGCTCCTTCCCGCAGCCCCCGTTCCTGGAACTCGCGTGCGATGGTCATGTCAGCCAGCACGGGATGTCCGCGCTCCTCTCCATACCTGGGCATCACGACGGTGGCTTCGGAGCCCCGCCACCCCGCGATCAGCCGGCGGACCGTCTCCGGGGTCACGGCAGGGTTGTCGACAGGCGAAAAGACGAACGCGGGCGGGGGGACGTCAAGGCCGCGCAGATATGCCAGGGCGGCGCGCAGCGATCCGATCTGGCCGCCCTCTCCGCCGGGATTGACCACAAGCCGGCCCTCGCAACGGGCTACTTCAGCCGCCACCTCACCCGCATCGGAAGCCGCGACGACGATGACGGGCGCGCAGCCGCCCTCGCGGAGCGTCGCCACCAGGCGGGCCGTGAAGGTGGTGCCGCCGGCATCCAGAAGCGCCTTGGGCCCGCCCATCCGCGAGGACGCCCCGGCCGCGAGCACGATGCCGGCTGGGGGCTTCATCGAGCGCCGGCCGTGAGCCCGATGCAGGCGTGGCGCTTCATCGCACTGTCACCGTCCGTTTTGGCCGCCCGGAAACGCCCCGTGGAAGGTTCCGCCAGCTTCGCACAGCTCCGTCAGAAGCGAACACGGCCGGTAGCGGTCGCCGTGGGCGTCGTGAAGGGCCGAAAGCCCGTCCAGGACATCGGCCAGCCCCCGATCGTCGGCGTACTTGAGGAGGCCGCCGCGGAATGGCGGGAATCCCGTCCCCATGATCATCCCGAGGTCCACATCCGCGGCCGACCCGACGATCTCCGACTGCAGCACCCTTGCGGCCTCGTTGATCATCGCGAGCACCAGCCGGTCCACTACGAACGCCTCTCCCGGCGTCGATCGGCGCGCGGGAAGCCCCAGGTCGGCGTACACCGACGGATCGAAGTCCTTCTCCTTGCCCTTCACATACCGGTAGAAACCCGTGCCGCCCTTCCGGCCCAGCCTCCCGGAGCCCGCAAGAGCCACCATCGAGGCCGCCGGAGCCATGCGGTCGCCGAGCGCCTCCGCCATGGTCCTGCCGGCATGCCCCACGACATCGATACCGACCTCGTCGATCAGCCGATACGGCCCCATCGGCATCCCGAACCGCTTCCAGGCGCGATCGACCGCCGCGGCGTCCCACCCCTCGTCCAGAAGGTGCCCCGCCTCGTTCAGACACGGCGCGAGAATGCGGTTGACCAGGAATCCCGGCGCGTCGCGCGTGACGACCGGCACCTTGCCCAGCCGCACCGCAAGCGCCGCAAGGGTCTGCACCGTGCGTGGGTCGGTCTTCCTGCCCTGCACGACCTCGACCAGCGGCATGCGATGCACCGGGTTGAAGAAGTGCATCCCGGCGAACCGTTCGGAACGCTCCAGCGCGGCCGCCATCTCGTCGACCGACAGCGAAGACGTATTCGTGGCGATGATCGCACGGGGACGCACCGCCGCCTCGACCTCCTGAAGCACGGCTCGCTTGATCGCCATGTTCTCGACCACGGCTTCGACCACGACATCTGCGGACCCCGTCCCCGCGTAGTCGATCCCGCCCGAAATCAGCCCCAGCCTGCGGCTCGCCTCGCGCTGGCGCAGCGACCTCCGCTTCACCGCCCCGTCGAAGATGCCCCGCGCATGGGCGAGACCGCCCGCGACCGCTTCATGGCGGATGTCCTTCATGCGGACGGGGATGCCGTTGTAGGCCGCCACCTGGGCGATGCCTCCGCCCATCGGCCCGGCCCCGATCACGGCCATGCGCTCCACCTCGGCGCCCTCGCCCGCCCCCCACGGCCCCTTCCGCGCCGCCTCGCGAAGCTGGAAGAGGAAGAGCAGGCTCTTGCACTCGGGCGAGACCACCAGGTCCCCCACTGCACGGGCCTCCAGCTCCAGCCCCTCGGCCACGCTTCTACCCATGCTCCTGCGGATCACGTCGAGGACTCGGAGCGGCGCCGGATAGTGCCCCCCGGTGCGCTTGAGCACCCGTCCCCGCGCGCCCCTCAGCACGAGGGCCCGTCCCGGCGCCGTACCGTCCAGCAGCCGCGTTGCCAGCCCGCGGCGGCGTCTCTTGCGCCCGGGCGGCAGCCCCTCTCCGCGCGCGAGCGCCCGCGCCATCTCCAGGCTGCGCTCGTCGAACTGCTGCCGCGGCAGAACGCGGTGCACGAGCCCGATCCGCCGGGCCTTGGAAACGCGAAGAGCCTTGCCCGTGAGGATGACGCCCAGCGCCGCGGACAGCCCCACCATGCGGGGCAGACGGGTGGTGCCTCCCCAGGCGGGCAGAATCCCCAGCTGCACCTCGGGCAGCCCGATGCGGGTGCGCTCGTCGTCAGCGGCCACCCGATAGTCACAGGAGAGCGTCAACTCGGTGCCGCCCCCCAGGCAGGTGCCGTGAATCGCCGCCACGGTGGGCACGGAAAGCGAGGCGATCCGCCCGAACAGCGCCTGCCCCAGCCGCGCCGCTTCAGTGCCCTCGGGACCGTCCTCGACCGCCGCGATCGCCTTCACGTCGGCCCCCGCGATAAAGGAGCCCGGCTTGGCCGACCGGAAAAGCAGCGCCCGGAGAACACCGCTCGCCGCGGCTTCCTCCGCTTCCTGGACCGCCGACTCCAAAACCTCCATCACCTCAAGAGTGAGGACGTTCTGCCCACGATCGGGGTCGCAGAACGTCACCACCCCCACGCCGCGAGAATCGATATCGAGGCGCGGGTTCACAGTCGGGACCGTGCGATGGGGCCCGCGGTCAGAAGATGGGCCTGACCTCCGCGTTGTCGCGGCTCAGGCGCAGGACCAGCGGTGCTTCCGTGGAGACGGTGACCGGGACGTTCCAGTACAGCTCGTCGTAGGGAAGTTCGTGGCGCGCGTGGACCCAGTACATGCCCGGCGCGACCCCGTCCTGGAAGTCCGCGATCCCGCTGGCGTCTGTCGTATCCACCACGATGTCGAGCCCGGTCATGTCCAGCTTCGCCATGATCACCGTGGACACGTCCACGAACGCCTGATCGGCCCAGTCCGCCTGGACGATCCTCATGCTGTCCATCCGCTCGATTGCAGCCTGCTGGAGATCGTTGAAGTTGTTGAACGCGCCATCCCTCTGCCGCTCTGCCCGGTTGAGTTCGGCTTCGAGATCCTGCCATTCGTTGAAGATGGCGCGGTAGAGGCCCTCACCCGGATTGAGTTCCTCGAGCCTGGAGTTGAGCCTCTGCAGCGTGTCCCGCAACGTGCCCCACCGTGTCTCCAGGTCGAGCCAGTTCTGCTGGGCCTGTGCTATCTCCTCGCGCGCGGCCAACAGATCGGCCGGAATCGCGGGTTCGGGTGTGGGCGCCTCCGCCTCCAGAGAGTCGAAAACCTGGTCGCGGTCGTATGGAAGGATCTGGACCTCCACATTGTCGAGCGGCGTGGACTCCGTGTCGTCGCCGAGGGCGACCACCACGCTTACATCCGCCGGACCGCAAGCCGCGAAGGCCAGGGAGGCGAGAATTGCCACCAGACCGATACCGTTATTGCGTCGCGTCATCACTTAAACTCCCTGAGAGCTGGCCCAAGACCTGGGAAACTGGCCGAACAAAAGATAATCTCCGCCCCAAAGTAAGAACGGAAATGAGTCGCATCAAGACGGAAAACTGTGTGGTGGGGTGGTTCAGCGGCAACCGGCAGCAATGAACCGCTATTGGGCGGTGCTCCGCAGCACGTAGTTCCTGGGGTCCACGGCCCGGCCGTTGACGCGCACCTCGTAGTGGACGTGCGAGCCCGTGCAGACGCCGGTACAACCGATCTGGCCGATCACCTCTTCGCGCCGGACTCGCTTGCCGGCCCGGACGAGCACCTTCGAGGCATGCGCGTACAGCGTGGTCACTCCGAAGCCGTGGTCGACCTCAATCGTGTTGCCGAATCCGGGTTTCCAGCCGGCGAACTTCACCACACCCTCGGCGGTCGCAACGAACGGTGTACCCGTGGGCGCGTTCTGGTCGATGCCGCCGTGAGGCATGTAGAGCTTGTGAACCGGGTGCAATCTGCTTGCGCTGTAGGCACTTGAGATCGGTCCGCGAATCGGCAGGATGGACGGGGTGAATCTCAGTCTTTCCCGTCGCGTCTCAAGGGACTCCTCGGTCTCGGCGAAGCTGCGATTGAGCAGATCCGCCTTGCGGAGGAGAACCGCCAGGTCGTAGCGGATCGCGTAGGTCGCCTCTGAAACCTCTCGGTCGAGCGGCCACAACTCGCTTTCATCCGGGTATTCGAGCCCGGGTCCGCCGACGCCGACCTCGAAGACCTCCTGGTCGATCTCGAGCAGTCCGGCGATGAGCCGCACCCTGCGATCCCTCTCGGCCAGCGTGGCCATCTGCTCGTCGAACTCGGCGACCGACGAGCGGATACGCTCCATTTCGGCCTTGAGCACACGGTTCTCCCGGGCGAGATAGGCCGCGCGGGTGCGCGCACCCGTATCGTACAGGAGGAACGCGGTGGCGCCCACGCCGAATACGACAATGGCGCACACCGCAAGGAATCCGCGGCGCACGAATCTTCGCGGCAGCGAATACTGCCGGATTGCTTTCGTCCCCTCCCGAAAGAAAAGGACGGTCCATTTTTCCCTAGACATGTGCAGAGAACGATACCCCAGGCCCCCGATTCGGTCAAGCGCTGCCTTGAGGTGTTGCCGAGGACCGGTGCGGCTACACCCCGCGCCCCCCGACTCAGTCAAGCTCGACGCGGGGGAAGAGCGGGGCCCCGACGCTCACGCCGAGACCGGAAACACTCAGTTCGTTTAACTCCTCGAAGAGTGGAATGTTCCCGAGCCCCAGCCGGCGGCCCAGCTCCGCGGCCTTCCCCGGGGCGACCGGTTCGAAGAGGCAGGCGAGGACCGCCAGCGTGTAGGCGAGCGTGGCGAGCGTGCGGTCCAGGTCGTCCGCGCACTCCGGTTTGCGGGCCAGCGCCCAGGGCTCCCGCGCCTCGACGAACCCGTTGGCGGCCCGCGCGAGATCCATGGCCGCCGCGAAGCCCTCGTGCAGGCGGTAGCCGTCCATGGCGAGCTGGTAGGCCGCCAGCGCCGCCTTCGTCTCGTCGGCCAGGCCGTCGGCCGGCGCCGCGGGAACGGTGCCGCCGCGGTAGCGCCTGATCATGGACAGGGTGCGGTGCACCAGGTTGCCGAAGATGTTGCGCAGCTCGTCGTAGCGTGTCAGGAAGCGCTCGGGCGTGTACGACGCGTCCTGTCCGGTGACCATCTCGCGCATCAGGTACCAGCGCACGGCATCGGTGCCGAACGTCTCCCGCAGCGCGAGAGGGTCCACGACGTTGCCCAGCGACTTGGACATCTTCGTGTCGCCCACCACCCACCAGCCGTGCGCCAGGATCTTCCGGGGCAGCGCCAGGTCCGCGCCCATCAGCAGCGTGGGCCAGTAGACGGCGTGGGTGGTGATGATGTCCTTGCCCATGAGGTGGACGTCGCAGGGCCAGCGCGACGGCAGCGGATCGCCGAAGCCGCGCCGGTCCTTCGGCGCGGCCGGATCGATCGCCCCGGAGGCGGTCACGTAGTTGGTCAGCGCGTCCACCCAGACATAGGTCACCTGGTCGGCGTCCCAGGGGATCGGAATGCCCCAGTGGATCCGCGAACGGGGCCGGGATATGGAAAGGTCTTCCAGCGGCTTGCTCAGGAAGCCGAGCACCTCGTTGCGCCGCGTGGCAGGCACGATCCACTCCGGGTTCTTCTCGATGTGCTCGACGAGCCGGTCTCGGAAGAGGCTCATCCTGAAGAAGTAGTTCTTCTCGCGGATCTTCGTGACCGGCCCCCCGGCGATGGGATCCACCCGGTCCGGCCCGATCTCCTTCTCGGTGAAGTACCGTTCCTGACCGACCGAGTACCACCCCACATACTCGGACTCGTAGATGAACCCGTTGTCGTACAGACGCTCCAGAAGCGCGCTCACAACAGCCTTGTGCCCGGGCTCGGTGGTACGGATGAAGCGGTCGTTGGAGATGCCCAGGTCGTCCCATGCCGCCTGGAATCGGGCGGCCATGCGGTCACAGAGTTCGAGCGGCGTCAATCCCTGCTCCTCGGCCACCTCCTGGATCTTCTGCCCGTGGTCGTCGGTTCCCGTGAGGAAGAGCACATCGTCGCCCGCGCGGCGGTGGTAGCGCGCAAGCACATCGGCCAGGATCGTGGTGTAGGCATGTCCCAGGTGGGGCTCGCCAGAGGCGTAGTAGATCGGTGTGGAGAGGTAGAATGATCCCATGACTCAACCCTCCTCCGCATCCCTGGCTGCATTGATGGCCCTCGTGTACCACTCGAGGGTCTCGATGAAGCCGGCGAAGGACTTCTCGTACCTGTCTTCCATCGGCTCGCCGTCCTCGCTGAAGCTCCCCGACACGTTGGACACCGGCATCCCCGCCACGGGCAGCGCCTTGAGCCGCAGAAAGAGGAGCTGGAGGAAGTAGTGCACCTGGACGCCGCCGAACCCTCCGGCCGACACGGTGACGATGCCGACGGGCTTGCGGTTCCATTCTCCATGAATGTAGTCGAGCGCGTTCTTGAGTGCGCCCGGCATCGAGCCGTTGTACTCGGGGCTGACGACCACCACCGCGTCGGCCTCCAGAATGGCGGTGGAGAAGCGGACCAGCCCCGGCGGCGGGTCGTCGAGCAGGTGCAGCCGCTCCTCCATGATCGGGAGGTTGTATTCGGCCAGGTCGAGGAGGGGAGCGTCGGCACCGGCCCCCTGCAGCCGGTCGCAGGCGAAGCGGGCCACGCGCAGCGACTGGCGGCCGCGCCGGACGGAGCCGAGCAGCACCGGGATGCGGAGGGGAGCCGTCACTCGCGCGGCGGAAGGGCCGCTCGTGCTGGCGGCACGCGAGAAGCCGTTCATGCCTTGCTGCCAGTCAGGCGCTTGAGGGCGCCGCGATCCACCTTGCCGAGATGAGTGCGCGGGAAGTCGTCGAGGATGTGGATCTCGCGCGGGACCTTGTAGGACTCGAGATGGGCGCTGGCGTGTGCCTGAAGTGTGGATTGGACGGCGCGGGCACTCGGGACGCTGTCCTGGTCCGAAGGGTCGGCCGCAACGGGGGCGCTGCCCGCCGCCAGCACCACGAACGCCACCGGGACCACAAGTCCGTCCTCGTTCTCGATGCCCAGGACGGCGGCCTCCGCCACATCGGGGTGCGCGAGCAGGCATTCCTCCGCTTCCCGCGGCGAGAACCATTTTCCCGAGACCTTGAGGAGGTCGTCGTCGCGGCCCTGGTAGGTGAAGTAGCCGTCCTCGTCGCGGGTCATCATGTCGCCGGAGACGTACCAGTCGTGCGCGAACGCGCGCCGGGTCTCGTCGGGGTGCTGCCAGTAGCCGTGCGCGCGGGATCCGCCCCGCACCCGCATGCGCCCGACCTCGCCGTGCGGCACCTCGCGCCCGCGATCGTCGCAGAGCCGCACTTCGAAGCCGGGCACCGCGGTGCCGAGGGTCCCGGGCCGCGCCTCGCCGGGGCGGTTCGAGATGAAGACGTGCCACATCTCGGCGGTGCCCAGGCCGTCGAGGAGTTCGACGCCGAAGGTGTCGTTCCAGCGGCGGTGCAGGGAGGGGGGAAGGGCTTCGCCCGCCGATGTCGCGAGGCGCAGGCAGCTCAGGTCCTGCCGGGCCGCGTCGGGGTGCGAGACCATGTGGTTCACCATCGTGGGGACGTTGATCAGGATCGTGGGGCGGTGACGGGCGATCTGGGCAAAGAGCTCGTCGGCGGTGCAGCGCTCCGGGAAGAGGACCGCGGACGCGCCCGCCGCGAGGGGGAAGAAAAGGTTGGACCCGGTAGCATAACCGAAATACAGCTTGGGAACCGACAGCGTGATGTCGCCGGCGGCGTAGCCGAGGACCCCCTTCGCGTAGCACTCCGTCGAGTTGACGAACGAGGCATGGCTCTGGACGACGCCCTTGGGCATTCCGGTGGTCCCGCCCGAGAAGAGCCAGATCGCTGGATCGTCTGAATGTGAAGTGAAGTTGTCAAAATGTAAAGCAGAGTTGTCAATTCTTGCGTCGCCGTCGTCCGTTCCGAGAACGAGGAGCCGGGGAACGCGCCGCGCTGACGCCGCCGCGCGCGCAAGGACCTCGCCCCGGTCCGCCTGCAGGACCACGGCCGCGGCCCGGGCATAGTCGCAGATCTCGCGGATCCGCCGCTCGCCCAGGAAGCAGTTCACCATCACTCCGACCGCCCCCATCTTGATCGCGCCGAAGAGGGCGGCGGCGAAGTCGGGCACGTCCGGCAGCGCGATCAGCACGCGCTCCTCGGGACGCACCCCAGCCTCGCGCAGGGCATTGGCGAACTGGTTGGCGCGCGCCTGGAGCGCCGCATAGGTCATCGTCCCGTCCGCCGTCCGCAGCGCGATCCGGCCGCCCAGTCCCTCGCGAACGCGGTCGTCGAGAAAATAGTCGGCGATGTTCATCCGAACCGGGATACTCCGGGGTCGATGGCGGCGGGGACCTGACAGCCCGTGGGATCCGTCCTCGGAGCGACGCAGGGTTTGTCCACGGACCGCCGGGGGAGGACTATGTTTAGGAACTATGGAGCCAAGGTCAATGGAGAGCCGCCACTGGGGTCACGCGACGTGGACCGAACTCGAAGAACTCGGTCTTGTGCGCAGGCGAGCGGGCGAGAATGCCACCACCTCACACGGCTCCCCGGTCCTCGCCTTGCTCCCCGTCGGCGCGATCGAGGCGCACGGCCCCCATCTCCCCCTCGAGACCGACGTCGTCATCGCGGCGGCGGCCGCGAAGGCCGCGCTGCCCGGTCTCCGCGCCCTGGACTGCCATCCCATCATCCTGCCCCCCCTGGCCTACACCGCCGCCCCCTTCGCGGCCGGCTTCCCGGGAACGATCTCGCTGCGTCCCGCCACCGTCACCGCCCTGCTGGCCGACGTGGCCGCCTCCCTGCAGCGGCAGGGCGTGGCCGCGCTCGTCGTGGTCAACGCGCACCTCGACCCGGCCCACCTGGCCGCCATTCGTGACGCCGCCGCCGCGCACGACGGCCCCATGCCGGTCGTCCACCCCGACCTGACCACACGGCGCTGGGCGTCGCGCCTCACGGCCGAGTTCAAGAGCGGCGCGTGTCACGCGGGTCGCTACGAGAGCTCGGTCGTGATGGCGGCCGCGCCCGAACTGGTCCGGGACGAGGTGCGGCGCGCGCTGCCGGAGAACCCGGCGTCGCTGTCGGTCGCCATCGGGGCCGGCGTGGCCACCTTCGAGGAAGCGGGCGTCGGCGATGCATACTGCGGGGATCCCGCCGCAGCGAGCCCTGAAGAAGGGCGTGCGACCATTGAGGTGCTCGGACGGATCGTGGTGGACGCGGTGGCGGAGCGGCTCGGGGCGTTGGAGCGGGTGGCGCTCGAGGGAATCCAACCGGAGGCGACCGGGTGACGCGTGATACAGGCGGGCCGCAGCGAGAGCGGACGGAGGAGCGGGTGAGCGACAAGATCGTTCGCCCGCCGACGCTGGCCGGCCGCGGCGCGGTCGTCACCGGCGGGGGACGGGGCATCGGCGTGGCTGTGGCGGCGGCGCTTGCGCAGGAGGGCGCGGCCGTCGTCGTGACGGCGCGAAGCGTAGGCGAGATCGAGGGGGTGGCCGAGGGACTGCGGGCCGCGGGCCGCACGGCGCACGCGGTGGTCTGCGACGTGACCGACCCGAACTCGATCGCCGAGATGGCAGCCCGGGCGGAGGAGCTCCTGGGCACGGTCGACATCCTGGTCAACAACGCCGGTATCGCCCGCTCGGCGCCCTTCCTGAAGGTGTCGCTGGACCAGTGGGAAACGGTCCACCGCGTGAACGCGACGGGGCCGCTCCTCGTCGCCCAGGCCTTCCTGCCGGCCATGATCGAGCGGGGATGGGGCCGGATTGTGAACGTGGCGTCGGTCGCCAGCCTGATCGGCGCCGCGTACATCACCGCATACGCGGCTTCGAAGCACGCGCTGATCGGGATGACGCGGTGCCTCGCGGACGAGCTGTCCGGCACCGGCGTCACCGTCAACTCGGTGTGCCCGAGCTACGTGGACACGCCGATGACCGACGCGAACATCGAGAAGATCTCGGCCAAGACGGGCCGCGACGCGGAGGAGGTCCGCGCGGGGCTGGAGAAGATGCAGCCGGGCGGACGCATGATCACCGTGGACGAGGTGGCGCACGCCGTCATGGCCTTCATGCCGGATGCGGCGGCGTCGATGCAGGGCAGCGAACTCGTGATCCGGGGCGGGGGAGGCGCGCGATGAGCTTCGAGATCCGGAACCCGGAGGCGCTGGGGCGCCCGCGCGGGTGGAACAACGGGATGCTCGCGCCGGAGGGGGGCCGCGTGCTTTTCGTGGCGGGGCAGATCGGGGTGGGGGCCAGCCTTGCCGCGCAGTTCGGGGCCGCGCTGGCCAACGTGTTGCGCGTGGTGGAGGAAGCCGGGGGGACGGTCGCGGATGTCGGCCGGCTCACCATCTACGTGACCGACATGGACGCCTATCGCGGGTCGCTGGCGGAGATCGGGGCCGCGTACAGGGCGGTCTTCGGTAAGCACTTTCCGGCCATGGCGCTCGTGGCGGTAACCGAGCTGGTCGATCCGCGTGCGGTGGTCGAGATCGAGGCCACGGCGGTGATCCCGCAGGCGCAGCCGGGTGGGGCGGACGCCGGGCGCACAGTGGACGGCGAGGAGCAGAAATGACCGATCTGAAATCACCTTTCCTCGATCCCCCCCGTTCGTTCCTGCTCGACTGCGATACGGACAGCAAGGTGGCGCGGATCACGCTCAATCGGCCGGAGCGGCTCAATGCGCTGACGTTCGAGGTGTACGATGAGCTGCGGAACACGTTTCGGGCGCTGGACACCGAGCCCGAGGTGCGGGCGATCGTGATCACGGGCGCGGGGCGCGGGTTTTGTACCGGCGGCGACGTCGAGGACATCATCGGGGCGCTTTTCGAACGGGACTTCGAGGGGCTGCTCGAGTTCACGCGCATGACGTGCGATCTGATCGGGGCGATCCGGGAGTGCCGGCAGCCGGTGATCGGGGCGCTGAACGGGACGGTGGCGGGCGCAGGCGCGGTCATTGCTACGGCTTGCGACGTGCGGATCGCGGCGGAGTCGGCGCGGATCGCGTACCTGTTCACGCGGGTTGGCCTGTCGGGCGCGGACATGGGGGCGGCCTGGCTGCTGCCGCGAATCGTCGGGATGGGGCGCGCGACGGAGCTGCTCATGACCGGGGCGTTCATCGATGCGGCGGAGGCGCACCGGATCGGGCTGTACAACCGGGTTGTGCCGGATGGCGAGGTTGTGGGCGCGGCGACCGAGTTGGCGGAGAAGCTCGCGGCGGGGCCGTCGTTCGCGCTGCAGGTGACCAAGGAGGCGCTGAACGGCGAGGCGCACATGGGGCTGGAGGATGCGCTGGAGGCCGAGGCGCGGGCGCAGGCGGTGTGCATGCTGAACCCGAACTTCCGCGAGGCCTATCAGGCGTTCGTGGAGAAGCGGAGGCCGCGCTTTGTTTGACGCGGGCGGGCTCTCGCTGGATGCGGTGGCGGCGTTCGTGGATCTGTCGCACCGGGAGTATCGGGAGCGGGTTGTTGCGTTCTGCCGCGATGAGATCGGGGAGGGGCACGACCCGGACAGCGACGGCGAGGCGCGGGTGCGGGCGCGGGAGCTGGTCGGGCTCATGGGGCGAGCGGGACTGTTCCGTCCGATCGCCCAGGGGGATGTGCGCGGCTGCGTGGTCGCGCGCGAGGTGCTGGGGTGGTGGTCGCCGCTGGCGGACGCGGCTTTTGCGCTGCAGGGGTTGAGCTCGACGCCCGGGTTGATCCGCGGCGAGGACCCGGGCGGCTGGGTGGCGCGCGCGATGGCGGGCGAGGCGATGGGTGCGTTCGCGATGACCGAGCGGGAGGCGGGGTCGGATGTGGCGGCGATGGCGGCTGTGGCGGCGGCGGGCGATGCGGGTGGCTACCGGATCGACGGCGGCAAGACCCTTATCTCGAACGCGGGGGTCGCGGATTTCTACGTCGTGTTCGCGTCGACCGATCCCGGGGCCGGCACGCGCGGGATTTCCTGCTTTGTGGTGCCGGCCGATGCGGACGGGCTGGAATTCGCCGGCGCGCAGGTGATGAGCGCGCCGCATCCGCTGGGCGAGATCCGCTTCGATGGCTGCCGGGTGTCGGGCGATGCCATTCTCGGGGAGGCCGGGACCGGCTTCAAGACCGGGATGGCGGCGCTCGACCGGCTGCGTCCAACCGTGGCGGCCGCGGCGTGCGGGATGGCTGGGCGGGCGCTGCGGGAGGCGGTCGGGCACGCGCGGGAGCGGCGGCAGTTCGGCCGTTCGCTCGGGTCGTTCCAGCTGATCCAGGAGAAGATCGCCGAATCGGCCACGGAACTCACGGCCGGGCGGCTGCTCGCGTACCGCGCGGGGTGGGAGAAGGACCGGGGCGCCGAGCGCATCACCACGGAGGCCGCGATGGCCAAGGCGTTCTGCACCGAGGCCGCGCAGCGGATCGTGGACCGCGCGCTGCAGGTTCTGGGGGGCCGGGGCATGCTCGCGTCAAATCCCGTCGAGCACCTGTACCGGAGCGTGCGCGCGTTGCGTATCTACGAGGGGACGACCGAAATCCAGCACCTGATCATCGGCGGCGGCCTGGTGCGGGACGGGTAGCCGTGAAGGTCAACGTCATCGGGGGCGGACCCGGTGGACTCTTCACCGCGCTCCTCCTCAAGAAGGACGACCCGCGCCGGACGGTCGAGGTGTTCGAACGCAACCGCCCGGACGACACCTTCGGGTTCGGGGTCGTGTTCTCGGACGCGACGCTGCAGGAGGTCGCCGACGCGGACGCCCCGACGCTGCGCGCCATCGAGGAGCGGTTCTACCACTGGGACGACATCCACATCCACTACCAGGGCCGCCGCATGGAGTCGACCGGCCACGGCTTTGCGGGGCTGTCGCGGCGGGAGTTGCTCCTTCTGCTGCACCGGCGCTGCCGGGAGGTGGGGGTCGGGCTCCACTTCGAGGCCGATGTCGCCGATCTCGCGCCGTATCTGGATGCGGACCTCGTGGTCGGCGCCGACGGCATCAACAGCACGGTGCGGCGCCACTTCGCCGACGCCTTCGAGCCGGCGGTCGACCTGCGCCCCAACCGCTTCGCGTGGTTCGGCACGACGCGCCCGTTCCCGGCCTTCACATTCTACTTCCGCGAAGACGAGCACGGCCTGTGGCGGGTGCACGCGTACCAGTACGACGCTTCGGGCCGCGCCACCTTCATCGTGGAGGCCACCGAGCGCACCTGGCGGCGGGCGGCGATGGATGCGGCGAGCGAGGAGGAGACGGTGCGCTTCCTCTCGCGCCTCTTCGCGGAGGAACTCCAGGGCCATCCGCTGATCTGCAACCGCTCCGTCTGGCGCCAGTTCCCGACGATCGTGAATGCGCACTGGTCGGCCGGCAACGTTGTGCTGATCGGCGACGCGGCGCACACGGCGCACTTCTCGGTGGGCTCCGGAACGCGCCTGGCGATGCTCGACGGGATCGCGCTGGCCGAGGCGATGCGCGTGCCGAATGGCGCAGGCCCCCTCGCCGATGCCCTGGCCGCCTACGAGTCCGAGCGCCGCCGCCCCGTCGAGTCGCTGCAGCGCGCCGCCCAGGCCAGCCTCCAGTGGTTCGAGGACACCGAGCGCTACTTCCGCCTGGAGCCCGAGCAGTTCGCCTTCTCGCTCCTGACCCGCAGCCTGCGCATCTCGCACGAGAACCTGCGCGAACGCGACCCGGGATTCGTGGACGAGGTGGACCGGTGGGTGGCGCGGAAGGCCGAGATCCAGGCCGGGGTGTCGATCGAGGAGCACGAAAGCTCGCTGGGGATCGTGCGGGCCGCGGGTGACCGCGCGCCTCCGCCCCCCCTGTTCACGCCGTTTCGCCTGCGGGAGCTCACGCTGGCCAACCGGGTGGGCGTGTCGGCCATGTGCCAATATTCGGCCCGGGACGGGACGGTCGACGACTGGCACCTCGTCAACCTCGGCTCCCGTGCCATCGGCGGCGCGGGGCTCGTGATGGCCGAGATGACCGCGATCGGGCGCGACGGGCGGATCTCACCGGGGTGCGCGGGCATCTACACGGACGGACACGTCGCCGCGTGGAGGCGGCTGGCCGACTTTGTGAAACGCTTCACAAGCGCCAGGATCGGGATCCAGCTCGGCCACGCGGGGCGCAAGGGGTCCACCCGGCTGGACTGGGAGGGCCCCAACGAGCCCCTGGACGAGGGCGGCTGGCCCATCGTGTCGGCCTCGCCGATCGGGTTCTTCGAGCACAGCCCGACCCCGGCGGAGCTGGACGAGGCCGGGATGGACTCGCTGCTGGCCGACTTCAAGCGCTCCACGGAGATGGCGGTCGAGGCGAGTTTCGACATGGTCGAGATCCACATGGCGCACGGCTACCTGCTTGCCAGCTTCCTGTCCCCGCTGACCAACCGGCGCACGGACCGGTACGGCGGGACGCTCGAGAACAGGCTGCGCTTTCCGCTGCACGTCGTCGACGCGGTGCGCGCGCTCTGGCCGGACGAGCGCCCGCTTTCGGTGCGCCTCTCGGCGGTCGATTGGTGGCCGGGCGGCAACGAGCCCGAGGATGCGGTCGAGATTTCGCGGGCGCTCAAGGCGCACGGCTGCGACGTGGTCGACGTTTCGACCGGCCAGACGGTGCCCTACCAGCAGCCCCGCTACGGCCGGCAGTTCCAGACGCCCTTCGCGGACCGCATCCGTCACGAGGTCGGGATCGCCACCATGGCGGTCGGGAATATCTCGTCGTTCGAGGACGTAAACGGGATCATCGCCGCGGGGAGGGCCGACCTCTGCCTCATGGCGCGCGCTCACCTGTGGGATCCATACTGGACAAGGCACGCCGCATACGCGCTGGGATATCCGCTGCCCTGGCCATCGCAGTACGAGACGTTGGACAACTATACGCCGCGGTTTGGCGCGGCTTCGGGGGCCTACGGCCCGGAGACCGAAGATGAGTGAACACCGAGAAGAGATGAACTATCAGCGCTTCGCCATGCTCCCGGAGCTGCTGTCGCTGCAACGGCCGTTGGCCGACCCGCCAGAGCACGACGAAATGATCTTCATCATCGTCCACCAGGTCCACGAGCTGTGGTTCAAGGCCGCATTGCACGAAATCGACCACGCGCGAGGGCTCCTCGAAGCGGGAGACGAGCCCCGGGTGGCCGCGACGCTCAAGCGCGTGCGGTCGATCATGAAAGTGCTGGTTGGCCAGCTGGACATCCTCGAGACGATGACCCCCGTGGAGTTCGAGTCCTTCCGCGACCGCCTCGACACGGCCAGCGGTTTCCAGTCGGCGCAGTTCCGGGAGCTGGAGTTTGCGCTGGGAATGAAGCAGGCGAGGGTCCTCAAGGGGTTCCCGGATCCCGACGAGCAACGGCAGCTGAACCGGAGACTCGAGGAGCCGTCGCTCTGGGACGCCTTCCTGCAGTTCCTGGTTGGCAGAGGGTACAGGGTCCCGGAAAGCGCGCTGGCCCGTGATGTCACCAGCCCCGTGCAGCCGGATCCCGAGGTGCAGGAGATGTTGGTCGAGGCGTACCGCTCGGACCCGGGGCTGGTAAACCTCTGCGAACGGCTGGTGGATCTGGACGAGGGGTTCCAGGAGTGGCGCTACAGGCACATCAAGATGGTGGAACGCACGATTGGCAATAAGCCCGGGACTGGCGACAGCGCCGGGGTGGCCTACCTGATCACGACGATGACCTCGGCGTTTCCGGACCTGTGGCAGATGAGGTCCGCCTTGTGAGCGCGCAGCCGGGCGGCGCGGCCGGGCACCGCCCTTCCGATTTCGCCCAGCACTACAGGCGTTTCCGTGTCTTGGAGCGGGTGTTGCTGACCGGGCATTCGCACCAGGCATGGCCGGATGTCGCCTTCGACGCCCAGCGGCAGGCCTGGCTTGACGCCGCCGACATGGTGGACGACAAGTGGGGCCGGGCCTTCGAGGTCGCCGACGAGGTGCGGGGCGGATACCGGCGTCTGCTGGATGACCCGGACGGACACATCGCGCTCGGGCAGAACACGCACGAATTGTTGATCCGCTTTCTGTCCGCGCTTCCGTTGCGGGACCGGCCGCGCCTGGTGACGACCGACGGCGAGTTCCACACGATCCGGCGCCAACTGGACCGGCTGGAGGCCGAGGGGATCGAGGTGGTGCGAGTGGCGACGGGTGGCGATGGTGCGACTGGCGAGCCGGGGGCGGTGGCCGAGGCGCTTGCCGGGGCCGTGGACGACCGAACGGCGGCGGTTCTGGTGTCGTCGGTGCTCTTCCGCGACGCGCGGATTGTCGACGGGCTGGATGAGGTGGCGCGCGCCTGCACGCGGGTGGGCGCCGAGTTGCTGGTGGACGCGTACCACTCGCTCAACGCGGTCCCGTTTTCGGTGGTGGAGATGGGGCTCGAGGACGCGTTTGTCCTGGGCGGCGGGTACAAGTACTGCCAACTCGGCGAAGGGAACTGCTTTCTGCGGTTCCCCCGGGACTGCACGCTACGACCGGTGCTGACGGGGTGGTTCGCCGAGTTCGGGACGCTCGCACAGGCGCGCGGCGGAGGCGTTGTCGACTACGGTGAAGGGCATCTCCGCTTTGCCGGTTCGACGTACGACCCAGTGAGTCACTACCGCGCCGCGGCGGTGTTCAGGTTCTTCCGGGAGCAGGGACTCGACCCGGGGCAGCTGCGCGAGATCAGCCTGGCGCAGATCCGGCGGCTGGCCGCGGGCGTGGACGCGCTGGACCTGGATCCCGCCGTACTGACGCGCGACCGGTCCGTGCCGTTATCGCGCCGGGGAGGATTCCTGGCGCTGGAGACACCCCGCGCCGGCGAGGTCGCCTGCAAGCTGCGAGGAAGGAGCGTCTACGCCGACTCGCGGGGCCGCGTGCTGCGCCTCGGGCCGGCGCCGTACGTGACCGCCGGGCAGCTGGATGAGGCGGTAGCCGTGTTGGGGGCCGTCGTGCGATAGTAGGCCGGGCCTACCGAATCATCGCCTCCAGGTCATCCGGGTCCCGCGGCAGCCCCGCCGTCAGCACCACCACCCCGTCCTCCGTCACCAGCACCACCTCCTCGACGAACACCGACACGCCGATGTCGTGGTTGTAGTACCACGGCTCCACCGTGAAGATCATCCCCGGCGCGAGCGGCTCGTCGATCAGCGCCGGATCGCCCGCCGAAAGGCCGATATGGTGGCCGAAGAACGAGGGCGTCTGCATGTACGGTTCCTCGTCGTCGGGGATGGCGTCGTAGGCCACCGCCGTCAACTCGCGCAGCGTCATACCGGGTCGCACCGCCGCGATGATCGCCTCCGCCGCCCGATTGCTCACCTCCAGCTTCTCCCGCTGCACATCCGAAAAGGACCCGTTGACCGGGAAGGTGCGTCCGACATCGCTCACATACCCGTTCACCTCGCAGCCGACGTCCAGAATCACCAGATCCCCGTCCTCCATCGCCCGGTTGCGCCGGTCGTAGTGCGCTGCCAGAACGCGCCACGGCCACAGGCTGTTGGGACCGGACTTCACGATCGGGGTGAACGGGATCGACTGCGCACCGAAACTCCGGCACGACCGCTCGAACTCACCCTGCAGGCTCCGCTCGTCCACCCCGGGCCGAATCCGGTCGGCGGCAGCGCGGATCCCGGCCATGGTCGCATCCGCAGCCGCGCGCATCCGCTGGATCTCGGCGGGCGTCTTCACCATGCGCATCCGGGCCACGACCTCGAACGCGTTCACGATGTCCGCCCCGGCGTAGTCGGACCGCAGTCGGTGGATGAGGGCGGCGTGGGCTTCGACGGCACCGATCAGCGGCACCGACGGCTCCGGCACCGGCCCGGCCGCGCCTGCGTTGACGCGCAGGATTGCACCTTCGGCCAGCCGTTCCCGCACATAGGCGTCCAGCTCCGCGATGTCCCGATACTCGTCGATCCCCGCCATGCTTCGCAGCTGATAATCGTCCAGCAGCGGGCGTCCCGGGAAGTCGTTCGGCCTGCCCGGATTGTCGAAGCGGGGATCCCGGGGCGGCATGAACAGAAGCGAGCGGCGACGGTCGGCGTCGAGCACGAGCATCGACTGCGGGACCTCGAGGCCGGTCAGGTACCAGAAGTCCTCGAGTTGCCGGAACGTGCCCCCGTGGGTGCTGCCATCTGACGACGGCGTGAGCAGCAGACCCCCGCCCGAAGCCTGCAGGCCGTCGATCGTGCGGCCCCGCCGGAATTCGTACTCCTGCGGGCGGAAATCGCGCCGGACCCAGTCGCTGTAGCGCTGCTCGGGGGTCTGGGCGGCGACCGGGATGGGCGGAAGGCAGGCCAGGGCGGTCGCGCAGGCCAGGAGAAGCGCTCCCGGGACGCGCCGCAGGATGGTCGGCCAGCGGGTCCCTCGCCCGGCGGAGCTTTGCGGGACCGAAGCGCGTGTCCCTTCACGGTGGACGATCATGATGCCTTCCCCTTGTCGCTTGACCGGGTGGTTCGTGCCGCGCGGCCGCGCAGTCCCAACGGACTTTGAGCCTGCCCCGGATCAGGGTAACTTCGCCACCATGAACATCGCCATCTACGGCGCGGGGGGCGTGGGCGGCTACTACGGCGGCGTCCTGGCCCGCGCCGGTCACCGGGTCTCCCTGATCGCGCGCGGCGCCCACCTGGCGGCCATTCGCGAGCGGGGCCTCGGCGTGCGTTCGCCGGGCGGGGACTTCACGGTGCGGCCCGCCGCCGCCACCGACGACCCGGGCGACATCGGTCCGGTCGACGCCGTCATCGTGGCGGTGAAATCGATGCACCTGGCCTCCGTCTGCGAAGGCATCGCGCCGTTGCTGGGCCCCGGCACCCTGGTGGTGCCGCTGCTGAACGGCGTCGATGTCCACGAAGCCCTGGTTCCGGCCGTGGGACGCGGCCGAATGGGCAAGGGGCTCACGCGCATCATCAGCGAAGTGGCTGCGCCCGGCGAGATCCGGCACATCGGGGTGGATCCGTATGTGGCGATTGCCGAGTGGGACGGCGGCGGGTCCCCCCGGGTCGATGCCCTGGTGGCCGCCCTGCGCGACGCGGGAGTCGACGCCGAGGTGCCGGCCGACATCGATGCCGCAATCTGGCTCAAGTTCCTCTTCGTGTGCTCGGTGGGCGGTGTCTGCGGTGCGTGCCGGATGCCGTTGGGGCCGGTGCGCACCCTGCCCGAGACCCGGTCGCTTCTTCGGCGGGCGATGGAAGAGATCGCGGCGACGGCGGCTGCCCACGGGGTGTCATTGCAAGAAGACGCGGTTTCCTTCGCGATGAACACCGTAGACACCTTCCCACCCGAGGGCACCTCCTCGCTGCAGCGCGACATCGCGGCGGGTCGCCCATCCGAACTCGAAGCCTGGACCGGGGCGGCCGTGCGGCTGGGGGCAACCGTGGGCGTCGCGACCCCCGTCCATTCCTTCATCCACGCCGTGTTGCTCCCCAGCGAGCTGCAAGCGCGCGGTTGAACGGCAGGACGAAGCGGCTTGCCGGCACGACCCTCTCCGGTGGCGCTCCCCTCGCCTGATGGTCCGGCAGTGCGCCCGGGAATAGATTTGAACGCGAGATGGGGACGATGCACGCGGGAGTCCCGGTGAAGACGAGGATAGCAGATTGTTGATGACACCCTGGGTACAGCGCCTGCTGCTGGCCAACGTCGTCATCTATCTGCTGTCCACCTTCAATCCGGGTGTGCGGGCCGACTTCGCGTTCGTCCCCTATCTGGTCCTGTTCAGACCCTGGACGCTGGTCACGTACGCGTTCCTGCACGCCAACGTCGCCCACATCTTCTTCAACATGCTCATGCTCTTCTTCTTCGGGCCGAGACTCGAAGAGCGGCTGGGCAGCAGGACCTTCGTCTGGTTCTATATCCTTTGCGGGGTCGGGGGCGCCGTTCTTTCGTTCGCCTTTTCCCCCACGGCCGCGGTAGTCGGCGCGTCGGGCGCCATCTTCGGGGTCGTCGTGGGGTTCGCCCGCTACTGGCCGCGCGAGGACATCTACATCTGGGGCGTCCTGCCGATCCAGGCGCGCATGCTTGCGCTCTTCATGGTGGCGTCGAGTCTGTTCGCGGGCTTCACGGGCGCCTCGGACGGCATCGCTCACTTCGCGCACCTGGGGGGACTCGTGACCGGCTGGATCTTCCTGCGCGCCTGGGAGCGCCGCCGCCACCGCCGGGTGGTCGTGCGCGCGACCCCATCGCGAGTGCCGCCCGAGGTCACCGATGCCGACGCCCTGAAGCGCTGGGACGCCATCCCCCGCGACCGCCTGCACGAGATCAATCGCGACGAGGTGGACTACCTCCTGCAGAAGGTCAGGAAGGTGGGGGCGCGGGCGCTGACCGCCGATGAGCGCGCATTCCTGGACCGGATGGCGAACTCGTTCTAGGCCGCTTGCGGGCTGAGTCCACGCCCGGCGGCAATCGGCCTTCGCTGATGGCCCACGGCACCGTGCTATCCTCGGAACGCCGCCGCGAGTGAAACCCGTTGCGCGCCTGGTCAATATCGACTAACGTATGCCCATATGGAAGTTGTACGAATACCAAATGGGCAGTTTCTCAATGTACTCCAGGCCGCCAAGCGGGTCGACGCTGTATCCACTCCTCGTGCGTGAAGGAGCGGTAGCCGTCGTTCGGCGTGGCCTGCCGTTCCCTGCGCTGGATGAGGTGGCCGGCACCGTGGGAGTCGGACGTCTTGCGCTGGCCAAGGTCATCGGGCTGTCGCCCACGACTCTGGCGCGCAGGCGGAAGGCCGGCACGCTCAAGTCCGAAGAGTCGGATCGGCTTTTGCGCGTGGCCCGCCTGGTCGCCATGGCCTACGAAATGATGCAGGGCGACGAAGGCGCCGCCCGCCGTTGGCTCAGGGACCGGCATGAACTTCTCGAGGGCGAATCGCCGCTGATGCGAGCGTCCACCGAGGTGGGCGGCAGGGAAGTAGAACAACTCATCGGACGCCTGCGCGACGGCATCTTCAGCTAACCGTCCGTGGCAGACCTGATCGACGCGTGGCGACTGGCCGCGCCGGAGCGCTCCCGCACGGTCGAAGACATGCTCTCCGGCGATGGACCCTACCGGTACGGAGGGCGCTGGAACAGTCCCGGGCGTCGTGCAGTCTATCTGGGGGGCAGCCTGGCCCTGGCAAGCATGGAATTGCTTGTCCACCTGCGCGCGCCCGATGTCCTGCATACCTACCGGAGACTGCGCGTGCGCATTCCGAAGGAGCTCGTGCAGGATGTCGACGAGCGGGATCTGCCGAACGGTTGGGCAGCGCCCGGTCTTCACCCCGACACCCAGAAGATCGGGGATCAATGGCTCGATTCGCTGGCATCCGCGGTCCTTCGGGTACCGAGTGCCGTTGTGATCGGCGAGGTGAACTACATCCTGAATCCCGCACATTCCTGCTTCTGCCATATTCAGCCTGGCAGGATCGCAGGCTTTCGCTACGATTCCAGGATTCTGAAGACGAAACCGGACCGGTAACGCCCTGCCGGCCCATCACAAACCCGAGGAGAAGGCAAACCATGCACGAAGTCAATCTGCTGGCGGTATTGGTTGCGGGAATCGTTCCCATGGTGATCGGCGCCATGTGGTACGGCCCGCTGTTCGGCAAGCGCTGGATGGCACTGATGGAAACCACCGAAGAGGAGCTCCGGGAGGGCTTCAATCCCCTCAAGACCCACGGCGTGGGCTTCGTGCTGTCGCTGGTGACCGCCTATGTGCTGGCCCAGCTGATCGCCGAGCACGCGGGCGGCGCCATGGTCGGCGTGCACGTGGCGCTGCTGGCGCTGGTGGCTTTTGTCCTTCCGGTCACGCACCAGTCGGTCACATACGAGGGGCGCAAGGCGGGACTGGCGTGGCTCAACATAGGGTTCAACGGGGTGGCGCTGGTGGCGCAGGGGGTGGTCATCGCCGTGTGGCGGTGAGGCTGCAGGCGGTGTTCATCGCGGTGTGGCGGTGACGCTGCCTTCGACTTAGCGGGGACAACCCGGGCTTACGACCCGTCGCGGCTCGCCTCGCGCCTGGGGATCACCCTCCCGGTCTCGCGGTCGTAGTCCACGATGTTCTCCCACTCCGATGCGTCGGAGCGGGCGACGACGGCCACCACGTCCTCGGCGTCGCTGATGTTGATGACTTCGTGGGGAACACCCGGCTCGATGAAGATGAAGTCGCCCGCGTGGTTCACGATCGATTCGCGCAGGTGGGGGCCGAAGTCGTGGCGCACGGTGCCCTCGAGGATGTAGAGCATGACCTCGAAGTCGACGTGGATGTGCGCGAAGGCCACGCCGCCCGGGGGGATCCGCGCGACGTTCATGGAGAGGTCGCGCGCCGGCACGTTCTTCGCCGAGAGGCCGGTCTTGTAGTGGATCCCGTTCCAGCCGCGGTGGATGCCGCTGGCGCGAATGGTGTGGATGCCGTCGCGCCCGTCGGGAGTGCCGGTGGGGCCGTCGGCGCTCATCGGGCGCCCAGCAGCAGTGCAGCCACGCCGGCCATGTCGGCGACTTCGGCGTCGGGACGCGCCGCCGACGGGGGTGTCGCGCCGCTCCCGCTTCCGCGGCTGGGCCGGTTCACATGCACGGTGGTGTAACCGAGCGCGGACGCGGGTCCGATGTCGTGAAAGAGGCTCTGCGCGACATGGAGGGTGCGTTTCCTGGAAATCCCCGAGCGCATCACCATTTCCTCGAAGTGCGCGGGAGCGGGTTTGTAGCTCCCGACCTGCTGCGCGGTGACGACCCAGTCGAAGTCGGTCCCGAGGTGTTTCCGGGTCTCGGCGAAGAGATCGTCGTCGACGTTTGAAACTATGCCGAGACGGTAGCGAGCGCCCAGTTGCCGCAGGGCATCCACCGTGTCCGGGAAGGGCGGCCAGTCTCCGACCGAGGCCGCGAACGCGTCGCATTCGGCAGCGGACGGCCGGAAGCCGAGGATGGCGCCCATTCTATCGAGCGTGAGCGCCAGCACCTCCCGGTAGCTGCGGTAGCGCTCCTCCTGCACCACATGCTCGGCTTCACCGAAAGCCGAGAGGATTTCGGCCTGGCCAGGGGACGCGCGGTGGTGCGCACAGGCGCGTCCCGCTGCGGCGATGATACCCGCTTCCCAGTCGACCAGCGTGCCATAGCAGTCGAACGTGAGGAGGTCGAACCCCTCTGGATCGAGTGTTCGCATGCGAGGCAGCCCGGGTTGCGGTTGTCCGGTTCCTACATGTTGGGGAAGTCGGCGGTCGGACCGAAGGTCTGCGGCACGGGCACCTCGAGGAGACGCAGGTAGACGCCAAGCTGGGCCCGATGGTGGATCATGTGATCGAAGACGAAGGTGCGAAGTACGGCGGCCTTGGGCATCGTGAAGCGTGGCTCGCCATCCATGAGCAGCGTCCAGGGACCGGCGAGCTCTTCGTCCGACGTGTTTTCGATTGCGATCCGGGCCGCGGCGGTGCTGTCTTCGAAAGCCTGCAACATCTCGTCCCTCGTGACGAACGCGTCTCGCGGCGGAGGCCCTCCGGCGGCGGGCGAGAGCTCCAACTCGGACGACATCAGGGTTGGGATGGTCCAGTTCGGAAGGTTGGCCAGATGGCTGGCGAGTTCTCCGAGCGTCCACGATTTGTCGTGGGGACGCCAGCCCATCGAGTCCTCTGGAACGGCTGCCAGAACCTTCCTGGTGCCGGTTGTCACGTGATCGAACGCGGCGAGTCTGCCCTTCTGCGACATCATTCCTCCGTCGGTGGTGGTCCATCCGTCCACCGGTCGGCGGAGCGCGCTTCAAAAAATACCAGCCCGCGGTGTCCAAAAGCGCCCCAAAGTGCACCCATCGTCGAGTTTATTGGCCACTTTTGCACGTTATTGGCCGACAAATGGTATAGCGATGCCGATGGGCGCCCCCACGGAGGGGCCAGGCGTCCCACGGAGGCTGCCGCGAAGCTCTGCGCTGGCCTATCAACGCCGAACGCGGCGGAACAGCCGATCCGCCACCACTGTTGCCACGGGAGCACCGATCACCGCCATGAAGACCCCGATCTCCGTCGAAGCCGGGAAGCCGTCTTCGTCGCTCGTGAGCGCCAGCACGATCCCGGGCGCGGCCATGATCGAACCCGCGACCGCGTTCTTCCACATGCTGCCCCGGGACAGGTCGGTGGCGCCCACGCGCCGGGTCAGGTAGCCGACGCCGATCTGGGGAGCTCCGTAGAGAAACAGGCGCGACCCGGCGTTGCCCAGCGCGCTGCAACGCGCCCCGACAAAGTGTTGTGACAGGTCGTCGAAGCTGAGGCACGATCGCGACACCGCGTATCCGGCCAGAAGACCCGCCGCGTTCGTGGTGAAAGCCGTGGCGAGCGCCTTTGCCCAGGCGTAGGGTTGCGACTCGAGCGCCCAGCTGTAGGTCCTGTCTCCGTAGGGGCGGCCGAGGGCCTCGCCCGGTTGGGGCAGGGGAGCGCCGCCGGACACGGTCTCGATGAGAATCACACCGTAGCTGGAGTCGGCGCCGTAGCGGACACCCGCTTCGCCCGGTGACACCGCCTCGACGCTGCGAATGTGCGAGATGGGGAGGGTGTTGAGGGTGACGAGACCGTTGGCTTGACGAACGTTGTCCACGATGACGAGCGGCGTCCTGCACCCTTCCGCGGCCAATGAAGCCGGATCGCGGAACTCGAGGCAGACGAGCTGGCCCGGCTGACTGCGTCCGCTGCGGACTCGCACTCCCGGGAGAAGGCGGGCGAGGGCGTTGGCCAGATGGTCGCCGGATCTGGTGAGCGGTTCGAGTTGTGCCGTCGTGAGCCTCCGGCGGGCGGTGCCCAGTGCGCGATCCCTCCGGGCCTCTTCGCTGAAGACCTCGACCGTGACCGGCTCCAGCGCGATGGCCGTCGGGGACAGGGTGACGCGCAGCGCGATGCGATCGCCTGCTGCGACGGTGACTTCCTCGCCGAAAGTGCCGTAGGCGACATGGGTGACCGTCAACTCGTAGTCGCCGGAGAGCGCCCTCTCGAACTGGAACATCCCCGCGCGATCGGTAACCGTCTCGGTGCGAGCCGAGTCCGCCACCCCTTCCCGGAGCCGTGCCAGCGAAATCGTCGCGCCCTCGACCGCCGCGCCCGTCGTGCGGTCCACGACCCTGCCTTCGATCCGCGGCGGCCGCTCCTGGGCGCAAAGCGCGCTGGCGGCGCCCACCACCATCGTTGCGCAAAGCACCGCCCTGCGCAGGGCGCCGCCAGCCTGCCACGGCCGTCCCAAGGGCGGCCCCCGCCCCCAACCCCAGCAACCTACCACACGATCCTCCAGATCCTCCCGTCGCCGCCCGCGGCCCACCCCACGCGGCCGCCGTCGGCGAACTCCACAGCCCATGCGCTCACCTCGGGGATGGCGTGCCACGTCGCGCCCAGGTCGGCGGTGAACGCGGTCCCGGTCGGCGCCGTGGCGACCACGCGCCGGGCGTCGCTGCTACCGCCGGCCGCGCTCCCGTACACGGCGCCCCTGATCGGCGCGGCCGGGGACTTCGTCCAGCTCCGCCCCCCGTCGCGGCTTGCGGCGGCGTTATCGGCGACCAACTCCCTGGGAGTGCCGAGGTCGCCGCCCAGCGCCATCACAGGCGCGCCGCCATCGACGGCCAGGGTGAAGATCCCCGCAGCGTTGCCCGTTGCCATCGGCACGGCGACCTCGGTCCAGGTGGCGCCGTGGTCGTCCGTCGCGAGTATCCGGGCCGACCCGCCAGCTCCGGTGCCGATCCAGCCGCGCCCGGCTGCTCCCGTGCGGGCGCAGGTGCCGCTGGCCGCGAAGCCGCCCTCGCCGTCGTTGGCCGATGGCGCCGCCCCGGCACGGACCCGGGCCCAGCTGCGTCCTCCATCTTCGGTGACGAGGATGTACGGCACGCCGTCGAAGTTGTCCCCGTAGGCGAAGCCGCGCTGGCCGTCCCAGAAGTCGAGGCAGTCGAGGAAGCCGTCGGGATGGTCCATCAGGAAGCGGAGCGACCAGCTCTCGCCGCCGTCGGCGGTGCGGTAGATGCGCGACACCGGGCCCTGGCCCGCGGTCAGCGCCACGGCCACCCGCGACGAGAACCCATGGATGTCACGGAACTGGAGCGAATCGCCACCGGGCGCGGCGATCGTCTCCCACGTGGCGCCGCCGTCGACCGTGCGCAGAATCACGCCGCCGTGCCCGCCGACCCACACGGTCTCGGTCGAGACCGGGGAGATGGCCTGCAGCACCTCGGTGGTCCCGCTGGACTGCTCGGTGACGGTGGGCCGGGGCGGGGCGGGGTTGCCCGCCGCGTCGCCCGGCGATCCGCCCGCCTCCGCCCCCCTCCGCCGATACACCTCGCGCGCATCCTCGAACTGCCCGAACACATGCTCCCGCTCCCGCTCGGACCGCCAGCCGGGCCACTGGTCCGCCATCGCCTGCAGCTTGTCGATCCAGCGGAGTGCATAGTCGGCGGCCTCGGCGCTGCGGATCGGCCGCCCCGCAACCTTGATCCAGACCGGGTTGGTGAACGCCTGCGGGTACGAGGTGTCGAGCGGCCAGCGGTCTTCGGGGCCGCCCGTCACGCGCAGGTGGGCCCATCCGCTCGTGCCGATGGCGATGGTCTCGTCGATCGCCATCTCCATGCGGTCGCCGGTGAATTGCCAGGTGCGTACCACCTCGCCGTCGACGACCAGCTCGACCCTTTCCATCGGCACCACGCCCCATACGCGGCCACTCACATGGACATCGCCGGGCGCGCTCAGGTCGAGTTCTTCTCCCGGCTCTCTTCCATCGACGGCAAACTCGATCAATGGGCCGGAGCTGACGAACGAGGAGCCATCGCGGATCCCCTCGAACCACCCGTCCATGGTGAGCGTGCCGTCCGGCGTGCGGACGTAGGTGCGCATCGAGCCGACGAGCGGGGTGGCGTGCAGGCTCGAGATCGAATCCTCGCCGCCCACCACCGTCGCGCGGATGTCGTTGCTCCACAGGGCGTACACCGGGGGCCAGCCGTCCTGCGGGGTCGACCACTCCACGGCGTCCGCAGCGGCCAGCGCGGCGTCGACGATGAATCCCTTGGCGCCGCCGAGGTTCCCCACGAGGGGATCGCCGTTGTAGAACGAGTGGACGTAGGCTGTCGTGGCGCCCTGGGCCTTGGCCTTCAGCATCATGTCCGTGTTGCTGGGGTAGAGACTCTCGATTGCCGTGCCTTCGTAGCCCATCGCGTACGGAGAGATCAGGTGCTCCCGGTGGCCGAACATGAAGACGTGGCCGTAGAAGGGTGGGCGGTACTCCTGACCGACGACCAGCAGGCGGTCCGGCGTGGAGAGCGGGTGCGGGCCGCCGCCCGGCAGCCAGAACTGGTGGTCGAGGATGCGGTTGTCCTTGTTGGCGACCTGCTCGGCGACGACATCCTGGTCTTCGGCTGCGGACATCATCATCAGGTTGGAGAGGCTGTTGCGCAGGTTGCCGGCGTAGTTCATGTGGACGTGGGTCGAGCCCGAGAACCAGCCTTCGTCGGAGAGGTCGGAGATCTCCGTGAGCGTGACGGTCATCGTGGTGGTCTCGCCGGGCTGGACGACCGCGGTGCGCGTGACCGGTGTGGTTTCGAAGCCGCGCACGATCGTCATTTCGGCTTCGCCGGCCGGGAGTTCGACGGTGAACGAACCCGGATGGTGGAAGATCCGGTCGCCGGCGCGGGCCACGCGGGCATACGCTTCGGCGGGGGCGTAGAACCTGCCGTCCGCGGCGGTCAGGTGCACGCGGCTGGCCAGCATCTCGCCCCGCGGGTCGCGGGTGGTCACCTCGAGCGTCCCGGTGGGCCGGGCCCAGTGCCGCTCCATGATGTTGACGCGGCGCAGCTCGCCGCCGTTGGCTTCCAGGAGGTACAGCTGCGGCAGTCCGGACAGGTGGTGCGGGACGCCTTCCACCCACGGGTCGCCGCCGTTGGCCACGAACGCGATCCACTCCGCGTCGGGGGACCAGCGGGGATGAAAGGCGTCGTGGTCGAAGAAGGTCATCTTGTACGGTTCGCCGCCGGTGGTCGGCTGGATGTACAGGTTCTGGAACTGGTCGGCGGCGCCGGCGGTTGAGGAGTAGACGAAGCGGCGGCCGTCGTACGACACGTGCGGCTGCGTGCGGTAGAGCGTCTGCTCGGCGAGGACCACTTGGCGGTCTTCGATGCCACCGGCCCGCGCGGGGATGCGGTAGACGTTGCCGCTGCCAAGGGCGACGTCGCGGTTGGAGACGATGAGGAGCTCGTCGCCGCCGGGCAGCCAGGCGGGCGAGATGTGCATGTCCCAGGGGCCGAAGTAGAGGCGGTCGCGCCCGAAGGAGTTGTCCGAGGTGACGGCGATATCGGGTCCGGTCCAGGCGCCGTCGGCGAAGGGGCGGATGTAGATGTTGAAATAGCCGCTCGGGGCGGTCGAGACGTAGGCGATGCGGTCGCCGGAGGGCGAGAAGCGGGGGTCGGTGTGGATGTGGGCGCCTTCGGTGAGGCGGTGGCGCGCGCCGGTGGCCGTGTTCATGACCTCGAGGTCGATCGTGCCGCCGCCATCGTCGGCGGTGTAGAGCAGCCACGCGCCGTCCGGCGAGTAGTTGGGCGAGGAGTAGTAGTCGGGGCCGTGCACGATCTCGAAGGCGTCGCCGGTCGCGATGTCGACCTCCCAGAGCGAGCCGCTCATGGCCACCGCTACGCGCTCGCCGCCAGGGTGCCACTCGGGGTACCAGGGCGACGAGGAGGGCGCCGGGGGGAAGTAGAAGTTGTGCATGTAGTTGCCGCCGTGCGCGGAGGCCGCGTAGGGGCGGTTGCCGGGCTGAGCGGAGAGGTCGCCGTGCGGCGGCAGGGCGGTCAGCGCGAGGGCGGCGGTGAGCGCGAGGGTGGGAGCCGCGAGGGCGGTGCGCGAGAAGGCGGCGACGTGGGAGCCGATTCGGGTCATGCTCGCATCCGGGAGGGGGGTGGTTTCCGCGCTCCGCAGGTGGAGCGCAGGCGTGCAGGGATCGTACCGCGCGGCGGGGGGGTGGGCCAGTGTGCGAAGCGCCGCGATGGTTGCCACGCGCGGGGATCGGCGGCTACATAATGCGGTGTGGAATCACGCAGGTTCGTTGTCGAATGTCAGGTAAAGGTTACGAAATGTAATGTTGACATTACGAGTTGTGGTCGGAGTTGTTGGACTCACGCTTGCGTCGGGCACGGGACAACTGTCGGCCCAGGGCTTCGAGGTCGAGGAAGCGACGATCGCCGGGGTGCACGCTGCTTTCCTGTCCGGGGAGCTGACGTGCGTCGGTCTGGTGCAGGCGTACCTGGACCGGATCGAGGCGTACGACAAGCAGGGGCCTCGGCTGAATGCGGTTGCGACGCTGAATCCGCGGGCGCTTGAAGAGGCGGCGCGGCTGGACGAGGCCTTCGCGGACGGCGGGCTCACCGGGCCGCTGCACTGCATTCCGGTGCTGCTGAAGGACCAGGTCGAGACCAGCGACATGCCGACGACCTTCGGCTCGGCGCTCTTTGCGGACTTCGTGCCGGAGCGGGACGCGACGATCGTGACGCGGATGAAGGATGCGGGCGCAATCATTCACGCCAAGACGAACATGGGCGAGTTCGCTTCGCGCTACGTGGGGTCGGGGTTTGGCGTGATCCGCAATGCGTACGACCCGCTGCGCAACCCGAGCGGCTCGTCGGGCGGCACGAGTGTGGGGATCGCGGCCAACTTCGGCATGGTCGGCATCGGTGAGGATACGGGCGGTTCCATACGCGGACCGGCCGCGGTGGCGTCGCTGGTGGGGCTGCGGCCAACGCTCGAGCTGGTGAGCCGGTTTGGCCTGATGCCCGCCAACCCCACGACCGACACGCAGGGGCCGATCACTCGCACGGTAGCGGACGCGGCCATTCTGCTCAGCGCGATCGCGGGGTACGATCCGAACGATCCCGTGACCGCGCGCGCCGTGGGCCGTGTGCCGGATTCATATGAGGGCGGACTTGGCGGCGACGGGTTGGAGGGGGCGCGCATCGGGGTCATCCGCGATCCGATGGATCAGTCGGTGGATCCCGACTCGGAGGGGTTTCGGCAGGTGCGCTCCCGCATCGACGCGGCGGTGGCGGAGCTGCGGCGGCTCGGGGCCGAGGTCGTGGACCCTGTTGCAGTGGCCGGGATCGAGACGGTGAACTCGGTGTTCGGGAGCAACGTGTATGAGACCGAAGAGGCGACCGACGCCTACCTGTCCGAGCATGCAAACGCCCCGTACAAGACGCTGGCGTCGATTCTGCTGAGCGGGAGGGTCACGCCGTGGCGGGCCGCGGGAATGTCCGGCCTGTTGGGCAAGTCGACAGGTGATCCGGGTTACCTGGAGTATCTGCTCGGTCGCGACCGGATCCGGCGCGACGTCCTCATGGCGATGGCCGAACACGACCTCGATGCGCTCGTCTACGCAACCTTCGACCATCCGGTTACGCTGATCGCGGAGGATGCCGAGACGAACCCGGCGCCGGCCGACCAGTACGGTCTGGGCGACAACCGGCTGCTCAGCCCGATCACCGGGTTTCCGGCGCTGACCGTGCCCGCGGGGTTCACGCCGGAGGGGCTGCCCGTGGGCCTCGAGTTCCTGGGGCGGCCGTTTACGGAGGCGATGCTGCTGCGCTTCGGCTACGCATTCGAACAGGGGACGGGGTACAGGCGGGCGCCGGAGAGAGCGCCGCCGTTGGGTGGGTGAGAGGGCCCAGCCGCCCGCGCGCCGCGTCCATCCGGGAAGCGATCAGCCGCTGCGGCGCATGGCGAAGACGCCGTTCAGGTAATGTGTCGCGCGACCGTTGCCGTCGTCGCCCCAGAAGGCAACGTCCCAGCCGCGGTTGCCGCCCATCGCCGGATCGCGCGGCAGGAATCGGTCGTCGCCGAGCGGAATCAGCTCAGACTCCAGTGCGCTGCCGATCTCCGACCGCGCGATCAGCCGGTCGCCTTCCACGGAGAACGAGAACCGGCTGCCCACCGCCTCGAACTGTCCGACGTAGCGCTCGAGCTCAACCTCCTGCGGCGTCACCGAGTCCGGCTTCGGTGTCTGGGGCTTGTCGATGCCGAAGACCTCGGGGAAGAGAGTGTCGAACACCTTGTCGGCCAGCGGGTAGCCCTGGCTCGGCACGTTGGCGATCGTCGCGGCCGCGACGCCCTTGTTCGGACACCAGAGCAGCAGGGAGGACCCGCCGGAGTTGGTGCCGCTGTGCCCATAGATTACCTCGCCGCCCCAGCGCTTCCAGTAGGGCCCTGTGCACCACTTCTGGGCAATGATCCGGGTCGGCATGTCGATCTCGGGCGTGTGCATCGTCTCGACGGCCCTATCCGACAGCACCTGTCGCCCGTCGGGCGAGCGCCCGCCTCGCAGGAACATCCCGGCGAACCGCACGAGATCGCCGGCGCTGCAGCACAGGGTTGCCCCGGCCGGGGCGATGCTGCGCGGCAGCCCCCAGAACGGCACCCGCTCGCCTTCGGGCCTCGAGGGGGTCGGCGAGTAGCCTAGCGCCACCGGGTGATAGAGCAGGTCCTCGGGGAAGGTCGCCGAATGATCGAGCCCGAGCGGCTCGAAAACCCGCTCGGCGAGCAGGGTCTCCCAGTTCTTCCCCATCACTCTTTGGGCGGCGAGCCCGGCGACGGCCGTGCCCGCGTTCGAATAGCCGTAGGCCGTGCCCGGCTCGAAGATCCCGGGAAGCTCGGCAAGCGAAGCCACGTACCGGCCTAGGGCGTCATCGCCGCGACCGTGATCCGTGTACGGGCCGTTGTCGAGTCCCGACGACATCGAGAGCAGTTGGCGCAGGGTCATGTCGACGGGCGGGACATCGCTCGTCAACGGCGCGCCGTCGAGGTAGGTCGCAACCGGTTCGTCCAGGTCGAGCGTTCCCTCGTCGACCAGGGCCATGACAACGGCGGCGTTGAAAACCTTGGTCGTCGAGCCGATCTGGAACAGCGTGTCCGGCGTGACGGCCAGGCTGCGCTCACGGATCGCCAGACCGGTTGCGAACTCGTGGACCGCCTCGCCGTCGAACACCGCGAGCTGGGCGCCGACGATGCCAAGGCTCGCGGCCGTCTCGTCGAGGAGCTGCTGGAGGTCTCGCCGATCGAACGCCACCCGCGACGGGGCCGCGATGACCGCGAGGCGGCGCGCTGACGTGAAGATCGGCAACGCGGCCGCGGCTGCCCCGGCTTGCAGTAAAGCACGTCGATTCATCAGGAGCTCCCAGCTCTTGTGAATGGAGCCAACCGTGCCCCGACGAGGCGGTCCAGGGGATTCCGCATCCGCCCTATCATAGCTGAGCACTTCCTTTGTCCTGGGGGTTCGGGGAGCGCGTCGATTGGCCTGAGCGCACCTGTCGCCAGTGCAACCCTGCGATCATCGAAAGGATTCCTGCGCTGGCGCCAACGACGCCCCGCACAGTGCCTCCCACCTTAGAGCGGCCCAAACGGCGTCGCAAGGCATCCACGGGTACTTCGACGACCCTCATGCCGTGCTGAATGGCCTTGACCTGCATCTCGACAGTCCAGCCGTATGCGCGATCCTGCATGTCGAGGCGCTGCAACGCCTCGGCGCGAATGGCGCGGTAGGGACCGAGGTCGGTCACCGCCGCCCCCCACAGCAGGCGAATCAGCATACTGGCCACCCGGTTGCCGGCCTGCTGCGGCAACGACAGGGCGCCCGGTTCCCGACGGCCCAGCGCGCGTGAGCCGATGGCCAGATCGGCTCCGCCGGCGATCGCTTCGAGCAGCCTGAGTCCCTGCACGGCCTCGAATGACTGATCGCCGTCCGTGAAGAGCACGACATCGACCGGACGGAGGGCCGCGAGGGCCGTCAGGCAGGCCAGTCCGTAGCCCGGTGTCTCCTGCCGCACCGTTCGGGCGCCCGCTTCCTGTGCCCGGGTCGCCGTCGCGTCCGTCGATCCGTTGTCGCAGACGACAAAGTCGTCGACCACCCGGGCGCCCTGGTCATCGCGCAACGCGAGGAGGTCGGCAACGACGGGCCCGATATTCTGCTCCTCGTCCCTCGCCGGAACCACGACGCCGACCGTCATTCCTGCGTACACGCCAACCGTCCTTCCGCCCTGTCCGGTGGGGGACCGCCCCTGCCCCGGCGCGCGCGGCGGCTCACGTCATACAGCATCGCCAGCGCGATCAGGCCATACTCCACCGGGCGCGCCCAGACCGGTGTCCGAAGGGCTCCCCCGGCACGGCTGGCGGCTTGTGCATTGGACCGAATGTCCCGCAGGGACCGGTGTCCGTCAACGCGGAGGGTGGTCGAGGGTCCAAAGCCGGCTAGTTCCGAGGCTCTCGCACTTCCTCCCGGAACACCACATAGTCCCGCTCGATCTCTCTCTGGAACCTCTCGGGCAGGCGAGCCCAGTCGCGGGCCTCCACCAGGAACGGGATGGTGGAATCCGTCAGGGCCTCGGTGAAATCTCGAAGTTGGCTGCGAGGGATCGGGCGCAGGCCCGGCGCCCGCAGGACCAGGTCAAGATCGCTGCCGTCGTGGCTGCGACCGTTCACGCGACTCCCGTATGCCCACACCTCGACTCCGGGGAGAAAACGAGCGAGGAGCCCACCGATCATGCTGCGGTGTCGGGACGACAGGTGCAATCGATCAGGCACGGCGCGGCTCATCGAGTCTGTCGGCGAGTTCGCGGGCGTCTGCGAGGAACGAGGGGAGCAGGGCCAGAGTGGCCTCGGCGAAGACTTCACCGTAGTCGTGTGCAGTCTCGTTGCGATTGTCCCGGTACTCCAGCCATCGTTCGCAGGCGTCCGCGTTAATCACACCATGCTTTGCCGCGTGCCGAAAAACATCCTTGAAGACGAGCCGGTCGACCTGACGGCTGTTGGCGAAATAGGGTGTCAGCCGCTTCTTGAGCAATTTGCCACTCTGTTCCAGGACGAGTTCGAACTCCTTGACGCACGCGGCGCGGAACACATCGTACTCTATGTCGTCGGGGTCGGTGCGTTGCAACGCCGCCAGCGCGTGGTCAAGAGTGCCGAGGCATCTCCTGAGGAAGGTCGCGTCAACCTGTGCTGTCATGGCGGATCCGCGCTGCGGGAACGATCCTTCAAGATAGACTGGCCCTATGGGCGCGGGAATGTTCCGATGCGCCCGTTTTGCACCGGGTGGTGTTCATGAAGCTGAATCCTCTCCTTGCGCTGCTGCCCGTGGCGGCGCTCGCGTGCGAGCAGGGCCAGCAATCGTCGCCCTTCCTCCCCACACAAACACGCGACAGCGCGGGAATCCGGATCATCGAGAACGAACGGCCGCCGGATGGCTCGCGGTTGCCGTGGTCCATCGGGCCGGAGCCCGTCGTATCCATAGGTGCCGTCGAAGGCGAGGAGCCCTACCTGCTCGACGCGGCCATGGACGCCACCAGGCTGAGTGATGGGCGGATCGTCATCCTGAATGGAGGGACGAACGAACTGCGCGTGTTCGACGCATCAGGGGTCCACCTCGAGAGCTGGGGTGGCCGGGGAGAGGGTCCGGGCGAATTCAGAAGCCTCTGGCGGGTCGAGCCGTGGCCGGGTGACTCGATCATCGCCTGGTACGCGCCGCGCCTGGGCGTTTCCATCTTTGATGCGCAGGGGAACTACGGCCGGTCCTTCACGCTCGCGCACAACGGAGCCGTCACGCCCATGCAGTCTTTTCGACCCGAATACGCCACGCGGGGCGGATCGATCCTGGCGATTCACATGCCCGAGGATGCGGACACCATCGTCGCGCAACTCCGGGGCGCGGAGGGAGAGTTGCGGAGCTCCTTCGGTACCCACCCGGGACTGGAACCGTACGTCCTGCGCGACGGCGAGCGGTCGATGCTCTACTGGAAGATCTTCGGACGCGAGCCCGTGTGGGCGACCTGGGGCGACCTGGTAGTCGTCGGTCACACCGGCACCTACGAATTGAGAGCGTTCCGGCTGGACGGCTCGCTGGCCCGGATCGTGAGGCGCGCCAATGTCCCGCGTGCGACCACCGAGGACGATGTCGAGGCCTACATCGAACGCCAGGTCAGCTACAGCACCCTCACACCGGCGGCTGAATCGCGGCGTCGTTACGAGTCCGTCCCGGTTGCGGAGCACTTGCCGGCGTTCGAGTCGGTGAGGTCCGACGCGGTAAGCCACATCTGGGTTGCGGAGTACGAATTTTCAGAGGAAGAGCGGCCCCCGCGACTCTGGACCGTCTTCAATCCGGAAGGGCAGGTGCTGGGCTACGTCGAGACGCCGGAGGGTCTGTGGGTCCACGAGATCGGAGAACACTATATCCTGGGGACGACCTTTGACGAACTCGATGTGGAGCATGTGCAGCTGTGGGCACTGGCGCGGTCGGAAGGCTGAGGGGAGGTGCGCAGAATGAGGGGACGACTTGCTGCTGTCGTGGTTAGTGTGGGTGCTGCCGGGGTGGCGGCCTGCCAGGAGGGCGGCGACAGCGCGCCCGGACTGCACAGCGAAGTCCGCGACAGCGCCGGAATCGTCGTGGTCGAAAATGCCCGTCCGGATGACGGATCGCGGCTGGGATGGCGGATCGGGCCGGAGCCCGCCTTGTCCATCGGTGTCCTCGACGGCGAGGAACCCTACATGCTCTATCGGGCGTACGACGCGACGATGCTGTCCGATGGACGGATCGTTGTCGCGAACACCGGCACCCAGGAACTGCGGGTGTTCGACCAGTCGGGTGCGCATGTGGCGACCTGGGGAGGGGAGGGCCAGGGACCCGGTGAATTCACCGATCTCTCCCAAATCGACCCTTGGCCGGGCGACTCGATCATTGCCTGGTTCGGACCGCAGTTGGGCTTTTCGGTTTTCGGCCCAGACGGCAACCACGGGCGCAACTTCGTGCTTGCCGGCCAGGAGCGCATCTCCCCGATGCAGCGGTTCTGGCCCGCCGCGGCCACCGGGGACGGCTTGATCCTGGCGCGGCACGGACCTGAAGCGGCCGACACCATCGTCATGCAGCTCAGAGACCGCGAGGGCGAGGTGCGCGCCTCGTTCGGCACGCATCCCAGCTACGAGTGGCACCTCCTTGATGAGGGCGACCGCTCGGTCCTCTACCGGAAGACCTTCGCGGGGGAGCCGGTGTGGGGACTGTGGGGTGATCGGGTCGTGATCGGCCACACCAGCCGGTACGAGATCAAGGCATTCGCGGCGGACGGCACCCTCGCCCGGATAGTCAGACGGGACCACCGCCCGCGCGCGCCGACGGCGGCGGAAGTCAGCGCGTACATCGATAACGAAATGGACCTGAACAGTTGGGCCACCGGGTCAGAAGCAGTGGCGCTGCGCCGGAGGTTCGAGGCCGTTCCTGTGGCGGACCACCTCCCCGCCTTCGCATCGATCATGACCGACGCGCTCGACTACCTCTGGGTCGAGGAGTACGAGTCGCCTGCCGACCCGCGCGCCGTCAGGGTCTGGACCGTGTTCGACGCGGAAGGACAGGTGCTGGGATTCGTCGAAACGCCGAAGGATCTGTCGATCGAGGAGGTCGGCGCAGACTACATCCTGGGGATGACCCGAAGCGAGCTCGATGTCGAGATGGTGCAGGTGTGGCCGCTGGATCGGTCGTAGGCCCATCGGGGAAGGAATGCGTATGAAGACTCGCATCGTCGGACTGGTGCTCGTGCTTGGGGCGCTGGCCTGTCAGGGGGACCGGCAGGATCGTGCAGGCTTGCAGAGTGCGGTCCGCGATAGCGCCGGGGTTCGCATTGTGGAAAATGCCAGGCCGCCGGAGGGGTCGCGGCTGGGCTGGCGGATCGGCGCCGAGCCCGCGGTTTCGATCGGGGTGCCGGAAGGTGAGGAGCCCTACATGCTGGACCAGGTTACCGACGCGACCAGGCTGGGCGATGGCCGGGTTCTGGTGGCCAATGCGGGAACCGCAGAGTTGAGGGTGTTCGACGCCAGTGGACAGCACCTCGCCACTTGGGGACGCGCCGGTGAAGGACCTTCCGACTTCTCCCGGCTGGTGCACGTGGGAACATGGCCCGGCGACTCGATCGCGGCATGGTACACCGGATCCGCGGGGATCGCTGTGTACGATGGCCGGGGGAGATTCGGACGCACCTTCGCGCTGCGGAATGGAGAAAGCGTTGGTGGGCCCCGGCCTCGGCCCGTCGGCATGGCAGCCGGGTCAATTCTGTCCGTGAGACCAGTGGAGGAAGCGGATTCGGCCATCGTCGAGATCTGGGATGGGGACGGAGTTCTGTCCGTGTCGCTGGGAACGCACCCTGCTGTAGAGATAGTCGCTAGCACGGACGAGCGTGGGGCGCAGTACAACGAACCCCTCGGATACGGACGGCAGCTCGTCACGGGACTTTGGGGTGACCTCGTCGTTGTGAGCCCCACGACCCACTACGAGATCCATGCGTTTCGAGGGGACGGGAGCCTGCACCGGGTTGTGAGACGAGACCATGTACTTCGCTCGCCGAGCGAGGCCGATCGCGAGCCTTATGTCGAAGAGAGCATGGTCCACATCCTGGCTACGCCCGGCTTGCCCGAGCAGATGGTGGAAATGGCACGCAGGCAATTCCGCCGCATCCCGTTCGCGGATTACTTCCCGGCATTCTCCGCGATCCTGAGTGACGCCACCGGCCACCTCTGGGTGGAGGAATATGAGTACCCGCGTGAGGACCGACCCGGCTCGCTCTGGACCGTCTTCGATCCCGAAGGACAGGTGCTGGGGTTCGTCGAAACGCCGGAGAAGTTGCAGATCTACGAGATCGGCGAGGACTACATCCTTGGCCGGGCGGAGGACGAACTCGGGGTGGAGTCCATTCAGCTCTGGCCGCTGGAGCGGTCGTAAGGGGTAGCGCCCCCCGCTAGATCTCCCCGCGCCGCGCCGCCCACACCGCGTAATGACTCGCGCGCGCCGCAAACGCCATGTACGTCAGCGATGGGTTCTGGCACGCTGACGAGGTCATCGACGCGCCGTCGATCACGAACAGGTTGGGCACGTCCCAGGCCTGGTTGTGGGCGTTGAGCACCGAGGTCGCCGGGTCGCGGCCCATGCGCGCCGTGCCCATCTCGTGGATGGTCAGGCCGGGCGGCGTCATGTCGGTGTCGATCGTGATGTCGCGGCCGCCGCCGGCTTCCAGCATTTCGGCGGCCTGCAGGGCGGCGTCGCGCATCATGAGGCGCTCGTTGTCGCTCCACTCGCAACTGATCCGCAGGGTGGGGATTCCCCATGCGTCGACCTGGTCGGAGTCGAGGGCAACGTGGTTCTCCTCGCGGGGGAGGCACTCGCCGAAGCCGCTGATTCCGAATGACCACGGGCCCGGGCGGAGGAGGTCGCTCTTGAAATCCGCTCCAAAACCCGGCATTGACGTACCCCGGCCCCAGCCTTCCCTCGTGGCCGAACCCTGGTACCCGTAGCCGCGCAGGAAGTCGGGCGAAGGCTCGGTGACGTTGCGGAAGCGGGGGATGTAGATGCCGTTGGGGCGCCGGCCGCGGGTGGTGCGGTCCTCCCAGCCGGGGAAGGTCGCGCGGGCGCCGACGCCCATGGTGTGGTCCATGAGGTACTTGCCGAGGACGCCGCTGGAGTTGGCCAAGCCGTCCGGGAAGTCGGCGGATTTCGAGTTGAGGAGGATGCGCGCGGACTCCAGCGCCGAGGCGCCGAGGAAGACCGTGCGGGCGCGGAATTCGAGTTCGTCGCGTGATTCGGCGTCGATCACGCGGACGCCCGTCGCTCGGCCGGCACCCGGATCCCAGACGATTTCGGCGACGACGCTGTTGGGGCGCAGGGTCATACGACCGGTTGCCTCGGCCGCGGGCAGGGTCGCGTTGATCGAGCTGAAGTAGCTGCGCGTGCGACAGCCGCGGTGGCAGGGGCCGCAGTAGTGGCATGCGCTGCGCCCCTTGTGGTCGCGGGTGAGGACCGCCGTGCGCCCGATCGTCATGAGGCGCTCGCCGCCAAATGAACTCGCGATCGCGCCCGCCACGTGCTCTTCGACGCACGACATCTGCATGGGCGGGAGGAAGACGCCGTCGGGAACGTGCGCCAGCCCCTCCGCCTGCCCGCTGATGCCGACGAACGCCTCGACATGATCGTACCAGGGGGCCAGGTCGGCGTAGCGGATGGGCCAGTCGACCCCGTATCCCTCGCGCGCGTTGGCCTCGAAGTCGAGGTCGCTCAGCCGGTAGCACTGACGGGCCCACATGATCGACCGGCCGCCCACCTGTCGTCCGCGGATCCACAGGAAGGGCTTGTCGGGGTCGGTCGTGTACGGGTTCTCGATGTCGTTGACGAAGAACTTGCGGCCCACCTCGTCGCAGGCGTAGCACTCGCCCTGGACCGGCTGTTCGGCCGCCACCGCCTTGCGGTCGTTCCAGCCGCGGTACGGCATCTCGTAGGTGGGCAGGTGCTCGGCGTAGTCGCGCTCGGGGGTGACCATCGGCCCCGCCTCGAGCACGAGGACGTTGGCGCCCAGCTCGGTGAGCTCCTTGGCCGCCCATCCGCCGGACATGCCGGAGCCAACGACGATCGCGTCGTATTCCTGGCGCCGCGGGCGGATGTGGAAGAGGTCCCGGCGCGCGATCATCGGCCGGCCTCCGCGGGTGTGAGCGGCGCGCACCCCTCGAAGGTGCGGAAGGTCGTCCGGTACCCGAGCGCGTCGAGCCCCACATCCGACGTGAAGTAGGCGGTCAAGGTGAACCGTTTGATGTCGTGGAAAAAGTGTTGCGATGCGCTTGCGGCGGGATCCTCGCGCAGACGGGTCAGTTCTTCGTCGAGGCCGCGAACGAAGGCCGCCTGATCACCCGGCGCGCACTCCGCGAAGGGGCTGCCAAAGCGCTCCCGGCACGCGGGGTCCACCGTGTCGAGCCCGGCGAGAAAGCGGTCCCGGTCGTCGTCGTCCAGCCACCCGTCCACCAGCGCGGCCACGAACTCGGTCACGCCAGCTTCCGACGCCCCCGGCGTGTCCGTCGCGGGGATGATCACTTCGGCGAGGGCCTCCATGGCCCGGGCGCGGGCCGGCGTCAGCAGCGATGCGGTCTGGGTAGTCGCGCCTTCGGTTGCTCCGCGCCGACCAGCCGAGGCCCGCACCCGCTCGCGCCATGCCACCATTCGTTCCAGCTCGTCGAGCGGCATGACGAGGGGGCCGCCTACGACCCCGCCCAGCACACCAATGGCCTGCCTTCGCTTCATGCGTTACCGTTTCCGCCGCCTTGACGCGGTCTTGCTTCAGTGAGAGGAATCCACCGATGGATGCCGAGGGAAAGTTGCCCAACCTTACGCGCCGCCAGGCGTTGAAAGCAACCGGAGCCGCGTCGCTGGGGCTGATCTCTCCCGGGGCCGCGGGGCCGCTGCATGCGCGGGTGGGCGGCCTCGCCGACGGCCGGGAAGCGGGTGCTCGGCCTGACATCGAGACCCCTTCCCAAACCGGGATCGTCCAATCCGTGGCCCGCTGGTGTTTCGCCGACATTCCGTTGGAGCCGTTCTGCGCCTCGGTTGCCGACATCGGCCTGACCGCGATGGACCTCCTCACGGTCGATGAATGGGCCGTCGCCCACGATCACGGCCTGGTCGTCTCGTGCGGCGATGTCGGGGCGGGCACCATCGAGGATGGGCTGAACGAGCCTGCCAACCACGCCGCGATCATCGGCGCGTTCGAGGAGCACATCCCGCGTGCCGCGCGCGAGGGCGTCCCCAACGTGATCTGCTTCTTCGGAAACCGCCGCGGAATGGACGACGTAAGCGCGATAGACAATTCGATCCGATGTCTACGCGAGTGCGCGCCGATTGCCGAAGCGGAAGGAGTCACAATCCTGGTCGAGGTGCTGAACTCGAAGTCGGGCGGCCACGTCGACTACATCGGCGACCGGATGCCGTACGCACTGGAGGTAATGCGCGCCGTCGACTCGCCCCGCGTGCGCATCCTCTACGACATCTACCACATGCAGATCATGGAAGGCGACATCATCCGCACCCTCACCGATGCGGCCGAGTGGATCGCCCACTACCATACCGGTGGGGTCCCCGGGCGCGCCGAGATCGACGACTCGCAGGAGCTCTACTATCCCGCGATCGTGCGCGCGATTCGCGACACCGGCATCACCGGATACATGGCCCACGAATTCATCCCTCGCAGCGGCGACCCGCTGCGTTCTCTTGCACAAGCCGTCGAGTTGTGCGCCAACGTCTAGCTCTTCTTCAACTTCGGACAAACCCATGCTAGAGATCCGAGATCTTGTAAAAGTCTATCCGGGACCCGTCGCGGCGCTGCAGGGTGTTTCGCTCGACGTATCGAAGGGGATGTTCGGCCTGCTCGGGCCCAACGGCGCCGGCAAGACCACACTCATGCGCATCGTGGCCGGGCTGCTGGAGCCGACCTCCGGGACGGTTGTGTTCAACAGCGAGGACATCGTCGCCGACCCGCGGCGCATTCGCAGGCAACTCGGGTACCTGCCGCAGGATTTCGGCTTCTACCCTCACCTGAGCGGCGAGGCGATGCTGCGCTACCTGCTCGTGCTGAAGGGCGTGCAGGCTCCGCAGGGGCTGAAGCGACTCGCGGCGGAGTTGATGGAGCGAGTCAACCTGTCCTACGCCGCCAAGCGCAAGGTGAAAGGGTACTCGGGCGGCATGAAGCAACGGCTCGGGATCGCGCAGGCGCTCGCCGGCGACCCGCGGCTCATCATCGTTGACGAGCCCACCGCCGGCCTCGACCCGGAGGAGCGGATCCGCTTCTATCGGCTCCTCGCGGAGTTGGCGGAGGACCGGACGGTACTCCTGTCCACCCACATTGTCGAGGACATCTCGGTGCTGTGCCCGCGCGTGGCGATCATGTACGACGGGCATTTCGTGGCGGACACGACGCCGGGCGAGGCGCGGGAGCAACTGACGGGCACGATCTACCAGGGCGCGGTGGCCAAGGAGGACCTGGCCGACATCGAGCGGCGCTGCCGGATCACGCAGGCGATCCTGATCGAGGGCCGCAACCAGGTGCGCATCCATCTGCCGCCTGAGGAGGCGGCACAGGGAGGGGTGCCGGAGGACTTCGAAGCGGTGGCGCCCACGCTGGAAGACGCGTATCTGCTGCTGGCGCAGGCGAACGGATCCGGCTCGTGAACAGTTTCACAAGGTGGTGGGAGGTCACGCGCAGGGAGCTTCTCTCGGGGCTGCGCCGCCCAGCATACTGGGTTCTCTTCGCGATCCTGCTGCTCATGGCCTGGCTTTGGTCCGAAGGGGCGGTAGTGATCTCCTCGGGCGACTCGACAGTGGGCGGCGAACGGTCCCATGTGACCTCCGTCTTCGCCCAGAGCATGATCCAGTGCATCGTGGTGATGGGGATCGGGGCGTGGTTCCTGGCCATTGCTGCCGGGCTGGTCGTGATCCGCGACCTGGAACTGCAGGTGACGGAGGTCTTCCATTCGACCCGCCTGTCCCCGCGCGAGTACGTGTGGGGGAAGTTTGCCGGCGCGGTGGGCATCTTCCTGGCGATCTGGATCCTCTATCTGTGCATGGGGGCGGTGTTCAACCACATCGTGGCGACGGGGGAGGACACCAGGCACATCGGCCCGTTCGCGCTTGGGAATTACCTGTACCCCACCCTGCTCTTCGGACTGCCCCAGATCCTGCTCTTCGCCGGCGTACCCTTCTTCCTGGGAACCTGGACGCGCCGCCCGATCATCGTCTTCTTCTTTCCCATCGCGGTACTCCTGGTCACCCTCGGCTTCCTGACCCTCTGGTCGCCCGACTGGCTGTCGCCCGAAGCGAACCGGGCGTTGATGCTTGTGGACCCGTCGGGTTACCGCTGGCTCAACGAGACCTTCCTCAAGGTGGATCGCGGGGTCGAGTTCTATAACACGGCGGTGCTGCAGCCCGACGCGGGGTTTCTGCTGAGTCGGGTTGCATTCGGGGCCATTGGTCTGCTCGCCGTTTCCGGCGCCGCGATCAGCTACGGGGGTCGGCTGCGCAGGGGCGGCAGCGGCTCGAGATTTTTCCGGCGCCGGCGCCGCGAGCAGATAACGAAGAACGTCGAGCCTGCTTCTGCCGATGCGATCCTGCGCGACCTCGGCATGGCCACCCAGCCGCTGGGATTCTGGAAGGCTGCCCGGGTCATCGGCCGGGAAGAGGTGCGGGAGCTCGTGCGGCGTCCCGGGATGTATCTCTTCGTGCCGCTGATCCTGTACCAGTCGATCGTCAACACGCTCATCGCGATCGGTCCGTTCAATTCGCCGTTGCTCCTCACTTCGGGCGCAGTGGCGGTGCGGCAACTCAATACCCTCACTCTGCTGATGTGCTTCCTGCTGCTCTTCTATACGGTCGAATCGCTGCACCGGGAGCGCGGCCGCAGATTGGCCGAGATCTTTCACGCGACGCCCGTCGGGACCGGCTCGATCCTGCTCGGCAAGACCATCGGCAACAGCGTGGTCGCGGGATTGATCCTGGCCATCGGCGTCGTCGCGAGCTGGGGGGTCATCGCCTATCAGCAGCTCTTCGAGAGCAGCCCGGTGAGCTTCGACATCGTCCCCTTCGTCGCCACGTGGGGGGGTGTGCTGGTGCCCACCTTCATCTTCTGGACGGCACTGGTGACGGCCCTGTTCGCCTTCTTCCGAAACCGTTACGCGGTGTACGCGATCGGCATGGTGCTCATCGTGTACACCATCTACAGAATGGTCTTCGACGATCCCTTCGGCTGGGCGCTCAACTGGATCGCGTGGGATGCCGTCCAGTGGAGCGACATGGGCGCCTTTTCGCTGAATGGGCGCGAGTTGCTGCTGAACCGCGTCCTCTATCTGAGCATGGTACCGCCGCTCGTGGTACTGGCGGTGAAATGGTTCGCCCGGCAGGATTTCGACGCCACCCGGCTCGTGCACCGCATCCGGCCGAAACCGCTGCTGATCGGAGCCCTGCGCCTGCTTCCGTTCGCGGTGCCGGCGATCGTGCTCGCCCTTGTGCTGCACTTCGGGGGCGAGGCGGGCCGGCAGGGAGAGGCCGCCGAGGAGGCGGGCAAGGACTACTGGCGCGAGAACGTCGCGACCTGGACGGACTTCGAAATGCCGTCGGTGACCAACGTCGATGTCGACCTCGACTTCGAGCCTGCCGAGCGGACAGCCGCGGTGAAGGGTGAGTACACCTTCCATAACCATCGCGACTACCCCTACGACCAGATCCCCGTCACCGCCGGTCAGTGGGACCCGATCGAATGGACGCTGAACGGGGAGGAGCACGAGCCCGACGATCGGTCCAACCTCTTCGTCTTCACGCCCGAAGACCCGCTTGGGCCAGGCGATTCACTCACGATCGGTTTCAGCTACGAACTCGAGTTCCCGCGCGGAATGAGCAAGCGCGCCTCCGGGGCCACTCAGTTCATCCTGGAGTCCGGGGTCTTGTTGACCGCGTTTGCGCCGACCTTCGTGCCGATTCCGGGGTACGACCCGGGGATCGGCGTCGACGGCGACAACTCCTCCGAGCCCAGGGACTACTCGGACGACTTCTATGAGGGCGAGACCGAGCCTCTCTTCGGATGGGGCGGCGAGCCCTTCACGGCGCGCACGCGCATCACGCTGCCCGAGGAATATACGGCCAACGGGGTGGGTCAGAAGGTCAGCGACGAGGTATCGGACGGACGGCGCACGGTGGTGTGGGAGACCGACCACCCCGTGGCACTCTTCAACGTCGTGGCGGGCAAATACGCCGTGAAGGAGGGCGACGGGACGGCGATCTACTATCACCCCGAACACGACTACAACATCGAGGAGATGTCGGCCGCCCTCGACGCCGCGCGGAAGTACTATTCCGAGTGGTTTTACCCATTCCCGTGGGACCTGCTGAAGATCTCCGAATTCGCGGCGTTCGCGACGTACGCGCAGGGCTTCCCCACCAACATCACCTTCAGCGAGGGGATCGGGTTCCTGGCCAGGAGCGATCCCAGGTCGCACGTGGCGTTTCTGGTCGTCGCGCACGAAGCCGCGCACCAGTGGTGGGGCAATCTGCTGACGCCCGGCCGGGGTCCCGGGGGCAACATCCTGTCCGAAGGGATGTCGCACTACGCCACCACGCTGCTCCACGAGCAGGTGTACGGCGATCGCTACCGAATCGAGTTCAGCAAGCGTCTGGAGCAGCAGTACGGTGACCAGCGCTTCGTGGACTCGGAGCGCCCGATGGTCAAGATCGACGGGAGCCGGTCGGGCGATGGCACCGTTACCTACGACAAAGGCGGCTGGGTGGCGTGGATGCTCCAGCAGGAGATGGGGCGGGAGAACATCCTCGCGGGGCTCCAGGCCTTCATCGCGAAGTACAACCCGGATTCGGATTTCCCGGTCATTCAGGACATGCTGGCCGTGCTGCGCGACTTCGCGCCCGACACGGCGGCGTACGATGCGTTCACCGAGCAGTGGTTCTTCGATGTGGTGGTGCCGGAGTACAGGTTCTCCGACGTGACGAAGACGCGGGAGGGCGGGCAGTGGGTGGTGCGGGGGACGGTGGAGAACGTCGGCACAAGCAGGATGGCCGTGCAGGTGGGCGCGACCGCGGGCGAGCGGTGGTCAGATGAGGGTGACGATGGAAGCCGGACGGTGGTGGCCGAGGATTACCGCGACGCCCGGACCGAGGTGGAACTAGGCGCTGGGGAGTCGGCCGAGTTCGTGATCAGGGCTGACTTCGACCCCGAGCGCGTGCTGATCGACCCGGATGTGATGGTGCTGCAACTGAACAGGGAGTTGGCGGTCTTCGAGTTCTGAGCCGGTAGCCCGCCGGCACCTCAGGCTTGTCCCTCGATACTTCCTCTCAACCGATCCATGGCCGTAGGCCCATGGGTCACATCGCCGGCGTCGACTTCCCTAAGAGCAGTGTCGACGAGGTGGCGAAAGTGCGCCCTGGCGCGATCCATCAGCTCGGGCGGAATCCTATTCATCTCCTCTTCACTGAGCCCATCGCAGATCCACTTCTCAAGCAGTCTTCGGTGCTCAGCTTCCTCCAAGAGGCGAAGTCCATGCCGGACCACTTCGCTGGCAGTTCTGTAGTGCCCGCGCGAGACCAATCGTTCTATGAAGGCGTCCTGCTGCGGTGGCAGCGAGACACTTCGAGTTTGCCGTATAGCCATACTCGAAGATCGCCTGGGACTGACCGCTGTGTCAAATGTTACTACAGTTGCTCGCTCCGCTCGCCATCAGCGAGGCCACCCACAGCCACAGCCTCACTCCGGCGCCTCCCCCCGTATCGTTACCCGATACCCCGACCGCGTCGCCGGCCAGTAGTCCCAGATCGCATGATGCTGGGCGCACCGATTGTCCCAGAACGCCACCGAGTTCTTCCGCCACCGGAACCGGCACTGGAAGTCCGGGCGCGTCACATGCTCGTACAGCAAGGCCAGAATCCCCCGACTCTCCGCCGCCGGCAGCCCCACGATGTACTGGGTAAACATCTGGTTCACGAACAGCGCCTTGCGACCGGTCACCGGATGCGTGCGTACGACCGGATGCTCGGCCGAAGGATAGCTGCGCCCCCCGTCGTCACGACCGATCAACCGGTTCGTCTCACGGTAATAGGGACCCCCGTCGTGCACCGCCGTCAGGCCGTCCAGAAACGCCCGCATCCGGTCGGAAAGCGCCTCGTACGCCGCATACATGTTCGCAAACAGCGTATCTCCCCCGGTCTCCGGCACCGTGTGCAGCCGCAGCAGCGACCCCATCGGCGGCAGCGGATCGCACGACACATCGGAGTGCCACTGCTCACCGGCGACCCGCCTGGAACTCCCGTCCGCATGGATCGGCATCACCTCGGGATGGCCGTCGACACCCGGATCGTTAGGGTGCGCCACCAGCTCGCCGAACCGCGCCCCAAGCGCCTTCTGGCTCTCGATCGAGATGTCCTGGTCGCGGAAGAAGATCACGCAATGATTCATCAGCGCGTCGTGAATCAGGCGGAAGTCGGAATCGCTGACGTCGTCGAGGTCCAAACCAACGATCTCGGCGCCAATCACCGGCGTAACGGGTCTGACCTGCGGGCTTTTCGGAGTCATGCGCCGAATATCGACGGACTCGCTCCCGTCGGCAACGATGCGTATCTATCAGCGTGAAAGTGCGGCGCGGGCGGGCCACCGCCGCGCGCGAGCTGACCTCCCGGTTGAACCCCCTGGTATGAGCGTAAGTAGATGAGAACGAAGATCGCATTGCTGATTGTCGTCGGCGCATGGGCCTGCGATTCACCCGGCACGCCTGCCGGAGACTCGGGCTGGACGCGCACCCGCGAGGCCGCGAATGGTGGCGACCCGGCCCACCTGGCCTGGATCGCGGCCAACTACCACAAGACCGAGCACATGGTGCCCATGCGCGACGGGGCCGAGCTGTACACGATCGTCTACACGCCCCGGTTCCCGACCGAGCCGGTGCCGATCATGCTCTTCCGCACCCCCTACTCGATCGCGCCGTACGATCCCGGCCAGTACCGCAACCCGCTGGGGCCCTCGGCCGAGTTCGACCGCGCGGGCTACGTCTTCGTCTTCCAGGACGTGCGCGGCAAGTTCCGGTCCGACGGCGACTTCGAGGTCATCCGCCCCCTCGCGCCCAAGCCCAAGGGACCCACCACGGTCGACGAGAGCACCGACAACTACGACGCGATCGAGTGGGCGCTCGCGAATGTGGAGGGACACAACGGCAGGGTCGGGCAGTGGGGGATCTCGTACCCGGGCTGGCAGACGGTCATGGGGATGGTTGATGCGCACCCGGCGCTCGCCGCGTCGTCACCTCAAGCTTCCCCTTCCGACATGTTCATCGGGGATGATTGGCACCACAACGGCGCCTTCAGGGTCATGTACGCCTTCTCCTGGCTAGCCAGAAACGCACGCAGGCGAGATGCGTCCACCGACGTGCGGCCGGGTGGCTTCGACTACGGCACCAACTCCGGCTACGACTTCTTCATGGAGGCGGGGTCGGCCGCGAACATCGACGACCTGTACTTCCATGGAGATGTCCCGGCCTGGAACGACTTCATCGAGCACGACACCTACGACGACTACTGGCAGAGGCAGAACGCGCTGCCGCACCTGCGGGACATCCGGCACCCGATCCTGAACGTCGCCGGTTGGTTCGACACCGAGGACTTCTACGGCCCCATGTCGATCTACCGGACCATCGAGGCGGAGAATCCGGGCACCGAGAACGTCCTCGCGGCGGGTCCGTGGCTGCGCGGCGGGTGGAGCCGGATGCTGGGCGACCATCTGGGGTGCGTCGAGTTCGTCGATGAGACCTCGGTGACCTTCCAGCGGGAGGTGCAGTTCCCGTTCTTCGAGCATCATCTGCGGGGGGCGGAGGGTTGGACGGCGCCGGAGGCCGTTGTGTTCGAGACCGGTTCGAACATGTGGCGGACCCATGAGCGTTGGCCACCCACGGGTGTCGAGTCGGTTCCTCTCTACCTCGGGGCGGACGGCACGCTGTCCTTCGAGGCGCCTTCCGGGGCCGGCGGCTCGGACAGCTACACCAGCGACCCCAACGACCCGGTGCCCTTCTCGGCCGAGGAACGGACCACGCTCGGGCACCTGTGGAAGGTCGAGGACCAGCGGTTCGCGTCGGCTCGGGACGATGTCCTTGTCTACCAGTCGGAGCCGCTCGAGGAGGACCTGACCATCGCCGGACCGATCCTGGCCGACATCTTCGTGTCAACGACGGGCACCGACTCGGACTGGATCGTCAAGGTGATCGACGTCTACCCGGACGACGCCCCCGCCTCGTCCTTCTGCGACGTGCCCATGGGCGGGTTCCAGATGCACCTGGCGGGCGAGATCATGCGCGGCCGCTTCCGCAACAACCTGGAGCATCCCGAGGCGATGGTGCCCGGCGAGGTCACGGCGATCCACATCGACCTGCGAGACCGGTATCACACCTTCAAGGCGGGCCACCGGATCATGGTGCATGTGCAGAGTTCGTGGTTCCCGGCGTACGATCGCAACACGCAGCAGTTCGTGGATACGTACCGGGCAACGCCGGATCAATATGTCTCGGCGGAGCAGACGGTTTATCGGGGGCCGGAATACCCGTCGCGGGTGACGTTGGGGGTGGTGCGAGACTGAATCATGTCAACTCGAATTTACATTATGTAAACTTGAGTTGTCATTTCTGGCAATGCCACGGGAGGGATAGGCTGCTTCTCCTATTCTTTTAGTTGCCATAGCCGGATTCGCACCCCATTTTCGCCTAGCCATTAGGAGAAGAGTGCAGGCGCAGAGGGGGGCACGGAAAATGCTCGGGAAGAAGTCGCAGTCCACGTTCAACCTGGTTTCGGCGCTCGCGGGCTCCGCGCTGCTGTTCGCGGTTGTTGTTCCCTGGCTCGCTGGCTGCCAGGACAGTGAGCTGCGGAACCTGCCGGCCTCTCAAGTCCGGGACAGCGCCGGCATCCGGATCGTCGAAAACGCCCAGCCTGCCGACGATTCCCGGTTGCCGTGGCGAATCGGCCCGGAGCCTTCGGTGTCCATCGGCGACGTGGTCGGCGAGGAAGCGTACATGCTGCACCAGATCGACGATGCCGTGATTCTGCCCGACGGCCGGATCGTTCTCGCAAACGCCGGAACAAGCGAAATCCGCGTATTCGATGCTTCCGGGATGCACCAGGCTACCTGGGGACGAGCGGGAGAAGGGCCTGGAGAATTCACTGCCCTTGCTGGCGTGGCACCCTGGCCGGGCGATTCCATAGTCGCATGGGACACACGGGCCCGAAGCATCGCCGTCTTCGACTCCGACGGAGCTCTCGGGCGGTCATTTGTCCTCGAGGCAGCCGACCGTCCCAACGAACCGCGAATGGCCCTGAGCGACGGCACCGTCATCGGGCGGGCCGTGGATTCCGGCGGCGGCCCGGGCTACAGGCGCGAGCAGTTCACCTATACGCGGCATGATGGCGAAGGAAGCATGCTCGTTTCGCTGGGTGACCATCCGGGCCGCGAATCCTTCATCAACATGGAGGGTCGCATCGCGGTCTTCGGCCTGCTCCCGTTCAGCCGGTCGCTGCGGGAAGCGTCGTGGGGTGAAACGGTCGTCCTCGCACCGGACGATCACTACGAAATCCGTGTTCACGACAGGGCGACCGGCGCACTCACACAAATCGTTCGCCGCGACTACGCGAATCGTGCACCCACTCGCGATGAGGTCGACGAAGCGATCGATGAAGCCCTCGGGCGCACGAGCCTGACTGGCGATCGCCTCGAATGGACGCGCGAGGGCTACAAGGGCATGCCGCTGGTGGAGAGCCTCCCGGCATTCCGCGCGCTCCTCACCGACGAGCTGGATCACCTATGGGTGCGAGAGGCCACGCTGCCCGGAGTGGAAAGGCCGGCGCCGCTATGGACGGTCTTCAATCCCGAAGGGCGGGTCCTGGGGTTTGTCGAGACGCCAGATGGACTGAACATCCTGGAAATCGGCGCCGATTACATCCTGGGTCAAGCCACGGACGACCTGGGTGTGGAGACGGTGCAGCTGTGGCCGCTGGAGCGGTCGTGAGCCCTCGCGCCCCGCTGGAGTTGGCGAGCAATCATCCGTCTCCGCCACGATAGCGAGGATTGCGGATGTTCGAGCATCCTCCATACTGCCCGATCTTGGCGTCCATGCGCTCCCAGAAGCGCATGGCCTCAAGTTCGGCGACAGTCCAGAAGCGGCCTATTCCTGCGGTTGCGGGGCGATAGACTCGACTCTCTTCGTTCGAAAGCCCGTTGGCCCGATCTCGACACCGTATGACAAGCAACCACTGCGGAAGGTATTTCACAGCAAGCTCCGTCGTTCTCCTGCCGACGTTGTAGCGGTTCTCTTCGTCCGAGTTCGACTTGCTGAACCACTCCCTGTACGTCTCCTCCGAGATCGGTATCTCGCTCGTGGGAAACGGCTCGGGAAACGGCGACGCATACTGGGTAATCTGGCTATAAGGGTCGTCTCCATGGCTCATGTACAGTCCCTCGCTAGGAAAGGAGGGAATGGCGTGCCGCGCCCAAACCACGTATTCGACCGGGATATTGACCGCCCTCAGGACATGGATCAATAGCCAGTTCGTCCCGTGGCAGCCCGCCGTGGGGTGGCCCTTCATGCCATCCCGCTTCCTCGTCGTCCCTGCCAGTACGCGCGCGACCGGGGATCCCCCCCGGTAGTCCCAGTGATCCACGTCGTACTCGTAGTTGTCACGATCACGTGGAACGGAAAAGTGATACAAGTGGTAGCGAGCCCAGTGGAGTGTCTTGATGATCGTCTCATACCGGCTGCCCCCGACGAGATCCTCGCTGATCATGAAATCCCAAATGAATTCAGGGGGTGCGGGTACAACCACATTGCTCATGAGATAGCCCTTCACTCCGGCGAAGTCTCCGTAGTGGGAGTAGAATTGGTCGCTGGACAGGAGCAGGTGCAATTCGTGTTCCGAGAGGTCATCGAGTGACCAGGGAAGGGTGCCGGTCATCTCGTGCAGGAGCGAGTGCGCGATGTTCGCCACGTAGAGATCCTCGGCGTCTTCCTTTGAAAGGATCGTCCAAGACCCGCCGTTGGCCCGATTGGTCATGACATCCGGGAGCCCCGTCCCCGCGCCGAGCAGCTGATCGACGGCCAGGGCGAGCTTTCTCTTGAGCGCCAGCGGCCACAGGCTGTATGGTCGCCACCGTCGGTCGGTTCCAAGCCACCTCATGGCGGCCGCGATTTGGGGGTTCCTTTTGAGGAACTGTCCCACGTCAACGTCCACCACCGTGATCTCCGCCATTCCATGAGCGGTGACTGCCGTCGCGGTGATCGTGGCCATTCCTCGGCCAACCGCCGTGACCAGACCCGCCGCGTCCACCGTCGCCACCGCATGGTCGCTCGACGCCCACGAGAACTCGGCTTCCGCCACCGCGTGGCCGTTCGCGTCGAACGCCTCGGCCGCCAACTGGACGGTGGCGCCCACCGCCTTCAGATCGGCCGCGGGCGAGACCGCCAC
>LXNI01000074.1_pt1 | contig 112804 bp, 99 predicted proteins | sample 809091 | NCBI WGS metagenome assembly LXNI01 (sample SAMN04870527, study PRJNA318959) | sponge metagenome | biome: 01000161; feature: marine sponge reef; material: water | host: Sarcotragus foetidus | place: Greece: Milos, Mediterranean Sea | collected 2013-05-29 | depth 5-7 m | reverse complement strand
CGAGGCCATGGTAAAACGTCCCCGGACCGTTGCGGGTCGCCACGCGCAACTCACCCGAGCGCAGTACCTGCTCGAGCAGGTCGGGCGGCGAAGTGCAGGTGGCAAGTGCCACGCATGCCGCAGATATTGCGATTGCGCGCATGAGTAAAAGATATAAATTTCAGAAGGTTATAGCGTATATTATAAGTAAAATTTAACTATAAATTGCAACCCACAACATATGGTGGAACCGGTCGCCCGGAGTCCCACCATATGGTGACGCCGGCCCGATGGGCGCACACTTGCGGCCTCGGGTTTCTAGAACCCCAGGGAAACGCCGACATTGAGCGTGGCGGCGCTGCCGGCATTCATGTCAAACAACTCGTAATCGGCGCGAAGCACCAGCAATGGCAGAGCCCACTGGAACCCGACGATGGCCGTCGGCCCGCTGTCCGTGATGCTGCCGCCGAGATTGACGGGGCTTTGCACGCTTCCCACTCCGGAAACGACCAGCCCTACGTTCTGGGTTGAGCTGGTCTCCGCATTGAAGTAGCCGAGCCCTCCGAAGAACGCACCCACGCGAAATGGAAGATACCCCATGACTCTTGCCGTTCCGATGTCGATACTCGTGGAAAGGTTTGCGGAGACGGTGACGTCCCCGACCTGCTCAGTGTACGTGCTCGTCAGTTCGTTTGCTCGCCCGTAGCTGACCTCGACCCCCAGGTTATCGGTGATGTTCCAGCCGCCGTAGACCTTCAGGGACAACTCGGAATCGTCCAGTCGGCCGGAAATGGTCTGCGTCGCGCTGCCGACGACCTCATCCACCAGACGATCTTCCACTACGACCGACAGCGGGCCATGATCCTCCGTCAACTGGAAGTTCCCGACACCAACACCCGCATACAGCCCGAGACCGCGCTGTTGCGCAGTGGCAGTAAGGCTCATGAGAAGAAGGAGGAAAGCGAAGGTGGCTCTCACTGTACAGTGCTCTTTCCGGGATTCGCTCTGGGCAGGCTACACGTCGACCAATGCCAGCGCAATTGCCAAAGGGGAGTGCGGTCTTTTGCCACGGGCTGCTAGGCGATATGGCTTCGGCCGATGTCCGCGATGCGTACGGTTCCAGCCTGCTTCATGACGATTTCAAGCTCGCGCGCCAGAAGGTCAAGAACGGTCTCGACGCCCTCCTGCCCGAAAGAAGCCAGGCCCCAGAGATAGGGCCGGCCGATGGCGATGGCATCGGCGCCCAGCGCCAGCGCCTTGAATACATCCGTACCCCGGCGAAACCCGCCGTCCACGATCACCGGAACCCGCCCCTGGACCGCATCCACGACTTCGGGAAGGCACTCGATCGTGCTGCGCCCGCTGTTCTCGGAACGGCCACCGTGGTTCGAGACGATGATTCCGTCCACACCGTGCTCCACCGCCAGACTGGCATCTTCGGCAGTGACGATGCCCTTCAGCACGAGTTGCATCGAGGTGAAGTCCTTCAGCCGGTCGACGTAGTCCCAGTCCATGAACGAGGTGTCTGGCCTGTTGATCGCGGTGCCCGCGTACATCGGTTTCGGCGCAATGACTCCCGCGTCCGGAGCGTGGCAGACCTGGCATTCATCGTTTGTGTCGCGCCGAAACCGCGCCAGCGCCTCGCGGTTGCTGGCGGGCAGATCGACCGTCAGCGCGAGAACGGGGCAACCGCTCGCCTCCGCACGCCTGACGATGGCCTGGGTGCCTTCCCAGTCCGGATTCGTGTAGAGCTGGAACCAGACGGGCCGTCCGCGCGCCCTGTTGACGTGCTCCACCGCCGTCGAAGTCACGGTAGAGAGTACTTGCTCCACGCCACGCGTTTGTGCGGCGCGTGCCACGGCGACCTCGCCATCGGGATGAAATGCCTTTTGACTGCCGCACGGAGCGATGATTATCGGCAACTCACAGGACTCGCCCAGCAGTTCGATGGACATGTCGATCTGCCGGACATCGACGAGTCTTCGCATCTTCAGGCGGTACTGCCCGAACCCCTCGCGGTTGGCGCGCAAGGTACCGCCGTCGTCGGTGCCCAGCGCCATGTAGGTGTAATGGCCCGGTAGCAATACTTGCCTGGCGACCTCGTGGAAGTCGAATACGTTGATGGCGTCGGCGGCGCTGGCGATGAATTCCGGCGCGTACGGATCGGTCGGGTTCTGCGCCAGGATCGACGGCGCGGCGCAAACCGCCGGACTGCTGGCGAGGAAACGCAGAAAGGCTCTTCTGGAGGCAAGCGTCGAGGCGGCGTCCGTTGTCATGTTCTCCTCCCGTGATTACGCAGGCGGTCCAGGCGGAAATCGCGCTTGCCGTGCTGTTCCCGTCAGCGCTTCCAGGCGATCCGGGCCGGAAATCCGGTTTTCCGTCGGCCAACTCTTGAATTTCTTGTTCATCGTGCCCGACGATGTGCCCTATTATATGGCCAATTGTGGCGGTGGAATGAAGTCCGACATGTGGGCAAGACGAGTGTTGGTCGTTGTCGCCGGAATCGTCATGGCCGGATGCGCGTCGACGCCGCCTGCCAATCCCGCCGATGTCTGCGAGATTTTCGTGGAAAAACGTTCCTGGTACCGGGACGCCCGGCGAGCGTCAGAGCGCTGGCAGGTTCCGATTAGCGTGCTGATGTCCTTCACATACCAGGAATCCAGCTTCCGCGCCCGGGCCCGGCCGCCGCGGCGCAGGCTGCTGGGATTCATTCCCTGGACGCGAACGGCGGATGCCTTCGGATTTGCGCAAGCCACGGACGCAGCCTGGAGCGACTACACCAGCGACACCGGCCGCCGCGGCGCAAGCCGATCCAACTTCGGCGATGCCGTCGATTTCGTGGGCTGGTACAACGACCTGAGTTTCCGGCGCAATCAGATCGACAAGACCGATGCCTACCGCCTGTACCTCGCCTATCACGAGGGCCACGGCGGATACTCCCGCCAGACCTACAGCGACAAGGCCTGGTTGCTGGATGCGGCCCGAAACGTTGCCACCCGGGCCGACAGTTACGACAGTCAACTGCAGGGATGCCAGCGGCGTCTGCAGCGCCGCTGGTGGTGGCCGTTCTAACGAGATCGACAGTCGCTCGGCCGACTCCGAGGTCAGTCCCTGCCGTCGTCCACAGCCTGGACTTGCCGGACCCTAGTTCACGTTGCTGGCCTGAACCTCGCCAACGCTCATATTGCCGCACTCGTTCTGCAGGAAGTCGATGATCGAAGTGTAGAGCTCGATCTGGTGCTCGTAGTAGAGCGTATTGTAGAAGTGGCCGGCGCCTTCAAGTTCCACGTACTTGTAGTACTTGCCGGCCCTTTCAAGCGCGTCCAGATAAAGCCGCGCTTGCTTGGGCAAAACGCGGGAATCCACGCTACCGTGAATCAAAAGGATCGGCACATTGACCTTTTCGACTTCCCTGACGGGCTGCACCGCTCCAATCTCATAGACATCGCGCCAGATTTGGCCGGTGCTGCCGGTACGCGGCGCGCTCCCTCTGAAACCATCGGCGGCTGCCGTGACATAGTCCGAAACCGCAGCACCGGCAATTGTGCACTGATATATCTGCGGAGTTCGCGACGCCGCGGCCAATGCAGCGTATCCCCCATAGGACCATCCGTACATGGCCATACGGTCCGGATCGGCGATTCCCTGCTCGACGAGATGCAGGGCCGCATCGTCCTTGTCGTCCTGCATCGCGCGGCCAGCCTCGCTGCCATTGATGAAGCCGCTCAGGAAATGGTCGAATCCATAGCCTAACGACATACGATACTGGGGCTGTACCACGAGATAACCGTTGTTGGCCAGCATCTGGGCCCACTCATCAAAGAGCACGGTCTCTCTTACGTGGGGTCCGCCGTGGGGCATGACGACAGTCGGATAGGGCGGTTCGCCGATATTGGGGATCGTGATGAACCCGGCCATCGCGCGGCCGTCACGTGCCGTGTACGTGAAGTACTCCACGTCCGCCAGTTGCTCGCTGTCAAGCAAGGGTTGCTGGCTGCCGACCGCCTTGAACTCGGCATTGTGCAGCAGATAGTAGGTGCCCGGATCCCGCGGCCCCACGTTTCTGGCGACCAGGGTATTCCCGTCGCGGGAACGCGATGTTATGGAAACATAGTGCGCATATGGAATGAGCTCTTCCAATTGATTGAATGTCGCGCCTTCGATTTCATCGAAATACTCAAAATGGTACTTGTCCTTGAAATAGGAGACGGCCGCGATGTGACTGGGATTTGTCCAGGAGTTGCTGTGAAAACGGACGCCGGAGATGTCCACATCCGAGCGGCGGTAGATCAACTCGTCGAAGGTCCTGGTATTCGGGTTGTATGACCACAATCCCAGCTTGTCATCGCCGTTGAACGCTTCAACAATGATATTGCCCGGAATCGAGTCATCGAAACCGAGAATCCCTTCGAACCAGAGTTCAAACTGTTCGTCGGTCCAACGCCAGATGTCGCGCCACGAACTCTCGCCAACGTCCCGATAGTAATAGATGTACTCCCTGTTTCGCACATCGTAGCCGCCTGCCAGGCGGGGATTGCCATCACTGTCGAAAGTGATTCGACCCAAGTCCAGCCTGCCGCGAATAATCAGTTGCTTGGTTTTCCTCTCCAGATTTAACGTGTAGTACGCTCGGGGCCGCCATGCTTCCCGTACACCTACGGAATTGTCAAAACCCGGCCGCTCCGAGATGATGATCTCATTCGGTTTACCTGGAAGAACATTCTCGACGTTCGGGTAGGTGTCCGTTTCAAAATCGTCAAAAGTCTCTTCGACTACATCGAGAATCGCAATCCGGTAGCCAAAGACGCTGCCTTCCTGACCCTGCACCTGGTTGCGAACCGCTCGCCGAAACGTCATCACAACATGCCGGTCGCTGGCCCATCTGTAATTGATGATCTCCATTGGATCCGCATTGACCACGAGGGGGTCCGCATCCATGTTGTCCGTTTGGTGAATGTACAGAATCGGATCGCCGGTTCTTGACAATATCCGCAGCATCGCGACGCGTTCGCCGTCGGGCGAAACGGTGACATTGCTGACGACGGAGCGCAACGCGAAATACTCCAGCGGATAGACCTCGGCGTTGGCTGTTGCGACGTGAATTGTGCCGTAGCCAAGCACAAGGAGCCAAAGTCCGGAAACCAAGAGTCTAGTCTTCATAACGACTCGTCCTTTTGAAAGATACCACCGACTGGCTATCTTGCTGGCGGGATGACGTTCCCGCAAGCCACTAAATCACTGCTTTTGCGCAGTTTTGCCTACTGAAGGGCTGCCTCGAAATTGACGAAGATTGTTCTTCCACTGATATCGTAGCCACGGCCCAACGGCGTGTTGTTGTATACGAAGCCCACTTCGTCGCTGTCCACCTGTGGCGGCCAGGAGTTCTGCAGGTTCCTGACACCAATCCCTACGGACCATAGGTCACCCCGATAGTACACTGAAGCATCGTGGCGAAAATACTTGTCAGCATAACCGACGTCTCGGCATTGAAAATCGCCCCTGGACGGACCAAGACAGGTGGTACTTCCTCCGTCAAAGACATCGCTCCAGTCGTCAACGCCAAGCGGATCCTGAGCGACACTGCCAATGTATCGAGTCGCCCAGGTAAATCGCCATCGGTCAACGTCAACTCGAAAGATTCCCTGTCCTTCCCACTCCGGAAAGCCAAATTCGCCGACATAATCCTCCTTGTCAACGCTGCCGGTTTCAAGATCGATGAAGATTGTCTGAAACTGCAGCTTGCGGTTCAGATTGATGTCCGCGCCGAAGTCAACCGCTCTACCCGCAATTTGCGTAGGCCAATCGAATGCCACGTTGACGTCAACGCCGCGTGTCTTCAGCCCATCCCGGTTAGTGAAGGGAGAGTTTCCAAAATCGATCAGACCGAACATGCCGTCCCCGAGACTCTTGCGAACGACATTGCCGCACAAGACACTGTCGCCTTCTATGTCGCCATAGCAATCATTGACGCTGTACTGAGTGGATAGTTGCACGACCTCGTCACTCAACGCGATGTCATAGTAGGTCGCTCCTATCGTGACATCGAACGCCTCGGAGTAGGGTTCCTCCCAGGAAAATCCCGCAGTCCACGATTCCGATTTCTCTTCTTCCAGGCCAAGAGATCCAACGCGGTACACTTCCAACGAGTACAGCGCGCTGGTCTGCGAGGTATCGAGAACGCCCAACGACGTGGGATCCACCCCATGTCTCCTGCAATTTTCAAGGACGTGCTCATCGCGCTCGTCCAGCGCGGGAATGTAGCCCCCTTCAAGCGGATTGTATGCGTCCGCAGGAACGACACATGGATCGTAAATGGACGTAAAACCAGACTGCCCCAGCAAAAAGTTTTCTCGCAAGTTTGGGGCACGGTACGACGTTCCGACCGTGCCGCGGAGAAGAAGCGAGTTGTTGGGACGGTAGGCGAACTTGGCCGAATACGTCGATGACCCGGAGTAGAATTCATCCTTCGTATACCTGGCGGAAAAATTGACGGTAAGCTCCTCCACAGCGGGCCTGGCCGCGATCAGCGGCAATTCCATTTCAGCAATAAGCTCCCGCGTAGTCTTGTCGCCAACTGCGCCTCGGTCGGAAAAGTAACCCCAGAGCAGGCCATCTCGAGCCACATCGTTCGGGATCGAGTCGATCTCATCGTTGCGCAACTCGAATCCGATTCCGGCGAGCGCCGTGCCACCCGGTAGTTCGAAAGCATCGCCTGTCATGTAGTAACTCAGTAACGACTGACTGTATTTCGTATCGAACAGTCGCGACGCATTCAGATAGTCCCATTCCGCCTGGGTTGCGAACTGGTTTTCCACGAGTCCTGCATACAACGATGGCGCGAACATGTTGATCGGAACGCACCCATCGGACCCATCGCCGCAAACCACCATGCCGGTGGAGGGATCGATCCGACTCGTCTCCAGCGAGTGCAACAAGTTTTGCTCATTGACACCGGATCTGAATGCTTCGCCGCTGGAATCGTTGTAGATGTAGGCCAGGTCGAATGACCAGTTCTCCATCGACCCGATGTTGAGTTGCGGAAAGTCACCCTGAATGCCGGCAACGAAGCGCATCTGTGAGACCTCCGTGGACACGCCGTCGCGATCGTTCAGGATGGATACATGGGCCTCGAGCGGCGACGGACCGATCGCGCCGCGCGGACAAAGACTGGCAAATCCAAACCTGCAGTAAACTGCAGGAGGAAAATTGTAGCGTGGTATGAATTCCGCCAAATAGACTGGATTAGACATGACAGAGTCAAACGCCAGGCCGCAATCGACGCCGTTAACACCATTTGGGTTGCATAGATTGAATGGATTGTTGGCGGGCACTTCTTCAAAGAGCCCTGCGCCTGGATCATAGGTATTGACTTGGCGCTGGTTGTACATCCATTCGAAGTAAGGCGTTAAATTCATGTCGCCCGCGAAGGTGTATTCGCCGTAAGCGAATGCGCTTGTTCGCTCATATTCCGGAAACAGGTCGCCATGTCCAAGTTCTCCATTGACGTTGTAATCCGTGAAATCAACGTCTGGCATGCCATCTTGGTTCAGATCGAGCACGATTCCAAAAAGGTTTGCCTCGGAAAGGTTCGGAATCCCGGTGTTGGATTCACCCGGTGTGTAATAGATCGACCCGAATCCAACGGCAGGGTCCCAGGAACGGCGTCCAAAGCCGATTTTGCATGGGGTTGTATTCATTCCCCAAATTTCAGGGTATTCCAGGTCATCGTTGCGAACCTGTCCCCCCTGATCTACCTCCATATGCAGGTTACAACCCGCCGTCCATGGCCGGTCGTCAAGAGCGACCCGCTCCCATCTCGAGAAATCCGCGGCAACGCCGATAAATCCGCGGTCGAAGTTACCTCCCCAGAGAGCGCTGATGGTGTTTCGCTCGCCGTTGCCTTCCTGCGGTGACTGCGCATAGGCTTCGAATTCGAAGCCATCGAAATCCTTGCGCAGAATTACGTTGGCGACGCCGGCAATGGCATCCGAACCGTATACCGACGAGGCACCATCCAGCAGGATTTCGTACTGCTGCACGATGCTGGACGGGATCAGGTTCAAGTCCGGCGACACAGGCGCACCTTCAACACCTGCCGGACTTGCGCGCCGGCCGTTGATCAGCACCAATGTGCGCTCACCACCCAGACCGCGCAGGTCAACCGCGGAGTGACCCGGTCCGCTATCGAGGACCAGGCCTGTGAAAGTGATGTCGATTTGCGCGCCCGCGGAGGAAGTCGACTCCTGCAATATAGTCGCCGGATCGATCTGTCCGATCTCGCGCGAGACCTGTCCGGTAATGACCTGCAGTGGTGCAATGCTGCTGAATGTATCGCGTCGCAATCGCGAACCAGTAACTACGACCTCCTCGACTGGCGGTTGCGCACCTGCCGCGGATGCTTGCACCGGAACATCATCAGACGCGTCGGCTTCTTCTGCCGTTTCCTGTTGCGCAAATCCGACGCCGACAAACAGGCTGGACGTGGTAAGAAAAACCGCGAATCTAAATGTAGAGTGGAGTTTCACGGCGTCCTCCTCCTTAATTTGTGTGAATTAACGACAAATTGTACTCCTAATTTTGTCAATGGAGTAGCCTTCGCAAAACTGTTTTTTGCTTTCACAACCTTTCATTATCGGCGCATCGCACGCATCTGTCCGTGAATGAAGGGCGTAGCAGCGACAGGCTAGAAGTCGGCCACTACATTCAGATAGTAGTAGGTGCCTTGCCTGGGAATCATCGAAACGGACCGGTAGATTCTACCGCAACTGGCTTCGAACTCGGCTCGGTCGGGCGTTTGGCCAAGGACATTATGGCCATCCAGCGTCACGCTGACGGTGTCGCTTGCCCGCCACGCGGCCTGCAGATCGACAAGAATCTTGCCGCTAAGTCTCTGAATTTTGTCAGGATCGGCGAAGCTTGCCGAACCCGGGGAAATCTTCGAGCCTTCCAGCAGCACCGACAAGCAGACGGTCGGAGACGTCGGCCTCCAGGTCGAGGTAGACCGCCTTGCTGCCTCGATCGAACGCGGAAGTGAAATCCGGCGAGTAGCCGGGGAAACCGTTGGAACCCACCGGCAGCGCGTTATTGATGGGGTCTACGGGGACGCACGGGCCAGGGCCTGCCAGGCCTGAGATACGGCATTCCATTTCCGTCAGGTTTTCGTCCGGATCGGCATCCACCTCATCCTGCGTCACCTCGAAGTTGAAAGAGTCCACCGATGCGAACAGACCGGGCTCGTAAGATGCCCGGTCGCCTACCCGGCCGGCGTCGCGAGAGCCAAGTAACGCCGACACCGTAATGGCACGATGCGTTACCATCGCGTTTCCACACGGTCGAGGTAACACAATGAAGCGTCCAGGCATCGTCAAATTCGGTATTTTCGCGGTTGCCATGATCGTCTCGTGGATGGTCGGATCCAATATCGCGCCCACCTGGACCGTCGAGCAGATCACCCTGGACGTTCAGGCCGACCCCGATGGGGGCCTATTCTTCATGTCGGGGGGCGATCCAAGCTATTTCGACGCCGTCCCGGTCGACCAGTCCCAACTCGAACCTGCCGCGGTGACGGGTTCCACCACGCCGCCTCCCATCCAGGAGGAATTCGTTTCCGCGGTGGAGGTTAGCGACGGCCAGGCACAGGATGTCTACTACCAGCGCACGGCCAGGTTTCACTGGGGATTCTGGTCGCTGCTGCCCGCCCTCGTTGCCGTGGTGCTCTGCTGGGTCACCAGGGAACCGGTCACGGCCCTGCTGAGCGGCATCCTCTCCGGCGCGCTGATACTCGGCCGTTACGACATCTCCGGTGAAGTCCTGATCCCCTCGCTGTCGACCACCAGCGCGGCCGGCATACTGCTACTGTACCTGTGGCTGCTGGGCGGGCTCATGGGAATCTGGTCCCGGACCGGCGCCGCCCAGGCGTTCGCCGAATTCGTCACCGCGCGCTTCGTTCGCGGCCCCAGAACCGCCAAGCTCGTCGCCTGGATGCTGGGTATCGTCTTCTTCCAGGGCGGTACGGTCAGCACCGTGCTGGTGGGGACCACGGTCAAACCCATCGCCGACAAGGAACGGGTCAGCCATGAAGAATTGGCCTATATCGTTGACTCCACCGCCTCCCCCATCGCGTCGCAACTGGCGTTCAATGCCTGGCCAGGCTACGTGCAGGCGTTCATCTTTGTCTCGGGGGTCGGCTTTCTGGCCACGGAAGCCGATCGCATCGCGTTCTTCTTCCAGAGCGTGCCGTTCTGCTTCTACGCGATCTTCGCGGTGCTGGGCACGTTTCTTCTCAGCATCGAGAAGCCGCTCTTCCTGGGCAGCCAATTGCGCGAAGCCATGGACCGGGCTCGCACCACCGGGCGGCTCGACGCGCCCGGCGCCGATCCCCTGAGTTCGAAGGAATTGCAGGGCAGCAACGTCCCCGAGGGCTACCAGCCTCACGTGATCGAGTTCTTCCTTCCGCTGGGAACGCTGATCGGGCTGGCGATACTGACCTTCGTCGTCTACGGCTCGCCCAACGTGCACTGGGCTTTCGGCGCGGCGCTTCTGTTGGCGGCGGGAATGGCCCTGGCCAAGGGGATGTCCCTCAAGGACCTGATCGCGGGCTTTCACGACGGCATCAAGGGTGTCGTACTCGGCTCCGTCATTCTGCTGCTCGCCATCACCATTGGCGGACTCAGCCAGCAGACCGGCGGGGGAATCTATCTCGTCGAGCAACTGGGCGACAGCATCCCGTTTTTCCTTTTGCCGGTGCTACTGCAGATCATCACGGTCGTCATCGCATTTTCGACAGGCACGAGCTGGGGCACCTACGCCGTGGCGTTCCCGCTGGCCATGCCGCTGGCCTGGGCGGTTGCGAATTCCCAGGGACTCGCCCATCCGGAGCTGTACATGACGCTGTGTTTCGCGGCCGTGATGGACGGCAGCGTCTACGGCGACCAATGCTCGCCGATCTCCGATACCACCGTGCTCAGTTCCGTGTGTACCGGCTGCGACCTGATGGATCACGTCAAGACGCAGATCCCGCAGGCATCGGTAGCCGCGATGCTCGCCGCCGTTTGCTGGACCGCCGTGTCGTTCCTGGCGGCCTGATCAGGTCGGACGCTACCCGGTCAGCCGGTCCAGCTCCACAGATCGGATTGCTGTCCGGGGCTCAGCCCCGCTCCAACAGCGGCACCCAGGTCCGCAGTCCCGGTCCGGTGTACTCCGCGCCGGGGCGGATGAGCTTGTTGTCCGCACGCTGTTCGAACACGTGCGCAGACCAGCCGGTGATGCGTGAGCACACGAAGATCGGCGTGAACAGGTAAGTCGGAATGCCCATGAAGTGGTACACGCTGGCGGAAAAGAAGTCGGCGTTGGCGAACAGCTTCTTCTCCTCCCACATGATCCGCTCAATGGTCTCCGAGACCGGGTAAAGCCGTTCGTCACCCACTTCCTCGGCCAGGCGCCTGGACATGCGCTTGTTGACCGAGTTGCGCGGATCCACGCGCGTATACACCCGATGGCCGAAGCCCATGATCAGTTCCTTGCGGGCGAGCATGTCGCGCGCGCCAGTCTCTGCAGCCTGCGGCGAATCGAATCGCTGGATCAGCTCCATGGCCGCCTCGTTGGCGCCCCCGTGCAGCGGCCCGCGCAGCGCGCCGATGGCCCCGGTAATGGCGGAGTGAAAGTCCGACAGTGTGGCGGTGATCACCCGGGCGGTGAACGTGGAGGCGTTGAACTCGTGCTCGGCGTACAGGATCAGCGAGGTATCCAGGGTGCGCCGGTGCAGTTCGCTCGGCGGGGCACCGTGGAGCAGGTGCAGGAAGTGGCCCGCGACGCTGTCGTCGTCGGTGGATGTCTCGATGCGTTCGCCGTCGGTGTGGAACCGGTGCCAGTACAGCAGCATGGACGGAAAGGCGGCGAGCAGGCGGTCGGCGGCGTCGCGTTGCCCCGCAAAGTCCGTCTCGGGTTCCAGGTTGCCCAGCACCGAGCAGCCCGTGCGCAGCACGTCCATGGGGTGAGTTTCGGCAGGAATGGACTCCAGCGCCTGTTTCAGCTCCCCGGGGAGGCCGCGCAACGACTTCAGCTTGTCCCGGTAGGCGGTGAGTTCACCGGCGTTGGGCAGGTGCCCGTGATGCAGCAGGTGGGCGACTTCCTCGAAGCAGGCGTTGTCCGCCAGGTCGTAGATGTCGAAGCCTCGATAGGTGAGGCCCGCACCCTCCTTGCCCACCGTGCAGATTTCGGTCCGACCGGCGACAACGCCCGCCAGGCCACCGGTCTTGCTCCGACTCATTTTGCTAACGGGCGCAAGGGGTGAAATCTACGTGTGCCGCCGGTCCGGGTGTGCCGTCTTGTCGAACAGGTGGTCGTCGTTGGCGATCACATCGCCGCTGGAGCCGACGATCAGGGGATCGAGCTTGCCCACCCGCGCAATGTCCTTGGTCGGGTACGGAAGCTGCGATAGGAAATGCCGCATGGCGTTCAGGCGGGCGCGCTTCTTGTCGTCCGACTTGACGATCGTCCACGGCGCATCGGCGGTATCGGTATAGAAGAACATCGCCTCCTTTGCGTCCGTATAGTCGTCCCACTTTTTCAGGGACTGCCTGTCGATCGGCGAGATCTTCCACTTCTTGAGCGCCTCGTTCTCCCGGGATTCGAAGCGTCTCTTTTGCTCGTCGCTCGTGACCGAGAACCAGTACTTGAAGAGAATGATGCCGCTGCGCACCAGCATCTGTTCCACTTCCGGAGCCTGGCGCATGAACTCCAGGTATTCGTTGGGCGTGCAGAATCCCATGACCCGTTCGACGCCGGCGCGGTTGTACCAGGAGCGGTCGAAGAACACGATCTCCCCGGCCGCCGGCAGATGCCGGATGTAGCGCTGGAAGTACCACTGGGACCGCTCCCGTTCGGTGGGCTTGTCCAGCGCCACGACCCGCGCGCCGCGAGGGTTCAGGTGCTCTGTGAACCGCTTGATGGTCCCCCCCTTGCCGGCCGCATCCCGGCCTTCGAAGAGGATGACGATCTTGCGCCCGTTGGCCTTGACCCATTCCTGGACCTTGAGCATCTCGATCTGCAAGTTTCTCTTGTGCCGCTCGTAGAACTTGCGGCTGATCTTCTGCTTGTAGGGATATTCTCCGGTCTCGAAGAACCGGCGGATCGAGTCGCGGTCCCTGCGGATTTCCGCGAGCCGCCCGGCAGCGCTTGCCTGCAGCTCGGCGGCGGTCTGTTCGGCCTCCGCAGGTTGGCCGTCGCCGGATTTCGAGGCCTTCTGTGAACCTGCGTTCTCGAGCGGTTCCCCGTTCCCGACGGCATCGGATTTGAGGGCCATTTCCTGGTTTCTCGCAGATTTCGGGTGGACGATAATATCCCATCCGGACCCGCTCTGACACATGAGCCGGGGCCATCCGGCAAGCCTCGGGCGAACCGGCGGGCGTCTTCCCGGGCTTACCTGGCGTAAGATCCGGCCGAATACCCGCCGCCAGACATGGTGTAGGATTCGCCCGACCGGCCGGTCGGCCGGGTAGCACATTGGCAATATTCGTACACAGAAATGGACAGCAAGGCCGCAACCGCGTGCGTACTGATCATCGGCAACGAGATCCTGTCGGGCAAGACCCAGGACACCAACCTTCAATTCCTCGGAGCCGAGCTGGCGAGCAAGGGCATCACGCTGGTTGAAGCCCGCGTGCTTCGGGACGACAAGGCGGCCATCGTCGCCGCGGTAAACGAGTGCCGGGCCGCATACACGTACGTGTTCACCACCGGCGGAATCGGTCCCACGCACGACGACATCACCACCGAGTGCATCTCGGAGGCGTTCGGGCGGGACGTGGTCCTCCACGAGGAGGCGGTCGAACGTCTGCGCCGGCGAGGACTTGAGCTCAACGCCGCGCGCCTGAAGATGGCCCACGTGCCCGAAGGGGCCAGCCTGATCGAAAACCCTCTCAGCGGCGCACCGGGATTTCGGGTGGAGAACGTTTTCGTCATGGCCGGCATCCCGGCCGTGGCCCGCGGGATGTTCTCGACGCTCGACGAGCAACTGGGCGGCGGCGCGCCCATTCAGTCCCGCAACGTTGATGTCTACCTTCCTGAGGGCGAACTGGCCGCACCCCTGGAAGCGATCGTCCGAAAGTACCCCCAGGTGGAGATCGGCAGCTATCCCTTCTACCGAAAACGCCGACAAGAACGCCGCTTCGGCGCCAACCTGGTGGTCCGCGGCACGGACGAGGCCCTGGTCGATCAGGTCCTTGAGGAAATCATCACCACCATGACCAACCTGGGCGGCGAAACCGGCTGACCCCACCGGATGGACGCGCACGCCTGGCGCGGCCTCACCGCAAGGCACCATCCCGCGGCCATCCGCCGGAACTATTGGAAGACTCATCCAATCCCAATGAGCAAGGAGAACGTAATGAAGGCTTCCAATCTGATGGTCAGGTGCCTCGAAGCCGAGGGCATCGAATTCGTCTTCGGCGTTCCCGGGGAAGAAAACGCGGACTTCATTCTCTCGCTCGAGGATTCCGATTCGATTCGGTTCGTTCTTACGCGCCACGAACAGGGCGCAGCGTTCATGGCAGAGGTCTACGGGCGTCTCACCGGGCAGGCCGCCGGCTGCCTCGGAACGCTTGGCCCCGGCGCCACCAACCTCATCACGGGGGTTGCCGATTCGAACATGGACCGGGCGCCCATGCTCGTGTTGACCGGACAGGGATCGACGCGCCGCCTGCACAAGGAGTCGCACCAGATCATGGATGTGGTGGAGATGTTCGGTCCGGTGACCAAGTGGGCGACCACCATCCTGCACGAAGACACCATTCCGGAAGTGATCCGCAAGGCCGTTCGAGTGGCAAGAACGGAAAAGCCGGGCGCCGTTCACATCGAGCTGCCGGAGGATATCGCCGCTCGGCAGACCTCCGCACAGCCGCTGACGCCGATGCGATTCCGCCGCCCCGTCCCGGACGACAAGATCGTCGACCGGGCGTTCGAGTTGCTCAGGTCCGCCAGGCGGCCGGTCATCCTTGCGGGCAACGGCTGCATTCGCAAGCGCGCAAGCAAACAGCTCCGGCTGTTCTGCGAGCAAACCGGCATCGGCGTGCTTTCAACCTTCATGGCGAAGGGCGCCGTGGACCGGTCCGCCGACTACTGCCTGTTCACCATCGGGCTCGGGGAGAAGGACCTGCCGACGCTCATCATCGATGAAGCGGATCTGGTCATTTCGCTCGGCTTCGATATGGTGGAATACCACCCCAGGCTCTGGAATCCCGACAAGGACAAGCGGATCATCCACGCGGACTTTCTTCCTGCGGAGATCGACGAGTACTACCACGCGGACGTCGAACTCGTCGGCGACCTCGCCCATACCCTGTGGATGTTCAACGAGCGGTTGGCTGCGGGTGCGCCGCTCGATCTGGACCTTGCGGAGCAACGACGCGTTCGCGCATCGATGCTGGAGGAATTTGCGGCCTACGCCGAGGACGACACCGAGGGGACGCTTCGCCCGCAAAAGGTGCTCTGGGATGTCAGGGCCGCCCTGGGGCCAAAGGACATCCTGCTGTCGGATGTCGGCGCGCACAAGATGTGGATCGCGCGCTACTACCAGTGCGACGAGCCCAACACCTGCCTGATTCCAAACGGGTTCTGCTCCATGGGCTTCGCCCTCCCGGGCGCCATCGCCGCGCACCTGGTCCGTCCGCAGCGCCGGGTACTGGCCATCGCCGGAGACGGCGGCTTCCTGATGAACGTGCAGGAGATGGAGACCGCCCGGCGTCTGAATACCAATATCGTGGTCATGGTCTGGGAGGACGGCGAGTACGGGCTGATCAAGTGGAAGCAGCAGGATCATTTCGACCGGCATTCCAATCTCCGGTTCGAGAACCCCGACTGGCTGCGGCTGGCGGAGTCTTTTGGCTGGCACGGCCACGTAGTCACCCGTAGCAGAGACCTGGCAAATACGCTGGAGGCGGCGTTTTGCGAAGAGGGACCGAGTCTCGTAGTCGTACCGATCGATTACCGGGAGAACCTGGAACTCACCAGGAGAATGGGTGTGCTGACCCAGACCATGGCCTGAGCGAATGGGCGCAGAACGCCCGAAACCCCTGCCCTTCTATTCGCTCTGTAGCTGCGGCTGCTCGGAGCTGCTGTCGCCGCCGGCCCAGGACATGGCGACGAGCGAGGCCATCCCCAGAACCGCAAACCCGCCCACCAGCGGCAGCAACGTACCGTCGTAGAACTGGCCGATCGACGCGCCCAGCAGCAGCGACAGCAACGTGGTAAACGACCCGATCAGCGCCGCGGCGATTCCCGCGATGTGCCCGAAGGGCTCCATGGCCAGCGCGTGGACGTTGCCGAATACGGCGCCGAGGCAGAAGAACGCCGCTGCGCCCCAGAGCATGAACAACCACAACGAGGCCAACCCCTCGGTCTGAATCAGGGCAACCATGAAACCGGCCGATAACAGGCACAGGCCCTGCAGGCTGCGCAACGCCAGCGTGCGCATGCCGTGGCGTACGACCAGATGCCCGTTCATGTAGGACGCCGCGGCGAACGCCAGCGAAAGCGCCGCAAAATACGCAGGGAACAGGGAACCCACCTGGTACTGCTCCTGAAAAATCTGCTGCGCCGAGTTCAGGTAGCCCAGGAAGCCGCCGAACACCAGTCCGGCGGCCACCGAGTAGCCGACGGCGCGGCGATTTCCGCCCACCTCGCCTGCTGCAGCGGCAAGCGGCCCGATGGACAGCGGGACCCGCCGTTCCGGCGTCAGCGTTTCCGGCTGCCTGATCGCGAACCAGACCAACCCGGCCATGGCGAACGCCAGCAACCCACCGAAAATCGCTCGCCACCCGGCGACCAGCAGGATGGCCTGTCCCAGCGCCGGGGCGATGGTGGGGACAATGACGAATACCGCGAAAATGAACGACATGACGCGGGCCATCTCGCGGCCCTTGTAACGGTCGCGGATCAGCGCCAGGCAGACGATTCGCGGGCCGGCTGCGCCGATGCCCTGCAGAAATCGACCGGCGAGCATCGCCGGGTAGCTCCACGCGGCCATGGACAGCAGGCTCCCCAGCACGAACAGCCCGAGCCCAACGTACATGCCGGGCTTCCTGCCGAAACGGTCCGACAGCGGACCGTAGGCGATCTGACCGAGCGCAAGTCCCAGGAACAGCGCGGATATCACCAATTGTCGGTTGTTTTCCCGTACTACGCCAAGATCGCTGCCGATCTCCGCCAGGGCGGGCAGCATGGCGTCGATCGCCAACGCCGCCATGGCCGTCAGCATCGCCATCATCAAGACGAACTCGCGCGCCGGAAGTTGCCTGCTCAACGGATTCAGCCTGCGGAACGGAACAACAAGGCGACACCAATGCCGGCGGCAGACCAACCCGGCCAGGTCGGCGCGGCCTCGAGTCCCAGCCAGAGCACGCCGCAGATCGCCAGGGCGCTGCCGGCGATGACCACCTGAAGGCCGGCGGAACTGCCGGTACGGCTCTCCGGGCTCGTCTCACGAGCCTCCGCGCCCGGCGCATCAACCGACTCGGCCGCACGGCGCAATACCTGCTGGATCGCCTCGGGCACCAGCAGCAGATCCTCCGCCACGCGAGGCCAGTTCGCAAGCAGCTCGCGAAGATGCGTACGGGGATCGGTGCGCCGGGCCATCCACTGCTCCAGCACCGGTTTGGCGGTGGCCCACAAATCCAGCTCCGGATAGAGCTGGCGTCCCAGGCCTTCGATATTCAGGAGCGTCTTCTGCAACAGGACCAGTTGCGGCTGCACCTGCATGTCGAACTGCCGCGCCGTCTGAAACAGTCGCAACAGCACCAGCCCGAAGGAGATGTCCTTGAGGGGCTTGTTGAAGATGGGCTCGCAAACCGAGCGGATGGCCGCCTCCAGTTCGGTCACCCGCGTATTCGCCGGGACCCAGCCCGAATCCACATGCAGCCTGGCCACCCGATAGTAGTCCCGCTTGAAGAAGGCAAGGAAGTTGGCCGCCAGATAGTGCTGGTCGCGGGGGCTGAGCGCACCCACGATGCCGAAGTCCACGGCGATGTAACGAGGCCGATCCGGATCGGTCACATCGACGAAGATGTTCCCGGGGTGCATGTCCGCGTGAAAGAAATTGTGGGTGAACACCTGGGTGAAGAAGATCTCGACGCCGTTCTCCGCCAGGCGCCGAATGTTGGTTCCCCGGGACTTCAGCTCCTCCACGTCGCTGATCGGCACGCCGGCGATGCGTTCCATGGTCAGCACGTTGGAACGGCAGTAGTTCCAGTACACATCCGGCACGTAGAGCTTGCCGGAACCTTCGAAATTTCGCCTGAGCTGTGCCGCGTTGGCGGCTTCGCGCATCAGGTCCAGTTCCCTGGCAAGCGTGGCCTCGAACTCCTGCACCACTTCCCTGGGGCGCAGCCGCCGCGCATCCGGCCAGTAGCGCTCGGCGAGATCGGCGATGGCATAGAGCACCGCGACATCCTTGCGCACGGACCTGTGTACACCCGGGCGCAAGACCTTGACCACCACCTCCCGGCCGTCATGCATCCGTGCGGCGTGGACCTGCGCCACCGAAGCGGCCGCCAGCGGCGTGCGCTCAAACTCCTGGAATACCTCATCCGCCGGGCGGCCGAATGCCTCGGCGAGGATATCCAGCACTTCGGCGGTGGCGAACGGCGGCACCTGATCCTGAAGTTTCGCAAGCTCGTTGGCGATCTCCAGGGGCAGCAGGTCCCGCCGGGTGGACACGGCCTGGCCGAACTTCACGAAGATGGGTCCGAGTTCCTCCAGGGCAACACGGATTCTTGCTCCAAGCGGCTCGGTACGGGTTCGTGTCGGCCAGAGTTTGCGCAACCAGCCTATTGGCCGGAACAGGTGGGTCGCCCAGACAATGTCGTCCAGCCCATGGCGCATCAGCGCGCGCTGAATGGCCAGCAGTCTTGCGACCTGCCTCAGCCGCCCGATGCCCGCGTTTGTCTTCCCGGCACGCATCCTGTCTATGCCCGTTCCGCCGCTGCATTGGGTCCGGACTCCGGGGAAGCCCGGCGCTGCCGATGCGTCTCAAGCCTGGCCAGACGCTGCGCCGCGCGCTCGACGTCGTCTCTCAGGCGCTCCACGTCCCGGCCGAAGGCATCCACTTCGACACGGGGCGGCAACTGGCGTGCTTCTTCCTGGAGGAATTCCGAGGCGTTCATGCTCAACGCAGAGCCGGCTCGGCGCGTCCAGGCGTCCGTGCGGCGCGCCGCACCAGCCAGTTCGTGGGCCGGAATATCGCCGATCAATCCGGACAGTGCTTCCTCCATGTCCGGGCGCGCATGGCGCAGCAGCTCGGCAAAGGCTTCTGCCGTTGCCGGATCGCCCGACAGTTCGGCTCCGGAATTTCTGAACCCTTCCGCCCCGGCACGATCAAGGAGTCCCATCAGGCTCAGGGGCGTTCCCTCCACGGTAGCCGTAGCGGAGGAACCGGAGCGCGCCGACGTCGCGCTGAGTCCAAGATGTGTCTTCGATGCCTGCAGGCGAAAGCAAATTCCGAGCCCTTGCACCACGATCGCCAGGCTCCTGCCGTCGAGGTCCTCCAAAAGCTCCGTGGCACGCGACGAGTCGCGAATGCAGCGATTGAGCACGGCCTCCAGGCCGAAAGCATGGGCAGCCGCAGCATCAAGCGATTCGGCGGCCGCCTCGGATGAGCGCAGCAGCAGGCGAGCCAACGCGGCGATGGGTGTAGTCGCCATGGTCGGGCTATAACCGGAAGCCCAGGTGCAGGGAGACGACGCCGCCGCTGAGATTGTAGTACTCGCAGCGCTCGAAGCCCTGTTGGACCATCATTGATTTGAGCGTTTCCTGATCCGGGTGAACGCGAATCGATTCGGCCAGGTAGCGGTAACTGTCTGCGTCGTCGACGACCAGTTTCCCCAGCCGGGGCAGAACGTGCGTGCAATAGTACTCATAGGCCGAATCCAGCAGTTCGAACTGCGGTCTGGAGAACTCCAGCACCAGCAGCCGCCCGCCCGGTCTGAGCACGCGGTACATCTCCGCCAGCGCCGTGTCCTTGTCGGTGACGTTGCGCAGCCCGAAGCCGATGGTTACGCAATCGAAGGCCGACCCGGATACCGGCAGTTGCTCGGCGTTGGCCTGCAGGTAGTGAATGTTCGCCACGTGGCCGGCATCGATCATCCGGGAGCGCCCCAGGCCGAGCATGCTGGCGTTGATGTCGGTCACCAGCACGCGCCCGGCGGGCCCCACCTGGCGGGCCATTCCTTCGCTCAGATCGCCGCTGCCGGCGGCCACGTCCAGTGCCGACTGACCGGCTCGAAGCCCTGTCCTTGCGAGAGCAAAGCGCTTCCAGGCGCGGTGCAGGCCCGCCGACATGAGATCGTTCATGAGATCGTAGCGGTGGGCGACGGAGTCGAATACGCCCCTCACCCTGCGCTGCTTTTCGTCCGGGGGGACGCGGTCAAAACCGAAATCTACGTATTCCCCGGGATTATTCTCGCTCGCCGCCATGCTCTGCCGCCGCTCGCCGATGCCCCGCCTCCTGCAGCCGTTCCAGGTACCGCTGCCAGTTGGCCTGATAGTCGTTGCCCAAGCGGTAAAGTATAGGCCACGTATACAGGCCCGTATCGTGACCGTCGTCAAACACCAGCCGGACAGCGTAACGTCCGACCGGCTCGACCCGCTCGATATTCACCTGCTCCTTGCCGACCACCAGCACCCCTTCGCCCGCGCCGTGCCCCTGCACCTCCGCGGAGGGCGAGTGAACGCGCAGGTACTCGGCGGGAAGGTCGAACGTTTCGCCGTCGGAGAAACTGACTTCCAGCCGGCGCGTTCGCAGGCGCAGCTTCAGGCTGACGGGATGGGGAGCGGATTCGGGCACGATGGGCAGTTGCGCTAGAGAATGTAACGCGTCAGGTCCTCGTCCTGAACGAGTTCACCCAGGTGCTCATCGACGTAGGACTCATCCACGACCATGGTCTGGCCGCCGCGGTCGGCAGCTTCGAACGATACGGTCTCCAGCAGTCGTTCCATGACCGTGTGCAGCCGCCGCGCCCCGATGTTTTCGGTGCGCTCGTTGACGTGGAAAGCAACCTCCGCGATACGCTTGACGCCGGACAGTTCGAAATTCAGCCGGACCCTTTCGGTGGCCATCAGCGCCGTGTACTGCTCCGTCAGGGAGGCGTCGGGTTCGGTCAGGATGCGTACGAAATCATCGGCATCCAGCGCATCGAGCTCAACGCGGATTGGGAAACGTCCCTGGAGCTCGGGAATGAGATCCGAGGGTTTTGCGACGTTGAAGGCGCCGGACGCGATGAACAGCACATGATCCGTCCGGATCATCCCGTAGCGCGTGCTGACGGTACAGCCCTCCACCAGCGGCAGCAGGTCCCGCTGCACGCCCTCCCTCGACACGTCGGCACCGAGCGTGTCCGAGCGGCGGGCCACCTTGTCGATCTCGTCGAGGAAGACGATGCCGTTCTGTTCCACCGCGTTGAGCGCCTTGAGCTTGATTTCCTCCTCGTTGACCATCTTGCCGGCTTCTTCGTCGGTCAGCAGGCGCAGCGCCTCCTGCACCCTGAGCTTGCGCGTGCTTCGCCGACCGGAGGAAACGCCCTGGAACATGCTTTGCAACTGGCTCGTCATTTCCTCCATGCCCGGAGGCGCCATGATTTCCACGCCGACCGTTGGGGCCTGAACGTCGATTTCAATCTCCCGTTCATCCAGCTTGCCTTCACGCAGCTCCTTGCGAAAATACTGCCGAGTGTCGCTTCGCACGTCCGTATCCGATCCAGAGAGCATGGCATCCAGCAGGCGGTCCTCCGCCGCATCCTCAGCCCGGTGGCTGACCTTGGCGATTTCATGCTCCCGGGTCATCTTGACCGCCATGTCGGCCAGGTCGCGGATGATTGAATCCACCTCACGGCCGACGTAACCCACTTCGGTGAACTTGGTGGCTTCCACCTTGATGAAAGGCGCCCGGGCCAACCGCGCCAGGCGTCGCGCGATTTCCGTCTTGCCCACACCGGTGGGCCCGATCATGAGGATGTTCTTCGGGGTGATCTCGCTGCCGAGCGGTTCGCCCACCTGCGCCCGTCGCCAGCGATTGCGAAGCGCGATGGCCACCGCACGCTTGGCCTCGTCCTGGCCGATGATGTGCTTGTCCAGTTCCTGGGCAATTTCCCTGGGCGTCATCGACATTGGGGCCGCCTCCGCGCCTTGACCGCATCAGAATCCGAATACATGGCTGCTACCCTTGCAAAAACGCTGCGAAAGCCCGCTCGGCTACAGTTCCTCGATGGTGATCGAGGCGTTGGTGTAGATGCAGATGTCACCGGCGATGGCCAGAGCCCTCTCGACAATGCTCCTGGCGTCCAGTTCCGTATTTTCCAGCAGAGCCCGAGCCGCGGCCTGGCAATAGGCGCCGCCGGAACCGATCGCCAGGATATCGTGTTCGGGCTCGATCACGTCGCCCGTGCCCGAGATCAACAGCGACTTGGAGCGGTCGGCCACCACCAGCAGCGCTTCCAGGCGCCTCAGCATGCGATTCGTACGCCAGTCCTTGGCCAGCTCGATGGCCGCGCGCGTCAGGTTGCCGTATTGGTCGAGCTTCTTCTCGAACAGCTCGAACAGCGTGAAGGCGTCGGCCGTACCGCCGGCGAAACCCGCCAGCACCTTGTCGTCATGGAGGCGCCGCAACTTGCGGGCGTTGCCCTTCATGATCTTGTCGCCCAGGGTGACCTGGCCGTCGCCGCCGATGGCCACCCGGCCGTCACGGCGGACACAGACGATGGTTGTTGCGTGGTAATCCTGCATTTCCTTCACTGGCTCTCGCCGCCCGGAGGGCCCGGTTCGGATCGAGGGCGGCCCTTCAATCCTTGCGGTCGTCGCCGTCGCCCGGTTGGCGCCGGCGCTTCGCTCTGGGGTGTGCCCTATCGTATATCTGAGCTAGATGCTGAAAATCAAGGTGTGTATACACCTGAGTGGTGGAAATGCTCGCATGGCCGAGGAGTTCCTGGACCGCGCGCAGATCGCCGCTGGATTCGAGCATGTGGCTGGCGAAGGAGTGCCGGAGCATGTGCGGATGGACCCCGACGGGCGTGCCCCGGCGCCGCGCCCATTGCCTGACCCGCTCCTGCACGGTCCTTCGGGCGAGCCGCGTGCCCCGCCGGCTGACGAAGATCGCCGGTTCCTGCGCCGCGGCCATCTCGTCGCGGATCAGTAACCACGCCTGGAGAGCTTCGAGCGCCGGCCGCCCCACGGGAATGACGCGAGGCTTGTCGCCCTTGCCAACGACCCGCACGGTTCGGTCGGCGATATCCAGATCGACCAGGTTCAGTCCCGCCAGTTCGGCGAGCCTGAGGCCGGAGGAGTAGAACAACTCGAGAATGGCGCGATCCCTGACCATCAGCGGATTACTCTCATCGGCGCGTGACTGGGTCGATCCGGCGTCGCCTGGCTGCGCCGAATCGCCGCCGCCGGACCCCAGCAGACTGGCCATCTGGTCCGTATCCAGGGTCGACGGCAACCGGCGCCTGGGTTTGGGGGCCTGTACGTCGGCCGCGGGATTCGATCCGATGACCCGTGATCTCAGCAGCCAGGCGAAGAAACAGCGCACCGCGGACAGCCGGCGGGATACGCTTCGCGGGCTCAGTCCGCGGCGATGGCACTCCGCGGTAAATCGCCGCACACCGTGGGAATCCATTTCCTCAAGCGCGATGGCATGGCGGTGTGCGAAGCCTGCCAGAGACTGAAGATCGCGCCGGTAGGCGCTCAACGTGTGTGGCGAGAGCCGCCGCTCGGTCTGGAGATGCCGCATGTAGGCATCGATTCGGTTCTCAGGATCCACTGGCCTTGGGGCCGCTCTTCGCGGCCGAAGCACCGCGGCCGGAGATCAATGCAATCGAAACGACTTCCCCCAGACGCCTCAGGTAGTCCGTGCGCTTGCCCGGATGAAAGTAGTCGGGATCCCGGCTGCCAATGACGATGAAACCCAGTTCCGCGTGCCGCCCCAGCGGAACCAGCGCCGCCGACTTGAGCTCCCCTCCCGATTCTCCGAATGCGAATCGCCGCTGCGCAGGGCGCAGCCGGACACAGAGAGGTTGATTGGCCTTGAGGAAGCTGGCGAACGACTTGAGCCTGGGGTCCCTGCGTTCGACCACCTTGAGGAACTTGTCGTGCGCCGGGACGGCGAAGGGCGCGGTGAACATGATCAGCACCGCAGTCTCAACCTTGAAATCCGCTTGCAGTCGGGTCCTGAGCGCCTGAACGCGTTGTTCGGGGTCAACCTCGGGCAGCATGGAGATAGCAAGCTGATGGATCTTTTCGACCAACTCGTGATTGTCCCTGGCGACGGCCACCAGATCCCTGAGTTGGGTGTGCAGTTCCTCGTTTTGCTTCCGCAACATAGCCACCTGGCGTTGCACCAGCGATACCGCAGCGCGCCCCGGCCGATGATGGAGTTCAAGGTCACGCAGGACCTTCGGATGCTTGTCGAGAAAGTCCGGGTGGGTGCGCAGGTACTCGGCAACGTCGCGGTCCGTCAATGCCTTGGTCACGGGCCTTTCCCGCTCGACGGCCGTCTCAAGCTCACGGCGTGTCATACCGCGATTCGCCCCTCGAAGACCCGAACAGCCGGACCGGACAACCAGATCGCATGTCCCGGCCCCGGCCAGTCGGTACGCAGAACGCCGCCTTTGACTTTCACTCTCACGGCTTCCCCCAGTTCACCCCACAGTCTGCCGACGGCCGCCGCCGCGGCCGCGCCCGTGCCACAGGCCGCCGTCTCGCCTGCGCCGCGCTCGAACACGCGCAGTCGGACGCTCGCCGAATCCCGAATCTCCACGAAACCGACATTGACCCCCTCGGGGAACGATGGGTGAGATTGCAGTTGCGGTCCGATTATACCCACCGGCGCGGCTTCCAACGAATCAACCGGGACGACGACGTGGGGATTGCCCATGGAGACGGCACCGAATTCGACTGCTCCCGCGTCTGTCTCAAGCCGGTAGCGAGCCGTTCCCGGGACGCTATCGGCCGACCGGGCACGAACAGCCGCCGGGAGATGAAACGGCAGCGCCCGCGGATCAAAATCGGGTTCGCCCAGGCTGACGCTCACGTCACCTCCCGACTCGAATCTCGCCTCCACCGTGCCGGCGCGACTGCCCAGCAACAGCGACTCACGGGATCCCTCCGGCGCCAGGTATCGGGCAATACAGCGAACCCCATTGCCGCATTGCTGCACTTCGGCGCCGTCGGCATTGAACACATGGTAGAACGCCGCCAAATCCGCCTCTTGAGCCGCGCGCACAAGCAGCAACTGGTCGAAACCGACACCGGCGCGCCGGTCTGCCCAGCGCCGTACCGTGTCGGCGTCGGGAAGACCGAGTTCGTCCGGCCAGCGCGCCACCATGAAGTCGTTGCCCGCGCCGTGCATTTTTGCGAATGCCAGTTCCATGGCGCCAGAATAACCTGCGACCATTGAATTCAGGTAGTACGCAGCTCTCTTCCAGCAATCGCCGCACCGGGCGCACGCCCCGGAGCGCTCGATTATCCTGTGACACTGGCAATGGGCCGCGTCGGCGGTTAACGTGAGCGGCCGCAGCACAGGGTGAAAATCATATGCGGTCTGGAGCGCAATCCAGGTTTGAGGATCTCAGGGCATTTCTGAGCCATCTCGAGACGCACGGCGAAATGCGCCGTGTCGACGTGCCGGTGGACCCGCGCCTGGAGATGACGGAGGTCTGCCGGCGAACGCTTCAGAATGAGGGCCCTGCACTGCTCTTCACGCGCCCCACAGGGAGCAATGTTTCGGTGCTGGGCAACCTGTTCGGCACGTCCGGCCGCATCGCGGCCGCCCTGGGCTCCGATTCCACGGACGTGTTCGGCGAACTGGGCCAACTGCTGGCCTCGCTGCGGGCGCCGGAACCGCCTCGCAGCCTCGGCGACGTGTGGCAGAAGCTGCCGCTCGTCAAGGAAGTGCTCAGGATGGCGCCCCAGACGTCCCGCTCGGGGCCTTGCCAGGACAACGTCATCGAGGGAAATGATGTGGATCTGGGCGCCTGGCCCATCCAGACCTGCTGGCCCGGGGACGCCGGTCCGCTGATCACCTGGGGGCTCACCACAACCCGCAGCCCCGCCGGGGAGGCGGTCGGCCGGCGGCAGAACGTGGGCATCTACCGCCAGCAGGTGATCGGGCGCAACCGTCTCATCATGCGCTGGTTGCCGCACCGGGGCGGCGCCACGGACTACAAGGCCTGGTGCGCCCGTCACCCGGAGGAATCCTTTCCCGTCGCGATCAGCATCGGCGCGGACCCGGCCACGATTCTGGCGGCGGTGACGCCGATTCCCGACACCCTGTCGGAATACGCCTTCGCCGGCCTCATGCGTGGCGCGCGCACGCAGCTTGCCAGGTGCCTGGGCTCGGATCTGACGGTCCCGGCCTCCGCCGAGATCACCCTGGAGGGGCACATCGCTCCCGGCGACACGGCCCTGGAAGGCCCATTCGGCGACCACACCGGCTATTACAACGAAGCGGAGCGCTTCCCGGTGATGACGGTGGACCGCGTCACCCACCGGAACGATCCCATCTACCACACCACGTACACGGGCCGCCCCCCCGACGAACCTGCCGTCCTGGGCCTTGCGCTCAACGATGTATTCGTGCCGATACTCAAGACCCAGTTCCCGGAAATCGAGGACTTCTACCTGCCCAGCGAAGCCTGCTCCTACCGCATCGCCGTGGTCAGCATCCGCAAGCAGTATCCGGGACACGCGCGCCGCATCATGTTCGGGATCTGGTCGTACCTGCGGCAGTTCACTTACACGAAACTGGTGATCGTCGTGGACGACGACATCGATGCCCGCAACTGGGCGGACGTCATCTGGGCAATAAGCACTCGCATGGACCCCGGACGGGATACGGTGATTGCCGAGTCCACGCCGATGGACTATCTCGACTTCGCATCGCCCGTCGCCGGCCTTGGATCGAAAATCGGCTTCGATGCGACCAACAAGTGGCCCGGCGAAACCCAGCGAGACTGGGGCAGGCCGATCCAGATGACCCCCGAAGTGATCGAGCGTGTGGATCGAATGTGGAGCGAGTTGGGACTGGGTTGACCGAAGGTTGCCGCCAGGACCGTTCGTGGGTACGGACCGCCGCCTGATAGCAGCGTTGTTGTAGGATTCCGCCATGCTTTGCCGGATACAAGCGCTGAATTATCGCTGTCTGCGCCATGTGGACGTGGACCTCGACCGGTTTCATGTGCTGGTCGGGCCGAACGGTTGTGGCAAAAGCGCGTTCTTCGACGCCATTGCGTTCGCGAGCGAAGTCCTGTCCGGCAGACTGCATGATGCCGTCGACACCCGCACCAGGAACTTCCAGGACTTGGTCTGGGGTCGACCGAAGAACGATTTGTGGTTCGAGATCGCCCTGGAGCTTGAAGCGCCCGATTCCCTGGCGGATGATCGGTCGTCTCGGGAAATCGACGGCCCGTTGCTACGTTACGAACTGGCGGTCTGCGAGGCAGATGGCGAGGTTCGCACCGCTGCGGAAAATCTTGAGGTAGCGGGAGGCCGACCCGAAAAGGATGTCCCGCTCGCCTCGGATGGCGCGGTTCCCAAGTCGATACTGTCTCATGGGCCATCGCCATTTTCGCCCAAACCCGCTCGCGAGCGTTGGTTCGACCACATCGGAGAAAATGTCGCGCGAGGGGGGCTACACGCTACTTTGCCAAATGATCGGCTCGCTCACATCCTCAAGTCCGAGTGCCGATTGATTTTCCTGAATAACAGGAGCCTGCAGAGCCCAAGCCCTCCGAGGGCCATCAGGGGACCACTTGAACCGGACGGATCGAATCTGCCTTGGGCCGTGCAGCGGCTTCGGAATGTAGCAAGCGCGCGATTTGACGATTGGCTCCAACATGTTCGCACCGCAATTCGGGACTTACGGGCAATTCGCGTCGTGGAGCGGGAGGATGACCGTCATGCATACCTGATGATCCGTTATGCGAACGGCGTCGAGGTTCCCTCCTGGGCCATTTCAGATGGCACGTTACGGCTGCTCGCATTGACGCTTATCGCGTATTTGCCCGACTCCGATTGCATCTATCTGTTGGAAGAACCGGAGAACGGAATCCATCCTCTGGCAGTCGAGGCAGTCTATCAATCCCTGTCTTCGATGTGGGACTCTCAGGTACTCGTCGCCTCGCACTCGCCTGAACTCCTGATGTGCACGGAACCGAAGAACGTCCTGTGTTTCAGCACGGATGACGAAGGCGCGGCGCAGATCGTTCCTGGCGACCGTCACCCGCGGCTGGCTCACTGGCGAAGCGCCGCCGATGTCGATCTGCTCTTTGCTTCCGAGATATTGGGATGAAGGATCTGTTCGTCCTCACAGCCGACGAGGACATGCGCACAACGGTAGATCGCCTGTTAAAGCGTCCCAGGTCTCTCGGCATTCGTCACGTTCACTATGCGACTGCGAGACACCGGCGTCGCGACCCAGGGTGCCGTACCGATGCTTCCAGGCGGCTGCGTCCGCACCTGAAAGAGTACCGATACGCGATGGTTGTTTTCGATCGGGACGGTTGCGGACGGGACGATGCGCCGAGAGAGGACATTCAGCTCGAAGTCGAACGGGACTTGTCGCGAAACGGGTGGGAAACCAGGTCAAAAGTCATCGTGATCGAGCCTGAACTCGAAAACTGGGTCTGGAGCGGGTCGATCCACGTTCCCCGGATTCTCGGCTGGAACAGCTACGATGAACTCAAGGGTTGGTTGCATGAACAAGGTCGCTGGCCTGATGAAACCGCGAAGCCTCCCTGTCCGAAAGAGGCCATGTACGCCGCGTTGGCGAAAATGGGGCGGCGAGTCTCCGCCGCGTATTTCGACCGACTGGCGGACACGGTCTCCGTGCGCGGTTGCGAGTGCCCCGCATTTGGGGAACTGACAGACACCCTGCAAACCTGGTTTCCGGTAGCCAATTCGTGATCGCCGCCGAGGCCCTACTCGGCAAAATCAAGCGGCGACTCAACGACTCTCGCGATTGGTTTGCACGGTCGCATCGGGGGCACCCAGCGCGGGAATATCCTCGCCGGCACCAACCACCAGGCTCAGGCCCGAGCGAAACGCCAGCGCTGCATTGTCGGCTTCCCCGAACTGATCGAGCAGGCGCCCGTAGAGCGCGTAGGCCTCGGTCCGGGGTGCGATTGCAAGGCTGGTTTCGAGGTAGCTGCGGGCCTTGCCCCACAGCTCCAGCACCATGCACAGGCGCGCTGCGCTCAACAGCAGCGCCCCATCCTCCGGGCGATCCTTGAGCCATTTCTCGGCCTGCAGCAACTGCTTGTCCGCCTTGGCGCCGCGGACCCGCCCGTAGGCAAGTACGAGAGGCTCTTCCCAGCCGCGCTTCAACGCCTGGCGGATTTTCTTCTCCGCCTCCTCGCCCTGACCCAGCGAGTTGAGCGCAAGCGCCTGCAGCGCGATCAACCGCGGCGCCTTGCGCAATGCCGCCGGCAGGCGCCCCCAGAGGCGGTCCACGTCCACGCGGGTGATGTCCTGCTCCGCGATACTGGCCTCGAGCGCTGCGGCGACAATGCCCTCCATCTCCCCGGTATCCATTCGAGCATCGGCCAGCCGCGGACCCAGCGCCAGAAGCCGTTCCCAATCCTCAAGCGCGTGATGAATCCTGGCCAGCAGCGCCAGCGCCACGGGATGATCCGGGTGGGCTTCCTGTATGCGCTGCAACGTGGCAAGTGCGCGTTCGTAGTCCGAGTGCTCCAGTTGCAGCTCCGCCTGGGTGAGCAACACGGCCGTTTCGGCTTCCGGGAGTTCCTCGTAGGCGAGCTTCAGCCAGTCGTCGCGGCGCTCGTCCGAACCCTGCAACTGGGCCGCCCGTGCGGCCATGAGGTAATGGATGAGCGGTGAGTCGGTCCCCCTGACGCTACGGGCCAACAGGCGCTCGCCCTTCGACCAGTCGCCCTCGGCCATGTGGATCAGGCCGCTGGTCAACTTCTCGCCGGCGCGCCTCAGCCGGCGCTCCGCCACGGCCTCGCCCAACCGCCGCGGCGCCCGCCACACGCCCAGCAACAAGCGCACGGCGAAGTACGCGCCGGCCAGCACCAGCACCAGCACGGGTACCGACATTTCGATGACGAAACCGAGAAAATTGACCAGCACGTAGCCGCGGTCGCGGAGCAGGAAATGTGCGGCGAACGCGCCGAGGAAGACGGCGGCGATGCCCCAGAGCCCGGCACGCATCAGCCGTCTCTGGCTGCCAATTCGCGCAACAGACTCAGCGAACCACTGATATCGGGACGCTCAGGCTCGATGTCCAGTTGCACCATTTCCTCAAGGAGTGCGACGGCGCTCTGCACGGCTTGTTCGGAATCATCGAAGTGCCGGGTCAACAGACCCCCGGCGGTTTCGACTCCAGCGCGGAAGACCTGGTCCTGGTTCCGGAGCAGCCCCAGGCGGGCCATTTCCAATTCCAGTTCCAGTTGCCGGCGAATCAGCGATTGTTCACGCGCGGTCACCGCAGGCGTGTCCGACGCATCGCTGCGCTCCACGCTGATCATTCCGGAAATGGCACCCTTGATACTGAGCCAGACCCTGTTCCAGCCGGATTCCACGTCCTCAAGCCCCTGCGGTTCGGCGATGAGGTTGCCGGGCGCCGCCGGGCCCATGGGCAGCTCGTCCACCCGGGCGGCCAATCGGCCGAGCGTATAGCTCAGGCCTTCCACGTCGAGTAGTTCGGCGCTTCTCAGGGTTTGCAGGTCCGCGGAAATCTGTTGACGTACACCGGCGAATGCAGGCTCGGCCAATTGCCTGAGCGCGTCGTCAGCCAACTCCAGCGCAACGATCGCGGTCTCCCAGTGCCCTGCGAGGGCCAGTTCCGCGTTGCCGAGGTTCAGATAGTGCTCAGCCTCCGCCAGCAGCCAGCGGCGCCGGGCGTCGCCGGAAACGCCCTGAAAATCGTCGACGCGGGCTTGAAGCGCCTCGTAGCGGATCGACAGCTCATCGACATTGGCGCTGAATCGGCCCGAGGCTTCCAGTTGGGCGGCGTCCGACCGTTGCAGAGTGCCGATGCCCTCCTCCAGGGACTCCACGGCACTGCGGATCTCCTCCACCGACAGGGCCGCGGTGTTGTCCGCCTGAGCCAGGGCCGTCTCAAGCTGTCTCTGCTGCCACCACAACAGGCCGGCCGCGGATGCGGCGGCGACGGCCACGCACATCGTCAGTACCATCGTAAACCAGAGTCCCTTGCGGCCGCGCGGCCTCGGGGCAACCGGCGGCGGCGGTATTGCCGCCCCGGTGTTCGGGGCCGGCGTCTCGTCTTTGCCGGCTTGCTCTTCTGAAACCTTGTCATTCATGATGCGCGACGCGTCAAAGTGAATCCCGATATCCTTTTGCCTCAGGCTCGCAAACGACCGGCCGAGCCATGAAAGCGAGAGTATCATAGGGGCATTTCCAAGAGGATTGGCGAGAAATGCCCCTACCAGGGGCGCGCCCGTTCGACAACCATATGGGAAGGCAATGACTGAAAGATTCAATGGTCCGAAACTGGACGAACTGGCGCGCAAACTGGCGGACTCGGTGCCGGGCAATATCAAGTCCATGGGCGAGGACATGGAGCGCAATTTCAAGTCGCTGCTGCAGTCGACTCTGGCTCGAATGGACCTGGTTACTCGTGAGGAATTTGACGTTCAACTGGCCGTGCTGGCCAGGACTCGCGAGAAACTTGAGGCGCTTGAGGCCCGGTTGGCGGCATTGGAGGAAAACGCAACCGACTGAGCCGGGCGGACGCCTCGCCGGTCCCGGTGAGAGGCGGAACTCCTGTCCCGGGCTGCCAGAGCCCATTCCGGGCCGCTGATCGTGGGTCTCGCCCACCTGTTCAGCCGTGGCCAGATGGGCATGGACGCCTATCAGACCCTGGTCGAGGTTCATGTCGCGGGTGGCTTGCCCGCCTTCACCATCGCGGGTCTCCCGGCGGCAGCCGTCAGGGAAAGCCGGGACCGGGTGCGCGCCGCGCTCCAGACCTGCGGCCACCCCGTACCGGCGAGCCGGGTCACCGTACATCTCGGACCGGCGGATATCCCCAAGGAAGGCGGCCGTTTCGACCTGCCGATCGCGCTGGGCGTCCTGCAGGTCGATAACAAGTGGAAGTGGCCGGTGGACGAATTCGAGTTCATCGGCGAGCTGGCGTTGAGCGGCGCGTTGCGGCCCGTGCTGGGCGCCCTGCCGGCGGTGCTGGCCGCTCGGGACGCCGGCCGGGCGATGATTCTCCCCGCGGGCAATGCCGCCGAGGCCGCGCTGGTGGACGACGCCCGCGTATACCCCGCCTCACATGTCATGGACGTGGTGAAACATCTCAACGGCGAGGTTCCGCTAAAGACGCTGGAGTCCTCCGCGCTGGATCCTTCGCAACCCTTCAACGTGGACCTGTCCGACGTGCGCGGACACAGTGGCGGCAAGCGCGCCCTGCTCGTCGCCGCGGCCGGCGCGCATCACCTGCTCATGCTGGGTCCGCCGGGCAGCGGCAAGAGCATGCTCGCCCAGCGATTCATCACGCTGCTGCCCCGACTGTCGTCCGACGACATGCTTTGCGTGGCGAGCATCGCCTCCGTCGCCGGTGTTTCGCTCGAGCCGATCTTTCGGGCCGAGCGGCCGTTCCGCAATCCACACCACACGGCGACCGCAGCGGCACTGGTGGGCGGCGGGTCCCGGCCGAAACCCGGCGAGATATCCCTCGCCCATCTCGGCGTGCTGTTCCTGGACGAGCTGCCCGAGTTCTCGCGCAGCGCGCTGGAGGCGATGCGCGAGCCGCTGGAGAACGGCACGGTGACCATCGCGCGAAGCAACCACCGCGTGCGCTTCCCGTGCGAGTTTCAACTGATAGCGGCGATGAATCCCTGTCCCTGTGGTTACCATGGTGACGGCACGGATCGCTGCCGGTGCACGCCATCGCGCCTGGAGCAGTACCGGTCCAGGCTCTCCGGTCCCCTCGTGGACCGCTTTGACATTCAAATGGAGATACCGCGGATTTCCTTCGACGAACTGGTCCAGCCCCTCAGTGAGGGGGAGAGCATGGCCCTTGCCCGCGAGGCGTCTGCCGCACGCCGACGGCAACGGGAGCGCAGCGGCGTGCTGAATGCGAGGCTGACGAATCGACAACTGTGGCGGACCGCGGCACTCACCCCAGGTGCGCGCCGGGTACTGATGCAGGCATCCAACCGCTGGCAGCTCAGCAATCGGACGACGACCCGGATCCTCAAGGTCGCGCGCACCGTGGCGGACCTGGCGGGCGCGGAGGCGCTGGCGCCGGAGCACGTGGCGGAAGCCATCCACTTGCGCTGCCTGGACCGGCTGCTTTGATGCGCTGGCGAGAATGGCTATACTCGTGCGCCCGCGTCTCCGGAGCCGTTCTTGTCAACCAGGAATCAACGCTTTTACGACAGCTTCATGCTCGCCTTGGGCGTCTTTCTGGGCGTGCTGGTGGGCATCATCTTCATGAAGGCCTTTTCGGCGGGCACCGGCGCCGACCGTTTCGACGCCGCCGGCTTCATGGGCGCCACCGATGAGCGGATTCGCCCGATCGGCCGCGTCGCGCTGTTCGGCGACCCCGACGTTGGCGTTCGGCCTGTCGTTCATACCGTGGTAGACAGCGTGAGCGCGCCCATGTCGGGGCCGCAGGTCTATAACGACAACTGCTACCTCTGTCACGCCGACCCCGGCGTCGGCGGCGCACCCGTGTTCGGCGATGCGCAAGCCTGGGCGCTGCGAATTGCCCAGGGACCGGAAGTGCTCACTGATCGGGTAATCAACGGCTATCAGGGCGAAGTGGGCGTCATGCCGCCCAAGGGCGGACGGCCGGACCTCAGCGACGAGGAAATCCTGGAAGCGCTGCAGTTCATGCTGGACGAAGCACAGCCATAATTTACGCAACGGACAACGTCGAACGGGCCAAATCGGCCCCCAATCCGCTAATGAAACTGTGCCCGGTGGTTCTGGCGGCAATCTTGGCGGCGCCGCTTCACGGCCAGGAGTCCGCCTATCCCGCCAACTTCCTCGATCGCGTCCGCCAGGCGGCGGATGACATCCCCGGGGCGCCGCCTGCGTCCATCAACTTCATCAAGTTCGCGGAGAGTCACCGCACCTACGCGGCGGTCATCGACGGCGGAACGGATGAGCCGTTCGTATCGGCCCGTACCGCCTTTCAGGTCGTCTATCCCGGCGGAACCGTGATGATCGATGCGGGCATGGACGAGACCGTCCACCGCTTCTACGGATTCGGCCGCGACGAGCCCTACTGGCAGGACCGTAACGACCGGGTCCAGGCCGCGTTGTCGGCCGCGAACCTGATCGTGGTCACGCACGAGCATGGCGATCACGTCGCCGGTGTCCTGCGCAGCCCCGATCGAGACGCCATCGCGGCCAGAACGATCCTCACCGAAGCCCAGGTCCGCACCCTGACCACTGCGCCCCAACTGCCGGAGATCCGGATCACGGAGCAACAGGCACGCGACTACCTGGTGGTGGACTATCGGGACTACCTGCCGGTGGCGCCCGGAATGGTGCTGATCGAGGCTCCGGGACATACGCCCGGCCACCAGATGGTCTATGTCCGCCTGGCCCAGGGCACCGAATATGTCTTCATCGGCGACGTCGGCTGGCTCATCGACAACGTGACGGAACTGCGGCTGCGTCCCGCCGAGACCATCGAGCGCATCGGCGAGAACCCGCAAGCGTTGCTGTCTCAGCTCGTCTGGCTGAGTAGCGTGGCAGACCAGGGGGTGGTGCTGGTGCCGTCCCATGACGACCGCCTGCTGAGCCGCTACGCGGCCGAAGGACTGCTTGGGGACGACTTCGCGCTGCCCCGCGACGGGCGCTGACAGCGTCCGCCAAAAAAGACACCATTCATGCTTCCTCCACCCCGCCTGCCACGAGGGAGCGATAGAATTTCCTATCCTTTATCCTTCAAGCAGACCTTGCCCGGCCGGCTGCGCAGCAATACTGGTCGCTCGGCCGGTCAGATCACCGTTTCATGTCTTTGCAGCAGGGAGAGGGTCCGGCCCAGACCGAGGCGCTCGAGGGCGGCCAGATAATCGTCGGCCGACCGGGGTGGACGGCGCAGCGCTGCCCGGTGACCGCGAACGGCGGCGAGCACAGCCTCGGGGTCAGCCTCGAACAACTCGGCGACGAAGGTGTCGGGATGCTGCGCGACAAGCCCGTGGGCCGCAACATGCCCGACCGGGAAATCCCGCAGATTACGGGTCACGATGATATCCGCGCCACCGTGGATCGCGGCCGCCAGCACATGGCGGTCGTCGGGATCGGGCAGAACGAGGGTGGCGGCGACGGCCTCATGACCTGTCACGACGGCATCGGGGAAATGGCCGTCCATGACTGCGCGGGTCCTGTCCAGCACGCCGGCCTCGATATCGGGCCGGTCGGCGAGAAGGCTGCGCATCCATTCCGCATGGATATCGGCGCTCCAGAGCGGCGCATAGAGATGGCGGTCCGCAAGACGCAGCAGCAGGTCGCGAAGGCCGGCCGGATAGAGGACATTGGCGTCGAGCAACGCCGTCGGACGGGCCATAGCTTATTGCAGACCGAGTTCCTGGTCGCGCGCGGTCAACTCGTCGAGCGCCTCGCGACGGCGGGATTCGGTCTCGCGGCGCCAGGCGAGGATGTCCTCGGCGCGGACACGGCGGTGCGAGCCGACCATCCGGCAGGGGATCCGTCCCTCGTCGAGAAGCTGGACCAGATGCGTCCGCGACACCTGCAAGAGCTCGGCCGCCTGCCGCGTGGTCAGTTCGGCATGAAGGGAGGTGAGCGCAACGCCCTTGCCATGCGCCATGCGGTCGAGGATTTCCCGGAGCAGCCGCACCGCCGGGGTCGGAAGAGCGACAATCTCGTCGCCGAACCGGGCGGTTACCGGCCGTGTCCCGTCAATCAGCGCCTCCAGCGCCCGGCCCGCCCGGTCCGCGAGCGCCGCATCGCGTTCGCTCGGAATGCCGCACGCGGTTTCCGGCGCAGTTTTCGCTTCCATTCCACCATCTCCTTCGCCCGGACGGATGATGGGCCACAAATGCCGCAAACGCAACATATTGCGCAAGTGACACTCAGCGGCTCCGGTTTCGCGCAGCGTCGTGCGGACCGCCGGTCCCGGGCCGGCTGCGCAGCATGGGGCGGCGAGTGCGGCTCTTGACCGGCCAGGTCAAGCACCGCCGAACAGCTGGTTCCACAGGTCCTCGATCGACTCGATGCGCTTGAACTGGCCCTTGTTGATGACACGATGGTTGGGTCTCTCGGTCTTCACGCCCTGAGCGTTTCCCTGGAACCGTCAAAATGGTGAAGTTCTACCCCGAGCATCGTCTTGTCCCCCGAGGCCCGCTCCAAGCGGGCCTCTCTTTGCGCTATCATTGCCGCAACGCTCGGGGTAGAGCTTCGCTACATATCCAGAAGCTGGCTGGAACCTCTGTCAACGAATGGATATAAGTCCCAATCCAATGATGAGACACCTTGAGCAGGTGGCGGGTATTGCCACCTTCCTCGCTTTGCCGGTGATGGCCGCAAGCCACGAACTCGATGGAGTCGTGCACGCGCATCCGGACCTCGCATTCGCAGCTATGCCGATAGTCGCCCTGCTGTTGATCGTCTGGCGTATACGAACGCGGCGAGACTAGTACCCCGCCTAACCAGGAAGAACCCTTGCTTCACGCGCGCAGGCTCTATCATTTCCTGGCGATTGCCAACGCCGGTTCCATTACGGGCGCGGCCGAACAGCTGAGTGTCACGCAACCGGCATTGACCCGCAGCCTCAAGCAGCTCGAAGAGCTGCTCGAAGTCGAGCTCGTCGAAAGAACGCCCAGCGGCATCATCCTGACGCCGGCCGGCAAGATTCTGGCGCGCCGCGCCAAACTGATGAACCTGGAATACCAGCACGCCATGGCCGAGGTCACTGAGTGGACCCAAGGCGTCAGAGGGCACCTTAATATCGCGGCTGGTCCGGCCTGGATATTGCAAATTCTGCCGTCCGTGATGGCCGAATACTATCGGCAGTACCCCGATATCCGTGTGTCGCTGTCGGCCGGCGGCTTCGATTCTCAATTGGAACGATTGCTGTCCGGTGAAGTCGACGCCGTTTGTGGTGCGCTCGATTTTCCGGCGCACGCGGAATTGGTCAAGGAGCCACTGACGCGCCTGCGTCACACCGTCGTCGGCCGGCGCAAGCACCCACTTGTCAGCAAGGAAATCATCGAACCCGAGGATCTGGCCCAGTACTCCTGGGTGATCTTGTCGGACGACCACATCAGCTCAGGCCGAATCGGCGCCTACTTCGTCGCCAACGGGCTTGAACCGCCGCATGTCGTTATGGAGACCAATGCGATGGGCGCGCTTGCGGTCGTAAGGCGCACTGACCACCTGACGACTTTCGCGTCTGTCGCGCGACCCACACTCGAAGCACTCGGACTAAGCATCATCGATCACAAAGGCACTTTGTGGGACTTCGAGGCCGGGATCACCTATTTGAAGTCCAGCACGCCGACGCCGGCACTAAACGGCTTCAGGTCGGTACTACGCAGCCAGATCGTCGATTCCTGATTGCCATAAGGTTGGCTTATGCCAGTCGGCGAAAATGGCATTGGGTGACCAAAACCGGCGCGCCTATGATGGATCGGCACCTGATAACAAGGGGAAAAAATGACCGCTGAACCAGCGCGCAACGCAGCCGCATCGCCAGGCACCGAACCCACACACGCACCTGTGCGAATGACCACCGGCGCGGCGGTCGCCAAGTCACTTGTCGCTCACGGCGTGGATACGATGTTTGGTATCCCGGGTGTTCACATGTACGGCTTCAACGACGCCGTTGCCAAAGAACCGATCGACTTCATAACCACCCGCCATGAGCAAGGCGCAGGTTATATGGCGTTCGGCTATGCAAAGTCCAGCGGCAAGACAGGGGTTTATACCGTGGTGCCGGGACCGGGCATGCTCAACTCCTCGGCCGCCTTATGCACCGCCTACGGTGCAAATACGCCGATCCTGTGCGTGACGGGCAATATCATGTCGCATCTGATCGGCAAGGGTCGCGGGCAACTGCACGAACTGCCGGATCAGTTGGCAACGATGCGTGGATTCACTGGATACGCCGAGAGAATCGACCATGCAACTCAGGCGCCCGCGGTCGTTGCCGAAGCGTTTCGCGAGATGCACACAGGGCGTATTCGGCCGGCCGCGATTGAGGCCCCCTGGGACGTATTCGAGCAATCCTCGGACGTCGTTCTCGATGTAGACCGGAGCATTCCGGCTCCGCCGCCGCCCGATCATGAGAGCATCGCCGCAGCGGCAGAACTGATCCGCAAGGCGAAGAACCCGTTGATCATTGTTGGTGCAGGCGCCTTTGAAGCCAGTGAAGAAGTCGAGGCGCTGGCGAAACTGATCCAGGCCCCGGTTACAGCGCACCGTAGCGGCAAAGGCGTGGTTAGCAATCACAGCCCGTACGGGTTGCTTTCCACGGCCGCGTTCGAGTACTGGCCCAAGTGCGACCTGATGATCGGCATTGGTTCGCGCCTGGAGCTTGCCCACTTCCGCTGGAACTGGATGCCGGAAGGTATCAAGACGGTCCGAATCGACATCGACCCGACAGAGTTTGTCCGACTGAAGCCGGACGTTGGTGTCGTCGCCGATGCCGGGGAGGGTACGACGGCGCTGATCAATGAGTTGGAGACGTCCATTGATAAACGTGCTGTTCGGACTGACGAATTCGCTGGCTACAAAGCTGTCGCCGATGAAAAGCTCTCGGCAATGACACCGCAGGTGCCTTACCTGCGCGCGATTCGCAAGGCGTTGCCCGACGATGGCTTTTTTGTTGAAGAGATTACGCAAACCGGCTTCGCCGCACGCGTAGCGTTTCCGGTTTATGCACCCAGGCAATACGTAACCTGTGGCTACCAGGACAATCTTGGTTTCGGATTTCACACCGCCCTTGGTGTCAAGGTTGCAAATCCGGACAAGGGTGTCGTCAACGTGTGCGGTGACGGCGGATTCATGTTTGGTGTGCAGGAATTGGCGACGGCGGTTCAGTTCAAGATAAATCTGGTGACAGTATTGTTCGACAACGGCGGATTCGAGAACGTGCGGCGCGATCAGGCAACCCGCTTCGACGGTACCGACTTCGGCTCGAATCTCGTCAATCCGGATTTCGTGCGCATGGCCGAAAGTTTCGGCGCGAAAGGGGTCCGTGTGGAATCGCCAGATGCTCTGGCGGCGGCGATAGAAGACGGCTTCAAGGAGGACGGGCCGGTACTCCTGGTTGTTCCGATTGAGGCGCGCACCGAATCGTCGCCCTGGCCATTCGTGCATCCGGCGCCGCCTGAGTAGACTAGACTGGCGGTTAACCAAGCTTATGAACTACGCCGACTACCGCCCTTTTGTTCCTACGCGTGAGGAATCACGAATAACCGGTGAGACGGCTGAGGAGCACGCTGCCGGGCGCTTGAAAACCGAGCGCATTCAGACCGTATTCAAGGAATGGCAAGCGCTTTACGAAACGCCGTTCGTCGGCATAACGACCGACGGAGAGGTCCGGGAAGGCCTGTATTCGCTTAAGGACGAAGGGGCGCCCGTTGAAAGGATGGCGGCCGCCGCTTGGGGGGTGCTCGACAACCTCTCACCTGAAGAGCGACGCAGATGCCAGCATTCCGTGGGTTCTCCGCTGTGGCGCAAGTGGCAACAAACCGAGATGTTTTTCGAGAATTACGGCGTCCGGCTGGAAAATGCCAGCACAGAGACCCGTGCAAGAATTCTCGAGGTGCTCAAGGCCAGCCTGTCAAAAAGCGGTTTCGAAACCAGCATCGGCGTGACCCTGCTGAACGAGTTCCTGGGGCAGGTCCTGAAGGCCCCTGGCGTGTTGAATCGCTGGAGCTACAATTTCACGCTGTTCGGTATCCCGTCGACGACAGAACCGTGGGGCTGGCAGTTCTTTGGTCATCACCTGGTTCTCAACTGTTTTTGTGTCGGCGGGCAGATGGTATTGACGCCATTCTTCCAGGGTGCCGAGATCGTCTATTGCGATGAGGGGCCTCACAAAGGCCTGACCCTGTTTCGCGACCACGAGCGCCTCGGTCTCGAGTTCATGAATTCACTGCCGAAAAAGTTTCGGGAGCAGGCGATCGTTGGACACTCGATGCTTGGAGAGGACCTTCCGCCGGGCCGGCGGCATCTGGCGGACTACATGCATCTTGGGGGGCCGTACCACGACAATCGAATCGTTCCCTACGAGGGTGCTGAGGCATCAGCATTCGACGCACGCCACAAGCGGCTCCTGACTGACCTGGTGGCGGAATATATCGCGCCGCTGCCTGACGGGCCAAGGCAGGCCAAGCTCGAGCAATTCGAGCGGCATTTGGGCGATACACATTTTTGCTGGATTGGTGGCTACGGTCCTGACGATCCGTTCTATTACCGAATCCAGAGTCCGGTCGTATTCGTCGAGTTCGACCATCATCCCGGGCTGTTTCTTACAAATGAGGTGCCGCTGAAGTACCACATCCATACGATAGTCAGGACGCCGAATGGCAACGATTTCGGGATCGACTTGCTTCGGCAGCATTACCTGCATTCGCACAAACATGGTCATGAGCATTTTCATGACCATGATCACGACTGATAGAGGAATAGGCAATTGGACCTGGGGATCGAGGGACGTACCGCACTGATTTGTGCTTCAAGCCAGGGATTGGGCTTTGCGTGCGCTTCGGCGCTGGTTCGCGAAGGCGTAGATGTCGTCATTAATGGTCGGGATGAAGCAAAGCTGGCCGCTGCCGAAACAACGCTGGCCGGACTCGGGACAGGGGACGTCAGGTCTGTCGCGGCTGATGTCACAACACACGACGGTCGCGCCGCATTGCTGGCCGCTTGTCCGAGCCCGGATATCCTGCTGAACAATAATGCGGGCCCGAGTGCGAAGATGTTTCTCGATACTGAGCCGGAGGACTGGAACGTCGCAATTGCCGGCAACATGATCGCGCCATTGTTGCTGATACACGGTGTATTGCCGGGCATGATCGAGCGCAAGTTTGGTCGAATCGTCAACATTACCTCGGCAATGGTATCGACGCCGCGACCACACCACACGCTATCGGCAGGCGCGCGCGCAGGGTTGACCGCCTCGCTGAAAGCGCTGTCGTTTGATGTCGCCAAACACAATGTGACGATCAATAATATGTTGCCTGAACGAATTGACTCGAATCGCCAGGAGCAAATGGCGTATGCTGCGATGAAGCGCGAGAACATCAGTTATGAAAAGGCGCGGGAGTTGCAGGTGAAATCGATTGCAGCGAACCGACTCGGTCGACCCGAGGAGTTTGGCGCGGCGTTCGCATTTCTATGCAGCGATCATGCTGGCTATATTTCCGGCCAGAACCTCCATTTGGACGGCGGTTCTTATCCCGCACTGTTATAAGGGCGACCATGAGATTCCTGGTAGGGCAAGCTGGTCAGTCCACCGCAGTTTTCGCGATTGAACGATTGAAGGCGACGATGCGATTAATCTGACATCCGTTGACGAAACTCAATGAGGGCCTGGTCTGAAGGCAAATAATGACGTGGACCTTCGACAGATACGCTATTTTGTCGCCGTTGCAGAGTCAAAAAGCCTGACGCGCGCCGTCGAGCGCCTGAATGTCGCGCAGCCCGCGCTGAGCCTGAACGTAAAGAGCCTTGAAACCGAGCTTGGGGCGCAGCTGTTCAACCGGAGCCAGCGAGGCATGGAGTTGACGGATGCCGGCAGCGAGTTTCTGAGGCACGCCTACGAGATTCTGGAGCAAGTCGCCGAAGCGGAAAGAAGTGTCAGCAATCTCGAAGAGGATCCGCACGGCATTGTGTCCGTCGCAATGCCGCCAAGCCTTAGTCATGCGTTGACGTTGCCCCTCTATCGGCTCGTCGCCGAGCGCTATCCGCGAATCGAGCTGGACCTGGAAGAAGGTTTGAAAAGCAATCTGCTGGATTCGTTTGAACGCGGAGAGTTCGACTTGCTCGTACATTTCGATATTCCGCGTTCGAAGCTCTGGTCCAGGACCAAGGTCTTTCGAGAAAACCTGTACCTCGTGTCGCCGATTACGTCGCCGGATGACGATGACAATTCAGATATCCCGTTTAGTGACCTTGCCAAACACGAGATATTGATACCGTCTGTGCGAAACACGCTTGGCGAGTTGTTGGACAACCACGCCGCAGACGCAGGCGTCGAGCTACATGGGCCGGCCGTCCATACGGCCTACCACCAGACACTCCTGCTGATGAAGGCTGGCGTTGTGAGCGCTGTGCTGCCGATGTCGGCGGTTCACGATCTTATCGGTGATTTCGTGAACGCAAGGAAGATCGTTGATCCGGAGCTCCATCGCGAGGTGTCGATCGTCACTCCCACACATCGTGCGCAATCATACGCCACCCGAAGGGTTTCAGAGGCAATAAAATCTGTCGTCGCGAGCTTGTGGGAATCAAAGCGGTGGCGCGGTGAACTGTTGTTCGATCCGCACCAGAAGTCGCAAATCGACTAAAGAATCTTGCAAGCCTCGTCGAATTCGAGGCGAGGCGCCCGCTCGTGCATGAATACAACCCGCATCGGACAGCCGTTGTGCGCTGTCGGCGCAAATTTCGCCAGCTCGTAGGCCTGTTTGAGGAGTTCCTCGGCTATCTCTCGGTCGTCGAAAAATTTATGCGACCGTGCTTCGACAAAGAGACGGCCGAGCGTTTCCGGGTCTACAGCTTGACTGTCTGATCGACGTAGAGTTTCCACTCGCTTTTCTGTTTGGGTTTGTCGCGAAGCCAGACCGCCGTATCCGGTCGTCCTTCGAACTCGAGCGGCAGCAGCATGCCGCGCAGGAAATGAACGTCCACATCCGTGCCGGGTGTCGAAATAACGACTTCGGGTCCCGTTTCCCACCATGGGTCACCAGCGTAGGTGCCGCCACCACTCTCTGAAGTCTGCTCAATGATGAACGGGCCGCCTGAGAGCAGCGCCCGAATACCCGGTCCCGGATGCGTGTGACAGTCTGCGGCATCCGGCGACGGGTGGTTGATTCGGTCGAGCCTGAATATCCACTCACTGCCTTCCGGGATTTCGAGTGACCATATCTCACGCGTCATGCGTAGCAATGACTCAGTGTTGTCAGGCTCCGGCAGGGCACCCTTGGTCAGTTCCCAGCGGAAGATCCGCGCGCCGTCATCGCCGGCCTCAATGGTGACAGAATCGTCTGCATACACAGCTTCGTCCGTTGGAACTGCGTCGCCATTGATCGTCGCGTCTCCCTGGTGCACGTACAGAATCCGGTGTCCGCCGAGGCGCTCCAGCGTCAGGGCGGCGCCCGGGCCTACGACATCGTTAAAATAGCTAAGGTAGTACCGCATCAATGAGGCTCCTGATAGTTGGGGTCGGTTTCACTGACGTTATAGACAATGCCGCCCGCGACGGCCAATACGTTGTTAACCGAAACACATAAAAAAAAGGCATGGCGCGCTGCAGACATGGCATTATTCAAGCTCGGTAAGTGTCTCCAATATTGTTCCTTGAAATGGTCCGGGAGTATCAAACTGGTTCTGGCAATGAGCTTGCCAGCGAAGCTGAGCAGGGCGCATTGCCTGTTGGTCGCAGCTCTCCACAGAAGGCGCCGCTGGGCCTCTATGCCGAGAAGTTCAGTTCAACAGCCTTCACGGCGCCCAAGGCCAGGAATTACCGAAGCTGGTTCTATCGCATACGGCCATCTGTCTCAACGGTAGGCTTTGAGCCGTTTGAGAACGACCGCGTCAAGACCGCACCGCTAACCAGTGTCGTGTGTCCGCCGGATCCTCTGCGCTGGGATCCGTTCGATATTTCCGAAGAACCCACGGACTTCGTCGATGGCATGTTCACGGTCGCGGCCTGTGGCGATGCAAGTTCGCAGATCGGTGCAGGCATTCACATTTACTGTGCCAACCAGCCAATGACAGATCGTTACTTCTACAATTGTGACGGCGAGCTTTTGATCGTTCCTGAGACTGGCGCACTGATGTTGTATACCGAATCAGGTGTCCTGGAGGTGCCGCCGAAGCACATTGCCGTAATTCCGCGAGGAATTAAGTTCCGGGTGGAATTGCCGGACGGGAAGGCCAGGGGTTACATCTGTGAAAACTACGGCGCGATGTTCGAATTGCCGGAACGCGGGCCGATTGGCACTGATGGGCTGGCCAACGCACGTGACTTTGAAGCGCCAACGGCCGCCTACGAAGATCGTAGCGGCGACTTCGAGCTGGTCTGCAAACTTGACGGCAGATACTTCGTGTCAAAGATCGATCAATCGCCGCTCGACGTCGTTGCCTGGCATGGCCGTACTTATCCGTATCGTTACGACCTCGAACGATTCAATACGATCGCGTCTGTAAGCTATGACCATCCGGACCCGTCGATATTTACGGTGCTTACATCACAATCCGATACGCCCGGAACGGCAAACCTGGATTTCGTGATCTTTCCGTCGCGCTGGCTGGTCATGGAAGATACGTTTAGACCGCCCTGGTATCACCGCAACATCATGTCCGAGTACATGGGGCTGGTATCGGGGTCTTACGACGCGAAAACAGGTGGCGACTTCGTCCCGGGCGGTTCCAGCCTCCATCACTGCATGGTTCCGCACGGCCCGGATTCGGCTGCGTTTGAAAATGCATCCAACATGGAACTCAAGCCGGTGTATATCGAGAACATGCTGGCCTTTATGTTTGAGTCGCGCTACCTGCTCAAGCCATCGCAACGAGCACTGGATGCGCCCGAGCGACAGGAAAATTATCGCGACTATGGCAAGGCGCTGAAGCGACATTTTACTGGGGGAAATCAATGACCAAACGAACTCGTGTTACCTGCCTTGTTTTTCTGGGACTGGGACTGGGGCTGGCGGCCTGCAGCCAGGATCGCGGTTCGGAACCGGCTACAGCAGATGTCGAAGTCGGGCAACCGCCAAACGTTTTGCTCGTCGTGCTCGATGATGTCGGTTATTCCGATCTCGGCGCGTATGGCAGCGAAATCAGGACGCCCAACATCGATGCGTTGGCGGCGAACGGGGTTTTGTTGTCGAACTTCTATGCTGCGCCGCTATGCACGCCCACCCGGGCAATGTTGCTAACAGGGGTCAACAACCACAAGGCTGGTGTTGGCACGATGGGGCATGAGAACGTGCCGAACCTGCAGGGCGTTCCCGGCTACGAGGGCTACCTGAATGACCGGGTGGCGCCCATCTCCGAGATTCTCCAGGACGCGGGTTACTCAACCTACATGACGGGCAAATGGGATCTTGGGTTTGGCGACGATCAGAGCCCGCACGCGCGTGGCTTCGACAAGACGTTTGCGTTGCTGCCGGGGGGTGCCGGACATCTGGGCATGATGGGAACATTCGGCCCGACAGCGCCCTATCGCGAGAACGGGGTGCGGATCGAGCAATTACCGGACGACTACTATTCCACGGCGTACTTCACGGATCGCCTCATCGAGTTCATTGACGGCGACTTGGAAGAGGGTAGACCATTCTTCGCTTATCTTGCCTATTCTGCGGCTCACTGGCCGTTGCAGGCACCGCAAGAATCCATTGATCGATACAACGGTGTTTACGATGATGGCTACGGGGCTTTGCACGCGCAGAGGCTGACGGGACTGCGAGCAAAAGGCCTCATTTCAGATGAGGTCACGCCGGCGCCGGGCGTGCCCGGCTCGCTACCCTGGGACGAGCTTGGCGACGACGAACAACGCTACGAAGCTCGGGTCATGCAGACCTATGCGGCCATGATCGACGATATGGATCGCTACATCGGCAAGCTGGTCGATTACCTCAAATCCGTGGAAGCCTATGAAGACACGGTCATCATAGTAATGTCCGACAACGGCGCCGAGGGACACGACGTCGGCGGTATTCTGCTCGATGCGGGTGAATGGAAACGTGAATGCTGTGACGACAGCGTTGAGAACATTGGCAATGCAAACTCGTACGTTTGGGCGAGCGAGGAGTGGGCCAGGGTCAGCAATGCCCCGTGGCGCTGGTTCAAGGGCTTTGGCTACGAAGGTGGTATCAGGGCACCGGCAATCATCCACTATGCCGGCTTTGAGAGCGGCGTTGTCGAACCGAGCCTTGTCAACGTAAAGGACATTGCGGCTACGATTCTGGACGTCACCGGTGTTGGTCATCCGGGTGCTACGCACCGCGGCAAGGAAGTATTCCCGATCGAGGGTAAATCGGCCGTGCCCGTGATGACAGGCGCTGCGGACGCTGTCCACGACGACGACTACGTCATGATTTTTGAAATCAACTGGCGCAAAGCGATCCGGCAGGGCGACTGGAAACTCGTAAGCCAGGCCGAGGATCTATTCGTCAGGCATGATCCTGGCGAAGTTGAATATGAGTGGGCACTCTACAATCTTGCAGAAGACCCAACGGAGTTGCATGACCTCACAGAACAACACGCGGAAGTCTTCGAAAAAATGATGGGTCACTGGAATGCCTACGTTGAAGAAAATGGCGTCGTGATGCCAAGCTCACTTTCCGGGTTCTGACAACATCAGGCCTACTTGAGTCACTCTTCCTCGTCGTCCCACTCTGCGGCGCAGCCCAAATAGGCGCTCGTGGTCGGGCTGATAGTGTTTGCGACTAGCCGTCATTAACATTAAACGGTCCTATTAGGAGTTCGTATAGGAGCTATTCAGGTTCACAAGTTAAACTGTGTTCTTCAATTTTGGGCTCGAGGGACTGGAGGCGTGTAATGCGCGTTGGACATACCTTTTCATTCTTCGTTGCGGCCACTTTATTCCTTCTCGGTACAGCAGATCCAGCCTACGCCCAGGAGCCGCCGGTCGATATTTCCGGTGACTGGTTTGGTGGCGGTGGGCCGTCAGGTAGAGTCGCGGGACCGCCGGCGCTCAGCGCGCGCGGCCAGGCTGTCAGTGACGAATTTGACGCCGCCTACGATCCACACAACCAGTGTGTGCAGGCTGGATTGGCGCGGCACCTGACAACGCCGTATCCGATGCGGATTGAACAGTACCCTGATCGCGTTCTCATTATTTTTGAGGAATGGGAGATCGTCAGGACCGTTCACCTTGACGTTGAAGCACCGGAGAACATCGGGCTCAGAGGGATGGGGTATTCAGTCGGATACTACGAAGGCGATGAATTGGTCGTTGTGACGACAGGGCTCCTGCCAGGACTTGCAAGACTTGCCAACTACTTCTGGCACACGAGTGATCAGTCCATTATTGAAGAGCGATTTTCGCGAACCGAGGACGGCAAACTGTTTCAGGTGGCCGTGTTGACGGACCCTCTTTACCTGGCTGAGCCCTGGCGCATGGAGAGAACCTACGGCCATTATGAGCACGGGCTCCTGAGCTTTGGCTGCGAACTTAGAGGCAGGCGGCGCAGCGAGTGACCGGCCAGCATATGATTTGGAGAAAACTTAGATGTCAAAACATCAGATGATAAAGAAAATCTGTACATCGGTCCTGACGTTAGCCGTGATCCTCGGATTGGGTGTTGCGCACGGCCACCACTCTTTCAACGCAAACTTTGATCGTGGCGACAAGAGAGAATTCACCGGGGTCGTTGTTGAATTCTGGTTTGCCAATCCGCACGTGCGTGTATACCTCGACGTCACCAATGAAGACGGCGAAACTGAAGAGTGGATGGTCGAAGGTAACAGCCGCAATAACCTGATTCGTGCGGGTTGGTCGGAAGACACTGTTACGCCCGGAATGATCGTAACGGTGGCGGGATTCGCATCTCGGGATGGTTCGAAGACCCTGGGCTGGATTCCGGGTACTCCGCTCCTGGGCGAAGACGGCGAGCCGATTGAACCTGAAGAGTAAGGAACAGGCGAATATGAATTCATCGATGCGAAAGGTATTGCCCTCGCTGATTGCCGCCCTCGCGGTTTGCGGCGCACTGTCCGCGATGCCCAATGATGGGCGAGCGGAGAACCTGGCAACACCGACATTCCAGGTTGACCCATTGTGGCTGAAGGTGCCAGAAGGCAAGGTCTTCGGGCGACTCCGGGGAATGGCCATTGATGACAACGATCACCTGTGGGTCGCCCATTACCCCGGGAATTTCGCAAATACCCGGGAGACCATGCTCCTTGGTGCGACGCAGGATCCGCCGCAGTCTGAATGTTGTGTTCCGCTGCCGTCTGTCGTCGAATTTGATGCCGACGGTAACTTCGTGCGTGGCTGGGGCGGCCCGAGCGATGAATACGACTGGCCGTTTGGTATTCACGGACTACATGTCGACCACACGGGCCATGTCTGGGTCGCGGGAGAGGACCCCAGGGATGCAATGATCCTGAAGTTCACGAAGGATGGTGAGTTCGTGATGCAGATCGGCACAACCCGGCATGAGCGGGTTCTCGAGTTGCGCGAGGAGCTGGGCTGGAGCTACCCGGCCGAGACGACGAGCCAGGACACCGACAAAGTCGGCCGCGCGGCCGATATGTGGGTCTACCCTGAAACCAACGAGCTTTTTGTTGCCGATGGCTACGGCAATCACCGCATCGTCGTATTCGATGCTGAAACGGGCGAGTACCGCCGCCACTGGGGCGCGTACGGCGACGAGCCCGATGATTCGGTTGAGGCGAGCCCGCGCACCGGCCGCGGCGAAGGGCCGGGCGGTCGCCAGTTTCATGTCCCGCATGACGTCCGAATCTGTGACGATGGCCTGGTTTATGTAGCGGACCGCGGCAATAACCGCATTCAGGTGTTCACACCGGACGGGGAATTTGTGACCGAGGCGTTTGTCGAGAAGCAGACGTCATCATTGAGCGGGACGGCATATTCGATCGCATTCTCCCGCGATCCGGAGCAGACCTTCCTGTACCTGGCGGACACGGGAAATGGCCGCGTTCACGTACTGGACAGAAAGTCGCTGCAGCAACTCGACAAGTTCGGGCAGCTCGGACATTACCCGGGGCAGTTCATGGTGCTGCACGGCGTTCGGACAGATTCAAAAGGCAATCTTTATACGGCCGACTTGCGTGATGGTCGTATTCAGAAGTTTGTGCTGCAGGACTGAAACTGACAATGCCTTTCGTCATTTTCAGCAAGGTACGGCGGCCCCGGCGTGCCCGGCAATTAGCATCAAGCACAGCCCATTGCGTGTCGGTCAACATGGCACACCCTCTAAAAGGGAAAGCCCATCTTGACCAGATGGGCTTTCCATGCCTCGCGGGGTAACGGGGCGACGATCCCCTAGAACGCCTTACTCAGCGTGAAGCGGAAGATGCGTCCGCGCGGATCGTAGACCCGGGTTTGTACGGTAGACAGCTCTTCTCCGTCAAACGGAGGCTCTACATCCGTAAGGTTGATGACACCGAGTGATGCTCTGGCAGGACCTGTACCGAACAAATCATCAAACTGGTAGTTATAGATGAAGTCCAGCGTATTGAAACCCTTGTTCTCCGAAGGAACGACGCTGTCCGCCTGCTCCAGGCCACTGGTATGCCTGGCAGTTAGCTGAGCGAAGTGGTTGTCGTTACTGTAATTTAGCCGTAGTGCTCCTTTCCACTCAGCAACGGGAGCCCCGTTGTTGGTCAGGTTTGTCGAACCGACACCATCAATATCCTGAATTTGTATTGCATTCGCATCCCCGGGATCCTCAGAGGCCAGAAAGCCCGTGATCTTGTAGTCGAGTGTGTAGGTAGCATCCAGACCAATACCAAATTCTCCTCCGAAAGCATCCACAAAGTACGCGAGTTCGATATCGACACCCGAGGTTTCCAGGAACTCCTGATTAGTATAGGTCAGACGATAACCTTCGACGATACCGACACCGGGAGCTAGCGGCGCAGCAATCCACTGCAGAAGTGAAGCTCCAGGCGTCACTGCGAAGGATTGATCATCGGTGGTGTTTACACGCGGATCATTGCCGAAGATGCCATCAGCCTCGATATCTTCCAAAGCAACAATATCGGGATTTTCACGGTAGATGAGGTTCTCAAACTCGAAATTCCAGTAGTTCGAGCCAAACCTGAAGCTGTCCGTAATGTCCCACGTGAATCCGAATGAGTAGTTCTCCGAAACTTCCGGATCAAGCAGTGCATTACCGCGGGTGAAAGAACCCGCCGAACTATCTTCAAAGCTGGCCCCGCCGTCCGTAGAGATCTGAATGCCCGAGCCATTACCCGTCGTCCCGCCAAATTGTTGAGGGGGATTAGCGATACGGAAGGAAGTTCCCCAGGTGCCGCGCAGTGCGAAACTATCTGAAGGGGTCCACAGGAAGCCAACCTTTGGATCTGTGGAATCCTGCCCGGTGTCATACTCTTCGTAGCGAACCGCAAATTGCAGTTCGAGTGTATCACTGAGGAAAAAGACAGCTTCACCAAAGACGGAATCGGATGTGATCGTGCCAGCGTAGTCCTCGATCGGCTGGGAGGCGAAAGCAAAGCCACCGGCGTTGGTAATCGCGTCATAGTCGGTGGTGAAGTCCTGGGTGCGTCGTTGGTAGCCAATCGCGTAACCGACAAGATCATTGGGACTGCCGCGCAACAACAGGTCAATGGTATCCAGATCCGCCGTTCCATTACGAGAGGCGTCGGCGTAAATGAAGTCGAGCAATTCCGGAGAGTTGTAGGTTGCGTCTCCGGGGCTGGCAGCCCACTGGTTAGCTGCGTAGTTGAACCAGGCGCAGTTCGGATCCGCCGCGGACTCGTCCCCTGTGCCGGCGAGGCCATCCGGACCATAGCCGGAGGCACCACCAGAACCCAGATCGCAAGTTGCTCCGCCGTAGCCCAGCAGACCATTCTGCATTCGTTCCAGCACAGTATTGCGGTTAGCCATGTCGTAAGTGGCTCGAGACCTTGTGTACGTAGCCTCCCACCCCAGCGAGTCGGTGAAATCCCCTTCGAATGAGGCCGCAAAACGGGTGTCCAGTTTTTTGACGTCAACCGTGGGATTAAAGTTGGCGGCATCGGGTTTGCGCATCCTGCCAATCATCCGATAATAGTCGGTCCTCGGAGTGAAAATTCCGTCGTTGATGTAAGCAGCAAGGCCCGGGTTGTCGATAGGCATGTAGACCGGTGTAAGCACCGGGCTGGTGTTCAACAGCGTGGAAAACCCGGAAGTCGCGGCCCCCAACTCAAACTCCGCGGTAATGCCGCTGTCGAATTCGTGCGTAACCACGGTCAGCGCGGTTGTGCGTTCTGTGTCACTGATCATTGTCCTGTTCAGCGGCAAGCGAAAGAAGCATCGGGTTCCCGGCCCAAAGGACCGGGTTACCCCGCCATACTCCGGGCCACCAATGGATTCGTCTTCACAAAGCGGATCCGCGATCCAGGGCCCCATTCCGCCTCCGGTTCCTCCTGGAGCTGCCCTGAAACTGCCCGGCTGACCAGCACCAAGCAAGCGTCCTTTCTGCAATCGTGAAAGTTCGAAAATGCCGTCAGTCAGTGTCTCAGGACGCGTGACGTACTCTACGCCGGCAACCATGCTGGTTCGTTCTCCCTGGGCGCCGAACCTCAGTCCGAACGAATGCTCAGAATCACTCGAGCGACTAAGGATGTTCTGGCTGTACTCGAACTCGAATCCTTCAAAGTCATTGTCTGTGACCAGGTTGACGACACCAGCCACCGCATCTGATCCGTAGATAGCCGACGCACCGTCTGTCAGCACTTCAACACGATCCAGCATGATCGAAGGTGCCAGCACATTGGGATCTGTGGTCGTAAATCCGTCGCTGCTGGAGGCGACTGCACCCATCGTGTGCCGGCGCCCGTTTAACAGCGTCAATGTCGCACGCGCTCCCAACCCACGAAGGTTGATCGCGCCACTATTGTTGTCGGTGTTAACCGTCACGCCACCGGAGCCATTGTAGTTACCCTGAGTGATGCTCATGTCGCGAAATACTTCGGACATCGACAGGGACTGCTCATTCTGGATCTGAGCCCGATCCATGGTAACAATTGGCTGCGGGCTATCGGCCGAACGCGCAACGTTCGATCCTGTAACCACGACCTCTTCAAGTGCTCCCTCATCCTGTTGAGCGAATGAGGTCGCCGATACACACAAGGCAATCGCTGCAGATAATCCCGCTGCAACCAGGTTTTTACGAGTCTTCATTTTCCCCCCCAATTTCAGGTGCGAAAAGGATTTCCGATAGTTTGGATATCGGAATAGAGCGTCCACGAGTCACTATGCCCGGGTTTGGTGCATCGGCAACGACAACACCGTCAGGCGTAACCATGAAAGTGCCGGTGCCGCCGCCCGAGTACATGTATACATCACCAGCAAGGTGCTCGATCGCATACTGACTCTGCTGGGCATAGCAGCAAGCCGCCAGGCTGAGCAAGAGCGCAGCAGAGATTGTTCTGCTCGATGTCAGGAGATGCATGCGTAAAACTGCCGACTTTCCGAGGCCATATTGATCGTTCCATACTGCTCCCCGGATTCTCCATTAGGAAATAAAACTGTGGCGGTGCGCCATTACCAGCACTTATGGGGCAGCATGGGCTTCGCCCGTGTCCTTCTTAATTTCGACGCTCTACTGTCCGGGATTGCGTGCGCGCGGCTGCCGCTCAATGACAGGCGGCTCGGCGGTGACGTGTTTATCGATCCAGGCCATCACAAGCTCGGCGATCTGCGCGCTGTTCAGGTCGAGGAACATCATGTTCGTGTTGCCGTGAATTCCCTCGTCTTCGGGGAGCAGGAGGGTCTCGGCAATTCCTCCGGCCTCATTAATCGCGTCGACCAGTTCCCTGCATTTGACGAGCCGTTCGCTGGCAAAAGGCTCCCCTCGGCCGCGATTGTCGCCCCAGAGTGTCATCAGCGCCCTCTTGGCATCGACATACAGCCGTTTAACGTCTTCTTCCTCACCGATGGGGCAGTCACCTGGTTCTATCGTGATGCCGCCACGCACATTCGGATGGTCCTCCCAGAGCGTTCGGAAGAATGCATCGGATCGAATAGTGTGCCCGACGAAAACAGCCGGCCCTATGTCGTCAAGCAGCGGTATCGTATGCTCGACAAACGCGAGCTGTGGGAACTTCCACCAATTTTGGGCAAGTACATTAGCGTGCTCGACCGGAAACTGGCTGCCTTCAAATGCCACACCGGCCTCGGGGCCGATACCCCAATGCACCCAGACCTCATCCAGTTCCCTTGGCAGGGAAAAAGACCGGAGCTCACCACCGGGATTCAATACGTAAACAGGGTATCCGGCGCGTGCAAAAATCTGCGCCCAGCCGTCGCGACCGTCCGGCGTTGCTGTCATCATCTCGGAGGTCATGGCCGGACCAGGGGCCATTACGACGGCGACGGGTTTGCGGTCCTTCATTGGTAGAAAATATTCCACTGCCACATACTTTTCCGGCCCCCGCGCAACCTGTCCCAGGTTGGGCCAGCGCATCGGCGCGGCATTTCCGCCGCTTGCCAGCCACGTACGCTCAACGATCTTGATACCCCTGGCGAAAAAGCCTTCATCAAATGGAAAGTCTTCGCGAAGTACTCGGTCTTCCGGAACTTGATTCTGTGCAACAACGGGTTGCGGGAAGACCAGGCAAAGGGCCACCAGTAATGTGCTTGCAAAAATTATTCTGTTCATAACAGAGAAGACTAGCGAGCCTGGTCAATGCTCGCCACTGACCATTCGGAAAAGTCATACGGCCTATTAGGAAAAACAAAAGGCAGCATCCAATCTCATCGCAGTTCACTACACTGGGAAAGTCAATTTACGCGACCTGACGTACGGCTATTCGAATGGTCGTTCACAACCTGAAGGGGAATCGAAGTGAAAGAGGTGATTGGAGCTTGTGGTGCAGCAGTTCTCTTGTCTGTGCTTTGGTCGGCGCCAGGAATGGCTCAAGCGCCAGAAGGAAGGATTCTGAAGGAGGACTTTCCGTTTGAAGACGGTTGGTATGCTGAAGGAATCAAGATCGTAGAGGCCAAGTGGCTGCCGAGTGGCGGTAACGCTGCGCCGATGCGTTGGCCGACAATCGGGCAGATGTCCTGGGGGCCGCAAAGTCATGTGCCCGTGGAGTACTTTCTGCCGCTCGGACTCGACAAGCCGGTTGCCATAGTCATGGTACCGGGCCCCGGAATGACGTCGGAGATATTCACGAGTACACCGGATGCTCGTGAGGGCTGGGCACAGATATTCGCAAGAGCCGGCTACTCCGTATATGTCCTCAATCCCGGTGGAAACATACGACCGTTCACCATGCCGAGGACGATCGACGAGGTCTGGGTAAACTGGGGCGTTGGCCCTGAGGCCGGTGTCCCGTTCGAGGACAGCAAGTTTCCTTACGAGCATATCGGATCGATGGACAACAACTGGTTCAAGTTTCCGCATCTTGCGTTTGTCGAGCACACGGTTCCGTTGCTCGACGACATCGGTCCGGCCGTATTTATCGGCCACAATGTTCGATCGGACACCTTCTTCCGCACACTCTGGGAAGATCACCCGAATGTTCGTGGCGGAATCCTGATCGAGCCAAATAACTGCCCGGTTGGTGAAAAGGAAGATGTGGAGCGTCTGTATGTGAATGGGAAACGTGCCCTGATGACGCTCTGGGGAGATAACCTTGAGCGCGGCGATCCGGCGTCTCACGAGCGCCTGGCGGACTGCCAGCCTCTGATGGATGCCGTCAATGATGCGGGCGGCTATGCTGAAGTTGTTCGCCTTGCCGAGGACCGCGGCATCCGGGGCAATAGCAACATGATGTTCATGGACACCAACAGCGCGGACATTGCTGCCATGCTAATGGAATGGATTGGCCAGCATGTGAATCCTGAGCCACCGCCCGAGGAACCGCGGCAGCGTCGCATCGCAGAACGGCCGCCGGAGGGGATGGATTAGCAGTCCGTGGCAAAAGTCCCGCGGCATGAAAACCGGGTTGCAGGTACAAAAAATCCGTGGCAGCGAAGGATTGCTGCCACGGATTGTTAAAGCCGGTTTCGCGCTTCAGCCTACGGTTGGAAGCGGAATCCGACGGTGTAGAACCTTCCCATCGTATCGAACTGGTTAAAGGTGCCTTGGGAACAGAAAGCCTGCTGGCAACCGGCTTGTCCCGCCGGCGGATCCTCGTTAAAGACATTATTGATCGTCGTATAGATTTCGAACGCCTCGTTCCTGCCAAAACGGTAGCGCGCAGTCAGGTTTGTGTACCACGATGAGCCAACCTTGTTCTCTTCTTCGACGATTGGCGCCCGGCCACCGAACGGAACATTGCGCTCGACTCCTTCGATGTAGCGTTGCTGGAGCGCTGCCGTGAATCCACCTACCGTGTAGTTCAGATTCAGGTTTACGTAGAGTCCGGGGCGCGACTGGTATCCAACCCGATTCCACGAAATCTCCTCGACGCTGTATTGCCGGAACTCATCAAGCACCGTTGCCACCAATCGTGTCGACAGGTTGCCGGCGCCGAGATCCGTACTATGCCGTAACGTGACATCGTATCCAGTGACCTCAAACGTTCGGGCATTTGCGAGCAGAGCCAATACTTCAGTGGGTTCGCCGGCCCGGTTGCGGGAAATTGCATCACACGCTGGACCTGTGCCACCATTGGCGAAACACTCATCGATGACTTCCTGGCCGCTTATGCCACGAATGGCATTGTCGATATCGATACTGAAATAGTCCACCGCGACACTGAAACTCGGCATTGATTCGGGGCTGTAGATGATCCCGGCGGCAAACGTGTCTGCCTCCTCAGGTACCAGGTCGGGATTCGAGCCGCTCACCAGGATGACGCCACCGACCTCGTAGCCTAGCGAAGGGTCAAAGAACCTTTGAGCTCGAGTCGTCTGGTCTCCGAAAAGTTCGGTAATGTTGGGTGAACGGATATCACGCGAGCTCGAAATACGCGGCCGAAAACCGCCGCCAAAATCGTTGGTCAGCCCGACTTTCCAGGTCGTCGCCGTTCCGCTCTGGCTGTGATCGGTGAGACGAACTGCCCCGTTGAAATCCAGTTGCCGCAGCACTGGTACTTCATGAACCAGCGGCAGCAGGACCTCTGCGAATATTTCATTCGTGCGAAATTCGCCACTGTTGGCTGTACGGTTGGCATCCTGGAATCCCCTCTCGTCGGATATGGGGTCGTTCTCGGCATTGGTTTCGACTTTTCTGTGTTCATAGCCAAAAGCTGCTGAAACTGGTGCATAGCCAAACGAGGGAAGGTTGTGGTTGCTGAGGCTTATCTCCATGACCTGCTGTGTTGTTTCGGCGTCGGACCAGGCGGTGCCAACGATGTAGTCACGCTGCGCTTCTGTGAGTGGGTTGATGCCCATCGGGTTCCACGGGACGCAACCGTTGCCGGGATCAGTCAAAGTCGACCGGCACACAATGCTGCCGCCGGAGTCCACTGCATCCGATGCCATTAGAATGTTGTCAGAGATAACGAGATTCTCCGATCGCTGCTCCAGTTCTGCTTCCGATGAGGCGTAGTAGAAGGAAAGCGTCGTGTTTTCCCCCATGTCTCTGTCGAATCCGAATGTGGCCGCAGTCACGGTTTGATCCGCCACGCCCAGGATCTGTCCGATCTCGGACGAAATCTTGCCCATGTTGAATGACGCGATATTGTTCGACGCCATCGTCCTAGCCATGGCACGGTCCAGGTACGCGTTGTCAGCCTGGATCACGAATTCATTGCGGGTAACGGATGTGTTTGCCGCCATTCGGCCTCTGTACTCGGAAAATGTTTCACTGATGCCAAATTCTGCAAACACCCTGAAATCGTCCGCCACGTCATAATCGAAATGAGCGAAAAAGCTGTCCTGTTTGTTGTCGGCCACAAGATCGCCGACGTACCAGCCTCCGTCTCCGCCTGAAGACAGGGGGCTCGGCGGTGTTGCTGCAGTACCCGGATCATAGGGAATCAGGGATCCGTCCGGCGCAAACTGCATATTCTCGAACGGGTTGGTGTTACCTCCGCCGCCACCCATGCCACGGCCGCCGCCGCCACCCATGCCACCACCGCCAGTGCCGGTTGCCGTGGTGATAACGCCCCCGGTATTGCCAGTTCGCAATCTCATATCATCGGTAAAGCGAAAGTTGACGCCATCCATAAGTGCGGGCACCCTGTTGGAAAACGCCCAATCCCGGTTTTCTGCCCCGACACGATCACGCTCCCGAGTCCTTGCGCTCAGCAGGATTTGGCCTTTGCCGTCCGCGAATGAGGATCCGAATGCGGCGTCAGCAATCAATGCATCGCCGTCACCTTCTTCCGACGTTCCTCCGGACAGATTGACTCTTGTGCCCTCGAAATCCGTATCGAGAATGTAGTTCACCACGCCGGCCACGGCATCCGACCCGTAGACGGCAGATGCGCCGCCGGTCACGACGTCGACCCGCCGCACGAGGTTGAGCGGGAGAACGTTCGAGTCGGACACGCCGGTTGAGCCGTTGATGGCAAATCGCCGCTTGTTGACCAGCGCCAGCGTTCGAACGGCGCCGAGTTGACGCATGCTGGCTTGCGACCCGGTACTCGGGGGCTGGTCCAGCGCTCTGCTGAGGGATTGTTCAGAACTCGAAGAAGCGAGTTGAGGCAGTTGCCGAACCGCATCAACAATATTTGGATTGATATCCCGCAGTTCCTCACCCGTCACGATGGTCACCGGCGTTGGCGCGTTGGTTCCATCGATAGCTACTCGTGTACCCGTAGCGATGATTTCTTCAATTTGTTCGATTTCCTCGAGTTCTTCCTCCAATGCAGCATCTTCGGTCTGCGCGAGCGTCGGCGCGGATGCCAGCATAAGTGCAGCGAAAATCAGGACGCGACGCTCGTTAGACGTTTGTAAGTGCTTCATTGTCGATCCCCGAGATCATGAATTGTTACTACTTTGACAAAGTGGTTTTCGTCACAAGTACCGTATCGAATCACGCGCAAAGTTGTATACAAATGCTCGAAACTCGCTATCAGGAACGTTGATAGAGCGGTTGATCAAGCCAAATTTCGCAGTCGCCTCAACAGCCATTCGGCCAGCAATGCCGTACCGGCAATGGCGAGCAACAGCCAAAACGCCTTCGGGATCGGTGTGAGTAGCGGTTCGTTGTCACCAGGATCGGCATCGACGGACCGGGGCGCGCCGAAGGCGGTATGCCAGGCCGCCAGGGGGGCGGGGTCCTTCTGGATGGTCTGCTCAGCGGTCAGCGGGAACTCCTCGCGTCGCGCATGAGCTACGCTGCTGATCAGGCCGGCCAGCCAGGCGCGGTAATCCTCCGGCGCCGTCGCTTCGGGTGCCGACATTTGCCAGCGCCAGAGGTCGGCATAACCGAGCTGCAGCACGCGTCCTTCGCCATGGCGCCTAATGGCCACCGCAACAGCATCATCGCGTCGCTCTAGTACATGGGCTGCCGGGGTCAGGTTGGTTAGCGGGCGCAGTTCCATGTAATCGCGCGGGTGTCGGGCCGGGCCGCTGTTATCTTGTTCGACCGGCAGATCCTGGAAAGGCTGCGCCTCCTCGATGATGCCGGTACCGCGGGCGGGCAGCAGCTGCGTGACACCGGACATTCCTACCGCGTCCGGAAACACAATGAGCCCGCCGCCGGCGTTGACATACGCGGCGAGCGCACCTTGGGGGTCGGTCTCGGTCTCGTCGAGCAGCAGTACAGCCGAATAATTCTCAATCGTTATCTCGGGCCGGCTCATTTCCTGCTGAATGGGTGCGTTGCTTGTGACGCGGCCGCCGCGTGCCGGAGCGGTCCCGCGGCCGCCGGACTGCGGCGCTCTTGCCTGCGCAGGGCGCGCTTGTGGAGCCTGTGCCTGGGGTCGCTCTGGAGGCATCTGACCGACCACTTGCGTCGGTGAAAGTGACAGACGGGCGTCGACCCGCCAGCCGTGTTCTTCCAGAGCGGCAGCAGCAAAGCGCGCTTCCCACGAGGCCTGGCCGAGTAACAGCAGCGATTTGATTTCCAGGCTGTCGCGACGGTTTGCCACTGCCTCGGCGAGCGGTGTCTCTATCAGCACGGCTCCCGAGGGCGACGCGACGGTCACTGCGGCCGACCCTGGAAGGGAAGCCAGGGGTTCCTTGACCGGCGGGTCGGCCGGCAGGCTGCCGAGGAGCTCCCCGCCGGTAGCCGAGCCGAGCGCGGCCCAGATTCGAACGGGTTGATGCGGATCGGCCACCGGGTCTACGGAAAGACCCAGCGCTGGGACACCAGTGTTTGCGGCGTTGGACCAGACGACCTCTGACCCCGCCGCGTGCAGGGCGGCCAGCCAGTCCCGATGCTGCAACTCCGGTAAGCTGTCGAGCTGCACGATGAGCTGCGACGGCGGGTGTCGTGTCCAGTCACTCAGCCGGTCGGCAAGGTCAGAGCCATCGACCGGGCCCGCAGGGCGCGCACCCTGGCCGGCCAGCATCAGATACAGGGCGATGGCCATTGCGGTGATAGCAACGACATGTAGACCATGCTCCAACCATCGCCGGAGCAAGCTGTTTGAGAATGGTCTATTCGGGTTCGTCTGAGTCATTGCGTTAGCGGGTCAGCGCATAGACGATGAGGTTTAACCCAAATCGCGTCGGATCCAGCGACATGAACCGCTTTGTGTCCGGTCGCAAATCCCATTCCGAGGCATAGTCCTTGTTGCTGTAGAGCAAACCGATCCGCTTGTTGCGAAAGATCGCAAACAACTCCTCGTGGATCAGTTGGTCGCCCCAGCCATTCAATTCGTGGCTGGTGGTTGGCGGCCCATCTTCAAATTCGAAGAAGGCGCTATAGATCTCGTGATCGTTTGGAACGGTCTCGAGTGGCCCAAACGTCCGATTGATTTCCTCGACAACGCTGAGATGAAAAGCACCCTCGATGTCGTGGTTATGGTCATCGATAAAGAAGAAACCGCCTCGGTCGACATAGCGCTTCAGATTGGCCCGTTCGCGCTCGCTAAATCGAACCGGAAAATGCCCGGTCAAAAAGACAAATGGGTACTCAAACAGTTCTTCGCTGCCCAATTCGACAATCACACCGGCAGGCGCCATGTCGATGGTCGTGTACTTTGCCATCAGGTCGAGGAGTGCTGCGGGGACGTTGGGCGCACTTTCCCAGTCGCCGGACTCATACTTCGCGGTGGCGAAAATAAACTTCTTCACTCAAGCCTCCCGGGGAGCGGTGCCCAGCCAGTCAGGCCATCCTCGACCTGCGCCGGCCCCTCCAGCACGGCACGTGCCGCGGCGAGTGCGGGGCCCACGCCGTCCTTTTGACGAAGCGCTAGAGAAAGGTCATCCAGCGCCGTCGCAGCCTCCGGGACATCCTTGAGGGCTGCCACCTGCAGAAGTGCGACGCGCTCATCCAGCCATTCCTCGCCTGAATCGAGGTTGTCGGCCAGGATCGCGAGCTGGGCCGCGAGCTCCTGCCGTACGCTGTCCTGGCGTTCGCGCTGGCTGCGAGCGGTGGCATGGACCGGGTCCTCGCCGGTCATGCGAACCTCGTCCACTTCGGCAAAGGCGGGAATCATTTCGCCGCGCAAGAAATAGCGAGTCAGATTAAATAAAGTCATGAGCGCGTCATAAGCATTGCGCATGTGCACGAGCGCGTCGTCAGTTTCGGCAATGGTCATCTGGCGGTTGGCTTCCCACATCTCGTCGAGTGCGTACACAAGCAGCTCGGGTACGTTAAAAGCGCCCCCAACGCTCGCCTCGTCGACAAAGCCCTGAACCTTTACCCGGATGTTGCCGGTATGTTGTAGCAAGGGCGCGACCTCGGCCAGGAAATCGGCGCGCGCCATTTTCGGCCGTCTCGCCTCGAGGCGCTCAGTGTCGCGGATCAACATGCGGAGTGACATCAGGGATTCGTCGATGGGCGGCGGCGCCGGATTGATCTCGACGTCTGCCTCCGGAATGTCGCGCAGGAACCGAATGGTTCGAGTCTCGGAATAGCCGATGCCGGGCCCGGACACGTTGTTGACATCCTGTACTACGGCACGTACCGACATCTGGTCGCCGGGATTGAGGTTGAATCGCTCGAGTTCCGCGGTTCCGAAAAGCTCGCCGGTTCTGCCTTCGAATCGCCAGTGAAACAGTCGCTCCTCGCTGAAACCGTAATCCCCGCTCTCGGGGCCTCGAGCGACGAGTACCTCAAACCAGGCACTGGCAAGGCCGATGTCGTCCCGCAGGCTTGCCGCAAGTCTCACTCGCCCCGTCGTCTCTCGGCGGCCTTCGTCAACCTCAGGCAGGGTTAATCGAACCAGCGGAGGTTCGTCAGGTCGAGGTTCCAGCACGATGACCTTGCGGTTGTCGCCATCGGTCAGCAACAAGCCGCTCGGCAAGGTCGGCATCACGAAGCTCAGTTGCCAGCCGTTACCTTCCGGTGCGGCCTGCACACTCAATGCGTCGTCGTCGCCGATTCGCGCCTCAATGCCGAGTGCATCCTGTCCGGGTCCACGAAGCACGACCTGCGAACCCACCAGGCCCGCAATTCGCTCCGGGTTGTCGAGTGTTTCAGACTCCCAGCCGGTGTAAGCCGGTGGAATCAATTCGCCCCGGATGTCGGCAATCCGATTAATGACTTCCTGTTCTCCGGGCACGGTCATGATCCCGGATCCCGACAGGTTCAGGCTGAATTGCCAGCCCGTTGCCAGCAAGACCTGCGCCAGTCCGGCGGCAATCAGCAACGGTGCGACAGCTCGTAACACATGCCGTCCGGCACCCGTCAATGTCAGCGGCGCAGGCCATCGTGAGCGACGGCGCACTGATTCCACACGCTGTGCAATCTTCTCCGAGTAAGAACTCTCACTGGCACTCCCATCCACGAGCGTCACCAGCGAATAGCCAAGCTCGGGAATCTGCTCCTCGAGCCACAGCGCAACCCGCAGGCGACTGCGGGCATGGCGGTGCCGCCAGATCACAACGGCAATGGCTGCTATTGCCATGGGGACCAACAGCGTATCCAACCAGCCGGCGGCCGTTGGAAACGTTGGCAACAGCAAGCCTGACAGCGCGTGCAGCAACCAGGCAATCGCCGCCGCGGACAGCAGCGACACCAGCACCGCACGAAAAATCAGTCCGCGCCGTGACGATCGGAGAATCTTGAGACCGTCCGGGGCGCCGTTCACGGATTTGCTCCGATCGGATCGCGGCGGTCGGCAAGTGCCCGACGTAGAGCCGGCTCCGCGAGCGCCAGGAGAATCGCGAACAATAGCAACCACGGAGCCGGCTGCGTAATCCGCATTCTCGTTTCCTCAATAACGCCATCTTCGGCTGCCGGGGGGGCAGGTTGAAGCAATCGATCCAAATCGGTGTCGTCAACCGGGATCAGGTCCGGTACCAGGCGCGCCGGATCCTCGAGCCATTCCAGAAACCTGGTGAAGGAAGGGCGCAGAGCGACATCGTCTTCGTCAGACAATTCAAAAGCCAGAAAGGTATGTCGCACGCCGTCCTCAATACGCTCGACTGCCGCCGGGGCACCATCAAGCCAGGTGGCTACCAGCCGGTAATCCGTTAGATCGGGGTCAGCGATTTGCCATTTCCGTTCAAACGGTGCGATGAGCGTTGCGGCTGCTGTCAAAATCCCTTCAGCATTGTCGGGTTCCGCGCGCGGTTGCCATGGGCTGGCTCCGGACGAATCGGCGGCGCCGTCCCAGTGCAGAGAAACGGACGTCGCACCCAGGATCTCTGGCAAGTCTGCCAGCTCTGCGGCTGCAACGCGTATCGTCTCAAAGGGTCCGTCCCACAGCGCGCGAAGATGGTTTGTGGCAGCATCAAAACCGCCCAAGGGGAACGGCGACATGACTGTCAGACTTACCGTCTCGGCTTTGTTTTTCAGCGACTCGGCATCCTGGATGGCAGCGGCGAGTGCTGCCGACAGGTTTGCAACCTGGGGTGGCCGCATATCGTCATTGGACAGCGCGTCCGCCAGCTCGTCCAGTTCGACACGCTGAGGCGTCGCAGCAAATAGAATCAGCGTGTCGGCGTCGGTTGCGAGTGCATCCACCTGCTCGCGCCAGGCGTCAGCTCGTGACACTACGCCGGAGACATCCACAAGAACGATTCTCGCCTCGCTGTCAGGCGGAACCCAGAATGGCTGTGCCAGCGCCAGTCCCAGCAGCAGGATGATTGCCAGTCGTAGCAACAACAGCTTCACGTCACTGAGACGCAGGTTCAGTTCGGCCGCAATCACGTCGAGCTCCGGCACAAAGCGCAATGTCGGGAAAGCCACCGGTTCACGAAGCTCCCATGAAATGACATGCAGCGCGATGACGCCGGCGGCAACTCCGCAGGAGGCCCAGAAGAACCAGGGGTAGAGCAGGCTCACATCAATCCCTTGACGATGCGTTGCACGACGACCGCGGGCGGCTCGGAGGTTTGCGCCACCGTGAAATTTGCGCCGCGTCGTCGAAAGCGTTGGGCAAGATCCGTTCGCCACGCGCCAAATCGGTCGCGATACTCGGCGAGACCGGCGGAATCGAGATTGCGTCGTCGCGTTGGGTCTTCGACGTCGAACAGTGCTCGTGCTTTGCGTTCCGGCGCGAGTTCCTCGTCGGCAACAACATGAATTGCGAGCACCTCACCGCCACGGTCGACAATCTCACCGGTCAGAGCGACCTGGCCGGCAATGTCGCTTTCATCGCTGAGAAAGTCACCGATCAGGACAAGCCGATGCTGCGCCAGTGGCGCGTGCGGCAGGTTCAGCGCAGCGCTGCCTCCCGGCGTTATGCCCCGCAACAACTGTGCGATGGTATGTACGGTACCCGGTCGCCCCTCCATGGGAAGCATGATGTCGCTTGCACCGCCGGTTACAGCCAGCCCGACCGGGTCGCCCGCGGCGCGCGCCGCCGCCGCAAGACCCAGAGTAATCTGCCGGGCCTGGTGCCACTTGCCGAGCGAATCGACGGGCCAGGCCATCGAAGCCGAGGCATCAACGCAAAACATCGTTGCCGTTCGGCTGTGGTCCTGCGCCAGCCGGATATAGGCGCGATCGGTACGTGCCAGCAGCTTCCAGTCGATTCGGCGTACTTCGTCACCCTGCCGGTAGGGCCGGTAATCACTGAGTTCTGCGGATGGGCCCAGATTGCGCGACAGGTGCGCGCCGCTCGACATCTGTCGCGGCGGGCGGCCTGCCTGCCAGCGCAGGCCGCGCACCGCATCCAGAAGACGACCGTCCTCTGCATCGAGTTGATAGGTGGCCTCAGCCATACTCAGGCCGCACTGACGCTCTATTCGATGGGTTCGCCTACAGAGCCGTCGACAACAGGCCAGACACGCTGTTCCGTCTCGGCACCCATTGCCAGGCGAAATCCGCGGCTGAAGTTGAATCCCCTGGCCCGATTCACGGGTTCAATCTCACCCTCTTCGTTTTCTTCTTCCGTGCGGGGGTCTTTTTGTCCGGCCCAGTAGTAACCCGGATCGATGTTCCTGAATGGTCCGCCATTGACGAAACCAAGACCCTCCGGGATCGGCGCGCGGGCGCGGTTGTTTGCGCCTTCGCCTTCGGCCGCGGGTTCTTGCTCTACAGTTCGCCTGATTCTGCAGCGGCCGTCTTCAGGGTTTACGTCGCAGACCTGCAGGTTGCCCAATGTCGCGTAATACATGTGGCCAAGCTCGGAAGCCTTGCCCCAGCCCTCTTCAAAGGCGTATCCGCCGTCGGTAGACCCGTCCCCGGCAAAGCTCAGGTTGTAGTCAGGGTAAGCCTCCGGATCAAGTGGCGTGTCACTCGGCAATCGCCAGTTTCCGACACCCAAATAATTTGCGGCATTCATCGCATCCATATAGCGAACAGCAACTTCCCAGTGCATTCGACCATTTTCTGCATTGACGCCCTCGACACCGAATGTCTCATTGGCCGCAAGACTTGCATTGGCTAGCCACGTGATATCGAGTTGCGTGTCGTAGTACGCCTCCACGGTGCTCTCGTCACCGTCCAGATCGCGCGGTTGCAACGTATCCACCGCGCCTGATTGCGCCCTTTCCCGATTGCCAGATCGCGCTGCTCCTGGATCGCGAGACCGGGGCGCGTCCTCTGCGCTCGATTGCGCCGTTTCCACCGCACTCGGTGGCGGTGATTCCTGGGTGAGGGCGGTCGTCGCAGTCAGAGTCAAAAACACTGCGCAAGCAGCGCTTAAAGCCCCGTCAAACGTTGGTCGAACCGAGTTTGTGTGATTATTCATGTCAGCCTCTTTCTTGGGTTTTAAGATGAACCCTGACTCGCTGTCTTCAGGCAGCAATACCGCTCTTCGGCGCGGCAACCTCGTCTACCAGGGAATCGATGACGTTTTCGACTGTGACGCTATCGGTCGCAGCCGCGAAGTTCAGTAGAATGCGATGCCGCAGCACCGGGTGCGCGACTCGCTGGATATCTCCAATCGAAACGTTTGGCCGTCCGTTCAAAAATGCGCTGGCCTTGGCGCCCAGAATCAACGCCTGGCCCGCGCGCGGGCCGGCGCCCCAGCGTACATACTCGCGTACCCTCTCCACAGGCGAACCCTCAGGCCGCGTCGCGCGCGCAAGTGTGGCGGCATATCGCAAGGCGGCGTCGGCGGCGGGTATGTCGCGCACCATGCGCTGCATCGCCAGGACCTGTTCCGCGTCGAGAACGGCGTCCACGGGTTCACCTTCAGCCCCGGTCGTGCTGCGCAACACTTCAACTTCTTCCTCTTCATCCGGGTAGTCGATACGGATGTCGAACACGAACCGGTCGAGCTGCGCTTCAGGCAGCGGGTACGTGCCCTCCTGCTCGATAGGGTTTTGTGTCGCCAGCACGAAAAACGGATCGGGCAGGGACATCGTCCGACCTGCAGCGGTAACCGAGTGCTCCTGCATTGCTTCGAGCAGCGCCGCCTGCGTGCGCGGCGGCGTACGGTTGATTTCGTCGGCCAGCACGACATTGGCAAAGATCGGGCCCTCGACAAAGCGGAATCCACGTTTTCCGGTTTCGTCGTCGACGTCCATCACTTCAGTACCGGTAATGTCACTGGGAACCAGATCCGGTGTGAACTGGACCCGGCGGAAATCGAGATGCATCGCTTCCGCCAGTGCGCGGACAAGCATGGTCTTGGCCAATCCCGGTACGCCGACAAGCAGTGCATGCCTGCCGGCGACGAGAGACATGAGTACCTCGTCAAGCACCGTTTGCTGACCGATGATGCGCTTGCCGATCTGGGTGCGAAGTTCCTGAATGGAATCCAGGAGAGTGTCGGAATCAGGCGTAATGGTGGATAGCTCCATCATTTTCAGGGGTCCCTATCGTCAGATCGCATCGCTGAGTGCGGTGAATTCGAAATCATTGACCAGCAATCGCGGTGTAACGAGGTCGCGCTGACTACGGACCGACACGCCCGCCGACTCTATCTTGTTGAGGAGGTAAAACGGCGACTCGAGAAAGCGCATGTTGCGTATCGGACGGCTGATTTCGCCTCTCTCAATGAGAAACGTGCCGTCGCGAGTAACACCGGATAGCAGCAGCGTCTCGCCGTCGACGAGCCCCAGTGACGAGAATCGTGTCACCAGGATGCCCCGCCGAGTGTTGCCGATCATTTCTTCGCGGCTCAGCTTGATATCGTCGAAATCCATCCGTAGCCGCCTGGGGTTTGGTGTGACTGGTAAGTCGTGGTCGCGCGCATAGCCGGGGTTGTAGGCCATGGTTTGCAGCTGTCCGTCGCGCAGCCAGTGGGTTCGTTTCATCATCGTGTTGCGGTCGATCGGCGAGAACGGCATTTGCGGATCGTATGGATCGTAAAGTACCTGCACACGCGGATCGGTCATCTGTTCACCGACGCGGGTGCCACCGCCCGGCCGGCTGAATACGTTGCCCGCCGTTTCAGCTGCCTCCGCCTGGATGAATGACGTAAAGCGCATCATGATTTCTCGAAGAATCTGTGCGGTCGCTTCGGGTTCGAGAATCACGGTGTATCGTCCGGGCTCTACCGCGACGGCATTCTCGGTGCGAGTGGCCAGGTCGATTGCGCGGGACGCGACGTCATCAACGTCTACTTTGTTCGCGTCCTCATTCCCGGCCCAGGCCCAGCCCGCGCCGGTTCCACCCGTCTTCGTCCTGGCCGACATGCTGAATTCGGCATAGCTGTAACGGCTGAAACCGCCGTAACCTGAAGTCGATCGAATCAGGCTGGAACCGGTTTCTCTCAGCAACGTACCAGCCGTTAAAAAGTCGCTTTTCCGGCTTTTCTCCACGACGGAAAGCACCGCGCTACCGTGTGCTTCCGGGCTGGCAGCCGCCGCGGTTGATTCGAAGAACATGCCCTTGGGTAATTCAACCGGCGACTGCGCCGGAAGCATGCTGCCCGGACTAACGACATCGCGCGACGATGCAAGGTCCTGAGCCTCTTCGACCAACTGGCTGAGGTGACCCTCGGTGAGATCATGTGTCGCCAGACGCATTCGCTTGCCGCCGACAGAGACGCCGAGGTCAAGCAGGATTTCGGTATCACCTTCCAGGTGACTGAGTTCGTTTCGCGCGAATTCGGCTTCACTGGTTGTTGTTGCGGCGATCTCCACCATCACTTCGTCGGCCTTTGCCCAGCCCATGACCCTATCGGCGAGACGTTCGGCCTCTTCCTGCGTGGGAGCTACCTGAAAGTTCGTTTGCTCGTCTGCCATGACCTTACTCCCTTCCTCCAGTCTCGCGTCCGCCCTGCTGCCCGGTGTTTTGCTCGTTTCCACCTTGAGGTGTGTTCGCTTCCCGAGCACGCCCGCCGCGGGACGATTGCTCCCGCCGGCTGGCGTTGACCACGAAAACGTTGTTGACAAGTATCGGAGGCGTCGTAACCGTGATATGGCTCATGATTTCCCAATCCCGATCATCGACCTCAGGGTAGTTTTCCCCGACACTCGACGGCCCACCGATCGCCTCGAGATTGCCCCAGAATCGCGTAGTGCTAAAGGGCATCGCGGTGTTCAGGACGAGGTCACCCAGTTCGCCATCGCGAATTTCGCGCACCAGATTTCCGGTTGCCTGAACGTTCCGGGCAGCATGATCAGGGTTGATGAACATCGATTCGACGTAGTAGCCACGCTCGACCCTGCTGATGAGGTCGTCCTGGCTCAGGTCTTCCTCTCCGGGCAACAAGGCGAGATTCGGCACTTTGACCCGTGGGCGTCGGCCGCCCGTGTCGCTGGAAAAACCCCGTGAAGCTACGCTACGGTCCATGCGCTCATAGCCTTCCGCCAACTCCGGGGCGAAACTGCGGTCCGTTACGTAATCGGTGACAATGCCTTTCTCGACAAGCGGATAGTCGCCAGTGCTCACACCGTCGGAGTCGAAACCTGCCGTAGCGCCCAGACCTGGTCGTGTGCGGTCGGCACGAAGGTTGAGAAGCTCATTACCAACCTTGAATTCGCCCAATTCGTCATTCGCATTGGTAACATACGATGTCACGTACCCCTTCGATGCTGCTGCCCGGCCCAATACGCGGTCAGCCTCCAAGGGCTCGCCTAGCGTTTGCGCGATCAGCATGGCCGTTGAGCTGGGGGCGAAAACGACGTCATACGCTCCAGGCTCAGCGGGTTTCGTGTTCAGGCCGGCGGTCAGTGATTCAGCACGCTCGCACATGCCACGCAACTTGCCCGGCAGACCGGCCATCAGCTCCCACCCTCCGGTGCCGTATATCCCTTTCGTCGGCATATTGATACCGGCGAACACGTCATAGGCAACCCGCGCCCGCAACAGGGCGAAGTGGTTTCCAAGGCAGATGCGCTGGCGTGTCAGGCTCCCTTCGCTCGACATGAAAAGCTCGTCATTGCGGCTCCATTCAGTGTCGAGAAAGACGAACATGAGCGTTTCGGTCTTGAAATCGCGCAACGCTTCCATGGCTTCAAGGTAGTAGTCTTCCTGTTCGCCCAATGACACGCTGAACGGATCTCGCTCAACCGGCGTTTCGTAGTAGCCATTCTCAACAACAGGGGCAGGAGCCAGGTCCGCTCCCTTGCCGCCCGCTGCTGCCAACGCTTTGGCGCGCCCCACGGCGATGTCAGCCAGGCCGGTCACCTGGTCGGTGTTCAGCGAGAGATTATTGCCCGCGAACCCGAGGTGCCCGTTGACAAAAGCACGAATACCGATGCGCGACACGCGGTAGAGGATGCACTGCCCGATTTCGGCGACGCGATCCACCGGGTTGACCGACGCAACCGAGCGCGGCCCGCCTTCCCATGTCAGGAACAAGCCGGTCGTAATACGCACGTCGGCGTAGGATGCGCCCGCCGACTTGGCGGCATCGATTGCCTTCTGCCCAATATCGGTGAGATTGTTCGCGTTTGGCGCGACGACCGATAGCGCAAGTTGTTCCGGCGTTTGCGCTCGTGTTACCGAACTGATTGGGATGGCCAGGCTACCCGCCATAGCCGCCGATGTGCGAAGGAAGTGCCTGCGCGTGAAAGCCTTGGTCATGAAAGGCCCCCTCTGGGTCAATTCGTGCGTTTAAAAAAACCTACTTACATGGCGAACAACCAGAACGCCATGGCAGCCGAAACGCCGCCGAGAATACTGCCGCCGACTTTGGCAGACCCGCTCACGCGACTCCATAGCAGAATGCCGGTGAGGCTCAATAGCAGCATCATGACGGCATATCCGTCGATGACGAAGTCCCAATTGCTGCCGGGACCGCGCCCGACGTGCAAGCGGTCAAAGACACGATTGATGGACAACTCGTTCTTGACGATATCAATCGAGTCGCTACCTTCGCGCCATGTCCCGACGACGTCATTGTTGGGCGAAACAAAAGCCGCCTGCAAGGTTCCGGTCGGAGACGGCCCGGCACGCCGGCGGCCCTCCGGTTGTGCTGCTTGCGGTGCCCTCGCCGGGTTGCTTTCGGACGTTGCCTGTTGCTGCTCACGAGGCGCACGGTCCGCGGTTCCTTCGGGCTGCTGACGGTCGGCTCCATTTGCGCGCTGCTGGCGGTCCCCGGAGGCCGGCTGCTGCTGTTCCCGCGGCTGCGCAGCCGCGGCGGCTGGTGCCGGAGCTTGCGCCCCTCGCGATCCGATGGCTGCGCCTGTGTACAGCGGCACGAACTGCTCCGCCTCGCCCCGGAGGTCAAATTCCTGTTTCAGGAACAAAGCGAACTGCTCCTGAGACTCGAAGCCCTCCGCTGGCGCAGGAATGGTAAATCTTTCAGTGATTTGCTCACCGAAAAAGTCTTCATTGGCCCTGTGGTTGAGCATAAAACCCGACCAGGCAAATATGAAGGCAAGAATGACCGTCGTTATACCCACCCATGCGTGGGTCCTTCTCAGGAATCGACTGATTCCCCGAGTCGCCAGTGGCGCCGGCATCAGGGGGTGTTGAATCTTGATTGCTTTTTCGTTCATTGGCCGCGACCTCTATGCTGTAATCGTCATGAAGATCATCGACACGACAAAAGCGGCGGAAAACAGGCCCAAGCCCAGTAAGCGGGGTCCGTGAAACCGCGTCCACATCATCGTCCCCGTGATCGCCAGAACTATCATTGCGCCCGCGAAGGCATCGCTAAGGATGCGCCATCCCAAAGGCACGCCGGCATCCACTCGGTGAAATCGATTCAGCGTATCAATAAAACCGAACCTGGTGGTTGTCGCAACAGCGTGGGAGTCGCCCTCGCTGATCTCGACGATGGTATTCTCGCTGGACCCCACAAAGCGAACTCGCAAACTCAATGGTTCAATGGTGTTGTCAGCGGTTGGAGGAATCGAGTGGTCGATGGACATGTCGAGCGCCTCCTTGGCCCAGTTGCCAAAGGCATCTTCAGATACCAGTGCTCCCGCCGGAGGCCTCACTTCCTGAGTAGTCCGCTCGCCTCCCACTGGACTGAGCCCAAAATTTTCGTACTGCATGAAGAGTGTGGTTAGCGAGAACAAGACTCCGGCGACGGCTCCGCCAAGGCCCAGCCAGCCGTGAGTTCGTCGAAGCCACCGCAGTGCTTTGGGTGTTTGCCAGCTGCCCGGCATGAAATGATGTGCGCGTGCCATGATTTCGCATCCAGAAATAAATCGTCGCGAGGAGTATAGTCCGCAAGCTTGCCGTGCAAGAAACCTCTATCAACAAAACTGATAATTGACTTTCAGAAAAGGAATCATGTTTACATCTATCAGCGTCAACTACACGATCCCGGTCAAGCGAATAGAACATAGCCGGAAATGGTACGAAGAGGTGTTGGGCTTCAAGCAGACAAATGCTGAGGAACAACTAGGATGGGTGGAGCTGTCCAGCGATGAACTCGGCGTCACTATCGGCCTTGCAGAGGTTCTTGACGTAAGACGCGGTGGGCCCCTCTTGGTGATTCAGGTTGCTGACATCGAGGCAGCCAAGATCAATCTCGAGTCCAGCAAAGTAGCGGTTTCAGAGATTTCGCATGTCGAGAATGTCGCTCGCGTGGCAACTTTTAGCGACCCGGATGAGCATCCCTGGATGCTCAGGCAGAATCTGCAGTCATAGCGGCCGGCCAACTAGAGGTGTTCTGAGCCCGAACATGAGGGTTTGGGTGAGTCTGGGTTGAAGGGCATTTACATTTTCAATACCGTCCATTAATCCCATTGCGTAACAGCGCATTGTCGTTGATCGCGACGTCTAGAATATGCGGCAATGTTTGCGCGACGTAACTGCCACCGTAATGGTCAGCACACAAGCTTCTTGAACACAAGAACCAATACAAGCCGAGAATAAATCCCATGAATCAATCCAGCGCCGCCTCGCCCGAGAGCATTCGTTACAACTACATCGTTTCAGCGATAGGGCTTGCCATCATGGTGCTGTTCCCAATGCTGCCCGCGCCGGAACCGATAACGCCGGCCGGCATGACTGTCATCGGTCTTTTTATCGGGCTGGTGCTGATTTGGTCCCTGGTCGACTTAATCTGGCCGACGTTCGTTGCCATTGTCCTGTTCGGCACAGTGGCACAGGACATTTATCCCGATTCATTCCAGAACGCCGGCATCTATGAGGCAGGCATGCAATCATTCGGTAACTGGATTGTTTTGTTCGTATTGGGTTGCCTTATCCTGACGGTCGCCCTGCACAAGGCTGGAACAATTCACCGAATCGCCTTCTGGTTCATGACGCGCGAATTTGCCCGCAGGGGCCTTTGGCCGTTCACGTTCATGTTCTTGCTGGCAACGCTGGCGATCGGGTGCTTTGTCGATGTACTTCCGGCACAGATCTTCATGCTGGGTATTGCTTACGAGATTTTTGACGACCTCGGTTTTGAGAAGGGCGAGCGCTGGCCGAAAGTCATGGTGGTCGGTGTAACGTTTAGTTCGATCATTGCGTTCACAATGACGCCAATATCGCATCCGCTACCAATCCTGTTTCTTGGCATCATGTCGGACATTTCCGGTGTCGCCGCAAACCTGGTGCTGTACATGTTGGTCGGAATCCCGATCGGCTTGGTAATTTTCCTGCTGATGTTCTTGTGGTTCAGGAAGTTCACCAAATTAGATGCCTCGCAGCACGAGAAATTTGACCTTGACAAGATCGAGTCCAAACGCCCCGGACCGATGGGTGCGCGCGAAAAAGCTGTCAACGTCATATGCGGCCTCGTACTACTGGTTTGGGTCGTACCGGGCTTCGTGCTGTTATTCGCGCCTGATTCGCCGGCAAATGCATACCTTGGAAGAATCGGGCTTACCGCGCCCCTCTTTACTTCAATCGCACTATTGGCGCTCTTGTACGTTGAACGACGGCCGTTGCTTGACCTCAAGCAGGCATTGGCAGACCTCGAATGGACGCCGGTTGTATTTCTCGCGGCCGTGATCATGGTTGCGGGTTGCATGGGCGAGCCGACAACGGGAATTCCGGCCTATGTGACGAACCTGGTAACGCCAATGCTGGAAGGCCTGAGCCCATTCGCGGTGGTAGCGGGCATCGCTGTGCTTGCCTGTTTATTGACGAATGTTGCCAACAACGTCGCCGTTGGCATTATTTTTATCGTCGCAGGAACACCATTGGCGTTGTCGATGGGAATCAATCCAATGCTGATCGGAATGGCCGTATGCATCGGGGCGAATCTCGCCTATACGATACCGCCATCGTTCGTACCGGTTGGATTGTCCTACGCGTCGCCCTGGGGCGGTGCGGGCGTGACGTTTCGAAACGGCCTGGCGGTGACCGCTGTTACTTGTGTGGTATTGGCCGTACTGCTATATCCGCTAAGCCGTCTGGTCTTTGGCTCGTAGCTCGGGATTCCAAGCAACTCGCGCGCGGTTTCGGGGGCTGCGACAGTGCACCCGGCGTCGACGACAATTTCCACGGCCTGTGAGACGAGCGCTGCGTTGGAGTGTGCGAGAACGCCTTTCTTGAGGTAGATATTGTCCTCGAACCCAACACGCACATTGCCGCCCAGGCGCGTGGCTTCCCTGACGATGTCTTGCGAGTATTTGCCGATGCCAAAGGCGGACCAGATCGCATCGTCGGGTAGCTGGCTGACGAGGTAGGCCAACGCCTCAGGTTTGGCAGGCATGCCCCATTTGATGCCGAGGCAAAACTGGACGAAATAGGGCTTATCCGGACGCGTCGCTGCAATGATGTCGTGCATCAGTTCCATGTGACCGCCGTCGAAGGCTTCGAGTTCCGGTTTGACGCCAGCCGCTATGATCGCCGCAGCCATTTCCTCAAGATGAGACGGTAGATTGATCAGCGTAAAGCCCTGCCGGTTCATCGACGCGATGTCGAGGCTGCAGATTTCCGGCTTCAGGGCCAAAACGTGGGCAAGCCTTTCAGCCGGTGTTGTTAGCGTCGTGCCGGCCTGTGCCTGAGTGGGGTTAGCGGGGTCGTGAACAAATCGAGCACCGGGGCCCGTCGTCAGGTTGATAAGAACATCAACGCCACTATCTCGAATTCGATCGACCGTTTCACGGTAGTGTTCCAGGCACGTGCTTGGCTCGGTTGTTTCGGGCTCACGAACATGAATGTGTACGATCGAAGCACCGGCGCGCGCCGCATCCACGGCGGATGCGGCAATCTCGGCTGGCGTTACCGGAACGGCCGCATGCCTTGAAGGCGTCGGCGCGGAACCTGTCACGGCACACGTAATTATGATAGGGCGGGATAGCATGTCAGGGTCCCGATAATCGCACGCCAAGCATTAGTATTTATGATGTGCGCCATTAATTCGCTGGAATATTCGAATCAATTGTTTGCCGATAATGTCGTCATGTGGCTGGCTTGGCGAGCCGGACCAGCGACCATGTCCGACGTATGAGAAATACTGAGAGTAAGTGAGGTTCATGTGACAAGTCTTGCCAATGATCTAAGCCAGCTTGACGCTGGCGTTCGAAGCTTTTTTGACGATGAACGGAAGCTGCTTATCGACGGGCAATGGGTGCGTGCGGCGTCGGGCGATACATTTGCCGTCGTCGATCCGTCGTCAGGCCAGGAATTTGCGCATGTCGCCCGCGCGGGAAGTGACGATGTCGATGCGGCGGTAGCCGCAGCGCGCCGTGCCTTCGAAAGTCCGGATTGGCGAGGCATGGCGCCGGAAGCGCGTGAGCGCTTGTTATGGCGGCTCGCCGATCTGATCGAGGAGAATGCCACCGAGCTCGGCCAGATCGAAACCGTCGACAATGGCATGCTCAGTTTCATGGCGCGTGAAATGAACGTCATGGGCGCTGCCGGATCCGTTCGCAGCATCGGCGGATGGGCAAGCAAGATTTTTGGCAAGACAGCCAATATCGTTCCCCCCTTCCCACGCGCCGAGTTCTTCGGCTTTACGCTGAAAGAACCCGTCGGCGTTGTCGCTGCCATCGTGCCCTGGAACGTTCCGTTCATGCTTGCCTGCTGGAAGTTGGCGCCGGCCATCGCAGCGGGCTGCACCATCGTGATCAAGCCGGCGGAACTTACTTCACTCTCTGCCCTTAAACTGGGCGAGCTTGTAATCGAAGCGGGTTTTCCACCGGGTGTGGTCAACATCGTGACGGGGCCCGGTTCTGAAGCCGGTGCGGCGCTTGTCGCCCATCCGGACGTCAACAAGGTATCGTTTACCGGCTCGACTGTGACCGGCAAGATCATTAATAAAACGGCAACTGAGACAATCAAGCGGGTCACACTGGAGCTCGGCGGCAAGTCGCCGACTATCATCTATAACGATGCGAACCTGGACGAAGCGATTCCAGGAGCAGCGAACGGCATCTTTTTCAATGCTGGCCAGGTGTGCGTTGCAGGGTCGCGACTCTATGTGCAGCGCGGCGTCTATGACCAGGTTGTTGAGGGTGTCGCGAAACATGCCGAAGCGATCAAGGTTGGCGCCGGCATGGATCCTGAGTCGCAGATGGGACCGCTTGTATCTTGCGATCAGCTAGAAAGCGTTACCGGCTATATACGTAAAGGCGCCGAAGAAGGCGGCGAGATCGTTGCGGGCGGCGGCACTGTAGACGCTGACGGTTATTTCGTTCGCCCGACCGTGATTACGAGTACGTCGCACGATGCGACCGTTGTCCAGGAGGAGATCTTCGGGCCAGTGCTTGTTGCCATGCCGTTCGATGATATCGATGAGGTGCTCGGCCTCTCGAACGATACAGTGTACGGACTTGCCGCGACAGTGTGGACGCGCGATCTGTCAACGGCAATTCGCACAGTACGTGGACTCGACTGCGGCAAAGTTACGGTAAATCACGAGGGATTTCCGCATCCCGGCATGTCCGAAGGCGGCCACAAGCAATCCGGTTTCGGGAGAGATCTCGGCGAGGAGTCTGTGCTTGGTTACCTGGAAGACAAGTCGGTCATGATTCGTACGCGCTAGCGTCGCAACCCAAAGGGAGCATTTATGAAACTCGCCTCGCTGAAAGAAGGCCGGGATGGAAAGCTAATCGTCGTAAGCCGAGATTTAAGCACTGCTGTCGACGCCAGCGCGATAGCAAGTACGCTGCAAGCCGCACTCGATAACTGGGAAACGGCTGCGCCGCAATTGCAGTCACTGTATGAAGCATTAAACGACGGAAGCGCCAGCGACTCTTTTGCGTTGGACATGAATTCCCTCGCGGCGCCTTTGCCCAGGTCGTTTCAATACCTCGACGGCGCCTGCTACATCAGTCACATTCGGCGAAATCGTGAAGCTCGTGGTGACACGCTTCCGGACGATATTCTGGACGCGCCCTTGATTTACCAAGGCATATCGCATGATTTTCACGCCTGGAATGATCCGCTGGTGTTCTCGCGTGATGACCAGGGCATCGATTTCGAAGCGGAGATTGCGGCCATTACCGGCGAGGTACCGATTGGTGTGTCGGCCGGGGATGCGACCAGCCATATTTGCCTGTTCGTCTTGCTGAACGATATGTCACTTCGTTCGCTCATTCCGCCAGAACTAAAACGCTCCTTCGGCTTCCTGACCGGTAAACCTGCATCTGCGCTTGGGCCCATTGCTGTGACACCGGATGAGTTGGGTGATCTCTGGAACGGCAAAATGGTCTCGGGAAAGATGCACGTATCGGTGCGGGACGAAGAATTGGGCGACATAGAAACAGGCATCGATTCGCCGTTTGACTATGGTGATGCCATCGCACACGTTGCACAAACGCGAAACTTTGAACCGGGTACGATCATTGCATTGGGTACAGTATCCAATGAAGACGATTCAGCCGGTTTCGGTTGTATTGGCGAGGCGCGGGCGTTTCAGACTATGGATACCGGTAACCCGTCGACGGAGTTTCTGAAATTCGGTGATTCGTTCAGGATGGAATTGCTCGATTACGATGGAAAATCGGTACTCGGTGCGATCGAGCAGACGATTCAGCCTAAGGCCTAGGTTCGCAGGGGACGACCTAGCGCTGCCCGGCGACGGCCGCTGACAGCGTCCGCCGCGGGCTACTTGATAGGCGGCAGGGGCAGCCGCGATTCTCCCGGCTCCATGGTCAACCTGTGTTCGAGGGTGTACCAGGGCGCCTCAACGGTGTCGTCATCCGGATGCGGTTCGTCATGGCGCCGATAGTGGCCGATCAGCGCTGCGGTGACCCCGAACTGCACGTCATCGTCAAGCCTGGGATCGTCGGCTGAGTAAATTTGCGAAATCAAGGTCTTGAAGCCCTGCTTTCGGGCCAGGGCGTGGAGGTGCGCAGGCCGAAACGGATGGCGGCCCTGGGCCGCCAGCAACCTGCCCACCAGTCCGTCCGTGGGAATCGGGTAGCCCGCCGGTTTGATCGAAACGAATCTGATGCATCCGTCACTGTCGGTGGTGAACTTGCCGCGCAGATTCATGTCCGCCTGGCCGGCGTCCTGGCTCTCGTACAAGCCCACCGTGGAAGCATGCCAGATATCAACCTCGACGCCGGCGACGGGCGCGCCGGTGGTGTCCTCGTAGCGTAGTTCCACAAATACCTTGGGCCCGGGCGTGGGCGAACGCACGATGGAACCGCCGTTCTCGGTGGGCGGCGAATTCAGGCGCCAGAACGGGCCCAGCATGGACTGGTTGGTCTCGGACCGGTCTCCAGTGTTCAACAGGCACACGAGAGACGACACGCCAAGGGAGCCGGCCATCAGCACCACTTCATTGTTGGTGTCCGTCTGCTGCTGACCGAGTTCGTTGAGAAGCGCTGCGGCAGCCTCGAATTCCTCTTCGGTGAGCCTCGTGTCGCGAACGAATCCATGCAGATGCCGGATCAGCGAAACCATGATCTCGCGCAGCCGCGGGTCCGTCGTGCGCTCCATGACACGAAGCACCGCGCGAGTGACGTCCGCTTCGTTGCGAATGATCATTTATCCGCGATTCGACGCGCCGGTTTCGTCAACACGTCAGGTAAGGATTGCGCGCCCGGAGGGATTCGAACCCCCGGCCCCTGCCTCCGGAGGGCAGTGCTCTATCCACTGAGCTACAGGCGCAAGATGTAGTTTCAGCCTGCCGGGGATGATCGGCCTAGCGGCGTTCGCGTGGGCGTGCCTCGTTCACACGCAACGGACGTCCACCGACATCCTTGCCATTGAGGTTCGCGACCGCCGCTTCGGCCTCCGGCCGATTTGGCATTTCCACGAAACCAAAACCCCTGGACCGGCCGGTCTCCCGGTCAGACAGTATCTTTACCGTGGAAACGGCTCCGAAGTTTGCAAATGCATCCCGCAATTCAGACTCGCTGAGGCCGTAAGGCAAATTTCCGACATAGATATTCATTAACACCAACTCTCGTGCCGTTCATCGAGAGGACAGCGAATCGACCAACGGCACAAGACCGAACGCTCTAAGAATCTACCCACGCCAACCTTTGCTGGACGGCATTGTCCCATGCCTTCAACGCCTCGCTGCCCGTGCGCTCAATATGCACGCCGCCCCGAAACCCTACCCGCGTACGCGGTTGAGTAATACGGGCCGACACACTTTTGCCACTGTAAGGCTCATCCTGCGGGGGGTCAACATGATTTCCATTGCTTTTTCTTCAGAATTGAAATCACCCAAGTCCATGAACAAAGGGCAAAAAGGCAGATCAACCAGAGATGGAACCCGGGACCAAAAGTCAGTGCCGGGAGGGAATACCCGGACCTCGCCGCCAACGGGCCGGTGGCCAGACTCGAGAATCCCAGCAGCAGTGCGACGGTGGCGAGGACACCGGCGGTCCGTTCCCGTCGCAGCAACAGGAGAACGACTGCGCAGATGAACAGCGGATTTGCGAACCAGGCCCAGACTCCCGCGCCCGTGGCCCGCCACCCATTGATCAGCAGGTACCAGCCGGTCAGAGGCGTCTGCCCGCCCAGTTGCAGTGCGGGAAGCGCCAATGCCACGGCCCAGCCGAGGCAAATGGCAAGGGTGACCAGCCTGACCAGGCGCGTCACGGGGAAACCTGCCCCCCGTCATGCGCTACGGCCGCGTGAACTGGAGCGCTCATAACCAGCGGCTGACAAAGAGCATGGGCGATGTCCACGGCCCAAAGCCCAGGCGCTTGTACAATTGCTTTGCCGGCTCGTTGTCGTCTCGTACTTCCAGGGTGACCTTCGCACTGCCCGCCTCCCGGGCTCGCCGCAGAACGTCTTCCATCAAGGCGCGGCCCGCACCCTTGCGGCGGTGGCGGGCGGTGACGGCCAGATCGTGTATGTTGATCAGCGGCAGGCCGGCAAACGTTGAAAAACCCCAAAAGCACACTGCCACACCCAATCTATCGGCGCCGTCGCACGCGAGCAGAACCATAGCACCGGGATGTGCGCGCAGCCCGGGAATAATGCGCGCTCGCGCTTCCTCCGGGAGTGCCTTCGCTTGCCCAATGGGTTCGCGAGCGTACTCGTCCAGCAGCGCGAGCACGGCCTCGGCGTCATCGCTCTCATTCAGGTCCGCTTCTCGAATCTCCAGGCTCATCGGCTAACCACCCTGATCGGAACCGCGTACGTTATCCGGCCCGCATTGTCTGCGCCGGAACACCAGGCTGAAATTGTTTGCGGGCATCGCCACCGTGCGCTCAAGCGACAAGCCCGCTTCGCCGGCCAGCCGCTCGACATTTTCCATATCGCGCAGCCCCCACTGAGGGTCGTGCATCCGAAGCCGTTCATCGAAGGCCGCGTTGCTGGGTGCGGTATGGTTTCCGAAGCGACGGTAGGGGCCATACATGTACAGCACGCCTCCGTTTCCAAGCACGGCGGCGGCGCCTCGCATCAGCGCCCCGGTGGCCGCCCACGGGGCGACGTGGATCATGTTGATGTTCACAATGGCGTCCGCCTCGGTTATCGGCCATGACGGTTGCAGCACGTCCAGATCCAGCGGCTCGCGTACATTGGGCAACCCGGCAACTGCGGCGGAAATCACCCGGCGCAGATCAGCGTCCGGTTCACTGGGCTGCCAGACGAGATCGGCGAGCGCGTTGGCAAAGTACGCCACATGCCGACCGGCGCCGCTGGCGATTTCAAGCACCAACCCCTGTTTGGGAAGTGCCCGCTCAAGCACTTCGAGGATTGGGCCCTTGTTTCGGTCAGCCGCCGAACAACCCCACCAGCCGGTCTGATTCCCTGCGGCCCTCCGGCTCGAAGAACTCAACGTGTCCGGCGTCGTCATTTCCGTAAAGCTGCCCGCGGCAAACGTCCCTCTGCATTTGACCGGCCAGGCGCCGGCACCCTCCGGCCTACCGCCGCCAACGGGTTGAAGCGCTCACGATGGCGGCTGCCAGCAAGGCCATTCCCGCCGATACGCCCACGGCCGCCCCGATGATCGCGCCGATCCCCGGGCTACCGAACCAGGCGCCCACACCGGCGCCGGCAACGAGGCCCACGATGACACCCGCCGGGATACCCGCAACTCCCCAGCCTGGAAAGGTCCGGCGCGGCATGGAATCAGCTTTCCCCGGAAGCAGCGTTCGCGCCCCGTCTCGATCGCAGGATCGACAGGATTTCGCCAGTTTCCGGGAATCGTCCCTGCCTGTGCCTGGAAAATACCAGCTCCCGATCCAGCGAAACGTCGAACACGCCGCCCCCTCCTCGGACGAGCTCGACCTCAAGGCCCTGTTCGCCAACCAGTTCCGCCTCCAGACTGGAAGCGCGCGGCAGGTAGTTTCAGCGACCGCAATATTTGATGACTACTCTGGTAATGGCCCTGATCCGTTGACTTGTTGCCCGAGCGCTTGTCACAGTCGGCGCTCAGGGCAAATTGAATCCCGCAGCCTTGAGCGCCTCGGTCAATTGAACGTCATCGCCGGGCGCGATGCTGCTGCCCGAACCACGATAACGGCGTCCGCCTTCGACCACCAGGTCCGGCTCCACCCCGGTGCCGTCGATCGAGCGCCCGCTTGGGGTGAAATACTCCGACGTCGTGAGCTTCAGCGCCCCGCCGTCCGCCAGGGGAATGACCGTCTGCACGGAGCCCTTGCCGAAGGTGCGTTCGCCCACCACCTGCGCGCGCTGGTTTTCCTGCAGCGCCGCGGCAACGATTTCCGACGCCGAAGCCGAGCGGCGATCGACAAGCACAATCAGCTTGCGGCCGTCGATGACATCGCCCGGAGTCGCGTTCTCCACGAATCTCGCCTCGTCGATCCGGCCCTGCCCGCGGACGATCAGACCCTCCTCCATGAACGCGTCGGCAACCTCCACGGCCGCCCCCAGGGTGCCGCCGGGGTTGTCTCGCATGTCCAGCACGACCGCCTGCAGATCGTGTTCGGAAAGCAATTCGTCCGTTGCCTCTCGCAACTCCTCGCCGGTTCCGTCGGTGAAGCTCGAAAGCCTGATATAGGCGAAGCCCTCGCCAAGATAGTCCGTGTGCACCGTGGTCAGACGAACCTCCGCGCGGGTGAGCGCGAACCGCAACGAATCGTCTTCGCCGTCCCGCATCACGTCCAGCGTGACAGTGGTGCCCGCCTCGCCGCGCATCCGACCGATCGCCTCCTGGGTGTTATCGGGGTCAATCGGGACATCGTCCACCGAGACGACGACGTCGTTCGGCAGAATCCCGGCACGCTCGGCGGGCGCGCCCTCCAAGGGCCTCACCACGGTGACCCTGCCGTCGTCCACGCTGACGTCCAGCCCCACGCCGGAGTAGTGGCTGGACGCGCTGATGAGAATGTCGGCGTAGTCGTCTTCATTGAGGAACCTGGAATGCGCGTCCAGGTCGGCGACCACGGAGCGGATCGCGTTCTCGACCAGCGTGGCTTCATCCACGGGTTCGACGTATTCCTCGCGGATGCGTTCCACGACCTCGGCAAACAGTTCCACCTGATCGACGGAGAGCCCGGCACGCGCATCGCGGTCCGGCCCGCGGTCCGCCATCTGGAAGCCGAGAAACGCCGCCAGACCCAGCACGGACCCCAGCAAAACGGGAGAAACCTTTTTGAAATTCAGTGACATACGATCAGATTCGCCGCTCGGCCCGGACCCCGCACAATAACACAGGCGGAACGGTTGTTGAATAACAGCCCGAAGCGCCGACCCCGTCCCCTCACCGCGAAAGGCGCGCGTTCATCCACGGGCGGGGGTCTATGGGGTCGCCGTCCTCGCGGATCTCGAAGTACAGGGCGCTCTGCCGCTGCCCCCCGGAGTCGCCCACCCGGGCGATGGGCTGCCCCGCCCCGATGCTGGCGCCCGACTCGGTCAGGATTGCCTCGTTGTGGCCATACAGGCTCATGTAGCCCATGCCATGGTCGACGATCACCAACAATCCAAGCCCGGGCAGCCAGTCTGCATAGACCACCCTGCCGGAGTGCACCGAATGAACCGGCGAACCCCGAGGCGCACCGACCATGACGCCGTTCCAGCGCAACTGACCGTCCACACGTGAGTCCCCGTAATCGTTGATCAGGTCGCCCTGGACGGGCCACGTCAGTCGGCCCCTGGATTCCCTGAAAGCCAGCGCCAGATCCACGGGATACTCCGTGACCAGGGCATCGACCTCGGTCACGACCTGAGTGAGCCGTCGCTCCTCTTCCAGCAGCCGTTGAAGCTCGCTGTCCGCACCCCGGATGCCCTCCTCGATCCTGGCCAGAACACGCCGCCGCTCCTCCTGGGCGTTCTCAAGGGAGTCCACTTCATCAGCTTGCGCCTGCTCCAGGGACGCCATCTCCGCGGCCACTTGCTCGCTCTCCCCGGCCAGTCGCTCCTGATCCTCGAGATCGCGGCTCACGGCGCCGATTCGCTCACTCCGCGCCAGGTTCAGGTAGTCGTAGTAGACAAGCAGGCGGCCCAGCCGGGCCGGATTCTCCTGGTTGAGCAGCAGCTTGGTCATCTCCCCCCTGCCGGAGAGATACGTCATGCGCACCTGTTCCGCCAGCACCCGGCGCTCATCGGTCAGCCGATCGCGCACCTCGGCGGCTTGCGTACGAAGCCGCTCGGCTTGTTGAAGCTGCAAATCGCGATTCTCGCGAATGGCCGCCAATTCGCGCGTGCCGTCGGCGATCGCCCGTTCCTGGTCCCGTAACTGCCGCTGCCCGGCATCCAGTTCGCGATTTTGCCGGTCAAGGCGCTGCTGCAGCGCGCGAATTTCGGCCTGAACCGCCTCGACCGTCGGCTGCCCCGCCTCCTGGGCATCGACACGCGGCAGGAGCACGACGCACAGCGCAAGCAGTCCCGACGCGATTCGGGTGCGCGCAGGCCGCCAAAGCCTTGTCGGTACAGTCGGATGAACGACCATCGGAACAGCGATCATGGCAGGACGTAGCTTACCGCAATGAGGCGCAGGCCCGAACGGGTCACTGCTATAATGCCGCGCCCCGATGGTGGGGATGAAAGCTTGAAACTTCCATGGCACGTCTGGCCGAATTCGCCCAAAACAACCTGTTCCTCGTTCTGGCCCTGCTGGCGACCTGGTCGGCGGTCATGTTCTATGAAATCAAGCTCAAGGCCCGGGGGCTGTCCCAGGTATCGTCGGCGGACGCGCTGCGCATCATCAACAAGGGCGCCATGATCATCGACGTCCGGCCCGCCGAGGCTTTCGGCTCCGGTCACATCGTCAACGCCCGCAATATCGCGTTGACGTCCCTGGAGTCCGATCGCCCGCCGCTGAAACGCAAGGACAAGGTCATGCTCACCGTGTGCGAGAACGGCATCAATTCCAGCAAGGCCGCCAACGCCCTGCGCAAGGCCGGCTTCGAAAACGCCTTCAGCCTCAAGGGCGGCCTGACGCAGTGGCGCTCGGAAAACCTGCCGCTGGTCAAATGAGTCTCGACGACCCCAGCGCCAGCCACGTGATCGTGTTTTCCTCTCCCTTCTGTGGCTACTGCGCAGCCGCAAAGAGACTGTTGATGAACAAGGGCGCGGATTTCATCGAAATCAACATACTCACCAACCCCGAACGCCGACAGGAAATGATCGAACTGAGCGGCCGGCGAAGCGTTCCACAGATATTCGTCGGCGGTCAGCACATCGGCGGTTACACTGAACTGAGCGCTTTGGACGCCTCGGGTGAACTGGATACGCTGCTGGCGGAAGAGGCCTAAGTCATTTACGCTTCCTTGGCGCTCCCCACCCTGACGCTGACACGAATGAATTGAGGAAATAATGGCAGAACAAGACCAGGCCCAGGGCCTATCCAAGCAATTGGTATTGCAGAAAATCTACATCAAGGATTTCTCGTTCGAATCGCCCCGGGCGCCGGACGTGTTTGCAACCAGGGTCACCCCTCAAACCCAGTTGAACATCCGGTCCAGCGCAAAGGAGGTCTCGGGAGGCGCGCACGAAGTGACGCTGACCCTGACGGTGGAGGCCAAGGACGAGGAAAACACGCTCTTCCTGATCGAGCTGGAGCAGGCGGGCGTGTTCCAGATTCAGGGTTATACGCCCGACGAGCACCAGATGCTCGTGGGCAGCTATTGCCCGGGCACGCTGTATCCCTTCGCGCGCGAAGCCATCTCCGACATGGTTTCGCGCGGCGGCTTTCCCCAGTTGCTGCTCCAGCCGATCAATTTCGACGCGCTCTACGCGCAGGCCGTGCGCGAACGCCAACAGAGCAATGGCGAACAGGCGGCGGAGGTGCCCGCCCAGGGACACTAGAGGGACGCCAGAAGCCTCGGGTCCGAGCCGGCGCGCCGCGCCTGGAGCAGCCGACGGCTTCGGGCGCTCAACAGGGACAAGACGCATGAACCACATTGCCGTGCTTGGATCCGGTTCGTGGGGCACGGCACTGGCCATCCAGTTCGCGCGCACCGGCCGGCCCACGACCATGTGGGGAATCGAGCGCGACGAGATCCGGTCCATGGCCCGGGAACGCCGCAACGACGCCTATCTTCCGGGTGTGCCCTTCCCCGAACCGCTGGCTGTCACCACCCGACTGGACGAGGCCCTGGACGAGGCCGAAGATGTCCTCATCGTCGTTCCCAGTCATGCGTTCCGGGAAACGCTGCAGCGCATAAGGGACGCCGGCGCCACACCCGGACACGTGTCCTGGGCGACCAAGGGCTTTGAAACCGCCAGCGGACTGCTGCCCCATCAACTGGCCGCGCGCATGCTGGACCCCGGCATACCGACAGCGGTGATCTCCGGCCCCACCTTCGCGGCCGAGGTCGCAGCGGGGCTGCCCAGCGCCGTGACGATCGCGTCCGCCGACGAGAGCCATGCGCAGCGCCTGGCCAGTGCCATCAGCACGAAGACGTTTCGTGCCTACACATCGGCGGATATCGTCGGCGTCGAAGTCGGCGGGGCAACCAAGAACGTGCTCGCGATCGGCGCCGGGATATCCGATGGGCTGGGGTTCGGCGCCAACACCCGCATCGCCATGGTGACCCGGGGGCTGATGGAAATGACCCGGCTCGGGCTTGCGCTGGGGGCCCAGCGGGAGACCTTTATGGGTCTGTCCGGTATCGGCGACCTGGTCCTGACCTGCACGGACGACCAGTCCCGCAATCGCCGCTTCGGCCTGAGAATTGCCGAAGGTGCCTCGGTGGACGATTCCCGGAAAGCCATCGGCCAGGTGGTCGAGGGTTACTATGCCGCGAAGGCCGTGCGCCTGGTCGCGGCCCGGCTCAACGTGGAAATGCCCATCGTGGAGCAGATCTATCGGATCATCTACGAGGGCATGGCCCCGCGCCAGGCCGTCACCGCACTGATGAACCGCCCGTTGGTCGCGGAGTAAGCGTCGGCCGCGCGGCAGCCCGCGGCAAGAGTCCCGCCGTTTGCCACCGCCGCAGCGTCATTGCGCTAACGCGCCGACTCGCCCGGGACTGTGGCCTTGGCCGCGGACGTTCGCCATAATGGCCGCGACGATGCCCATGCCGCCCGCAAAATGACCGACCGACTCTCGCTCGAGTTCTGCGGACTGAAGTTGTCGTCCCCTGTGGTGCTGCTGTCCGGTTGCGTCGGATTCGGCGAGGAATACACGCGGATCGCGGGCTTCTCCAATCGCGACGCCGGCGCCATCGTGCTCAAGGGCACTACCCAGGAGCCCAGGCTTGGCAACGCGCCGCACCGCATCTGGGAAACGCCGGCCGGGATGCTCAACGCCATCGGACTGCAGAACCCCGGGGTGGAAACGGTCGTCAACGACATCCTGCCCACGCTGGATTTTTCCGAGACCCGCTTCCTCGCCAACGTGTGCGGTTCAACCATCGAAGAGTACGCCGAGGTGACGCGGCGCTTCGACGATTCGGCGATCGACGGGATGGAAATCAACATCTCCTGCCCGAACGTCAGGGAGGGCGGCGTCGCCTTCGGCAACTACCCGGACATGTCGGCGCGCGTGGTGGAGGCCTGCCGGGCCGTCACCGACAAGCCCCTGATCACCAAGTTATCACCGAACCAGACGGATATTGCCGCCAATGCCCGCGCGTGCATCGAGGCAGGCACCGACGGGCTTGCCGTCATCAACACGATCATGGGTATGGCCATCGACGTGGAATCCCGCCGGCCCATCATCGGCAATGTGCAGGGCGGGCTGTCCGGGCCGGCGATCCGACCCATTGCGTTGCTCAAGGTTCATCAGGTCTACGAGGTCGCGGGACCGAGAGGTATCCCCATCATCGGCCAGGGAGGAGTCGAAACGCCTGAGGACGCCATCGAGTTCCTGCTCGCCGGCGCCACCACGGTTGGCCTGGGAACGGCATTGTTCTACGATCCGATGGCCGCGAAGCGCATCAACGAGGGAATCAACGACTACCTGACCCGCCACGACCTGGACTCGGTGACCGACCTCGTGGGCGGTATGAACACCGAGGGCCTGAAGGACTCACCAACCAGCGGCTAGCAACCCTGTTCCACCGAGCGTCGGCGTGTGGGCGCATGCAGCGTCCTGACGTTGTTCGGATTCAACGCATGTGAAGTTCGATGACATCGGCGTCGGTCAGGCGGTGCTCGGGGCCGATCTGCTGGCCATCGAAGACGCCCGAACCCCACGCTCGGGCATATTTCAGGGATCCCGCGATGTCCTTGTGCACCAGGCGGGCCACGTCCATGACCGTGGCGCCGCGGCGTACGGTGAAGGGGCGATCCATTTCCGGCGGCCTGCCGGGGGTCTTGGTATATACGCGGACGATTTCAAGCCCACGGAACAGGAATTTCCCGACGTCCTCCAGTCCCTGCCCGCTCACCGTCGATGTCGCCACTGCCGGGTAGTTGGCGTCCAGAAGCTCCTGCAACACGTCGACCTCCTCCGGTCCGGGGGCCAGATCGATCTTGTTGACGACCAGCAGCGTGGGTAGCCAAATTCTGAACGGGTCCAACTCGTCATCCGGCACCGGGCTGGTGTCGCCGTTCAGGCCGGGCCAGCCTTCGATCAGGGAGATCCGTTTCTCGTCCAGGCGAGCCAGGACGGCCTCCAGTTGGTCAATGCACTCCGGGGCGGAAATATCCGCCACCAGCAAAGCCGCATCCGCCGGCTGCAGCGCGTTGACGAACCAGCCTTCCATATAGTCCTCGGAGATCGGCGGCAGATCGACGAGTTGAAAGTACACATCCTGGTACGGAAGCATGCCCGGCATGGGTTCGTGCGTCGTGAACGGATAGGGTCCGACATCGGCCCGAGACCCCGTCAGCTTGACGTGCAAGCTGGACTTGCCGGCGTTGGGCGGTCCGAGCAGCGCAACCTGTGCCGCGCCCTCCGGGCGCAGTGTGTGTACGGGACCGGTGCGGGCGGCGCCCTTTTTCGGGCCGGCCAGTTCTTCGGTGAGCTGCTTGATGCGGCTCTTGATGTCCGCCTGCAGGTGCTCGGTGCCCTTGTGCTTGGGAATCGTGCGCAGCATGTCCCGCAGCCTGAGCAGCCTTTCCCTGTCCTCGGAGGCTTCCCGAAAGGCTTGCTCGGCTTTCTTGTACGCTGGGCTGAGGTTCGCGGGCATGACGTTCCCTAACGCTGCGTATTATGCATCAGCGGCGTGCGTCCACACTTGCTACTTGCTACGAATCTGGTGTATCAGACTTCTGACGCTGCCACGCGAGCCAACATTTGAGCATTCACCCCACGGCCATCGTCTCGGACGAGGCATCGATCTCGCCCGAAGCGGAGATTGGTCCATTCAGCGTCGTCGCGGGCAAGGTGGAGATCGGCGCCCATACGGTCGTGGAGTCCCACGTGCGCCTGGGCAGCCCCTGGGGCGAGGTGATCATCGGCGAGCATAACCACATTCAGAGCGGCTCTGTAGTGGGCGGCCCCCCGCAGCACAGGGACTATCGCGACGACCATACCCGCCTTGTGATCGGCCATCACAACCGGATCGGCGAGGGCGCAACGCTCAACCTCGGCAGCGAGTCCGGCGGCGGCGTAACGACGGTGGGCGACCGCGTCTTCCTCATGGCCAGTACCCACATCGGTCATGACTGCCGGATAGCCGATGACGTGGTGGTGACCAACCTGTCCCACCTTGGGGGGCATGTGGAGGTGGGGCGAAACACCGTTATTGCAGGCATGGTCGCCGTGACCCAGCATGTGCGAATCGGCGCATTCGCCTTCGTGGCGGCGCGGTCGGGCGTCAACAAGGACATCCTGCCCTACACGGTCGCGGAGGGCCGCTGGGCGACATCGCGGGCCGTCAACAAGGTGGGCCTGCAGCGAGCCGGGGTCTCCGCCGGGGCATTGCGCAATATACGCCGCGCCGTCAGGCACCTTCTGGACACCTCGCTGAACGTTGACGACGCCCTGAAGGCCATCGACGAGGACTGCGAAGCGGACGACTGGATCCGGCGCCTGTCGGAATTTGCCGCCGGCTCGCAGCGGGGACTGGCGCGAGCATGACCACGCTTCGCGCAGCAGTCATCGGTGTCGGCCACCTGGGCCGGTTTCACGCCCAGAAGTATGCGGCCCTGGATGAAGTGGAGTTGGTCGCGGTGTGCGATCTCGACCGCGCCCGCGCCCGTGACATTGCGGCCGATCACGACACCCGGCCGGTTTTCGATCACCGCGAGCTTCTTGGCCATGTCGATGCAGTCACCATCGCCGCCGACACCTCGGTGCACTTCGAGCTGGCCCGCTTCTTCCTCGAGCACGGCGTCCACGTGCTGGTGGAAAAGCCAATGACCGCCACCAGCGCGGAGGGCCGGGAATTGACGCGGATCGCCGACCGCAACGACCTGCGGCTGCAGGTCGGCCACGTGGAACGATTCAATCCCGCGCTGCTCTCGGCCCGGGAGCGACTGTCATCGGTTCAGTTCATCGAGTGCCACAGGCTGGCGCCCTTCAAGGACCGCGGGGCGGACGTGAACGTGGTCCTGGACCTGATGATTCACGACCTGGACCTGATCCTGTCGCTGCTGGGGAGCAAACCGGCGCGGGTCTCGGCCGTGGGCATATCGGTGCTGACCGATACCGCGGACATCGCCAACGCCCGTATCGAGTTCGCTAACGGCGCCATCGCAAACGTCACCTCGTCGCGAGCCTCCACCACGTCGCAGCGAAAGTTTCGTGTATTCCACGAGGGTCATTACCTTTCCATCGACTTCGGTGAGGGCGAGGTTCAACTGGTCAGCCGCACGGAGTCGGACGAGGGACTGGCGCTTCGGGAAGAGCGCTGGAGTCTTGCGAAGGGCGACGCGCTGCTGGCGGAAGTGGAGTCGTTCTGCAACGCCATTCGCACCCATTCGCCCTGCGAGGTGTCCGGCCACGACGGCGTGCTGGCACTGGAGGTCGCCGAACGCATCATCGCCGATATCGAAGCCCGCGCGACGCGGAGTTGACCACGGGCTGCCGGCTTAGTCAGCCGCGATGATTTCCACAGGATACGGATCGCGGCGGAATTCAGGCGTCAGCCTGCTCATCTGCGCTATCAGCCCGGCAAGCGTTTCGCGACGGTTTTCTGAGCTCGGATGCGTGTTCAGGAACTCCGGAATACTGGCCTCGCCCGACGCCTGCAGCTTGGTCCACATGGAAACGGCCGCAGCCGGGTCGTAGCCGGCCCGGGTGGCCAGCTCCATGCCCATGAGGTCCGCCTCGGCCTCGCTGGCGCGGCTGTTGGGCAGCGCGATCGCCAGTTCTGCCGCCAGTGCCGCACCCATCAATGTCACCGTATCCTCGTCGTTGGCCGCCGCGGCCATCAACCCCGTCTGGGTGGCCAGCACGATGGACATGCGTTCCGCCGGGTGATTGGCAATCGCATGGGCGGCCTCGTGACCGAGGATGTGCGCCAACTCGGCGTCCGACAGGTCCAACGTCTCCATGAGCCCGCTGTAAACCGCCATCCTGCCCCCGGCCATGCACCAGGCGTTGGCCGTATCCGGTTCATCGACAAGCGCTACGCTCCATTGCCAGTTCGCGGTATGCGGATATTGCGCCACGGCTTCGCCCACCACGCGCCCGGCGATCTCGGCGATACGGTCAGCGGCAGCCGGATCGTCGAGGAGCTTGTTCTCCGCCTCCAGCCGACGGACCGTATCCAGATAGGCGACAGCCGATTCGGCGATGGCCGTTTGCGGGGAAACGATCATGAACTGCCGGCGGCCGGTGGGGCTGGTGGCGCACGCGGCGGCAACCAGCGCCAACAACGCGATCGCCGGCCAGCGACATGTCCTGCGGAAGGGTCCGGCCTCGCGAAGCCTTGTGCCGGTCATGCAGTTTCTCCTTGTGCGAGCGATCCAAACTCTGTTTCGACAGACAGGATATCCCAGGAACTTGCGCCGCAGGAATTCGCGAAAGCGAAAATTCGCTCGGCGCAAGTTCCTGGCGTTCACTGGCCATATGAGCTGCCCTGCACCGGAATGCAGCCGATCAGTTCGGGTCCGTGTCCAGGCCCAGTTCCCTGATCTTGCGGGTCAGGGTGTTGCGCCCCCAACCCAGCAACCTGGCGGCCTCCATGCGCCGCCCCTCGACTTGCCGCAACACGGTCCGGATGAGGGTGCGTTCGAATGCCGGCAGCGCCTCGGCCAGCAGGGGGCTCTCCGGCGCAGCAGCGATGCGGCTCTGGGCCCACGCCGCCAGCGCCGCCGTCCAGTCGTCCTGTCCCTGGCGATCGGCATTGAAACCGGGGTCGTCGGGAAAATCCGCCAGGGTAATCTCCTGCCCGGCCGAGTTGATGGTCAGCCGCTGACAGAGATTCACCAGTTCACGCACGTTGCCGGGCCAATCGTGGGCCATCATCGCCGCCAGCGCGTCCTGGCTCAGTTGCTTGGGAGGGATGCCAAGCTCCCCGGCCGCCTTGTCGAGATAGACGCGGGCCAGTTCCGGAATGTCCTCCTTGCGATCACGAAGGGGTGGAACCGGCACGCCCATGACGTTCAATCGATGATAGAGGTCTTCGCGAAAGCGCTCCTCCTCCACTGCCGCGGCGAGATCCTGGTGCGTGGCGGCAATGACGCGCACATCCACGCGCACCGGTGTCTGCCCGCCAACGCGGAAGAACTCGTTCTCCGCCAGTACCCTGAGCAGGCGTGTCTGCAGCGCTGCCGACATGTCGCCGATCTCATCCAGAAACAGCGTGCCGCCGTCGGCCTGCTCGAAGCGGCCCAGGCGTCGCCTTTCGGCCCCCGTAAAGGCCCCGCGCTCATGTCCGAACAATTCCGATTCCAGCAGCTCCGGGGTGATGGCCGATGTGTTCAGCGCGATAAACGGCTTGTCGGCCCTGGGCGAATTCTGATGCAGCGCCCGGGCCACCAGTTCCTTGCCGGTGCCGGTCTCACCGGTGATGAGAACCGTCATGCTGGAACGGGACAAACGGCCGATCGCACGGAAAACCTCCTGCATCGCGGGCGCCTGACCGACCATCCGCGGCGTGGGCGCCGGTACCGCCGGGGCGATCTCTTCGCGCCCCTGCCGGGCGGCCTTGGCCACCAGTTCGACGGTTTCGTCGATATCGAACGGCTTGGGCAGGTATTCGAAGGCGCCGCCCCGATAGGCGCCGACCGCGCTGTCCAGATCCGAGAAGGCCGTGATGACGATGACAGGAATGTCGGCGTGCCGACGGGCGAGTTGTTTCATCAGGTCCAGCCCGCTCATGTCGGGCATGCGAATGTCGGTGATGATGACATCCGGCTGCTCGCTGGCGAGCGCCCTGAAGAACGATCTGCCCGATTCGAAGCACCGCGGCGCCATCTGCGCCAGCGTCAAGGCTTGCTCCAGCACCCAGCGCACGGATTCGTCATCGTCAACGACCCAGACCGAGATACCCTCTTTCGCCATCAGCAGGACCCTCGCGAGTCGTCGGCCACGGGCAGTCTCATCTGAAACACCGTGGCCCCGGGAACGCTTTCGAACTCCACCAGCCCGCCGTTGCGGCTGACCAGATCCTGGGCGATGGTGAGACCCAGGCCGCTGCCCGTGCTCCGGCCGGTGACCAGGGGAAAGAATATCGTGCCGCGCAATTCCTCCGGTATCCCCGGCCCGGAATCCTCCACTTCGGCCGACAGCACGGTTCGGTAGCGCTTGCCGCTCAGCGAAAAATTACTCAATGCGCGCGTTCTGAAGACCAGAGCGCCCTCCTCGCCTACAGCCTGCAGCCCATTTTTTGCCAGGTTCAGAAACGCCTGGATCAACTGGTCCCTGTCCGCGGCGGTGGGCGGCAGACTGGGATCGTAGTCCCGTTGCAATTCAACGCCGGGCGGCATCTCCGCTTCAATCAGCCTGGCCACGTGCTCGGTCACCTCGTGAAGACTGAAAACCGTCCGCTTGGGGCGCCGGCCAGACTTGAGGATCGTATCCACCAGCGATGCCAGGCGATCGGCCTCATAGATAATGACGTCGGTGTAGGCCTGCAGTCGCCCGTCGGGCAATTGCCGGGCGAGCAACTGGGCGGCGCCCCGCAGCCCGCCCAAAGGGTTCCTTACCTCGTGCGCCAACTGCTGAATGATACGGCGGCTTGCATCCCGCTGCGCGATCAATTCGGCATCGCGGCGCACCTGCCGGTCACGAGCGGTGTCGACCAGTTCCAGCACCAGGCTGCCGCCCGAGCCGTCCAGCGGCGCCGCGCGGCTGTCCATGCGCAGCGATTGGCCGCGTACCCGAACCGCAAGCTCCCTGGCGCCGCAGGTGGAGCCCGTGGCTACCGCCCGGCGGCAAAGTCCGACCAGCTCTTCCGGGGGCCTGAAAAGCTCCGTCAGCGGCCGACCCGCCGCACGCCTTCGGCTGATGCCGAGCAGGTGTTCGGCCGCCGAGTTGAGCCCGGTCACGACCAAGTCCGCGTCCAGAACGATCACGGCCGTGGTCAGGCCCTGCAGAACGCTGTCGGCGTCCGGTGCTCTGGGCGCCCCCCTCAAGGTTCAGCCGCCTTACCGGACTCTGCCGGGATTCCGAGGGTAATGGATGCTGGTCTGCTGGACGAAAAAGGTCACCGGCGCGCTTTGCAGAAGTTCGTTGTCCTGTTCGTCCAGGATGACCGCCTGCAGCGTGTGTTCGCCACGATGAACGTCCGGGATCTCGAAGCGCGTTGCCCGCGTCTGCAAGCCGGTCAACACCCCGTCCAGATACACACCGAGACGATGGAAGGGCAGCAGATCGGGAGCAATGCCGATCGCGATTTCGACCCTGCCTCCCGTTCCCCACAGCGTTTCCTGCGGTGACGGTCGAATGACCGCAAACGTTTCATATTCCCCGCCGTCGGGGGCTTGTGTCTCAACCGCCGATGATTGCGGCCCGGGCGAGGACAGCCCGACGCTCGGAGCACGCGCGCCGGTGGTCAATTCCACCCTCACCGCTCCCGGGCCGGGCCGGTCGGAATAGTTCACCTGGCCGTTTTCGTCCACCCAGCGATACACCGGCGCCGCCTGTGCGGCGGACCAGAACAGGCAAATCAAAATCAGCCACTTATTCATGCCCCGGCGGCCCGTGTTGCTGGCGCTGTCGGCAGATCTGTTCGCTCACAGTACCTCAGGCGAGCGGCAGCGGGGCTCGTCGAACCCCGCTGCACGACACCATCGGACAGCGCCTGACCCGATCGGATCAAAGGCTGTAGTACAACTGGAACTCCACCGGGTGAGTGGACTTTCGCAGCAGGGTCAGTTCCTGCTCCTTCAACTCCAGGTAGCCGTCGATCAGATCATCACTGAAGACCTCGCCCACCTTGAGAAACTCCCGGTCGTTGTCCAGTTCCTCCAGCGCCTCGTCCAGCGAGTAGCAGACGGTGGGAATCTGGCTCTCCTCTTCCGGCGCCAGGTCGTACAGATCCTTGTCCACCGGCGGGCCCGGATCGATCTTGTTGGCGATCCCGTCGAGTCCCGCCATCAGCATCGCGGCGAACTGGAAGTACGGATTGCCGCAACTGTCGGGGAAGCGCACCTCGACCCTGGCCGCCTTCGGATTGGCAACGTAGGGAACGCGAACGGCGGCGGAACGGTTACGTGCCGAGTAGGCCAGCAGCGTCGGCGCCTCGAATCCCTTGACCAGACGCTTGTAACTGTTTGTCGAGGCGTTGGTAAAGGCGTTGAGCGCGCGGGCGTGCTTGATGATGCCGCCGATGTAGTAGAACGCCATCTGGGAAAGCCCCCCGTAACCGTCGCCGGTGAACAGGTTCTCGCCATCCTTCACCAGCGACTGGTGCACGTGCGCGCCGTTACCGTTGTCGTCCACCAGCGGCTTGGGCATGAAGGTGGCGGTCTTGCCGTAACTGTGGGCCACGTTCATGAGCGTGTACTTGAGGATCTGCACCGCGTCGGCCTTGTTGACCAGGGAGTCGAACCGGACGCCGATCTCGCCCTGGCCGCCGGTGGCCACCTCGTGGTGATGGACCTCGGTCACAAGCCCCATCTCTTCCAGCGCCAGACAGATGGCGGAACGTATGTCGTGCAGTGAATCCACCGGCGGGACCGGGAAGTAACCGCCCTTGACGCCCGGACGATGGCCGATATTGCCATCCTCATATTCCTTCGCGGAGTGCCAGTGGGCCTCGCTGGATTCGATTGCATAGAACGCGCCGCTCATGTCGACGTTCCAGCGAACGTCGTCAAAAATGAAAAACTCGTTCTCGGGCCCGAAAAAGGCCTGGTCGGCGATCCCGGTGGATTGCATGTAGGCCTCGGCGCGCTTGGCCAGGGACCGCGGGCACCTCGCATAACCCTGCATGGTCATGGGTTCGACGACGTCGCAGCGCAGGTTCAGGGTCGTTTCCTCGGCGAAAACGTCCAGAACCGCCGTGGGCGTGTCCGGCATCAGAATCATGTCCGACTCGTTGATGCCCTTCCACCCGGCGATGGACGAGCCGTCGAACATCTTGCCGTCCTCCAGAAACGCCTCGTCCACGGCATGACTGGGCACCGTGACATGCTGTTCCTTGCCGCGTGTATCGGTAAAGCGCAAATCGACGAACTTGACGTTCTTTTCCTTGATGAGATTGAGAATGTCCGCAGACATGATTTTCCTCCGTTGTTCCTTGTCCACCAGCCGGATGTCCACACAGGAATAGCCCCGGCGGAACACTCCGCTTGGTTATCCCGGTCTCCAGCGCTTGATCAGATGCAGGTTTCGTGCCAAACGCAAGCAGTTCGAAACTCTCGTCCCGACACCGCCTCGAGGCAGCATCCCGGCGAACCGCTCACTGACCCGCATTTCCGCTGATCCGCCGATTCGAAAACCGAACCGCTCGAAGGGCGCCATCAACGGTCGTGCGGGCCAGAACGGTGCGCACGCTTCCTATAATGCCCTATTTTGGTGCGTATGGGGAACATCCGCCCAGATTTGCGCATCCCCGTCACGTGTTCGAATCGCTATACTGGCGCGCCTCTTCGGTGATTGCAGCGATGGGAGAACGCTGATGGTCTCGATGGACAAGCTGGTTTCGCTCGCCAAGCGCCGTGGATTCATATTCCCGTCCAGCGAAATCTATGGCGGGCTCAACGGCTGCTGGGATTACGGCCCGCTTGGCGTGGAGTTGAAGCGAAACGTCAAGGACGCCTGGTGGGAAGACATGGTCAGCCGGCACGACAATACGATGCCGGCCACAGGCGCCCCCGCTGCATTCGACATGGTGGGCCTGGATTGTTCGATACTGATGAATCCCAGGGTCTGGGAAGCCAGCGGTCACGTGGGCGGCTTCAGCGATCCCATGGTGGATTGCCGGGAAACCAAGAACCGCTTTCGCGCCGATCAGCTCACGGTCTTCGGTGTGCTCACCGACGCTGACGACGACAGCCGCATCATGGACGCTGAGCCTTTGTTTGCCGTGCCCGGAGAATCTGCAGCGGCTACGGAAGCCGAACTCGCCGCCGCCCACGGCAAGCGCTTCCGCCGCGTGATCAGAAATCGCCGCGGGTACCGCCTGGTAGCCTTGCCCGGCGCGCTCGACAACGAGAAGCTGCGGGGCAGGACGTATGCGCCGGGTGCGTCCGAGCCGGGCACCCTGACGCCGCCCCGAACGTTCAACCTCATGTTCGAGACCCATGTGGGGGCCATGCGGGACGCATCCAGCGTAGCGTACCTGCGCCCGGAGACGGCCCAGGGCATCTTCGTCAACTTCAAGGCCGTTTGCGACACATCCCGAGTGCGGGTTCCATTCGGCATCGGTCAGATCGGCAAGGCGTTCCGCAACGAAATCAATCCGCGCAATTTCACCTTTCGCAGCCGCGAATTCGAACAGATGGAGATCGAATTCTTCTGTGCCGCGGAGCAAGCAGGCGACTGGTACCGGTATTGGCGGGACCGTCGCTTCCAGTGGTACGTGGACCTCGGGCTGGACAGCGCCAGACTCCGGTTGCGTGAACACCATTCCGACGAACTGGCCCACTACGCCGCGGCCTGTGCCGACGTGGAGTACGAATTTCCTTTCGGCACCAGCGAACTGGAGGGCATCGCCAACCGCACCGACTTCGACCTGCGACAGCATATGGATGCCAGCGGCAAGGATCTTCGCTATTTCGACGTCCACCAACCGGACCCCGACCGGCGGCGCTTCCTGCCGCACGTCATCGAGCCTTCCGCCGGCGCCGACCGGGCCACCCTGGCCTTTCTGTGCGACGCCTATGATGAAGACCGGGTCGGTGGAGAAACCCGCACGGTTCTCAGGCTCGATCCGCGACTCGCACCCATCAAGGCGGCGGTATTCCCCCTGATCAAGAAGGCGGGCATGCCTGAACGCGCGCTTGCGCTTTACCGGGCGCTACGCTCGAAAATCAACGCCGTTTATGACGAGAAGGGCGCCATCGGCCGACGCTATCGGCGCCAGGATGAAGCCGGAACGCCATTCTGCGTCACCGTCGACGGCGAGACTCTGGAAGACGATACCGTTACCGTGCGCGAGCGCGACACTTGCGAGCAGGTGCGCATCCCCATCCCGGATGTCGTCAGCTACGTTTCCGACCGCACCGCAGCGTAGCTCACCGTGCGAGCCGATTCGGTGTCTCAAACGATCAGGCCGGGCTCACGAGGGTGCGTCATCCTGGACCGCGATGGCGTAATCAATCATGACTCCCCCGAGTACATTCGCTCGCCGGAGCAGTGGCAGCCCATCGACGGCAGCCTGGAGGCCATCGTCGCGCTGTGCGGCGCCGGATTCGCACCGGTCGTCGTCAGCAATCAGTCCGGCGTCGGCCGGGGGTTGCTGTCTGCGGACACGCTGGAACGGATTCACGCCAGGATGTCCGAAGCGGTGGCCACCGCCGGGGGACAGCTTTCCGGAATCTACCATTGCCCGCACACCCCGGAAAACGGCTGCGGATGCCGAAAACCGGCCGTGGGACTGGTTCGGCAAATGGAGCGCGCCCTGGGGCATTCCGCTCGGGGCGCCCCGCTGATCGGCGACAAGCTCTCCGACCTTGAGCTGGCACGGGGCGTGGGAGCCCGGCCCATACTGGTCCGTACGGGCTACGGCGAAACGACGCTGGCCACGCTGAGCGATCCCGCCGTGGAGGTATACGCGGACCTCGCGCAGGCGGCAGCAGCATTGATAACGGAAACCACGCGATGAGCAGGCTGCGCCAGTTTCTGGGTTCGGTCGTATTCACAGTCTACCTGTTCGTATCGGTCATACCGTACAGTTCCTGGGTCCTCCTCACGGCGCCTTTCACCCCACGAGATCACGCCTGGCGAGTGGCGCGCTCCTGGGCCGGCACTGTTCTGGCGCTGCTGCGCATTCTTTGTGGATTGGACTATCGCCTCGAGGGAGCGGAACACCTGCCGGACCGCGACGCGGTGGTCCTTATGAAACACTCGTCGGCCTGGGAGACGATTGCCCAGTTGGTTCTGTTTCCCAATCAGGTCTGGGTGATGAAGCGGCAGCTTCTCTGGGTCCCGTTTTTCGGCTGGGCTCTGGCGGTTTTCAGTCCCATCGCCATCGACCGAAAGGGCGGTCGCCAAGCGGTGGAGCAGGTACTGCGGCAAGGCCAGCAGCGGTTGGCAGAAGGCGTCTGGGTCATGATCTTTCCCGAAGGCACCCGTGTAGCACCAGGCGAACGACGCCGGTACGGCTTGAGTGGCTCGCTGCTGGCCGCCGTGGCGGAACGGCCGGTCGTCCCGGTGACGCACAACGCCGGCGACTATTGGCCGCGGCGGGGAGTGATGAAGCGCGCCGGCACGATTCGCATGGTCATCGGACCGCCCATCCAGGCGGCCGGACGCTCACCCCGAGACGTCAATCGGGACGTCGAATCATGGATCGAGACCACCCTGGAAGACATCCGGCGGGAGGATGGCCACGGCTCTCACGATAAAACATAACCAATTGATTAATAACGGATTTATATGTCAAGATTGGCGACTGCCAGCGCGTTGCGTTCGATGAAGTCCCGCCGGGGTTCGACGTGATCGCCCATCAAGGTGCTGAAGATCTCGTCGGCCGAGACCGCATCGTCGATGCGGACCTGGGTCAAGCGCCGGGTCTCGGGATTGACCGTGGTGTCCCACAACTGCTGAGGATTCATCTCGCCAAGCCCCTTGTACCGCTGGATGCTCTGGCTTTGCTTGGCCTGGTCCATCAGCCATTCGATGGCGTCGGGGAAGCGGCTGATTTCCATTCTCTGCCTGCCGCGGGTGACGTACGCGCCGGGCTCGATCAGTTCCTTGAATTCGGCGCCGGTCGCTGCGATGAGTTCGTATTCCGGGGAGAGGAAGAAACCGCCTTGTATCACGCGATCGTACTTGGTGCCATGGTGTTCGCGTTCCACCACCAGCGCCCTTTCGGCTTCGTCCTCATCCCCTTCCGAAGTCTCCGTCCGCACGGAGTATCGCGGTCCGCCGCCATTGAGAATCCGCAGTTGCCTCTCAAGCTCCTTCGACCAGTCGGAGAACGTCGCATCGCTGTCCAGGTCGTTCTGGGTCACCCTGGGTAACCACAGCATCGCGCGCAGAACATTTTCATCGTAGCGCCGCCCCCAGCGCGCAATGATGGACTTGACGTCGGTGTGCTTTCGAGCGAGCGCTTCAAGCGCTTCCCCCTGAATGGGCGGCGCGCCGGCGCTCACATGCAGCTTCGCCCCATCCAGCGCCGTAGCGAGCAGCAGGGCGTTGAGTTCGGCATCGTCCTTTACGTAGTGCTCCTGTTTGCCGCGCTTCACCTTGTACAGCGGCGGCTGGGCGATAAACACGTACCCCCTTTCGATGAGTTCGGGCATTTGCCGGTAAAAGAACGTCAACAACAATGTTCGGATATGCGAACCGTCCACGTCTGCGTCCGTCATGATGATGATGCGGTGGTAGCGCAGACTGTCGGGGTCGAAATCCGCGCGGCCGATGCCGCAACCCAGGGCGGTGATCAGCGTGCCCACCTCGGCAGACTGCAACATCTTGTCGAATCGGGCCTTCTCGACGTTCAGTATTTTTCCCTTCAGCGGCAGAATCGCCTGGGTCCGCCGGTCCCTGCCCTGTTTGGCCGAACCGCCGGCAGAATCCCCTTCCACGAGGAACAATTCGGAAAGCGCCGGGTCCTTCTCCTGGCAGTCGGCCAGCTTTCCCGGCAGCCCGGCCACGTCCAGCGCGCTCTTGCGCCGCGTCATTTCCCGCGCCTTTCGGGCCGCTTCCCTGGCCCTCGCGGCTTCGATGATCTTGCCCACTACCGCCTTGGCCTCGGCGGGATGCTCGAGGAGAAACTCCTCCAGGCGGGCGCCGACCACCGATTCCACGGCGCCCTTGACTTCCGACGAAACCAGCTTGTCCTTTGTCTGCGACGAGAATTTCGGGTCCGGCAGCTTGATCGAGAGCACGGCGGTTGCTCCTTCCCGGGCGTCATCCCCGGTCGCGGCAACCTTTTCCTTGCGCCGGATGCCCTCGCGTTCCATGTAGGAATTAAGCGTACGGGTCATCGCTGCCCGGAATCCCGCCAGATGCGTGCCACCGTCACGCTGCGGTATGTTGTTGGTGTAACAAAGCGTTCTTTCCTGGTAGCCGTCGCTCCACTGCAACGCCAACTCCACCTGCACGTCACCGCGGGTTTCGCGGAAGTAAAGCACCGTCGGGTGGATGGGCGTCTTGTTGCGATTCAGGTGGTTGACAAACGCCCGGATTCCGCCCTGGAAGTGGAAAACATCGTTGCGTCCGTCGCGTTCGTCCCGCAAGTGGACCTGTACGCCCGAGTTCAGGAACGAAAGCTCCCTGAGACGCTTCGCCAGAATGTCATAGTCGAATTCGATGTTGGAGAAGATCGTCCGACTGGGCTTGAACCGTATGATCGTCCCGGTCTTGCCAGAATTGGCGCCAACCTCGCGCAAGGGGCCTGCAGGTTCACCCAGGTGATAGGTCTGTTGATAGATCTTCCCGGCTCGGTGAACCTTCAGAACCAGCTCGTCGGACAGCGCATTGACCACCGAGACACCGACGCCGTGCAGGCCGCCGGATACCTTGTAGGAATCGTCGTCGAACTTCCCGCCGGCATGCAGGACCGTCATGATGACTTCGGCCGCAGAGCGGCCTTCTTCCGGGTGAACATCCACCGGGATGCCGCGACCGTCGTCCGTGACCGTGATGGATTCGTCCGAGTGAATCGTTACGGTGATGCTGTTGCAGAAACCGGCCAGAGCCTCGTCGACCGAATTGTCAACGACCTCAAAGACCATATGATGCAAACCCGTGCCGTCATCCGTGTCACCGATGTACATGCCCGGACGTTTGCGGACTGCTTCCAGCCCGCGTAACACCTTGATATTACTGGATGTATAGTCGTCTGAGACCATCCTGCGATTCACCTGTGGCCAAACCGGCTCATTATACCATCGGACGCACCCGGCCCTGTTCCACGTGAAACCTTGTCGACGGCTGCGCCCCCTGAAGCGAGGCTTCGGTAAGGCCAGTGATAATTCTTTGCGCGGGCAGCGTCTCAAGAACCGTCAACAGCGCCCGCAGGGCCATCCTGTCCAGTTCCGCGGCCGGGTCATCCACCAGCAAGGTGCCGCCATGCCCCCTGGATCCGGCCAGAACGCGCACTTGTGCCAACACCAGCGCCGCTGCTGCCAGTTTTTGCTGGCCTCTGGAGATCTCTTCTCGAACGCCCCGGATGCCAAGCCTGATCTCCAGCTCCGCCCGGTGGGGTCCTACCTGTGTGGCGCGCGTCTGCTCGTCCCGCGCACGTGACTTCTGCAACGCACCTTGAAGGCTCGTGTCGGCCCGCCACCCGGGTCGGTAATTCACCTCCAGCGGCTGACCCAGCAATTCCTCCCCCAAGCCTGCCAGCGCTTGCCGCAGCTCACCCACGTAGCGCTCCCGCGCTTCCGTAACCTGCGTGCCGGCCGCCGCAAGCAACTTGTCCCAACTCCCTGGATGCTGTCCGCTGCGCAACGCCGCATTGCGCTGCCCGAGTACCCGGCGGTATCGACGCCAGGTGGCAATGTAGCCCTGTTCCACGTGGAACACACCCCAGTCCAGAAAGCGTCGCCGTTCACCGGGCCCGCCTTCAATCAGGAAGTGAACGCTCGGCTCAATCACGAAAACAGGCAGAATCTGCGCCATCGCCGTCATCGTCGCTCCGTCCTGACCGTCTAGACGCAGTCGACGCCCGTCGCCGTCTACGCTGATTCCGAGTCTGTGGTTGCGGCCCGAGGCGTGCACTTCCCCGAAGACGGAAAATCCACCGGCGTCGTATTGAATCAGTCGTTTGTTCTGGCGAAGCCTGAAGGACCGACCGCGGCCCAGGACATGTATCGCCTCCAGAAGGCTCGTCTTGCCTGCTCCATTCGGCCCGAAGAAATAATTCTGCTCCGGGTCCAGGGCCAACTCGACCTGCGCCAAGCAGCGGAATGACTCAATCCTTAAACGAGTGAGCGGCACTCACAGGGTCCTTCGGCCACGAGAATTTACGCCCTCCAGCAGTCTGCCAGCGTCCGGTGGCGACCGCATCCGGCGACTGTCCTGGCTCTACTTGCGGTCGCCAGACGCACCCCGCGCAGGGAGCGCTACACGCTAAAGTCGCATGGGCATGACCACGAACTTGGTATCGGTCGTGGCCGGGCTGTTGATGAGGCAACTGGAATTCGCGTCGCTCAGCCCCAACTGGACGCGATCCTCATCCACGGCAGCGAGCGCGTCCAGCAAGTAGTTTACGTTGAAGCCGATCTCCATTTCGTCTCCGTCATATTCGACTTCAAGTTTCTCTTCGGCTTCTTCCTGTTCAGGGTTGTTCGCCCGGAGCGTCACCGTAGCTTCCTTGACATGCAGCCGCACGCCGCGGAACTTCTCGTTCGACAGAATCGCGACACGTTGCAGGGAATGCCGCATGACACTGCAGTCTGCCGTGATGACCCTGCCAACATCGGTTGGGATGACCCGCCCGTATTCAGGAAAACGACCGTCGATCAACTTGGAAGTAAACCGGATGGGCCCGAGTTGAACCTGCAGGTGATTGGTTCCCAGAGAAAGAGCGACCTCACCATCGCCATCGAGAAGGCGCATCAACTCCAGCACGGCCTTTCGGGGCAAAATGACCTGTTCGCCCCGTTGCGCCGGCGTGTCCAACTGTAGTTCAGCGAGCGCCAGGCGATGCCCGTCGGTTGCCACCGCGCGCAGGGTATAACCGTCTGCTTCAAGCAGGAGCCCGTTCAGGTAGTAGCGAACATCCTGCTGCGCCATGGAAAAGTGCGTTTTATCCAATAGCTTGCGCAAGCCATGCTGATCGACCCGGACATCCTGCTGAGCAGCGATATCTTCCACTACCGGGAAGTCCTCGGCCCGGAGACTGGACAAGGTAAACCGGCTGCGAGCCGCCTTCAGGGTGACTCGTTCACCCGAGACACTCAACTCGACGTTGACTCCCTCGGGCAGCGCCCTGCAAATGTCATGCAACTTGCGCCCCGGTACCGTGATTTCTCCGGGTGTTTCGACCTCGACTTCCGTTTCCGCCACCAGTTCCACTTCCAGGTCCGTTGCCGCGATATGCAGGCGATTGTCCCGCGTCGTCAGTAGAACGTTGGCGAGAATAGGCATGGTTTGACGACGCTCTACCACACCGATTACCGACTGAAGGGGTTTCAGGATTGCGTCCCGTGGTGCACTCAGCTTCATGGTTGTTGGTACCTATCTAATAGTTTATCTATATATACAGTAGTTACTGTTAACGCCCTGAACATATGGAACAATGTGATTAACTACAATAAAATCAAAAGCTTACGTAAAAATCCAACTACTACGATACGGACATTTTCCTGTGGTTTAACTGTGGATGGAAATTGAGAGCCAACTTGTGCACAGTTAATCCCGATCAACCTGTCAATGTTCTCAACAGGTTGTTGTAGTCTTCCTCGATTCGGGTTTCGCTCTCTCTCAGCGCCTTGATGCGACGGCAGGCGTGGATCACCGTCGTGTGATCCCGGCCGCCGAAAGCATCCCCTATCTCGGGCAAGCTGTGACTCGTGAGCTCCCTGGCCAGGGCCATGGCGATCTGGCGTGGACGGACTATGGAGCGGCTCCGGCCCTTGGAGTCCAAATCCGCGACGCGGACCTTGAAGTAGGCTGCAACGGTACGCTGAATATTCTGTATGGTGACCAGCTTGGCCTGCAAGGCCAGCAGGTCGCGCAGCGACATCTTGGTGAACTCCAGCGTGATGGGTTTACCCGTAAATCGGGAATTGGCAATCACCCGGCGCAGCGCACCCTCCAGCTCGCGAACATTCGATCGGATACGCTGGGCGATAAAAAAGGCGACTTCCTCCGGCAAGTGCTCGCGCTCCGCGGCTGCCTTGCTCAGCAGGATGGCAACGCTGGTCTCGAGTTCGGGCGGTTCGATGGCCACGGTGAGCCCCCAACCGAATCGCGATTTGAGACGTTCCTCAAGCCCTGACACTTCCTTCGGATACCGGTCGCAGGCAAGCACGATGCGGCGTTGTCCCTCCAGAAGCGCATTGAAGGTATGGAAAAACTCTTCCTGAGTGCGTTCCTTGCCCGCAAAGAGCTGAACGTCATCGATCAGCAGCGCATCCAGGGAGCGGTAGTGGCGTTTGAAGGCATCGATTGTGTTCGTCTGAAAGCTCTGCACCATGTGCCTGACAAAGTCTTCGGACTGCACATACACCACTTTTGTGCTGAATTCCCGTTCGCGTATCAGATTGCCGATCGCATGCATGAGGTGTGTCTTGCCCAGCCCCACGCCACCGTAGATGCACAGCGGGTTATAGGCTCTGCCGGGGGCGGTTGCCACCTGGATGGAACCGGCCCGCGCCAACTGGTTGCTCTTGCCCTCGACAAAGTTCTCAAAGGTGAAGTTTGGATCCAACCGGCTGCCGGGCATGGCCGATCGCTTTCGCACGGGGGCGTCGGCTACGGACCGTGCCTTCAGCGGTGGCCGGCGACTGCCGACATCCAGTCGCACATTCAGCCCGCCGGCGGCGGCAACGATGTCGGCAAGACAATTCTGTTTCACCCAGTCGACGACGAACCGATTGGGAGCCAGCAACCGCAAGCCCGTATCGGATTGCTCCGCCTGCAGCGGCAGGATCCAGGTGTTGAATTCACTTTCCGTAAGTTGCAATTGCAGTGTTTGCAAACACTGGTTCCAGAGAGATGGCTGCGGTGCCGATGACACGATAAATGATTGTTCTTGGTCAGCAGGTATTGGAAAAACGCTTGGTGCCCTGGAGCCGCTACAAGTGTACCGTCCCAAGGCGTAGACTATCCAGCCCGATTTTTGCACCAGGGTTTCGGGCACGGTCGCGTTCGCCGCAACCGCACGCACGCTTCCCGGAAAGCCGAACCGCCCGCCCGAAGCGCTCGGTTGCGGGCCGCCGCTATTGACAGACCCACTTCGCGCGCGTAGAGTTTCGCCCTCCTTCGCAAAGCACATGTCCTTGTTTTGCTTGAAACTTTTTTGAGACCGGCCATGACCGGAATGCGGACAACCCATGAAGAGAACCTTTCAACCGAGTAACCTCAGGCGCAAACGTACCCATGGGTTCAGGGCGCGTATGGCGACAAAGGGCGGCCGTCTCGTGCTAAAGCGCCGGCGAGCGAAGGGTCGCACGCGACTCACTCCCTGAGCAGCGATTGCGGTCATGCGGCGGTCGGCAACATTCAGCCGCCGGCATCGTCTCACGCTGTCCCGCGAGTTCGGACGGGTCTTCGCCCGCCCGGCAAGATCCACGGACGCGTACTTCACGGTACTCGCGCGGCCCGGTACCTGCGATAATCCACGCTTGGGGCTGGCAATCTCCAAACGCGTCGCCAGGTCTGCCTGTGCGAGGAACCGCCTCCGGCGACTGAGCCGCGAGACCTTCCGCTGTCTGGAGTTGCCGGCCTGGGATTTTGTGGTCATGGCAAGAGCCAACGCACCCCGCGCGGAGAACAGAGTGTTACAACAGAGCCTGAAGGGACACTTCAAGCGCATCGCCCGCAGGGCGAAGGCGGGACGCGATGGATAACGTCCGGCTGATTCTGTGGGCGACCTTCGGTCTGGCGATGTGGTTTACCTACCGGGCGTGGGTGCTCCAGTATCCACCCGTGGCGCCGGTCGAGACGACACCGGCGGGGCAGACGGCGGAAGAGCTGGCCCCCGGCGGAGAAATCGACCTTCCGCAGCTGGATCAGGCGTCACCGCAGCTGCCCCTGCCCGTCAGCCAGGCATCCGGGCCCGGCCGCCCGATCCAGATCCGGACAGATGTTTTCGACGCGATCATCGACGGCCAGGGCGGCGATCTGGTGCGCGTCGACCTGCTCGAATATCCGGTGGACAAGAACGCCGAACCGCTGGTGCCGACCCGGCTGCTGGATTTCGCGGGTGACGACCGCTGGGTCTACCAGACCGGGCTGCGCAGCACCACCGGCGGGGATGAACCGAATCACCTGGCGGCATTTTCCGCAGACCGCGCCGAATACCAGCTCTCCGAATCGGGGGATGAGCTCACCGTGACGTTGGACTGGCAGGCCGCCGGCCCGTTGCGGGCGAGCAAGGTCTATACGTTTCGTCGCGGTCAATACGCCGTGGACCTGGACCTCCTCGTCGAGAATGGCGGCGATAGCGCCTGGAACGGGGCGGCTTATGCGCAACTGTTGAGGCGCCACAATCCGGTGGGCCGCTCGTTCACCTCGGTCGATTCCTACTCGTTTACCGGCCCGGTGCTCTACGACGGCGACCAGTTCGACAAGCTGGATGTCGACGATCTCCTGACCGAGCCCATCACCCAGAGTCTCGCCGGCGGCTGGCATGCGAGTATCCAGCACCATTTTCTGGCGGCCGCGGTGCCGCCGCCGCCGGAAGAGATCCACTACCAGGCGTCCGCCAGGGGCGCGGACTACGTTCTCAGCGCGGTAACCAATGTGGTCGAGGTTGCGCCCGGCGAAAGCCGGGATTTCCACTTCACCCTGTTTGTCGGTCCCAAGCTGCAGGATCAGCTTGCCGCCGCCGGGCCGCGACTGGAACTCACCGTGGACTACGGGATCTTCACGTTCCTGGCGCTGCCGTTGTTCTGGGTTCTGGACAAGATCTTCGGGTTTGTGGGGAATTGGGGCTGGTCCATCGTGATCACGACCCTGTTGATCAAGCTGGCGTTCTACAAGCTCACCGAAACCAGCGGCCGTTCCATGGCAAAGATGCGCAAGCTGCAACCGCGCATGAAGGTCCTGCAGGAGACCTACAAGGACAACCGCGAGCAACTCAGCCGCCACATGATGGAGCTTTACAAGCGGGAGAAGGTCAACCCGGCGGCCGGTTGTCTGCCCATCCTGATCCAGATGCCGTTTTTCTTCGCCTTCTACTGGGTATTGATCGAAAGCGTCGAACTTCGCCAGGCGCCCTTCATGCTCTGGATCTCCGATTTGTCCGCCCGGGACCCCTATTTCATCCTCCCGCTGCTCATGGGCGCGGCGATGCTGGTGCAGACACGCCTGAACCCGGCCCCTCCGGATCCCGTACAGGCCAGAGTCATGCAGATCATGCCCATCGCGTTCACGGCCTTTTTCGCGTTCTTTCCGGCCGGCCTGGTCCTTTACTGGCTGACCAACACCGGGCTCTCCATCCTGCAGCAGTGGCGGATCAACAGGGTCATTGCTGCAGACTGACGGCTTCATGCTGTCCGCATAACGGGTTTGCAGCCGGACTTTCGCCACGGGCTGCTGGGGACGGGTCACTTGGCATACGACGACACGATTGCGGCGCTTGCCACTCCGCCGGGCAGGGGGGCGGTTTCGATCGTTCGCGTATCCGGCGCTGAGGCGTTGAACATCGGCATGGAACTGGCCGGTCTGCGGCCGCACCCACGCCACGCGCACGTGTGTACTTTCCGGGACGAGGCGGGCCTGCCGGTGGACCGCGGCATGGTGCTGTTCTTCCCGGGCCCCGGGTCGTCCACCGGTGAAGATGTCGTCGAATTGCACGGTCACGGCGGCATGGTGGTCAGCGACTGGCTCCTGAATCAGGCGTTGCGCCTGGGCGCGCGGCCGGCCGAACCCGGGGAATTCACGCTCCGCGCGTTCCTCAACGACAAGCTGGACCTGGCCCAGGCCGAAGCGGTCGCGGACCTGGTTGACAGCGGCTCGCGGGCGGCGGCCCGGGCGGCGGCGCGATCGCTGTGCGGAGCCTTCTCGAAGCGCGTGGCGGAGCTTCAGGCGGCACTGACCGCCCTGCGGGTGCGTCTGGAGGCCTGGCTGGACTTCCCGGACGAGGAGCTTGAGCTGGACCCCGACGGCGATCTCGAAGCGGGATTCAATTCCGTCACGGATTCGCTCGAACGGCTGCTGGACGAGGCGCGGCAGGGCGCCGCCCTTCGCGACGGCCTCAACGTCGTGATCGCCGGGCCGCCCAATGCGGGGAAGTCCAGCCTCATGAACCGTCTGGCCGGCTACGATGCCGCCATCGTCACCCAAATCCCCGGAACCACCCGGGATCCGCTGCGGGAATACCTGTCCGTGGACGGGTTGCCGGTCTGCATCACCGATACCGCGGGCTTCAGGCCGACAGCCGACCCGGTTGAAGCCGAGGGCGTACGGCGGGCGCAGCGGGCGGTGGAACACGCTGACCTGGTACTGTGGATGGTGGATGTCTGCGACGATTTGCCCGCCGAACTTGCTCGGGCTCGTGCTGAAGTTGACGGCGATACCCCACTCACGGTCATTCGGAACAAGGTGGATCTGGTACCTGAAGGGTCCGGTCTCGAGGAATACGAAGGCCTTCGGGTGATACGCCTTTCCGCCCTCACCGGGGAGGGAACGGAGCTGTTGAGGGAGCATCTCAAGGGCATCACGGGGTTTGGGGGCGAATCTCCCGGCACCTTCAGCGCCCGGTCGCGCCACCTGGACGCGCTGTTGCGAGCCAGAGCGCATGTTCGGGACGGGTTCCATCAATTGCAGGCGCACAGGGCGCTGGAACTCGCCGCGGAAGAGTTGCGGGCGGCGCAGGGCGCGTTGGGCGAGCTGACCGGCGATGTCACCAGCGACGACTTGCTGGGCGAGATATTCGCAAGCTTCTGCATCGGCAAATAGATGACGAATTACCGCCGCCGCGTACTTTCAGGCATGTCGACAACGCTGGACCGTCAGCGGCGTTTCCTGGGCACCGTGGTCAGGAACCCGCGCTCGGTGGGTGCGGTGGCGCCGAGCAGCCGGCGGCTGGCCAATCACATGGTGGCGGACATTGCCCCGGGCTCGCGGGTCATTGAGCTGGGGGCGGGCACCGGGGCGCTGACGCGGGCCATCCTGGCTTGCGGTGTCTCGCCTGCCGACCTGCTCGCCATCGAGCAGAATGAGGCCTTTTCGGAAATGTTGCGGAAACGATTTCCCGGCGTTGCGGTCGTTACCGACAACGCATCGGCGCTCAGTCGGCATGCCCACGTACTGACCGGACCCGCGGACTTCGTGGTGAGCGGCTTGCCGTTGCTGCTGTTTACCCCCGGGCGCAAGCTCCGCCTGCTGCACCAGGTGTTCTCGGTCCTGACCGAGCAGGGGGCGTTCCACCAATTTACCTACGGAGGACGTTGCCCCGTGGAACGCGCGGTCCTGCATCGGCTCGGCCTTGAGGCCACCCTGCTGCGGTTCACGCCGATGAACGTGCCGCCGGCCTTCGTCTATCGGCTGCAACGGCGCCGATAGGGATGCCGCCGGCAGCCTGCCACCGGATGGGACATTGTCCGTAACCATGCCGGAGCCCGCGCGGATGATCGGGCGCGCGGCTGACCTCAATTGAACGGGCTTTTCGCCACGGGCTGATAGAATTGCGCTCTGCTGAGGCGAGCGACCATGGAATATCCCGATCAATTCGACTGCATCGTGGTGGGTGGAGGCCACGCCGGCACCGAGGCGGCGCTCGCCGCGGCGCGGGCCGGCGCACGCACGCTGCTGCTGACCCACAACCTCGATACGCTCGGGCAGATGAGCTGCAATCCGGCCATCGGCGGCATCGGCAAGGGTCACCTGGCGCGGGAGATCGATGCGCTGGGCGGGGCCATGGCGCGGGCCGCGGACCGTGCGGGCATCCACTTCCGCACGCTCAATGCCAGCAAGGGACCGGCGGTGCGCGCCACGCGGGCACAGGCGGACAGGGTTCTCTACCGCAAGGCAATTCGCCGGATGCTGGAAACGCAGCCCGGGCTCAGCCTCTTGCAGCAAGGCGTCGACGATCTGATGCTCAACGGCGGGCGAGTACAGGGAGTGGTCACCCGCATGGGCCTGAGGATCCGCGCGCGGACGGTGGTATTGACCGTGGGTACCTTCCTTTCGGGACGAATCCACGTCGGCAGCGCAAGCCACGCGGGCGGGCGGGCCGGCGACCCCGCATCGGTCAGGCTGGCCGAACGACTGCGCGAAATGAATCTCAAGGTGGCCCGGCTCAAGACCGGGACGCCGCCGCGAATCGATGGGCGCAGCATCGACTACAGCCGGCTGCAGCCGCAGCCGGGGGACGATCCCGCGCCGGTCTTCTCCTTCCTGGGCCGGCGCGCCGACCATCCCAGGCAAGTGCCGTGTCACATCACCCGTACCACGGAGAGAACCCACGAGATCATCCGCGACAATCTGGATCGCTCACCGATGTTCAGCGGGGCCATCGAGGGTACGGGTCCGAGGTACTGTCCGTCGATCGAAGACAAGGTCGTGCGTTTCGCGGACAAGGGTTCTCACCAGATATTCGTTGAGCCGGAGGGGCTGGACACGAACGAGATCTATCCCAACGGCATTTCCACGAGCCTGCCGTTCGACGTGCAGCATCAATTCGTCCGATCCATCGTGGGTTTCGAAGCGGCGCAGATCACCCGCCCGGGCTACGCGATCGAGTACGACTTCTTCGATCCCCGGGAACTGCAGCCGAGTCTGGCCACCCGGGCGGTCGCGGGGCTCTATTTCGCCGGGCAGATCAACGGCACCACGGGCTACGAAGAGGCCGCCGCGCAGGGGCTGGTCGCCGGACTCAATGCGGCGCGGGAGAGTCGAGGGCTCGAGGCCTGGTATCCGCGCCGCGACGAGGCCTACATCGGCGTGCTGATCGACGATCTGGTTACCAACGGCACCCTGGAGCCTTATCGCATGTTCACCTCGCGCGCCGAGTATCGCCTGTCGCTGCGGGAGGACAATGCCGATCTGCGCCTGACGCCCGTGGGCCGGGAGCTGGGCCTCGTGGACGATGAACGCTGGCGAAGTTTCGAGGTCAAACAGAGCGTCATTCGTTCGGAGACCGAACGCCTGGCCGGGATTGTCGTGCGGCCGCAGGATGTGCCGGCCGACAGCCGCCTCGGGCCGCTGCGGCGGGATACGAAGGCGCAGCAGCTTCTGCGGCGACCCGAGTGCCGCTACGATGACCTGGTCGCGCTGCCGCGAGTGGGCGCCGGCAGCGATGCCGGGCAGTTGAACGAAGAGATGTATTCGCAGGTGGCCGGGCAACTGGAGATCCAGGCCCGTTACCAGGGCTATATCGAGCGCCAGTCCCGCGATATCGAGAGGCAGCGCAGGCAGCAGAGCATGCCCTTGCCCACCGGGATGGACTATTCCCGTGTGCAGGGTCTTTCCAACGAAGTGCGGGAAAAGCTCGCCCGGGTGCGGCCCGCGAGCATCGGTCAGGCGTCGCGCATTGCAGGCGTCACGCCGGCGGCGGTGTCGTTGCTGCTCATTCATCTGAAGAAGCGCGAATATCGCGAAAGCGCCTGAGGGGCGTCGAGGGTAAGTCTATGAACAGGTACTACTTGGCAACGGCGGCCCTGGTGGCGGGCGGTCTATACGGCTGCGGCGCCGACACGGAGCAGGCGCAGCCGATCGGCGGCGCAAGCGGCCAGGAACTGGCCGAGGAGCAGGTGCTGCGATGGGGTAACGGCGCGGAGCCGCAGTCGCTTGACCCGCACCGCACGGAAGGCGTGCCGGGCTCCAATATCGGGCGCGACCTGTTCGAAGGGCTCATGAGCGAGGCGCCGGACGGGACGGTGATCGGCGGCGCGGCGGAGTCGTGGGAGATCAGCGAAGACGGCAAGACCTACACTTTCTCACTGCGCAGCGACGGGCGCTGGTCCAATGGCGATCCGGTGACTGCGGAGGATTTCGTCTACAGCCTGCGCCGCAGCCTGAATCCGGCGACGTTGTCCCGCTATACCTTCATTCTGAATCCGATCGTCAACGCCGAGGCGGTGGCCGCGGGAGAGCTGCCTCCCACGGAAGTGGGCGTGAAGGCGCTGGACACGTACACGCTGGAGATTCAACTGCAGAATCCCACGCCCTATTTCCTTGGGCTGTTGACCCACTCCGCCAGTTATCCGGTCCATCCGCCCAGCGTCGAGGCCCACGGCGGTCAATACGCCCGGCCGGGCAACCTGGTTTCCAACGGCGCCTACCAACTCGACGAATGGGTGGTGCAGTCCCATATCAAGCTGGTCCGCAATCCCCACTTCTGGGCCAACCACGACACCGTCATAGATGAGGTCTGGTACTACCCGACGGAGGACCAGACGGCCGAACTCAGCCGCTATCGGGCCGGGGAACTGGACCTGACCAACACGATTCCCAAGCGGCAGTTGCGGTGGATTCGCGAGAACCTGGCTGACGAGCTGGTCATCGCGCCCTATCTCGGCGCGTACTACTACGGTTTCAACATGACCCAGCCGCCCTTTGCGGGCAGCCCGGAACTTCGCCGCGCCCTGACCCTGGCCGTCGACCGGGACATCATTACGGGGCAGGTCACCGCCGCCGGCGAGGTGCCCTCGTACGGTTGGGTACCGCCGGTGCAGAATTACACCGGGCAGCAGATGCCCGAAGCCGCCTGGACCCAGGAGCAGCGTATCGAAGAGGCACGACGTCTGTACGCGCTGGCCGGTTATTCGGCGGAAAATCCACTGCGCACCCAGATCCTCTACAACACACAGGAGGATCATCGACGCATCGCCGTGGCCATCGCCTCCATGTGGAGAGAGGCGCTGGGGGTGGAAGTCGAGATCCTCAACCAGGAATGGAAGGTGTTCCTGGATACCCGCCGGCAGAAGATCGAGACCGAGGTTTACCGTGGCGGCTGGATCGGGGACTACAATGATGCCTATACGTTCGCCGAGCTGTTCGAATCCGACAGTGCGCTGAACGATTCCGGTTACGTGAACCCCGAATACGATCGGTTGCTTGCCGAAGCCTCCGCGGAGGGCGATCTGCAACGCCGCGCGGAGCTGCTCCAGGAGGCCGAACGGATCTTTCTGGAGGACTTGCCGATCCTGCCGCTTTACTTCTACGTCACCGCGCGCATGGCGAAACCGTGGGTGGGCGGGTTTACCACCAACATCATGGACCACCATCGCACCAGGAATTTCTACATCCTGCAGCACTAGCCCAAGTTTACCAACCCAAAACGTAATGTGAGTGCAATCAGTGTCTTACGGGTTTGATTTTTGCCGTAAGGCACTACATTGGGTGTTTTCGGTGGTTTCGATCCGGTTCAGATCACCTT
>LXNI01000073.1_pt1 | contig 113195 bp, 106 predicted proteins | sample 809091 | NCBI WGS metagenome assembly LXNI01 (sample SAMN04870527, study PRJNA318959) | sponge metagenome | biome: 01000161; feature: marine sponge reef; material: water | host: Sarcotragus foetidus | place: Greece: Milos, Mediterranean Sea | collected 2013-05-29 | depth 5-7 m | reverse complement strand
AAACGGGTCCCTTCGCGACGAGTCGGCCTGCTCGTTCGCCAGAATTTACGCGGGAATCCACCCCGGACCGCCTCTCGTGCAGGGAAAAACTAGAAAATCTCGTTAGCTCGGAGATCGGGGTTTCCATTCCACCGCACGATTCGGAAGGCAGTTTGCTACAATGGCGCGCCTGTACGGAATACCTTTCCCGCATACTCAATGACTCGGCACTGGATCTGGGCAGCACTTGCGCCCGGCATCGTTTTCCTGACATCTCCGGCCTTCGCCGAAGGCGACCCGGCCGCAGGTCAGGCACGTGCGGCAGTCTGCGCGGCCTGCCACGGCATCGACGGGAACAGCATCAACCCGGAATGGCCCAGCCTGGCCGGGCAGGGCGCCTCCTACATGGTGACCCAGTTGAAGCTGTTTCAGTCCGGCGAGCGTGAAAATGTCTTGATGTCTCCACAGGCCTCGACTCTGTCCGAGCAGGACATTCTGGACGTGTCCGCCTATTACGCGGCACAGGCCCCAAAAATCGGGACGGCTCAAGCCGACCAGAAAACCTTGGACTTCGGTCAATTGATCTACCGCGGCGGCATCCTTGAGCGCAACATACCCTCCTGCATTGCCTGTCACGGCCCTAATGGCGCGGGCAACGCACCCGCCCAATTCCCGCGATTGGCTGGCCAGCATGCTACGTATCTCATCCTGCGGCTTAAATATTTCCGCAAGAGTTTCGAGGCACACAAGGTCCACACCCGGCAGAATCCCATGATCAATGAGATCGCGGCCAAGTTGACCGATGAGGAAATCGAAGCCGTCGCACATTACATTTCCGGCCTGTATTGATGGTTCCTTTGCGGCTCGCTGCGTTCAGCCTGGCGGGACTGCTGGCGATAACCGTCTCCGCGGACGACTCCGCAACCCCCCAATACCTGGAAGACCAGCACTACACCGTGCTGGAAAATGTTCCGCCCGCCCAAGCGCCGGAAGGGAAGACTGAACTGCTCGAGTTCTTCTGGTACGGCTGCCCGCACTGCCACAGAATGGAGCCGCTACTCAAACAGTGGCTCGAGGAACGCGCCGACAGCGTACAACTACGGCTGTTGCCGACCGTGTTCAGCGCACGATGGGCAGTGGGAGCCCGGGTGTACTACGCGCTGGAGTCGATGGGCCGATTGGATCTGCACCCCGTTGTTTTCTATCTCGTGCACGAGCAGGGTCGCCCGCTCAAGACCGGCGAAGGCATCGGACGCATGCTGGAGCCTTTCGAAATTGATCCGGCGGCTTTCGCGGAGGTGTTCCGCTCGCAGGCTGTAACCGATCGCCTGGAAGAGGCCCGCGAATTGCCTGAAGCGTACGGCATCGACGGCGTGCCAGCCCTAGTGGTGGACGGGCGTTATCGGATCACCACCAAGCACGCGACCAGTTACCAGATGATTCTGGATATCGCGGATTTTCTGATTCGCGAAAAACCCTGAACCCCGGCTCAGCCAGCCTTGAGCAGATAAAAATAAGGCGGAAACAATTTCCGCCCGCTACCAGTCTGATTTAATCCGGGAAGGTGGCTCCGGCGCAAACAGAGGGCGTTGTGCCGGAGCCGAACCGTACCCGACAGGGGATTCCGGATACGGTGATAACCGTTGAGACCCCCCAGAGGCTGGAAAAGTTCCCCCTTGATTCGTAGTGTACCGCATCGCCGTCTTTAGGCCAAATGTCACGCCCGTCTTTTGCGGAATCCTGACCTCAACTCCGCTTATTCCCGCCATAACGGTCAGTGCGCCTGTTCCCAGTTGTCGCCGTGGCGGGCATCCACCATCATCGGCACATCCAGACCGGCCACCCCTATCATGCGTTCCCGGACGCCCTCGGTAATCTCCTCGACCTTCTCGCGCGGCACCTCCAGCACCAGTTCATCGTGCACCTGCATGAGGAGGAAGCAATCCGAATGTCGCTCCTTCAGCCAGCGGTGGACATCGATCATGGCGAGTTTGATGATATCGGCCGCCGTACCCTGCATGGGCGCGTTGATCGCGGTGCGCTCCGCGTACTGGCGTTGGTTGTAGTTCCTCGAATCAATCCCCTCGATATATAACCGCCTGCCGAATACGGTCTCCACAAAACCACGCTTGCGGGCCTGTTCGCGCATCTGTTCCATGTAACCGAGGACTTCCGGATAGCGGTCGAAATAGGTCGTCACGTAGGTTTCCGCCTTGTCCCTTGCGATCCGCAACTGCCGGGCGAGACCAAATCCGCTCATGCCGTACATCAGGCCGAAGTTGATGGCCTTCGCGGTGCGTCGCTGATCCTCCGTTACCTCGCCAGGCGCGATGCCGAAGACTTCCGCGGCGGTAGCCCGGTGCACGTCTCCGCCTTCCTCGAAAGCCCGGCACAGCGTCGGGTCTCTCGAAATATGTGCCATGATTCGAAGTTCGATCTGCGAATAGTCGGCCGCAATCAGGACGTCCCCCGGTCGGGCCACGAACGCTTGACGGACGCGCCGACCTTGTTCGGTGCGGATCGGGATGTTTTGCAGGTTGGGGTTGGACGAGGACAGCCGCCCCGTGGCTGTTACCGCCTGATGGAACGAGGCATGCAGGCGCCCCGTCTCGGGATTGATCATCTCCGGCAGTTTGCCGACGTAGGTAGACAGTAACTTGGTGGATTGCCGGTAATTCAGAATCATGCGTGGCAGGACATCCTGCTCGGCCAGTATTTCCAAGACATCCTCGGCTGTGGAGGGGGCACCCTTGGGGGTCTTGCGCAAGGGCTTCAGCCCGCGTTCCTCAAACAGCACTCGTTGCAGGTCAGGAACAGAGTTCAGGTTGAGTTCTTGTCCGCATTCCTCAGCGATCTCCTTCTTCAGCGCCTCAAGCTCCTCCCGCAATTCCCCTGACTGCTCCCGCAAAGCCGCGGCATTGATCGCCACGCCAGTCCGTTCCATGTCGGCCAACACTTCCGACAGCGGCATTTCCATCTCCTCGTAGATCTTCTGGAGAGATGGAATCTCTTGCAGTCTGGGCCATAGATGGTGATGCAAGCGCAAGGTCATGTCTGCATCTTCGGCAGCATAGGGACTGGCCAGGCTGATCGGCACCATATCGAAACTGACCTGCTTCTTGCCGGTCCCCGCAACCTCCTTATAGCGGATGGTCTCCTCGCCCAGATACACCCGAGACAGATCATCCAGATTGTGCCGGCTGGCCGTTGAATGGTGGACATACGACTCCAACATGCTGTCGTGAAACGGGCTGCCGATCTCAACGCCGTGGCGGCGCAGGATCGTAAGATCATATTGAAGGTTGTGTCCGACCTTGACCAGTTTTGGATCGGTTAGCAAGGGCTGCAATCGTTGCCGCACTTGTTCCCAGGCGAGTTGCGGCGGGGAATCGGGAGCAACATGGCCGACCGGGATGTACGCCGCCTCGCCCGGTGCCGTCGCAAGAGAAACCCCGACCAGCCCGGCATGGTTGGGGTCCAGACCGGTGGTCTCGGTATCCACGGCAAAAGTTCCAGCCTTGTGTGCACGCGCCAGCCACTGGTCCAGTTCTTCCAAGTCCAGCACCGTGGCATAGTTTTTCTTCCCGTTTCCCCGCGACAGCAGATCCGGATTGCCGGGATCGACTTCGTTGGAGGTTCGCAACTCGCGCAGGAACGAGCGAAGTGCGTATTCCTCGTATAGTTCCCCAAGACGAGAGCAGTCCTGGGGGCCGCGCACCAGATCGCGCAGAGTCCAGTCTAGTTCGACATCAAGCCGGATGGTGACCAATTCCCGGTATAGCGGGAGCCGATCCAGGCTATCGCGTAAATTCTCACCTGCTTTGCCTTTGATCTCGTCGACATTCTCGACAAGATTCGCGAGTGAATCATACTGACGCAGCCATTTTGCGGCGGTTTTGTACCCGACCTTCGGCACACCCGGGATGTTGTCCACCGCATCACCGGCCAAAGTCAGAAAGTCAATAAACTGGTCCGGGCGCACCTCGAATTTCTCCATCACCCGTGCGGCATTCATGGGAGGACGGTCGATGTCCAGCAAAGTCACGTGGTCGGTGACCAGCTGCGCCATGTCTTTGTCGCCGGACAAGACGATCACGTCCATGCCGTCGGCCTCCCCCTGGTGGGCCAACGTGCCGATGACGTCGTCGGCTTCGACATCCGGCACGACCACCAACGGCAAGCCCTGCGCCTCGATGATCTGGTGCAACGGTTCGATCTGCGACCTGAGGTCCTCCTCCATCGGCTTGCGATTCGCCTTGTATTCCGGATACAGGTCGTGGCGGAAGTTTTTTCCGGGAGCATCCATGACTATTGCCACGTAGTCCGGGGAGGTCAAACGCAATTGTTTTTGCAGGGTGTTGATCACACCGAAAATGGCACCGGTCGGGCGCCCTTTGTGATCCGTCAGACTGGTGTGTACGTGGTAGGAGCGGTGCAGGTAGGCAGAACCGTCGACCAGCAATAGGTGGGGCCGCGTTTTAGGATCAGCCATATCAAAGAATTCGGATGGAACGGTATTATATAAATGACTCTCCGCACACAAGAAAATTTCCTGCTTTTCCCGGCACGCGCCTATGCCCTCCTTTCCCTCCCTGCATGACATCGAGGTGCTGGCCGATCAGGCCTTTGCGGAAATTCCGCGCGAACTGGCGTGCCATGCCACGGCCGTCGCCATCCATGTGTGCGACTTCCCCGACGAGGAGACATGCCGGGAGATGAATCTCGACAGTCCGTTCGATCTGCTCGGGCTTTACCACGGCGTCAGCCTGGATCAAAAGTCGGTGGACGACTTGCCGCAAGACCTGGATCATGTCTATCTGTACCGGCGCCCGATACTGGAATACTGGAAGGAGGAGGGCGGCGACTTGGTCGACATCGTCCGCGAGATACTGCTGCACGAGATCGGTCACCACTTCGGCTTCTCGGATGCGGACATGGACCGCATCTGCGCGCAGGCGCGCCGGGAGGAAGGAAGCAGGGCGACGGATTGAACAGTTCGGCTTCGACGCCGAACCCGTCAAGCGTCCCAGGGCAAGGTGCCTTTTGCCTCCGCAAAATCCATCTTCCCATGTCGATGCTGTAGGATAAAGTCTTCGTCCTCAATCACCCCCATGTCCGATTTTCTTGCTGCCGCTGACCGGGCGCTGAGCGCGCTATGCGCTCACGTGGGAAGAGCCGTCGCCTGGCTGACGCTGGCCATGGTGCTCCTGACCGCCACCGTGGTGGTCTTGCGCTACGGGTTCGGGTTCGGGCGGATCTACCTGCAGGAAATCATCACGTATCTGCATGCCACCGTGTTCATGCTGGCCGCAGCCTGGACCCTGCGTCTCGACGGGCATGTGCGCATGGATGTGCTGTACCGTTCCCTGAAGCCGCGCGCCCAGGCTTGGGTGGACCTGCTCGGCTCGATGTTCCTGCTGCTGCCGACCGCGGGCCTGCTGTTCTGGCTGTCGTATGACTACGCGGAAAAAGCCTGGTTGCTGCGCGAGGCGTCGCGCGAGACGGATGGATTGCCGTTCCTGTATCTGCTGAAGACCATCATCCCAGTCGCATCGGGACTGCTGATCCTGCAGGGACTTGCGGACATCTTCCGGCGTGCCGGACAATTGTCGAGGTCTAGGGAATGAGCTGGGCGCTGGCGCTGTTCGGGCTGGTCGTGCTGGCACTGATTGCCGGCTATCCGGTCGCATTCACGCTGGCCGGGGTCTCTCTGCTGGTCGCGGCCGTGGCCACGGCATCGGGGGTCTTTGATCCGGCCCTGCTGCTGACGCTGCCATCCAGAGTGTTCGGCATCATGAGCAACGACATACTCATCGCTGCCCCCCTGTTCATTTTCATGGGTGTGACCTTGCAGCGCTCGAAGGTCGCCGAAGACCTTCTGGACGCGATGAGCCGCTTGTGCGGAGCCTTGCCCGGCGGGCTCGGCATTTCGGTCATGGTGGTCGGCGTCCTGCTGGCGGCAAGTACCGGCATCGTCGGCGCAACCGTGGTAACGCTGGGTCTGCTGGCCCTGCCCAGCATGCTGCAGCGTGGCTACGACCCGCCGGTCGCCTGCGGCGCCATTTGCGCATCCGGCACTCTCGGGCAAATCATTCCGCCCTCGATCGTCCTGGTACTGCTGGGCGACGTTATGTCCTCCGCATTCCAGAAAGCCCAGCTGGAAATGGGCATTTTTTCTCCGCAGACCGTTTCGGTCGCGGATTTGTTTGCAGGATCCATTCTCCCCGGGCTGATGCTGGTGGGACTGTACGTGACCTACCTGTTGTTCACCGCCTGGCGCAATCCTGAACGCCTGCCTTCGAAGCCACCGGACTCCGAAGTGCCCGAACTTTCGACGCGAGAGGTACTGGGCGCGCTGGTTGCCCCGCTCACCTTGATCGTCACGGTGCTCGGGGCCATCCTGGGTGGATTCGCCACGCCGACGGAAGCGGCCTCGCTGGGCGCGGTCGGCAGCCTCCTGCTTGCGCGCCGCGAAGGGCCTGTGACTCTGGACATGTTGCGCGCGGTCACGCACGACACTGCGCGCGTCTCCAGCATGGTGTTTTTAGTGCTGATCGGGGCTTCCATCTTCTCGCTGGTGTTCCGCGGCCTCGGCGGCGACGACCTGGTACACGAGTGGCTGGCGAATTTGCCCGGCGGCGTGATCGGGGCCGTGGTGGCGGTTATGGTGCTGATGTTCCTGCTTGGCTTCGTGCTGGACTTTATAGAAATTACTTACGTGGTGGTGCCCCTGGTCGGACCTGTGCTCTTGATGATGGGGCTGGACCCGATCTGGCTCGGCGTGATGATTGCGATCAACTTGCAGACCTCGTTCCTGACCCCGCCGTTCGGTTTTGCCTTGTTTTATTTACGCGGCGTCGCCCCCGACACCGTAGCCACAGCGCAAATCTACCGCGGGGTGGCGCCGTTCATCGCCTTGCAAGTGCTGATGCTGGCCATTCTCGCCCTGTGGCCAGAACTGGCCACCTGGTTGCCACAGGCGATATTTGGCTATTGAGAGAAGCTTTCTAAATCAGTACGGCGTTACCTGAACCATCTGCATGGTCTGCAAACCGGTAACTACCAGCGCGGCGTAAATCACGCCGACTCCCATGATGATGATGCGTTTCTGCCGGATCATGTCCTCGCTAAGCATCGTGCTAATGATCATCCAGGTCGCAGCACCCAGATTGGCGCCAAAGAAGCCGTAGTAGGTGGCGAGTTCATCGAATGCATCCTGTTCGGCGAAGACGATGGAGGTGCCCCAAACGGCCAGAGCCGCCGCGATATAGGTTCCAATCCGGATGAGAGTCCCGGAAATCTTCCCGGTTGGCTGCAGCACCACCAGCAGGCCGTAGGCCGCGATCACCCACCACCAGATCAGGTTGCTGGCATGAGGTGCGTATTCAGGGTTTTTGAACATCGAAACGGCGACGATTGCATATCCGAATCCGATGAACGTGATCGCCAGGCGGAAGATCCAGAGGTCGGTCCCGCGCATGCGCACCATGGAAATGGCCATCCACAGCGCGGCTGCGAAATTGAGCAGGCACGCCACATAGTAGAAAGCGAGAATCGGGAAAGTCGGATTCGCGAGAAATTGGTTCATGCCGGATTCCAATCAGGGGCCCTGGTCGGCCCCGTATTCTACACCACTCGTGTGTCCAGATACGCTTGCTCGGAGATGGCCGTCCAGTCCCGCACTCGTGCATAGAACGCCTGGTAACTGTCGTAGACCCGCCGGGAAAAAGCGTCGGTCTCGGCCACCTCCGCGATCACTGTCTCGGCATGTTCCCGCAACGCGCTTAAGACTTCCGAGGGGAACTGTCGAAGCTCCACTTCGTATTTTTCGACCAACACTTTCAGCGCATCGTTGTTGTGTGCGGTATAGTCGGCCATCATGTCTTCGTTGGTGGCCCGGGCGGCATTTCGCACGATGGCTTGAAGATCCTTCGGCAATGCCTCGAACGCCGGGCGGTGAACCAGGCACTCCAGCGTGGTTCCGGGTTCGTGCCAGCCGGGATAGTAGTAGTACTTCGCCGCGCGGTGAAGGCCGAACGCCAGATCGTTCCACGGACCGACCCATTCGGTTGCGTCGATCGCCCCGGTCTGCAGCGATACCAGCAATTCCTTTCCACTGAGGCTTACCGGCGTGCCGCCGACCCGACGCAATACCTCACCGCCCAGCCCTGGAATGCGCATACGCAGGCCCTGAAGGTCCTCGATTCCGTGAATCTCATGCTTGAACCAGCCGCCCATCTGAACCATGGTGTTCCCCGCAGCCAGCGGGACGATGCCAAACGGAGCATACGCCTCCTCCCACAACTCCATGCCGCCCCCCTTGAGCAACCAGCCGTTCATCTCGTTGGCCGTCATGCCGAACGGCATGGTGGAGAAAAACTGGAATGCCGGATTCTTGCCTTTCCAATAGTAGGCCGCGCCATGGCCCATCTGCGCCGCGCCTTGGCTGACCGCATCGAACACCTCGAACGCCGGCACCAGTTCGCCTGCGCCATACACCTGCACTTGCAAGCGCCCGCCAGACATCTCGCCGATCGATTCCGCCAAAAATTCCGCACCGGTGCCAAGCCCGGGAAAGTTCTTCGGCCAGGTGGTTACCATTTTCCAGCGCAGAGGCTCGTCGGCACTCGCCTGCCGGGCCAGCCCAAGGCCAGCCGTAGCAGCGACCGCACCCGCCCCCAGAAATTCGCGTCGTTTCATTACAGCTCTCCTTGAGCGTGGAATTCAAAATTCATTGGCATTCCAGTTTCGCGTAGTCGTACATGAACCACTTGACGCCCGTGTCATTGTTATCAAAACGAACCTGAACCCGCAAATGCGGGGGCCGACCTTCGTATTCTACGATGATGCCAGGCCCGAATTTCGGGTGCGCCACCGCTGTACCCGGGCTAGGCACGTCCAGGTTGGCCGCGGGGGCCGGACGGGCAGCTCCGGCCCCGTACCTTGCCAAAAACGCAGAAGCGGGAGGGACGAAGTCTTCCGGCACCTCGGTCTCAGTGTATTCGTCCGGCAACTCATGCAGGAAGCGCGACGGGATCAGGCCCGAGGACGTCCGTCCGAAGATCAATCGTTCGTAGGCATGCGTCAGCACCAGTTGCTGCCGGGCGCGTGTCATGCCGACGTAGCACAGCCGGCGCTCCTCTTCGAGCGGTGAATCCTCCCGCGTCATCGGCAGAACACCGTCCTCCAGCCCGACGATGAACACCAAGGGAAACTCCAGACCCTTGGCCATGTGCAGGGTCATCAACTGGACTGCGTCCCCGGACGCCCCTTCACCTCGTTCGCCGGCCTGCAGCGCGGTACTGTCAAGAAAGGACTCGGTCAGGCCGGGACCATCGTCTTCGTCAGGATCCCAGGCATCTTCGAACGCCGCGGCCGAATTGACCAGCTCCCCCAAATTCTCGCTGCGCACCTCCTCCAGTTCCCGGTCGTTCTCCTGGTACATTGCCAGCAATCCGGACTTGTCCAGGATGCGCCGGAGAGCCTCCGCCAACCCGCACCCCTTGGTTTCTTCGCGCAAGGCCGCCATGCATTCCTCGAAATCCGCCAGCGCGCGGCCCGCACGTGAGGTGGACTGGCTCTTGACCTGCTCCCGCGCCGCTGCAAACAATGATCCATCGGCAGCAGAAGCAGCGGCACGGACCACCTCGACCGTCCCCGCGCCGATGCCCCGGGGAGGAACGTTGCACACCCGCTGCCAGGCGACATCGTCGTTCGGATTCAGGCACAGCCGCAGATACGCCAAGGTGTCCTTCACTTCGCGTCGCTCGAAAAACCGGATCCCCCCGTACACCCGATAGGGAATTTGCCGGTTGCTCAGGTTCGTCTCGAAGGGCTGCGACTGCCGGTTCGTGCGGTAGAGCACGGCGCATTCGTCCCATCGCCCTCCCGCCTCCACCCACTGTTCAATCTTTCCAATGACACAGGTCGCTTCCACCTTCCCGTTCGGCGCGCTGAACACGGTGATCGGATCCTTTTCGAGCCGGTCGGTCCACAACCGCTTCTGCAAGCGGTCGTCGTTGTTTCCGATCAGCGCATTGGCTGCCTCCAGCACCGGGGTAGTGGAGCGGTAGTTCTGCTCCAGCGGCCAGACCTGGACATTCTTGTGGTTCTTCTGGAAGTCAAGGATATGCCTCGGGCGCGCCCCCCGCCAGCCGTAAATCGACTGGTCGTCATCACCAACCACGAACAGCGGGCGTTCATCACCTGCCAACAACTTCAGCCAGGCATTCTGCAGATCGTCCACATCCTGGAATTCATCCACCAGGAGATGGCGGAACCGCAACTGGTAATGCCGCTGCACAGCGGAATGATTGCGCAGCAATTCGACGCATCGCAGCAACAACTCATCAAAATCCACCAGGCCACTCTGGTCGCAGCGCTTCTCGTACCGCTCCATCACCTGAAGGCGGATCTCCTCCCGTTGGTTTTCAGGTTCGATGTGACGGGCGCGCAAGCCTTCCCCTTTTTTCAGGCTGATCCAGCGAATGGCGTCGGAGACATCGCGCGCCTTGCGGGGCTGGTCAAGATCCCGCAGGATCTGGCGGATCAAGGTTTTCTGGTCCTCGCGATCCAGGATCTGGAAGTTCCCCGGCAGCCCGGCCTCCTCGTGGAAGCGCAACAGCATCCGGCGGGCCAGCGCATGAAAGGTTCCGACCCACAGGCCGCCTGCGGATTGCCCCCGCAACCGCTCGATGCGCTCCCGCATCTCGGCCGCCGCCTTGTTCGTGAACGTAACCGTCAGGATTTCCTTCGGCTGGATGTCCTGGGTCTTCACCAGCCAAGCGAAACGGTGGGTCAGCACCCGGGTCTTGCCGGAACCGGCACCCGCCAGCACTAAGGTGCAATGGTCCGGGTCCGATGTAACTGCGTTGCGCTGTGCCTCGTTCAGGACATCCAGGACCGGATCCGCCGGGATCATCCGCCCCCCCAGTGAAGCAGCGCCAGCCAACCTCCCACCGCGAATGCCGCGATGGCGGTAATCGTCAATCCGATTCGGGCGCGTTTCAGTTTGCGCCGGGAGGCCTTCAGTTCCGTGCGAAGTGCCGGGGAGGGGTCCGGCGATGGAGCGGCAGCGGAATCCCCGAGAAGACTCTCGATCAACTGCGGCAGGCGGTGGCGCGCAAGCCGGATTAGCGCAGGCAGGCCGGTCTGCTCGCTCACCCAGCGGTCTATGAAGGGTTTGGCGGTGGTCCACAGATCGAGATCCGGGTACAGTTCGCGACCGACGCCTTCAATGTTGACCAAGGTTTTCTGCAACAGTATCAATTGCGGCTGCACTTCCATCTGGAACCGGCTTGCAGTCTGAAACAGCCGCAACAACAGGTTGGCAAACGAGATTTCGGAGAACGGCCGCTGGAAAATCGGCTCGCATACGGTGCGGATGGCCGCCTCGAACTCCTCCACCCGGGTGCCGGACGGAACCCAGCCGGATTCCACGTGCAGTTCCGCTACCCGCCGATAGTCATGGTTGAAGAAGGCCGCGAGGTTGAGTGCCAGATAGCGCTGGTCGAAAGCCGACAGCGACCCCATGATGCCGAAATCCACCGCGCTGTACTTCGGCGACTCCGGGGTCTCCCGGGAAATGAAGATATTCCCGGGATGCATGTCGGCGTGGAAGAAGTTGTGATTGAACACCTGGGTGAAGAAGATCTCCACGCCCCGTTCGGCCAGGCGTTTCAGGTCAACCCCGTGGCGCAGCAACTCCTCGCGGTCCGAGATCTGAATCCCGTACACGCGTTCCATCGTCATGACGTTCCTCGACGTGTAATCCCAGTACACCTCCGGCACGTACAGCAGTTCGCTGTGCTCGAAGTTGCGCCGCAGTTGGCTCGCGTTGGCGGCCTCGCGCGTCAAGTCCAGCTCGTCGAAGATGATTCCCTCGTATTCGGTCACCAAGTCGACTGGATGCAGACGGCGGGATCCCGCCCAGCAACGCTCGACAAACCGGGCCAGCCTGTACAGCAGCCGGATGTCACGGCGGATTGTCTTCTCGATTCTGGGGCGTAACACCTTGACGATGACATCGGTATCGCCCAGGCGCGCCGCGTGCACTTGGGCCACCGAAGCGGAAGCAAGCGGTGTCGTGTCGAACTGGCTGAACATTTCCTGAACCGTCCGCCCCAGCGATCGTTCGATAGCTTTTCGGGCCGCCTCGCCATCGAACGGCGGTACTCGATCCTGAAGGTGGGCCAGTTCGTTGGCCAGGTCGGTGGGCAACAGGTCGCGCCGGGTCGACAGCATCTGCCCGAACTTGACGAAAATGGGCCCCAAATCCTCCAGCGCGCGCCGAATGCGCTCTGCCCTCGGCCGCCGCAACCGGCGGAACCAGTGCCAAGGCAGCAAATACATCAATCCGCGGGTCAGCCGGAACCGGGACAAGACGATTTCGTCGAGACCGTGGCGCAACAGCACCCACGGGATATAGAGCGGTCGCGCGATAACGCGCCCTTGCCAGTTCATGGCCGGATGCGGTCGAGCCTCAGCTCAAACCGCTCCAGGTCGTCGCGGAGTCGGTCCACCTCGCGCACGAAACGGTCCAGTTCGGAGGTGCTCGGCAGCAGCCCCGACTCCTCGTGCAGGTAGTCCCGGGTGTTGCTCTCGGCCGCGGTGCTGAAATTCCGGGCCACCTGCCGGCATTCCTCGACGGTTCGCATCATTAACCGGGCCGGCACGTCGCCGACGGCGCGGGACAGCAATTCCTCCCAGTCGATGTCCAGGGTAGATAGGAAGTCGCGGAAATCCTGTGCAATTTCGCCCTCGCCCTCCAGGCGGATGCCGTCGGCCCGGCCACTGAGCACATACCGGACGAAGGCCACCAAGTGTCCGCTCACCGCGAGGTCGGCCTGTTCTGCCGAAGATTCCACGGCCAACTGCCCGTTGTCTATGCGCAACCCGATGGCGGGCAACGGGAAGAGTTCCAGCCGGATGGTGCGTTGCCCCATCGCCTGAAGGCGCTTCTGTGCTTCTGCGTCGGTGCGCAGGGCTTGGTCAATAAAGGCGGAAAGCGAGGCGGGCATAGGCGGACGGCCGCTCTCAGAGCGGCAGACTCTTCCCTCAAATTATAGATGGAGGCAAGACCCTGCCGCTATAATGGCTCAAACCATGTCAACGCACGCGCGGCTGCTTTCGCTGGGGCTATTGGCATCGCTTGGCGGCGCCGGTCACGCGATGGAACCGCTATTTTCTGCAGGTTCCGGTCCCGGGCTACAAATCGCCGTGCGGCTGATCTCGGATGAGGCCCAGCAGGAGCAGGCATCCACCGACGATGCCGAAGTGGAAGATTCCTCCGCCACCATGCCCTCGGTTGAAGATTCCGTGGAGCCAGAGCCAGAATCCGCAGAACAGACCGGAGGGGATGCCCCGTCCACGCAAGCTTCTGACACACCGTCTTCCGAGGAGGGCCTCCCCGAAGATCTGGGCCTTCCAGGCCAGAAGGGAGAGGATCTGGATCTTGCGAAACAGGAAGAAGCCGGTGGAACTGAAGACCTCGAGCTCGAAGAGGAACTCGAAAGAGACCCGGATCTTGCCGGGCAGGGTAGCCTGGAAGAAGAACAAGAGAGGAATCTTGCCCGTGCCGAGGCGATACTGAACCGTGTCGACCAGATCCTGCTGGATGCGCGTGCCCAGGCCCGCAAGGAACAGGACGACGGGGACGGAACCGCCGGATCGATGTCGGATGAAGACTCGCCGGCGTGGGAAACTGAAGGTGATGCCGAAGGGGAAACCGGGGAAGACACCGCCAAACGCGGCGGAACCGCCGAAGGGCAGGTCCCAGGCAACGTCCCGACCGGCAAGACCCGTTCTTCGCACGGTTACGACCGGGACGACGACATCGTGACGCGGCAGGTCTGCGAACTGGCGGAACGGGAAGAAGACCCTGAAGTCCGGAAACACCTGGAAGAGAAATGCAAGAGCCTGCAAGACGGGTAGCCCTGCTCGCGTTGCTGCTGGCCTTGGCCAGCGGGTGCCAGATGGGGGGTGGCTACGGCGCCCTGCTCGGTGACCGCTCGGAAGAACCGGCCAGCGAGCCGGTGCCGGAAGAGTGGTACCTGGATGCCGGCATCGTTCAGTTCGAGGGGAAAGTCGACGAAGAGCAGGTGGCCGAAGGAGAGGTGTTCCGCCAGGTGCGGAAAGCCGAAACCCTGTATTTTCCCCAGCAGTTGCGCCAGGCGATGCTGCGCGGCGGCGGCTGGCGGCACGTGTGGGTGGTGCCGGAACGCGCGGTCCCGGACCTTCGCATCGAGGGCACGATCCTGGAATCCAACGGTTCCGAACTGGAACTTGAAATACGTGCCTACGACGCGACCGGTGCGAAATGGGTCGACCGCGTCTACCAGCATGAATTCAGTGAAACCGATTATGCCGGCGAAGACAGGGCCCGCCCGATGGACGCTTTGTTCGACCGGATCGCGAAAGACCTCTTGATCGAACGTGACCGGAAAGGCGTGGCGGCCATGAAGGAAATCCGCGCCGTGGCGGAATTGCGGTTCGCGAGGGAATTTGCACCGCAAGCATTCAAGCGCCATGTCAACGTGGACGATGGCCGCGTGCGGCTGGTTTCGCTGCCCGCCAAAGAAGACACCTTGTACCAGTTGGTGCTGCAGGTCAAGGAGCGCGATGACCTGTTCATCGAAACCCTGCAGGAATACTCGGAGAACTTCGCGGAGGCACTCGATGCGCCGTATCGGGACTGGGCACGGCAGAGCTTTTACGAGCGTCGTGCGCACGACGAGAATGTTACGGCCAGCGTGGCACAGGGGCTTTTGAGTGCACTGGCCATCATCGGAGGGGTTGTCATCGCAGCCGATTCCGGTTCCACTCCGGAAGCGCGGCAGCTCGGCCAAGTCCTGGTCGGGGCCGGGGCCTACGGCGCCTATGACGCCTACCAGGACTACGAAGCATCCGAAATCCATGAGGCCGCGCTCAAGGAGCTCGGCCAGTCCCTCGATCTTGAGGTGGAACCCCAAGTCGTGCAGGTGGAGAACCAGACACGCACGCTTACCGGCTCGGTTGAAGACCAGTACCAACAGTGGCACGAAATTCTGAACGAAATCTATCTGTCGGAACGTGGCGGCCTGAACTGATCCCGATTGCGCTGGCGCTGGCGGTGGGATTGGCCGCAGGAACCGCCGCAGCCGAGAGTCTTCAGGAGCGGGCGCTTCGCGCGATGCTCGATGAGGACTGGGCACGGGCGGCGAAACTGTGGGCGCAGGTGGACGGGCAACGGGCCCGAGACTATCTGCAGCAAGCGCGGGCGGAGCTCCAGTTCCAGCAGACCCAGCCTTTGCTAGACGAGGCCTTCGCAGCACGGCAACGAGAGGATTGGCAAGCGGCGGACACTGCCTATCTCAAGGCGCTGGCCGTCTCCCCGTACCTGAAGGCGGCGCACCAAGGCCGTGAGCAGGTTGCCCTGTACGTCGAAGCACACCGGCGGCTGGATGCGCTGAAACTCCCGGACGGCCTGTACGACAAGGTTGTGCGGGCGCGGGCAAAAGAGTGGATTGCCTACATCCGGGAAAAGAAACTCAATGACCGGAAGATTGCCAAGGCTCTCACAGATCTTGTCGCCGCCCTCAAGCTGGCGCAGGTCCCGGTCTCCCTAGTCCTGACGTCGGACAACCAGTCCGACATCGAAATCTATGGGGTTGGAAAACTCGGGCGGCTTGAGCGCCAGACCATGCAATTGGTGCCCGGCGACTATATCGTCGTCGCCAGCCGGCCCGGATACCGGGACGCGCGCGCGACGTTGAAGGTGCGGCCCGGGAAGCCCATCGCCCTTGACATCCGGTGTACGGAGTCAATCCAGTGATTCTCGACCACGAACCGGTCCAGGCCCGTCCCTACCAGCCTCCCGAGCGGAAGGGACGCCGGGGTCGATCGTCGCCGCCACGTTTCCGGGGGGCAGGGCTGGTGGTTTTTCTCCTGGTGCTACTGACGGCCAGCGCCTGGTACGCCACGGAACAAGCACAGTTCATCAACTTCGAGACCGACCCTGTAGAGGCCGCGGTACATGTCGAGAGCCCACACGTGATGGTGGGCGGACAGGCTTTGCTCTGGCGGGGCCGACACACCGCGAGCGTGGCGGCGGAGGGCTATCGCTCCCGGCAGGTGGAATTCGAGGCGGGCGGGGATGCGCCCCGCACCGTGCAGGTGACTCTGGAATCCCTCCCGGGCAAACTCCGGGTCTCTACGACACCCGAAACCGAGGGAGAAGTTCGAGTGGACGGCGAACGCGCCGGAAGGATCGGCGAAACACTGGAAGACCTTTCTCCGGGCCGTCATGTCGTGCAGGTAAGCGTGGAAGGCTTCGAAATGCACCGGCAGACGGTGGAAATCGAGGGATACGGGCGACTGACCGAGATCGAGATCCCACTTAAGGAAGTTACAAGGCCCGCCTTGCTCACAATTTCCAGTACGCCTGAGGCTGCGGACATATTGATTGATGGCACCTGGCAGGGCCGTGCCCCGAAACAGATCGCGCTGACGCCGGACACCAAGGTGAAGATCGCCCTGCTACTTCCCGGCCATACCCCGAACCGTCAAACCTTGAAACTGAAATCCGGTCGACAAAGCCACGCAGCCACTTTGGCCCCCCGCACCGGCACCCTTGAACTGTGGCCGATCCCGGCCAACGCGACGGTTCGCGTTGACGGGCGAGTGGAACTCCGTCGTCAGTTGCGGCTGTCTCAGCAGGCGCACACCATTGAAGTCTCCGCGCCGGGCTACATATCGGAGAAGTATGTCGTGGTGCCGCACCCCGATGCGCCGAAGCAACTTTTCGCCGTCCTGCAATCACAGGCGAAAGTCGAACAATCCCGGCGCCAGAAGCACGAGCAGGATCTCGGGTTGGCCTTCATCGAGTTCCAGCCTCGCGGTTCATTCGAAATCGCGACCACCCGTCGCCGTATCCCGGTACGCCTGACGCGACCGTTCGCGATCATGGACAAGGAAGTCACCAATGCCCTGTACCGACGCTATCAGGCCGGGCATGACTCCGGGGAAGTCTTCGGCAAGCGACTGGGCCGGCCAAACCAACCGGTCGTGCGAATCAGTTGGAAGGATGCGGCACTCTTCGCGAATTGGATGAGCAAGCAGGCAGGCGTTTCGCCATTCTACCGAGTGCGCGACGGACGGATCGAGGGATTCGACGCGAACGCGACCGGATACCGTCTGCCAAGCGAGGCCGAGTGGGTCTGGCTGACCCGATCCGAAAAGCGGTATGCCTGGGGAGACTTCATGCCGCCTCCGAATCGCTTCGGCAATCTGGCGGACGCTTCCGCCGCCGACATCGTGCAGCCCGTATTGGAGGGATACAACGACGGGCATGCCGTTAGTGCCGATGTCGGGAGCTTTCCGTCCTCAGCCCAGGGGTTGTATGATTTGCCGGGCAATGTGGCGGAATGGATGCACGACGTGTTTCTCGACAAACTGCGGATCTCAGCACGCCCGGAAACGGAGCGGGTCAATCCGCTGGGTGAAGCCAGCGGCCGATACTATGTCATCCGGGGGTTCGGCTGGCGCGACAGCGGGCGCAAGGAGTTGAGCCTGAGCAGCCGCCGCTACGACCGCGACCCCAAGGACGATGTGGGATTCCGGCTGGCCTACTATCTGGATTCACCATGAGACGGCTCTGGCTAGTGCCCCTTTTCGCGACGGCGGCCTTGGCATGGGCCGAAGAGCCCCCTGCGCCGCAGGCAGGAGAAGATGAGGAGGGCCGGGAGATTATCGAGGTCCTGACCGAAGAGGACCTCAAGCAGGAAATCCCGTCGATCACGCTCAAGCAACTGACTCCGAAGGAAACCATTTCTCTCGACGAAGCCGTGGACATGCCCAGTGACATCTAGGTTGACGACTCTGACCAGCAACTGGCGCGAACACGAGGTGTTCTGGCAATTGCTGGCGTTGGCATTGTCCTTCGTGGTGGTGCATGCAGCCTATGAACTGGTGGTGCGGCCGGTCGCCTACGAGGAACTGCAACGCCAGGCTGTCGCCGAGGAACAGACCGAAATAGCGCCGCCGACGCTCGGGGCGCGAATTGCCGTAATCGTCAAGGACTACGAGCAGGAAGCCTGCTTTGTCGCCCTGTTCTGGGCGCTCGCCATCATGTGGATGAAACTGCTGAAACTGAGCTTCGCGCGCAGGCTGCTAAGCCTGAGCGGCCGACATGGCGAGGAAAGCTTCCTGGAAACCCGGGAAACCGATCTGGTCCTGCCTCAAGCGCAGGACCGGGCGCGCTTCACCGACGTGCGCGAGCATGCGCGAATGCAAGGCTACGGCAGCACCGTGCTGTATCGGGCCGCCGATACCTGCCTGGACCGCTTCTTCACCACGCATTCCGTGTCGGATGCCACCGCGGCCATGAAGGCCAGCTGCGAAATGGAGTCAGACCGGCAAGACACCGAACTGTCGCTGGTGCGCTACCTGACCTGGGCCATCCCGTCGCTCGGATTCATCGGGACGGTGCGCGGAATCGGCGCGGCCCTGGGGCAGGCCGAGGAAGCCACGCGCGGCAACATCGGCCCGGTGACGGAAAGTCTCGGGGTCGCGTTCAACTCGACTTTCGTGGCCCTGCTGATCAGCCTGTTCATCATGCTGCTGCTGCATAAACTCCAGGAAGCCCAAGAGTCGCTGGTGCTGGATGCCCAGGAACATTGCCAGCACCACTTGCTGCGTTACCTGCGGGAGCGGACGCGGACAGATGACCCAGCTGCTTAGGATCGACAGCTACGCGCTGACACAACCCAACGGCGCCGAATGGCAGACCGAGTGGTGCATCGCCCGCCATGATGCGAAGGCCGGCTGGCAATTCGGAGGAGAAGCGGGCGAACAGCTGCAACCGAAACATACCGGCAGCGAAAACAACGAATATCTCGAGGCTCCAGAGCCGGAAGCAGGCCGAAGCCCGTCATACATTGATCTAGCGTACTTTCAATTGCAGGGATTCCTGCCGGAAGGAGGGGGGCCGGTCGACCTCTCGGTGAGCGGAGGAATCGGGCAATCGCGGATCGAATCACTGCTGGGCGTATTGGAAGCCTTGGGCTACACGCCCCGCAGCGTGTTCCCGACCGCGCTGCTGGCAGCCCGGGATCTCTCGCCCGGACGTTACGGAATCATAGAATTGGGACGCAGCCGAAGCTGGATCAGCGCCATCGACATCCAGCCGGGCCGGGCACGGCTGGAATCGGTCCGGGAATACGGAGATTTCGGGTTCTACCACCTCTTCGTCCAGTGGATGGAGAATGTCGCGGAGGCATTCGCGACCCAGCACCGCTTCGACATACACCGCAATCTCGCGGCAAACCGCGAGCAGTTGTTCGGGCAGATGCGCCGGGCCTTCGCCGAGAAGCCCGAACAGATACAACTCAGCCTGGACTCCCGGCTCGTGACGCTGGACGAAAGAATCTTCCAGGCCCGCTGGCCGAAACCCGCTCTCGAAACGGAGGAACTGGAGCTTCTGCTGCTGCCTCCATTGACACAGGCGCTACCGCTGCCGGAGCAAGGACTGGGCCTGCCCTGCTGCAGCAATCCTGTGCCCGAAACTTACCCCGACTTGGCTGCCACGCTTCCGGAAGACGGACAGGCCCACCGCTGCGTGGCCCTCTCTCTTTGAATGTCCAGGCGTCGACGCAACCGTTTCCTGAATCCGTTCGGCTTGGCCTTTTTAGACGTCATGTCTTGCGGGTTGGGAGCCGCGGTTCTGCTGTTCCTGATCATCGACCACAACCTGACCGAGCTGGCGCAGGCATCGGAAAGCGGCGAAGGAGACCTGCAACTGCTGGAGCAATCCATCCAGGAACAGGAGGAACTGATCGCCGGGCATCAGCGTCAGGTAAGGCAGTTGAGGCGCGAACTGCAAAGCCTGGCGCAGCAGCGCGTGGCCGCCATGACCACTCAGGCCGAACTCCGCGCCCGCCAGCCGCAAGCGTCCGACACGGTTCGGCTGGAAAAGGAGTTGCGCAAACAGAAGCAAAAACTTCAAGAGGCAAAGAAAAGCAAGCAGTTGAGGGCGACGGAGGGAGAAGGCCAGCGTCAGTACGTGGCCGGTTTTCGGGTCGAGGGACGCCGCATCCTGATCCTGCTGGATCGCTCGGCCAGCATGCAGGACGAGCGCATCGCCTCGATCATCCGCAACAAGTTTCTTCCGATCAAGTACCAGATCGAGAGCTACAAGTGGCGCTGGGCCCGCTCCATCTTCGAATGGGTTCTCGCGCACCTGCCGGAGCAGGCGCAATACCAGGTCTGGGGCTTCAGTACCACGGCGACGCCGGCGCTGCCGAAAAGCGGATGGCTGCAGGCGAAAGACGAGAAGCGGATGGAAGAGGTGATCGCGGCGGTACAGGGCTGGGTTCCCTCGGGGGGCACCCGTCTGGATACGACCCTCGCGAAGGTCGCCCGGATGAAGCCCAGGCCGGATGCGGTTTATCTGATTACGGACGGCCTGCCAACACAAGGGAAATCCTGGTTCAAGAAGAACCGGGTCAGCCCCTCCCAGCGCATGGAGTTCTTCCATTCGGCGACGAAAGGAATCGCGGGTCCACCGTTCAACATCGTTTTGCTTCCGCTTGAGGGCGATCCGGCAGCGGCCGGTGCCTACTGGGGGTTCGCCATGCAAACCGACGGGCAGTTCCTGGCCCCTGCGGAGGACTGGCCGTGAGGCGCTACCGTCGGCGGTCCGACAACCACCTGTCGTTTCTCGACGTGGTCAGTTGCGGGTTCGGGGCCATGGTGCTGCTGATCCTGATCACCAAGAACACCGTGGGCGAACCGGTCGAAGACCTCCGGGCTCAGATCGAAGCGCTGCAGGAACAGCTTGCACGCGTGATGCAGGTTCAAGCCGGCCTGGCTTCCGAGCGCCTCAAAGAGCAGGCCCGGGTGCGCACCCAGAAGGGGAAACTTCAGGAAGACCGGAAGGCCGTGGAGGAAGCGCAACAGGCGAACGCCAGCGCCAAGGCGCAAGCCCTGATCGAAGCAGACCTGAAAACCGCGCTGCAAAGCCTCAACGAAGAAATGCGGCGGCTGAACCTGACCGCGTCCAAGCCCGACGTGATCGGCGGAATCCCGGCCGACAGCGAATACATTATCTTCATTGTGGATACGTCCGGCAGCATGAAGCGATTCGCTTGGGAAGCCGCCAAACAGCAACTGGTGGCCTTGCTGGATGCCTACCCGAAAGTGCGCGGGCTCCAGGTCATGAACGACATGGGCTCATACATGTTCAGCGGCTACCGGGGGCGCTGGATTCCGGACACGCCTGCACGGAGGAAGGTCCTCCTGCAGCGTTTCGATTCCTGGCACTCCTACAGCAATTCAAGCCCGGTCGAGGGGATATTGGAAGCGATCAAGCGGTTTCGCATGAAGTCTGACAAGATCAGCCTGTACATTTTCGGCGACGAGTACACCGGCGAATCAATCCAAGAGGTCATCGACACGGTGAACGACCTCAACCATCAAGACGGCAAGCGGCAGGTCCGCATTCATGCGGTCGGGTTCTTTACCCGGACGCAAATCGAGAAGATCGATCCCAAGTACGCCGACACCACCAGCCGCTTCGCGGGATTGATGCGGGAACTGACGCGGCGGAACGGCGGGACTTTTCTGGGAGTTACGGTGGACGAATCCTCGGAGAGAAGCGCCAAGCGTGGACTGTCAAAGCCCGCCATCATCCTGCCCGGCGGATAGCCACTGGCCGAAAGAAATCAAATAACTTAAAAAGAAACGCCTCCCGGAGGAGGCGTCGGGCCAGCGATACTCTCACTGGCGGGGTAGCGCAATTATAATATTTTCCTTTTTTTAGTCAAGCGCGATTAGACTAAGGATAGGAAGCTATGGATAGGAAAAATCGGGTAATTAGCTATATTGATGGTTTCAACCTTTACTACGGACTTAAATCCAAAGGATGGAAGAAATTCTACTGGTTGGATGTGGTTAGTCTTTCTAAAACACTATTAAAATCACAACAAACACTAGAACATTGCCATTACTTCACGGCTCGGATCAGCAACTCCGGCAACAACAACCGAAGCGCAAGACGACAAGCCATTTGGCTGGATGCGCTAGACACCCTAGACGATCAAACCAGTCATTTTGGGCATTACTTGAAAAAACCCCAGCAGTGTAGGAGATGTGGTTCGAGATGGGTTATTAATGAGGAAAAAATGACTGATGTAAATATCGCCACACAATTGTTAATTGATGCCTACGAAGACAAATTTGATATAGCGTTAGTAGTGTCAGGTGATAGCGATTTGTCAACGCCAATTAAAGAAATATTGCATCGTTTCCCATCCAAAAAGATCATCGTGGTATTTCCACCGAAGCGTCATTCTCACCATTTGGAAAAAATGGCCACAAATTCTTTCGTACTTGGTGCAGCTAAACTCCGTCAAAACCAATTGCCCGAAACGATCACTACACAGACTGGACACAAACTTAAGCGCCCGCCTCAGTGGGCCTGAAAATTCTCGCCATATGCTACCGTCCTAACCGGTGGGTGATCGCCAGACGAAAAACATCAAGTTCATTTTCGACCCGGTACGGGCAGGGCTCCCGAGGACCGTCCGGCCCGCAGGAATTGTTTCCGGAATGGTTTGCACGGTGACCGCTCCGACCAAAATCCAGATGGAGCCCCTCGAACCGCATCGTCCAAGCACCAGTCAGGGGAACTTCGGCGCCAAACCCAATGACCCAGCCGGTTTCCGTAGACCGGTCGCGAAAGGAATCGTCGGGATCCATCGCTGGAGGCCTGTCTCTAAAATAATCAATGTCGGTGACGGAGTTTTCTATCCTGGCCAGCGCCAGTCCTCCGGTGACGAACATCGTCGCAGAGCCGATTGATTTCTCTATCCCGACGCGGGCCGTGGTGATCCACTGGAATTCCGCTACCGCCGTCTCATCCAGCCCTTCAGGGTCGAGTTGATTGGTTTCAGACTCCAAATCCCCAATGGTGCCGTCGAGTTCGATCCGGACCGACATGTTGCCAAGGTCGAATTTCTTCCCGATCAGCAGACCCCCGACGAAGCCGGAATCCTCGTGGCGGGTCACCGAGCCGGGATTGCCCCAATTCGCGAAGCCGGCGGGATCGATCAGCCGGTTGTCCACTCGTCCGGAACCCGCAAAAAAGCCTGCGTAGGCTCCCGCCCAATCGAAAGAAGAGCCATCCTCTCCGGCATGCGCAAAGCCGCCGGCCGAGAGCACCAAAAGAACCGGCAGCACCAGGATTGCCTAGCGCAACATCGAGCCTGTCACTATCTCAGTCGATCCTTGTGCCGCGATGGATCGCCACGATCCCGGCACTCAGGTTGAAGTACTGGCAGGACGCAAACCCTGCGGCGCGCATCATCTCGCGTAGGGTCCGCTGATCCGGGTGCACGGCGATGGACTCGGCCAGATAGCGATAACTGTCGCGGTCCCCGGCCACGAGTTCGCCAAGTTTCGGCACGGCCTGGTGCGTGTATGCATGGTAGAGCGGCTCCAGCCAGGCGGACGGTTGGGAAAACTCAAGGACGAGCGCCAGCCCGCCGGGACGCAGGACCCGGTGCATCTCGCGCAGGCATGCCGAGGGATCCGTGAAGTTGCGCAACCCGAACCCGACCAGAACCCGGTCAAACGACTCCGACTCGAACGGGAGGGTCGCCGCATCCCCCTGTACGGCCGGAATGTCCGTCAGGCCTTCGTCCAGCAACCGGTCCCGGCCCTGCATCAGCATGCCGTTGCTGATGTCGCACAAAACCACCTGTCCGTCCGGACCGACCCTTGAGCGGACCAACTGGGCCAAGTCGCCAGTCCCGCCGGCGAGATCCAGAACGCGCTGGCCCCCCCGAAGTTGCGCCAGCAGCGTGAACGCCCGCTTCCACACGCGATGCAACCCGAACGACATCAGGTCATTCATCATGTCGTAGCGAAACGCCACCGACTCGAACACCTCGTTCACCAGACGGGTTTTTTCGTCCGGCTCGACCTGCTTGTAGCCAAAACGTGCCATGAGCCTAGTTCTCCACGACCTTCCGCTCGATCCCGGCTTCCTTCAGGCGCCCCAGGTAGCGCCCCCAGCGCGCTTCAAAATCACGGCCCAGTTCGTACAGGTAATCCCAGGAATAGATGCCCGTGTCATGGCCGTCGCTGAACACCAACTTCACCGCATAGTTGCCGACCGGCTCGATGGCATCGATGGCAACATCCTCCTTGCCGACCTGCAGGGTTTCTTGCCCCGGACCATGGCCCATAACCTCCGCCGAGGGTGAATGGACCCTCAGGTATTCGCAACTCAACTGGAAGCGATCCTCGCCGAACGCGATCTCCAGGACTCGGGAGCGCTGGTGCAGGTGCAGCTCCGTAGGGGTGTTCTCAGCCATCCGCCTATTGTGCCGGAAGTCGGTTTTCAGTTCCGCCGCCGTGCGCGCGGATGTGCCGAATCGTAGGTCTGGGCCAGATGCTGATAATCGAGGTGGGTGTAAATCTGCGTGGTGCTGATGCGGCGGTGCCCCAGCAGTTCCTGCACAGCGCGCAGGTCGCCGGAGGATTCCAGCAGGTGGCTGGCGAAGGAATGGCGGAACAGGTGGGGGTGCAGCGCCTGGTCGCTTCCCGAAGCGCATCCGAACTGGCGCAGGCGCAGCTGCACGTTGCGGGCAGACAGACGTTTTCCGCGCTGGCCGACGAATAGCGCGGTTTCCTCGGGCTTCGCCATCTTTGCCCGTACATCAAGCCAGCCGCGCAGTGCCTTCAACGCCATGCGCCCGACCGGGAGCTTGCGTTGCACCCGCCCCTTGCCAAGAACCAGGACCTCTCCCGCCGCCATGTCCAAATCACTGCAATCCAGCCCGACCAGCTCGGAAAGGCGCATGCCGCTGGAATACAGGAGTTCGAACATTGCCAGGTCACGGTATCCCAACGGACCATCCGGCCTCGAGTCGAGCAAGCGCATCACCGCATCGACATCCAGCACCTTGGGCAGCGTCCGAGGCTGTCGAGGGGCGCGAACCCCGCTCGCCGGATTATCGGCCAAGCGATGCGTCGCGACCAGATGGTCGTAAAACCCGCGCAGGGCCGACAAGACGCGCTGGATGGATCGTGGGGACCGGCCCTGCCGGAACAGGTGTGCGGCGTAGCGCTGAACCTCGCTCTCCTGCACTTGATCCGGCTTGATCGATTGTTCATCGAGCCATCGGGCGAATTGCCGGATATCGCTCGCGTAGCCTGCGACGGTATGCGTCGAGTAATTGCGCTCCCAGCGCAATTTGGCCTGGAATTCCTCCAGCCACAGCTCCGTGCCCTGCGCAGGTTCGCTCACGGGTCACTCCGAGATTCGCAGAATCGATCGATCAGGGCCGCCGTAAGATCGGCCACGTGCAGGAGCAGGGTGGTGTCGCCTTCGCGATCGATACCGGGCGGTAACTCCCGGCAGAGTATGCCGTAGCGCCGCCGCCGTTTCAGGGGGGCGATCACCAGGGTGTCCGTATCCGCCTTCGCCTGCGGCCACAGCAACGCGACGGTCTCGCGATCCACCAGGATCTGCGGCCCTTTTCGGAATACGGTCATGATCGCGCGCACCAAGGGCGGGTGTTCAGGAACCTTGTACTTGGCGGCAACGCGCGGAATCTCCGGGCGCAACCGGATTGCCCAGCCCGCATTCGGGAAATGGCGGAGCAGGCGCCTTTCCTGTGCCTGGATTGCGGCCCCCAAGCTGTTCGGACGGTCTTGCAGGCTCTCCGCCGCAAGGATCAGGGCATGGTCAATCAGCTCCTGATTGCGGTTGGCCATCTGGAACAGGGCTTCCAGCTTCGCATTGTGTTCGCGCAGCCGGCGTGCCTGATACGCCTGAAACGAGATGGTCCCATCCGCATCCTGCGGCAACTGCATCCGCTCCAGCAACTCCGGGTTGGAAGCCAGAAAATTTGGGTGTTTTTCAAGCCACGCCTGAACACGGGCCGCGGACAGCTCGCGTGACGTGGATTTGGACTTCGAGCTCATAACTCCACGGAGCCAGTATAGGCGTACTCCGCGCTGCCCCGCAATACCACGGGCTGTCCTTCTCCCTCCCAATGCACATGGAGGTCTCCGCCAGGGAGCGACACCACGACATCCTCCTGGAGCTCTCCGGCCAACCTGCCCGCAACCATGGCCGCGCAGGCTCCGGTGCCACAACCCGGGGTCTCGCCGACTCCGCGTTCCCACACCCGCAACCGGATATGCCGGGGCGTGGAAATTTCCATGAATCCCACGTTGGCGTGCCGGGGAAATTTCGGATGGGTCTCGATGCGGGGACCCAGAACGTTTACCGGGGCGCTGGCGATGGCATCGACGGTCAGCACCGCATGCGGGTTGCCCATGGAAACCGCGCCGATCGAATACTCCTTGCCGCTCACTTCCAGAACGTAGGCCGGATGGCGCCCCCGATGCGAAAAGGGAATTTCGTCCGGTTCCAGCCTCGGAACGCCCATGTCGACGCTCACCAAGCCATCGTCGTGCAGTTGCAGCGTCACTTCTCCCGAAGGTGCGCGGGCCCGCTGGTTCGAGGGGTCTGCATATCCGCGGTCGGCGGCATGGCGGGCCAGGCAACGCGCGCCGTTGCCGCACTGCTCCGCCGGCTGGCCGTCGGCATTGTAGATTCGGTAAGAAAAGTGGATATCGGGGTCAGAATCCGAATCCAGAAACAACACCTGGTCGCACCCGATCCCGACGCGACGATCCGCGACTTTGCGCAATTGCGCCGTCGTCAGCGAAATCTCGCGGTCCCAGGCATCAAACACGACGAAGTCGTTGCCCAGGCTGTGCATTTTGGTGAAGTTCAGTCGCATCAGTGCATTTTACTTGCACAGGCCGATTGGCGCAGGCATTCTGGAGCCAGTCTGAACTTGGTCGTGGCTCCGCCGCCTTCCAGCCGTTTGCCAGACTGTCGGGATTTGGCTAGAATACGCGCCCCCTGACGGTTCAACTTTCCTCATGTACGCAGTCATCGAAACTGGCGGCAAACAGTACCGCGTCCAGCCCGGCGATGTCATCCGGGTGGAGCGCCTTGCGCACGAGCCGGGCGACCAGATCGAATTCGACCGCGTGCTGTTGGTGGCGGATGAGAAAGAGACCCATATCGGGACGCCGCATGTAGAAGGGGGGCGCGTCGCCGCTCAGGTGACCAGTCACGGCCGGGCACCCAAGATCGAAGTGGTCAAGTTCCGTCGACGGAAAAACTCCATGACCCGTACCGGGCATCGGCAGAATTGGACCGAACTCGAGATCAAAGACATTCAGGTGTAGGCGACGATGGCACACAAAAAATCAGGCGGCAGCTCCAGAAACGGACGCGATTCCGAGTCCAAGCGGCTTGGCGTGAAGCGTTACGGCGGCCAGCAGGTCCGTGCCGGCACCATCCTGGTGCGTCAGCGCGGCACCCGCATTCGGCCCGGGCCTTTCGTCGGCTGCGGTCGCGACCACACCCTGTTCGCCAAGGTGGACGGAGCCGTGGAATTTCGTTCACGCGGGCGCGAAAGCCGCACCTACGTGTCGATCAACCCGGCCGGATAACCCCCCGGCTTGGTTTTCCGGGGCATTCAGGCACCGGAATCCCTGGAACAACCCCGCTGCCTGAAAGCGTTTCCGGCGGTTTCAGGCCTTTCTCCCTCTTATAATCCCTCTGATGAAGTTCGTGGATGAAGCCTCCCTGACGGTTCGCGGCGGCGATGGCGGCCACGGCTGCGTCAGCTTTCGGCGCGAGAAGTATGTCCCCCGCGGCGGGCCGGACGGCGGCGACGGCGGCGATGGCGGTTCCGTGTACCTGCGCGGCGACTCCCATCTCAATACGCTGGCGGATTTCCGTTCGCAGCGTCACTTCCAGGCGCAACGTGGCGCGGACGGCTCCGGGCGCAACCAGACGGGGCCCCAGGGAGAGGATGTGGTCATCGATGTTCCTGTCGGAACGCTGGTGCGGGACGGCGAGACCGGCGAGCTGATCGCGGACATCACGGACGGGCAGCGCACGCTGGTGGCACACGGCGGGTTCCACGGCCTCGGCAATGCCCGTTTTAAAAGTTCCACCAATCGCGCTCCACGGCAATCGACCTCTGGAAGCCAGGGCGAAAGCCGGACGCTGAACCTGGAACTCAAGCTCATGGCGGACGTGGGGCTGCTGGGCCTGCCCAATGCCGGCAAGTCCACGCTGGTCCGCGCCGTGTCGGAGGCCACCCCGAAAGTGGCCGACTATCCATTCACCACGCTGTATCCTCATCTCGGCGTGGTGCGCGTGGGCGCGTACCGGCGATTTGTGATCGCGGACATCCCGGGCATCATCGAAGGCGCATCCGAAGGCGCGGGCCTTGGCCTGCAGTTCCTGCGCCATCTGGCACGTACCCGCCTGCTTCTGCATCTTGTCGACCTGGGCGATGAGACCGGACCTGGCCCGGTCGAGGCCGTGCGGCAGATCGAAAACGAACTGAAGCATTCGCAGGAAGTGTCGTTCCCGCAGCCTCGCTGGCTGGTGGGAACCAAGGCGGACCTCCTGCCGGAGCAGGAGGGCGAGGCGAAGCTGGCGGCCGTTTGCCGAGAGTTGGACTGGACCGGTCCGAGCTTCCTGATCTCTGCGGCCACACACCGCGGGCTTGAACCCCTGATTCAGCAGATCGACCGGTTTCTGGAGGCCTGGCGTGAACAAGCGGCATGAACTCGGTGCTTCCCGGCGCTGGGTAATCAAGTTCGGCAGTTCCTTGGTCACCAAGGAAGGCTGCGGGCTGAATCATCCGGCGATCGAGGACTGGATGCGCCAGGTCGCACTGTTCAAGGAGCAGCAGCGCAAGGTCGCCCTGGTTTCCTCGGGTGCGGTGGCGGAAGGAATGAACCGACTGGAGTGGACCCGTCGGCCGGATTCACTGCACGACCTCCAGGCGGCGGCCGCAGTCGGCCAGATGGGACTGGTGCGAGCCTACGAAATGGCTCTGTCGCATCACGGCCACCACAGTGCCCAGATTCTGCTGACCCACGAGGGCCTGACGGACCGGGCGCGCTATCTGAACGCCCGGACCACGTTGCGCACGCTGCTGGACCTGGGCGTCATTCCGGTGGTCAACGAGAACGACACCGTTTCAACCCAGGAACTGCAACTTGGCGACAACGACACGCTGGCTGCACTGGTCGCCAATCTGATCGAAGCTGACCTCATGGTGATTTTGACGGATCAGTCCGGCCTGTTCGACAAAGACCCCAACGTTGATACAAATGCCCGTTTGATCGAAGAGGCTTGGATCGACGACCCGGCGCTGGACGGTTACGCCGGACAGGGCCAGGGACGCCTGGGCCGAGGCGGCATGCGGACCAAAATCGAGGCCGCCCGGATTGCCGCGCGCAGCGGCACCCACTGCCTGATCGCAAACGGCGCGGAACCGGACATCCTGCGTCGAATCGCCGAGGGTGAAGCCTGCGGAACTCTCCTGGCCCCCCGGGACGAGCCCTTGTCTGCACGACGCCAATGGATCGCCGGGTTGCTGCGCGGTGATGGTTGCCTGCATGTCGATGCTGGAGCCGAACGTGCCCTACGGGCGGGCAAGAGCCTTCTGCCGGTGGGGGTCACCGAAGTCGGGGGGGCTTTCCTTCCCGGAGACGTGGTCCGTGTCCTGACGGAGCAGGGTCGAGAAATCGCGCGGGGGATCGTCAACTACGCGGCGGATGACGCGCGCCGCATTCGCGGGCACCGCAGCGAGGAACTCGACACCATCCTGGGCGTAGTCGGAGAACCCGAGCTCATTCACCGGGACAACCTCTGTCCCCTGTGGGAGACAGTCGACTCATGATCTCGAACGCCGAATACGCACGGCGGCGCAAGAAACTCATGCGCCGGATCGGACCGGATGCGGTGGCCTTGATTCCGTCGGCCCCGTCCCGCGTCCAAAGCCGCGATGTCCACTGGCCGTACCGGCAGGACAGCGACTTTCTTTATCTGACCGGGTTCCCCGAGCCGGAGGCCGTCGCGATGCTGCTCCCGGGACACCCGGACGGCGAGTTCGTGATGTTCTGCAAGCCGCGCAACCCAGCGTTCGAGCAGTGGGAAGGAGCCATCGCGGGCCCGGAAGGCGCCTGCGAGCACTACGGAGCGGATGCCGCCTATCCCATCGAGAAACTGGACGATATGGTCCTGACCTTGCTCCGGGAGCGGCAAACCCTGTGCTATGCGCTGGGGCAGGACGGGGAGTTCGATGGGCAGGTCGCCCGTTGGATCGACCAGTTGCGTCTTCGCAGCCGGGCAGGACATAACCCTCCGGAAGAATGTCGGCTGCTCGACCGGGATCTGCACGAGATGCGCCTGTTCAAAAGCCGCAGCGAGATCGCGCTGATGCGCAAGGCTTCCGCGATCGTGACCGATGCCCACTGTCGCGCCATGGCAACGGCGAGACCGGGGCGCTACGAATATGAACTGGAAGCCGAACTGCTGTACGAGACCCAGCGCCATGACATGCGTTTCGCCTATTCCAGCATCGTGGCTTCGGGCCACAACGCCTGCACGCTCCATTATTCCGAAAACTCCCGCCGGACCGAGGAAGGCGACCTGGTCTTGATCGACAGCGGGGGCATGTTCGCCGGTTATGCCAGCGACATCACCCGCACCTGGCCGGTAAGCGGCCAGTTCACGCCCGCGCAACGGGAGATTTATGAATTGGTCCTGGAGGCGCAACAGGCTGCCATCCGCCGGTGCGCCCCCGGCAACACCTGGGATGACCTGCACCGCGCGGCAGCCCGTGTCCTGACCCGGGGGCTGGTGCATCTGGGCGTTCTGAAAGGGCGATGGCAGACCCTGTGGAAAGAGGAAGCCTACAAGCCCTTCTTCATGCACGGAACGTCCCATTGGCTGGGCATGGATGTCCATGATGTCGGCGAGTACCGCGTCAATGGAAAGTGGCGGAGGCTGGAACCCAGCATGGTGACCACGGTTGAACCCGGGCTTTATTTCATGCCGGGCCTAAGAGGCGTTCCAAAACGGTTCCGCGGCATCGGGGTGCGAATCGAGGACGACGTGGCGGTGACCCGCAACGGGCCGGATGTGCTCAGCGCAGGCCTGCCCGCAGATCCGGACGAGATCTGTCGTCTTGTGGGAGCAACAACACGGTGAACAGAACCGAAACAAATCAGGGCCTGATCATCGCCGGCGGCGGTCTGGCCGGACTGATACAGGCCGTCTTGTTGGGGTCTTCCGGCTGGCGAATCATGGTGCTGGAGCGCAGCGATGGACTTTCCGCCCTGTCCGACCCGCGCAGCCTCGCTCTGTCCGAAAGCACCCGGAGCATTCTCGATGAGGTCGGGGCATGGGACGCGCTCAGGCCCGAATGTGCGGAGGTGACGCGCATTGATGTCTCCCAGCGTGGCGCTTTCGGATCGACCCGCCTGCATGCCGAAGATGAACAATTGCCAGCCCTGGGTTATGTCGTGCCTGCAGGAATTTTGGCCAAAATTTTGCGTGCGGCGGTCGACGATTTGCCGAATTGCACGTTTATGACGCAGACGTCCGTTGAAGAGGTAGAACCTCAGGGTGCCGGCATTGCGCTGAAAATCCAGCAGGGCGACACACCGCAAACCGTGTGCGGCCGCCTGCTGATCGCGGCAGATGGAGCGCGATCAGCCCTGCGCGACGCACTGGGGCTGCATGCGGAAGAAGTGGATTACGATCAAAGTGCGGTGGTGGCTGAAGTGGAAATGGATCGTGCAGCGGAAGGCTGGGCTTATGAGCGCTTCACCCGCACCGGGCCTTTGGCGCTGCTGCCGCATCCGTCGGGCCGACGAGCCTTGGTGTGGGCTTTGTCCCGCAAGACGGCCCGGGAGGCCCGAACCTGGCCGGATTCCAAATTTTGCCGAGAACTGCAACAGGCGCTGGGATCGCGTGCCGGCCAAGTCATTAATGCGGGACCACGCAACTTGTACGATTTGGCATTCCGGCGAGTTCAACAGCGGGTAGGAACGCGCTGTGTGCTGATCGGCGATGCAGCATATGGTTTTCACCCCGTCGCGGCGCAAGGGTTCAACTTGGTGGTCCGAGATGCCGCATGGCTGGCCCAGGTGCTCGGAGACGCCAAGCAGAAAGAAGCCGACCCGGGTGCCCCGCAACTGCTGGAAGAGTACGCGCAGGTGCGCGACACGGATGCGCGGAGGGTCGCCGGATTCACGGATCTCCTTGCCCGTGGGTTTGTGATGCAAAATCCCTTGATTCGTGGCTTGCGTGCGGCCAGCCTGTTTGCCTTGGAAGGCATGCCGCAATGTCGGACTCGGTTGGTCCGTTTTGGAATGGGCGCCGACCTGCCGCGGGTCGATCTGGCCCTGAAGACTGGAAGAGGAGGATCGGCCCATGCCTGATGTCGTTGTCGTCGGCGGAGGCGCGATCGGCCTGACCACGGCCGCGCTGCTGGCGCGGTCCGGATTCGAGGTGGAACTGGTCGAGCAGCAGGAACTCCCGCCGAAAGAACCGGGACCGGACCCGGAAATACGGGTGCTGGCGTTGACTCCGGCATCCGAAGCGATTCTCCGGGCCTGCGGAGCCTGGCAGAACCTGGACCTGAGCCGGGCCGCGCCCTGGACCCGGATGCAGGCATGGGGGGAAACCGACCATGATGGGATTGAGTTTCTGGCGTCCGACATCAACAAGCCACAGCTCGGGCATATCGTGGAGAACACGGTACTGATCCGAGCATTGCATCAGGCGATACAGGATTCCGGCGTGACGCTTCGCTGTCCGGACTCGGTCGTCCAACTAGAGCCTTATACGTCGGGCGTCACTTTGGGCTTGGAATCCGGCAGACAGCTGGATGCCCGCCTGGTCGTGGCGGCGGATGGCGTAGATTCGAAGACCCGGTCACTGGCTGGACTCGAATGGGATTACCAGCCGTACCGCGAGCAAGCGATTGTTGCGGAAATCGAAACCGAGCTTCCCGGCGAACAAACAGCATGGCAGCGATTTACCGCGGATGGCCCTGTCGCCCTGTTGCCATTGTTCAATCGGCATTATTCGCTGGTCTGGTCGACAACCCAAGCCGAAGCACTAATGGACCTGAATCCGGAAGAATTCGAAAAAGCACTGACGGAAGCCACGGGAGGACGCTTGGGCGCGATGCGCCTTTACGGACCACGCAAGTCTTTTCCTCTAGGCCGTGGCTGTGCGCCGCACTGGTGCGCGGACGGTGTCGTGCTAGCCGGTGATGCGGCACACGTGGTGCACCCCCTGGCAGGGCTGGGCCAAAACTTGGGGCTGATGGATGCGGCCGTCCTGCAGGAAGAAATCGACATTCATTCGCTCAGCATGCGCGCCATGCGCGCGTATGAACGCCGCCGCAAAGGCCCCGTCAGGGCAACACAGTATCTGCTGGAAGGGTTTCGCTTGGGCTTCGCCAGCGGGTGGCAGGGTTTCAGGCAAGCGGGAGACTTGGCCCTGGAGTTGGCTGGCCGTTATCGGACGGTGCGAAGGTTTTTCATCCATCAGGCGGATGGGTGTCTGGATGGGCCGCGGTGGTTGCGCGCAGGCGAAGCTTTCCCGGGAAGCGAAGGATAAGTGTGAGTCGTTGTGCCGGGTTGAGCCTTGGTTCGGTTTCTGCTATTTATTGACGAAATTGGGTTCGAGGGCAGTCACCTATTCCGTCATAAAGATTTTGGAATCTCCCACTGAAAACAAGGGGACCCATAAGTACACCAGCCAAAAAACAAAAGGGCGCCGGGAAAACCCCAACACCCTGATGTCGACCGGGAAAGCCCCAATCCTTGTTCCTATTATCCCCCAAATCCATGTGTCACCCTTGGTCGCCATAGAACAAGCCTGGATACAGGAATGATTCGGCAATTTTCTGCCTTGTCTCCCGGCTCACATTGGCACGATTCATTTCCTCGTCCCAGCCTGAACGCACCGTTGCAGCAACCCGGTCGAAGATTTTTCCCGCCTCGTCTGACCCAAGGAAAAAACGGGGCGCCGCACTCAACAGGTTACTCCTGTTCGCGTCACGTCCCTGCAATCCACAGATCATGGCGAGGAGCCGGCGTTCCGCTGAAATCGCCGGGGAAATGGTCAGGTCGTAGGCCGGACTCAGATGCCAGTCGCGGGCTGGTGCCAGTAATGCGTGATTGCGCGGATGATCGTCGAGGTTCGAGATGGCCGCATTGAAGCACATGCGTGCAAAGAGTTCTACGAGATCACGCTCGGGCTGGGCGCAGCTCCGGCGGACCTCGTCGGCCAGCAAGAGGTAGGACCAGCGGTCACGGTCCGTCAACGCCCCTTCGGCCTGCAGCACGGTCATGGCACTGACCATGCGGCAGCGGAAATAACCACCTCCAGATTTCTCCCGGTCAAACCTCCGCACCAGCAGCACGTCCCGTCCGCCCGCCAATTCCAGCCGGGTCTCCGCTACATTCAGGCCACATGAACGAGCCAGGTTCATTAGCGCATGCTCCACCCGGGGGCTGGCGTAGACATCGTCCCTGAAGCCGAATTTGGCAAGCCAGAGCGCACCATCATGCGCGATCGTAACCTTGGGTCGGGCACCACCCATGGAAGTGCCTGCCTGCAAAAGAGACAGAAACCGTTCCTCGTCCGAAGCAGCAGGAACCGGTTCGTCCCGCGCAATGGCATCGGCCACTTCCTGAAGTCGTTCCAAGCTCCCCAGCGACTCGAAGCGGAGCCTATACTCCGGTGGACTGGATACGTTTCCAAACCCAAGAGCGCCTGCCCGATCGTCCGGCCCCTCCATCAGGTAATCGAACTCTTCGAGTTGCGGCAAGCCCTTGCGTCTTTCCAGAACGCGCCGCCCCCAATCGTCTGGCATGGCATCGCGGATTGCTCCGAAGAATCCCTGCATGCGTGTGGTTTCATGTACTTGCTCGCCGAGGCGCAACTCGACTGGGTCCAGTGCCACCGCATCTCTGCGCTGCAAGTATTCACGTGCATACGCGAACTCCCCGCGGGAAGTCCCGCCCCAAGCGGTCACGGCGAATGTGCCCGCCGTAATAGGCTCCGCCTCACCGGGCAGGAAAATATAGACAAAGCAGCGGCGGTCGGAAGTCATGTCCGCAGTCTCGTGCGCCGTTTCACTTTCTGCGGCAAACGGGAAAGTTCCAACGTCTTTCCTTCTTCGTCCTTGTCCGGATTCGCAAGTTCGTAACCGTCATGAATCAACCCAAGCGCCCACAGCGCACCGAAATAGGCCGCGGCCGATGCTCCCGGCTTGCCTTTTTCAACGTCTGCAAGTGTCAGCCGAGACGCCCCCATCCTGCGCGCGACGTCTTCAAGACGCAGCCTTCGCCTTGTCCGAGCAATGCGGATGTTCTCGCCAATCTGCCTGAGCACGTCTTCCACAGCTCCAGGCGGTGCTGAGGTAATCTTTGATCTTCCCGGCATGAACCCCTCCATCGGCAAACGTACGAAGCGTCCCCTACTAGGGAAAGCATAGCACATTAGAGAACTATATGTATGAATAAATATACTTAATGCGGTTTCAGGATAATTTTTAGATGTTTCTTAGATATCTTGATCATCCCCCCATGTCCAAGGCTTTTTCGGCCTCTGATCCCGGGCCGGACGCGCGCGCTTGCGTTCCGAATGACGTGCACCGATACGCTCAATCGGCCGGATGTCCTGCGCTGGAATCGTGCCGAGCAGGTGGTCGGCCAGTCCGAGAATGATGACGATGCGCAGAAAACTGTCCAACATGCAAGACCCATCCGCCTCAAGGCGGCGTAATGTGCGTAAGCCGATGCCCGCCTCCTGGGCCAGGGCCTCCTGCGTGATATTTCTTCCAGACTTTCACAGGCTCATCATCTCTCGGTGGAAACTGCTCCGCTTCATGCTCATGTGTCGTTGGAAAGAGACTCCGAAGCGTGGAGCCTTTCCACCTCGTATATAATGCGCCGCCTATGGCCAATTCAGCTCAAGCCCGCAAGCGCGCCCGTCAGGCGGATTCGCACCATGAAGCCAACATGGCTTTGGCGTCGCGTTATCGCACTTTCGTCAAGAAAGTCGTCAAACTGATTGAACAAGGCGACCGCGAGCAGGCATTGCAGTCCTACCGGGAAGCCGTTCCCGTGATCGACAGCGCGGTGTCCCGTGGACTGATTCACCGCAACAAGGCGGCCCGCCAGAAAAGCCGCCTGAACGCGCGAATCAAAAGCCTCAGCGCCTAAAACTCTGCCGGGAGATTCCCGGAATATCGCCCTCATGCATTGATGAGGGATTCTTCTTTATTCGTCCTGTCCCGAATCTCCAAAATTTTGCTCCACGACTCCAACCACAAACTCCCGCGCCCGGTCCGCCAGATGACGGCGATCTAGGTTCCCCGGGTCGATTGCCGGGCCGATGAATACTTCCGCCTGGATCGACTTGCACCCGAGAATCTCCAGGATGCTGGCGGCCAAAGTTTGCTGATCCACGTAGGGCACCTTCGGGTGCACACCTTCCGGGTGCGGATAACGCAATGCGACTGGCTGCACATGCATTTCGCTTTCGATCGCCGCCGCAAAAAGGCGAGGATGAAAAGGAAGCACGGTGTGGCCCTTCCCAGTCGTTCCCTCAGGAAAAACCGCAACGCTTTGCTGCCGCTTGAACGCTTTACGGATCCCTTCGATGCTGCGTCGTGCTGCTCCCTCGCCTCCCCGCTCGATGAACAAGGTCCCGCCTGCCCGGGCCAAGCGGGAAATCAACGGCCACTGGGCGACTTCCGCCTTGCTTAGAAATACCACGGGCATGGCCGAGCCCAACACCAGAATATCCAGCCACGAGATATGGTTGCACACCACCAGGCACGGCGCTTCGGCTGGCTCGCTGGTTATGGCTACCTTGATGTTCAGGCAGGCCAATACGCGCCTGAACCATTCCCGGTTCTTCTCCTGTGCCTCAGGATCCGGGGGGGTGGATTTAAGTGCGCGGAGATGCTTCGCGTTTCCCTCTACAAGCCCCCGCCCGATGAGGTACAGCAACCTCGGAAGCCGCCACAAACCGCGTATCAATTTCACGAGGCCTGGACTCTTTCTCTGAAGGCATCAAAAGACCGGATCGGCTCTTCGCAAGTAGGCCCGACACAGACATAGGCCACCGCCTCGCCCTGTGCCGGCTTGTCCGACAGTGCCGGCGGGAGGTTTTCCGCTTCTTCGGGGATGGCGTAGCTGTCTGCACGGAGGCTGCCGTGTTGCGCCGTGGATTGCCAGCGCTCCAATTCCGGCCCGCTGCCGCGCAGGATGATCTGCGGAGGAGGCCGTTCCACCACGAGCCGGGCCTCCATGAACCGAGCGTGTTCTTGCGGCGCGTGCACGATGGCGCCTTGTGCGCTTGCCAAACTCCGTTCCGCCAATTCCACCCAATCGCCCCGCGCGAGCAGGTGCCCGATCTGCGTCAGCCCCTCGCAGGCAACCGCGCAACCGGACGGCGCGACATCATCGGCCAGAAGCCGCGGGCGAACCAGCAGTTCTTCATGATCATGCGACGTGAAGAACAGCCCTCCATCAGGATCCGCGAACTGTTCGGCGATTACTTCGGCCAGTTGCTCGGCGAATTTCAGGTCCTCTCTCTTCCAGCGGCTCTGAAGCAACAAAAGCGCCGCCTCCAGCATGAACGCATAGTCGTCCAGATACGCGTTCAGGTGAGCCGTTCCCTGGCTGAAGCTTGCCCGCAGTCGCTGGCCATCCCAAAGCCGGTCCCGAACGAAATCGAATGCCGCCTCTGCGTGGCGAAGCCAGTCCGGCTCGTCCAGCAGGCGCGAGGCCAGAACCAGGCCTCGGATCATCAGGCCGTTCCAACTGGTCAACATCTTGTCGTCCAGCCCCGGCCGGACGCGGACCGAGCGGGCTTCGAACAGGCGCTGCAGGTCCTGGTCGAACACGCCCTGGAGCTCTTCCATCGGCTGCTTGGTGTGCGCCGCGGCTTCCAGCATGGTTCGAAACCCGTGCAGGTGCCAGAGCCCCTCGAAATTCGCCGGGCGGTCCAACCCGAATCGGGATGCAAATGCCGGATAGTGCTCTTCCGGGATCAGTGCCTGCACCTCATCCGGCGTCCACACGTAAAACTTGCCCTCTTCCCCTTCAGAGTCGGCATCCAGGCTGGAGTAGAAGCCACCGGACTCATCTTGAAGCTCGCGGGTGACGAACGAGACGATGCCCTGTGCCGCGATCCGCAACGGCAAAGACTCGGTGCGCGCCCAAGCCTCCGCGTAAAGCGGCAGCAGGAGAGCCTGGTCGTACAGCATCTTCTCGAAGTGGGGAATCATCCAGTGCGCGTCAACCGAATACCGGTAGAAGCCGCCGCCGACATGATCCTGGATTCCACCCTCGGACATGCACGACAAGGTATGCGTCGCCATGTGTTTCGCCTGTGGGTTTTCCTGTTGCTGCAACCACTGCAACTGGGTCGGACGCGCGAATTTCGGAGCACCGCCGAACCCTCCGTCCTGCGCATCGAACGATCGCGCCAAACCCTCGATGACATCCGCCTCAAGTCCTTCCGGCCAAGGGGTTGCCTGGGGCGACTGGTGGATTTGCCGTAATGCCGCGCAAACCGATTCATTTTGCTGGGCCAACTCCTCAGAATGCTCGCCGTACCACTGCGCGACCCGCGCCAGTACCTGGATGAACGCCGGCAGCCCGTGGCGAGGCTCCGGCGGGAAGTAGGTGCCGCCGAAAAATGGGACCCGCTTGTCCGGCGTGAGGAACAGGGTCAGCGGCCAGCCGCCGCCGCGCTGGGTCAGCAGCATTTGCGCCGTTTGGTACAACTTGTCCAGGTCCGGACGTTCTTCACGGTCCACCTTGATGTTGACGTACAGGCGGTTCATCAACTCTGCAGTCGCCGAGTCTTCAAAGGACTCGTGTGCCATCACATGGCACCAGTGGCAGGCAGCATAGCCGATTGACAGCAGGATCGGGCGGCCGCTTTCGTTTGCTTCGCGCAGCGCCTCCTCGTCCCACGGATACCAGTCCACCGGATTGTCCGCATGCTGGCGCAAGTAAGGACTGGAAGCTTCGGCGAGACGGTTTGGCATAGCTCCAAAATTATACGGTGCGGGGTTTTGTTAAACTGCCACCATGCTTCTTGACTGGGACCCGGTCGCCCTTGCGATAGGCTCCGTGCAGATCCACTGGTACGGCCTGATGTACGTGCTGGGGTTTGCCGGGTTCTGGCTGCTTGGCGTCCGCCACGCCCGCCGGGCGCATACGGCGGTCACCCCCGAACAGGTAAGCGACCTGCTGTTCTACGGAGCCCTCGGCGCCATCATCGGCGGCCGGCTGGGTTCCACCCTGTTCTACCATTCGGACTATCTGCTCGTCGACCCTTGGATGATTCTGCGCATCTGGGAGGGCGGGATGAGCTTCCACGGCGGCCTGATCGGAGTAGGGGCTGCGCTCTGGCTATGGCAACGAAAACTGAATGTCGGATGGCTGGCCACCGTCGATTTCTGCGTCCCGATGGTGCCGATCGGGCTGTTTTTCGGCCGGATCGGAAACTTCATCAACGGCGAGCTTTGGGGACGACCCACCGATCTGCCATGGGGGGTCATCTTCCCGGCGGCAGGCCCCGAGCCCCGCCATCCAAGCCAGTTGTACGAAGCGGCGCTGGAGGGCATCGTTCTGTTTGCGGTTCTCTGGTGGTTCGCCCGGAAGCCCCGGGCTGTCGGGGCGGTCGCGGCAGTGTTTGCCTTGGGCTATTCCGTTATGCGCTTCGCGGTGGAATTCGTGCGCCTGCCGGACGCCCACCTCGGCTACCTTGCGTTCGGCTGGCTGACCATGGGTCAGCTTCTCTGCATCCCTCTGGCCTTGGCCGGCGTGGCTATGGCCTGGTACGCCCGGAGCTCCCGGCCATGAAGCCCTACCTGGACCTGATGCGGCACGTGCTGGAACATGGCGTCGACAAGGCCGATCGCACCGGAGTCGGCACCCGTTCGGTGTTCGGCTATCAGAACCGCTACGATCTCGGCGAGGGGTTCCCCCTGGTGACCACCAAGAAAATCCACATCCAGTCCGTGGTTCATGAATTGCTCTGGTTCCTGCGTGGAGAAACTCACGTGCAGTCCCTGCAGGAGCACGGAGTGACCATCTGGAACGAATGGGCCGATGAGCAGGGTGACTTGGGCCCGGTCTACGGCCACCAGTGGCGTAGCTGGCCGGGACGAAGCGGGGATCACCACGATCAGATCAGCACCCTGATCGAACAACTGCAGGCACAACCGGACTCAAGGCGCCACCTGGTCAGCGCCTGGAACGTTTCCGATCTCGACCGCATGGCGCTGGCGCCTTGCCATGTACTATTCCAGTTTTACGTGGCGGAGGGTAAACTTTCCTGCCAGCTCTACCAACGCAGCGCGGATCTGTTTCTCGGCGTGCCATTCAACATCGCCTCTTATTCGCTTTTGACCCTGATGGTGGCGCAGGTCTGCAGCCTGCAACCGGGAGAATTCATCCATACGTTTGGCGACGTGCATCTGTACCAAAACCATCTGGAACAGGCGCGCACGCAACTGGAACGCACGCCGTACCCCTTACCGAGCCTGCACCTGAACCCTGAAGTTCGCGACCTGTTCGAGTTCAGCCACGACGATATCCGGCTCGAGAACTATCAGAGCCATCCGCACATTGCCGCCGCGGTGGCCGTCTGATGATTCTTTCGGCTGTCCTCGCTATTTCCCGGAACGGGGTGATCGGCCACGAGAACTCGCTCCCCTGGCATTTGCCGGATGATCTCAGGAACTTCCGGCGCATCACGCTCGACAAACCCGTGATCATGGGCCGTATGACTTGGGAATCCCTGCCCAGCGGTCTGCCCCGCCGCCGTTGCATCGTGATTTCAAGGCGCCCCGTCGAGGGGGAATGCGAGTGGGCGAAAAGCCCGGAGGCGGCCCTGGAACTTTGCGCCGGAAGTCCCGAAGTGATGATTGTCGGCGGCGTGAAAATCTACCATCACTTCCTGCCGCTCTGCGACCGGCTTTACCTGACTGCGGTCGATACCGATATCGAAGGCGACGCGCGACTCCCGGAACTGGACCTGTCAGACTTCACCCTGCAGCAGGAACAGCATCACCCGGCGGATGAACGGCACGCCTATTCCTTCCGTCATCAGGAATTTTTCCGAACCAAGGCCCGCTGCTGACACAGGATCTGGGTAGGCACGGGCCCGCTCGGCTCCAGCCGAAGGACGGTCAGTTTCCGTCCCCAGACGCAACCGGTATCAATCCCCCAGACGTTGTTGCCGGAATAGAACCCCAGCGTCGACCAATGACCGAAGATGATGCGCGTCCTGCGTGTCCTTCGCGCCGGCGCCCTGAACCAGGGCGTCACCCCCCTTGGGCACTTGACGGGTGAAAGCTTGCAGTCCAGATTGATCCGGCCCTCGGTGTCCAGATAGCGCAGCCGGGTCAGGACATTGGTGATGATTCTCAGGCGCTTGAATCCGGTATGCGACTCTTTCCAGCGCTGCGGCTTGGGACCATAGAGTTTGTGGATCTTCTTCTCCCAGCCATCGCTGCGGAGAAATGCCTCCAGCTCTCCGGCAAGCCCCAGGGCTTGCTTCAGAGACCATTCGGGGAGCAGTCCGGCGTGCACCATTGCGTAGTCGAGTTCGGCATCATGATGCATCAGCGGGCGCGAGCGGAGCCAGTCGATCAGCTCGTCGCGGTCCGGGGCCTCCAGGACTTCGTGCAACTGGTGTTGGGAACGAATCGTAACCCCTGCCGCCAAGGCAAGCAGGGTGATGTCATGGTTGCCGAGCACGCAGACCGCTCGGGATCCCAAGTCGCGAATGAAGCGGAGGGTCTCCAGGGATTTCGGGCCCCGGTTGACCAGGTCGCCCACGCACCAAAGCGTGTCCTTGCGGGCACGAAAACCCGCCTGTTTCAAAACGGAGCAGAGTTCGTCCAGACACCCCTGGATGTCACCGACGGCGAAGACTGCCATCCTGATTCAGTGCAGGGAATGGGGGGTGGACAGAGTAAACGCGGGGATTTCGGCGTCGAAGCAAGTGCCGTCGTCTCCCAGCATTTGGTAAGACCCGTGCATGGACCCAACCGGGGTCTGCAAAACGGTGCCGGAGGTGTAGCGGAAAGTTTCGCCTGGGGCCAGGTACGGCTGTTGCCCGACCACGCCCTCGCCATGTACTTCCTGGCGGTTCTCGGCGCCATCGAGAATGATCCAGTGCCGGCTGACCAGACGCGCCGGCAGGCTTCCCGTGTTGGTGATGGTGATGGTGTAGGCGAAGACGAAACGGCTGTCGTCCGGCTCGGACTGCTCCGGTAGAAACTGGGTCTCTACTTGAACATCAACATTGTAATCCTGTGCGGCAGACATACGGGTGGGGAAGTGTTCTAATTACGGTGCGGATTATACCGGGTGAAGGGATCAACACAGTGCCAAGGCTCTCCAAAGCAACCAGAATCTTTCCGTGTCGGAACCGAAGCGATCCGTCACCGAGACCCCATCAGCCGAGCGCGTCGAGCCCCTTCTGATCCACGAGGTTGAGCAATTTGAGAGAGGGTCCGCCGGACCGGTTTCCCCCTCTGTTCCCACTTCTGCGCGGCTGATGGAAGATTATGCTGCCCTGCCTTGAAGTCCTCTCGAAAAACTTATTCTTCCAACGGTATTGCCTCGGGCAAGGCGCAAAGCGCGTTCACTAGCCGCACCTGCTCTGCCGTCGCGCAATTCGCATGCAGAAGCTGCGGAGACGCAAAAACCAGACTCAACCCTTGGCCTCGGCTGACCGCCACGTTGAGCCGTTCGCGCGAAAGCAGGAAACCCAGCCCGCGGGAGGTCTCCTCCGCCGTCGAAGCAGTCATTGAAACCAAGGCGACCGGCGCTTCCTGTCCCTGAAACTTGTCGACAGTGCCAACGCGAATGCCAGGCAAGGCATCGGAAAGCGCGTTCACTTGCGCATTGTAGGGCGCAACCACGATGATATCGCTCTCGCGGAACGGACGTCGGTTTCCGTTTCGATCGGTCTAGGCGCCCGCCAACAAGCGACCGATCGTTTCGCGCACGGCCTCCACTTCCTCGGGGCTGATCTGCGCACGCCCCTCGTGGACGACCGGCACGCGCCAGGCGCCCGCGGAAGGCAGGCCCGGAGCCTCGACAGACTGAAGCTCGGTAGATGGGTGGTTGCGCAGTCGCCCCTCATAGAATTGTGCTGAAATGTAGGAACAAAGGTCGGGATGCATTCTCCGGGTTTCCGGCAGGAAGATGCCGTGCTCTGGATCAACGTTCCTTCCCTCTCCCAGCATCCAGTCGAGGCAGGAAAGATTGGCCGGATACGGGTGTGCGCCCTGAGTGACCTGCGGCAACTGGCGGGGGTCGCCGATCAGGACGAGACTGGAGGCCGCATTCGACATCGCAATCAGGTTGGCCAACGGAACCTGCCCGGCCTCATCGATGAAAAGGCAATCGAAAGCGCTCCGATGCTCATCCCGCGAGAAAAGCCAAGCCGTCCCGCCAACGACCTGGGCGGAGTGGAGCGCGGCGGCTTGATTGCTTGTCACGCAGGAAACCGCTTCCTTGTATTCCTGCGAGAGGTCGCCCTGACTCGAAACCTTGTGAGCGATTTTCACTTCGCCGACGGTCAGGCCGGCATCCTCTTCGCGTAGCGCGTGGGCGCATTCCGCCAGAACGTTGCGGATCGCCTCATGGCTGTTCGACGACACCGCGATGCGCCTGCCGTCCCGAACCAGCGCGAGAATCGCGCGCGCCGCCACATAGGTCTTGCCGGTGCCAGGCGGCCCCTGGACCGGGAGGACGGACCGGTCCAGGGCCCGCGTCGCATCGATCAGACCCTGAAGCGCCCCGACACCCTCGTTCAGGGGGAGCGGCGGCGGGCCGCGGAAGCGGGGGGAATTGCGCGACAAGACGTCTTCGGCCGCCTGGTTGCGTCCGGGACCGCACTGATCTGCCACAACCTCGCGAATCGCAGAAGGAATCGGGTGTGACCTCAGGGCGAAATTCGGAAGGAGATCCAACCGGTCAGGAAGCGGCCAGTCCGAGTCGCCCAAGCGCAGAAATATCTTCCGCTGAACCCGATCAATTTGGGAAATCTTGACCGAAGAAAAACCGCTCGGTCTCGCGAATTGGGCGGGTTTCCCCGCCCGCAGTTTCGTCTCCTGCGACGGATAGCGGTATTCGCGCCCATCCGCGTCCGCGCCTCCGGATGCGACCAAGCCGGCCAGACACTCCATGTCGTCGCAAAGCTCCTCGAAGTCCTTCGCCGCGGCATCGAACACGGCCCATGCCTGAGGCTTTTTCTCTCGCCAGTGGAACACGCCGAGGTCATAGAGCAGGCGCCAGCGCTCCTCCGGCAGGCCGGAAGCAGCGAGAAGGTTCGCAAGCTCCTCGTTTTCCTCCTGCTCGCCTACCGACCTGGGTGTCCCTCCTTCCCCGGCTTCGGGCCAAGAACCTTCCGTCCGGATCCCGAGCAGCCAGTCACGCAGTTTTGCAAGCGATATGCAATCGAGGCGGTTGTAGTCCTCGATTGCCGCGAGGACCTCGGCCTCGCCCGTCTCTCGCCACTTCTCGTAGGCCACGATCGAGTCCCCGGCGGACGCGACCGCCCCGTCGCGGTCCAGATCGTAAAAAATCTCCAGATCCTTGAGCGAATAGGATGGTTCGGACGCGAAGATGCCTCCTCGTACGACGGCGTAGAGGTCGACAAAGCGCCGCTCCCGCAGCCAGCGGTCCAGTTGTACCTCGCCGAGGCCGTGCCGCATGGCCAGCTGGCGTAACGCGGTGCGTTCGTAGGGCGCATAGTGATAGATATGCGCGTCCGGATGGCGCATGAAATGTTCCTCGAACCGGCGGAGCAGGGATTCCAGTGCCTTTTTCTCTTCCACGCGGTCATGCGCCCAAAGGGCGGCGAATTCCCGTCCGTCCCAGATGCCGTGGAGATACTCAAGACCGTCCAGACCCGCCTCGGCGTAGTACGGATCTCCTTCGATGTCGTAGAAAAGGTCTCCGGGATCAGGTCGCGGCATCAGATCAAAGCCTTTCCCGGGGGCGGAAGGCCGCAACTTGAACGAAGGCTCGCCGGTCTTGCGGGCGTGTTGGAGCTGGGCTTGTTCACGCAATTTCTCCGCCGTCTCGTCGGCAAGCTCGGGGACCTTGCCTTCATGTCGGGCAAGCGCCTCCATCGTTCGGATTCCGGTCGCCTCCAGCTTGGCAGCTTGGCTTCTCCTGATTCCGGCGATCTGGTAAAGGCTGTCCGTCTTCCTCCACTCCTCGGCACAATGTTCCCGCCAGCGGCAGAGATCACAGAACGGACACGGAACCGGGCGAGTGGGCGGGGGCGCCTGAACAAACGCCTCAAGGCGGGTGCGCACGAAGCGTGCGTAGTCCGAATACTCCGTCAGGCGGAGGGTGGTCCGCTCGCCTGAGCCGAGCTGGATATGGGCGCATTCCGGCGCATGGCCCTGAACCTCGGAGAGAAGGTCGGAGTAAAGCGCCAACTGGAACACATGATCCGGAGCGGGCTTGCGTTTCAGCTTTGTATCCGTAACCTCGTAGGAGAACGACCCGAGTTTGGACGGCACCGGCACGCGCTCCAGGAAATCCGCATAGCCACCCCACACCCCGCCTGCGAGCGCACCCTGATAAACGATGTCCGGGCCGGCCGCCAAAGCTTTGCACGTGGCCTCCACCGATTCCTCAAGGGAGACATCCTCTGTCTCGACCCGCACGACCGTCTTTCCCTCGGACTCAAGCCGCGAAAGATATTCGGCCTCATGCCGCTGCCCGCGCTCCTGCAGCAACTCAGTGCCTTCACTGTCTTCGACCGGCTCAAGATCCTCTCCCTGGAGATAGGCGAGATCGAGTCTTGACGCATGCGGGCAGGCGGTGAACCGCTTGAGATCCGAAGCCGACAGGCGGATTCTTTCTCCATCCCTTTTCATTACACCAACTCCAAAAACTAGAATAACCGCACGAGTTCATCGCTCGCAAGTTCCTCGGCCCTTCTTTCATAGTTCCCCATGAACCTTATCCACCAAGATCTTCGACGATGCGCTTGATTCGATGACTGAACACGTTTACAAAACGATTGGATATATCCGCGAGAAAGTCCTTAATCTCGGTTCGGTAGGTTGGATCCGTCAAACCAGGGAATTTCTTGCTTGAACCAATCCAGTGTCTTCCATCTTCTGAAGTCCACTGCACGGGAATGCCAAGTTCCTCTTCAATCCGATCCTTGTCTTCTGATAGCTGCTCAAAAATGCGGTTCCCGAAATTGCCGCGGCAAGCAGTCAAGTACGCACCCACACGGCATTCTTTCTGTACAAAGTAAAGCGCAATCCAAATATCCGGATGCGGCATCCTGAAAAATACATTCCCGGATTTTGTCGGGTTCGGATGCAACTGATCCGGATCATCCAACTCAAGGTCATCGATAAACTCTTTCCAGAAGTCACGGTAGAACCGTGCGGAATCGCTCAATTCGGGTTCGAGTTCCTCTTCATCTTCACCAGCCACGAGACCCTCAGACTCAAGACTGACGACGGTGCGCTTGACAATAACTGATTGAGCGAGAATGCGTGGCTGGACGAGACGCCGTCCTTCAGGCATTTCGTACATCGCGACCTCAACCAAGCCGAACGTGAAATGAAGCGTGCCCTGCCGCTGCAGAAAGTCCGTGATTGCGGTCACACCCTCGCGGATGCCGTCACCGCAGATCAGCAACAGAAACCGGCCATGGCGAAGGCTGCGGGAAACCTCATCAACGAATTCGGCTTCGGTCAAACTGTCGGAGGTTTCGTCAGCTGCGACAATGTCGAACAATGCGTTACCGCTTCGCTTGGTACGCCGCGACACTTCCCGCTGCAAGTCTGCATAAGTCCAACGGCTCAATTCCTTCGCATAGTCGAGAATTTGTCCAACCACCTCTCGCCTCGCCCCCGGGTTCCGCCAGAGCTTTGTTTCAAGGATAATCAGTCTTCCTTTCGGTGTCGCCAGCAACGCATCCATAGGGCCGACCGGCGTGTTCAATTCCTTGCAAATCGGTATGGCGGGGGCAAATGTCCGGTCGATCTCATTAATCGGAAGCGCTTCGGGGTGCTCGAACAATAGGTCTCGAAGCCATCCCTCATCGTATTCGGCTGAAGTCGGTTGCAGGCTTTCCGTAGAACCGTCGGGGCCTACGATAATTGGCGTAGTGTCTCGCGATGACATTTTTCACCTTCGGGTCATTCGAATGCTGGTGCGGTGGGCATTTTACGGCGAAGCTTCAGTGGGCGGGACGGCGGCTCGCCCTTTCTCACGAATCACTTGAAACAACCGCACGAATTCTTCGTTCGAAAGTGCCTCGGCCCTTCGCCCGGAATCGATCTCTGTCTCCACCCACACCGAATCCGGGATTTCCGGCAGGTTGTTGCGCAATGTCTTTCGACGCGATGCGAATGCCTGCCGAACTAGGCGCATGAAATCCTTCCGTTCCTCTTCCCTTATGGGGAGGGACTCCTTGGGTACAAGCCGCACCACGGTGGAGACAACCTGGGGAGGCGGCTCGAAGCATTCCGGATCGACTTCCAGCAACTGTTCGACCTGCATCAACAACTGAACGGCCACCGACAACTGCCCACGGGACGAATCGCCCGGCGGAGCAGCGAGCCGCTGTGCGACTTCGCGTTGCACCATCACGGTCAGATCCGCCAAGTGTGTCCGCAACTCCATCCAACGCTGCAACAGTGCAGTCGCCACGTTGTACGGCAGGTTGCCCGCAAGCCGCAAGCCCTTTGGATACGCCGACAGATCCTCGTCCAGCGCATCCGCGCAGCGGATCGTAACTCCAGAATTACCAGCAAACCGGTGTTCCAAGTATTCGGCGAGAACCGGGTCTTTCTCGACAGCGATGAGGTGTCGTGTCTGCCCTGCCAGCGGGAGCGTCAACGCGCCCCGGCCAGGACCGATCTCGACCAAGGTGTCGCTCGGCCCGATCGCGGCGGCGATCTCCTCGATCTTTGCCGAATCGGAAAGGAAATGCTGCCCCAGGCGTTTTCGCGGCGGCGGCAGGGCCATGGTTCAGGCGTCGCGTCGCCAGACCTTGTCGGCGCCCGCGTAGATTTCCCCGATCTCCATCAGGACCGCGCCGCGCCCAGGGTAGGAATCGTCCAGCCAGCCATGCTTCATCGCCTCGAACACCGGTCCGTCCGCATGATAGGACAGCGGCCCTTTCAATTGATAGGCGCGCCGGGGCTGGGCCAGAAAAACGAGAGAACCTGAACTGCCTGCGTCGATATTGGTCCAGGTCTTGCTCATGGCATTGTCCGCTATAACCAGTTGAGCCTCGTCAGTCAGGTGCAGGCAAAGCACCCAGATTACATTCGGCTCGCCGTCCGGAGCAATCGTGGCCAAGGCAGCCAACGGTTCGCGCTCAGTCCACGCCTGGAGGAATTCTGCCGGAAACGGAGGGGCAGGATTCATGCGGGTGGTCGTTTGGGGAGTGGCGGGTCTCTCTTATCTTCCCGCACCGTTGCCGCCCAGGCATTAAAAGCATCGCGAGCTTCCGCGATGGCTTCCTCAATAGTATCCCCATCGGCAACACATCCGGGCAGATCGGGAAAGGTGACCAGATAGCCGCCGCCCTCATCTTGTGGTATGGGGGAAAGGTTGATCGGATAATCTTCGAATTTCTTCTCTTTTTTCATCTGGCCAGCGAATCGATTTCTCCGTTGATGGCAAAGCCATTTTATCTGCTATACCGCCCCCTAGGAGAGTTGCCACCCCTCTTTACGTAACATATCTACGAATCTTAGATGGTCTACGCTGATCTCTTTACATACGAATGGAATGTTGGGGTTTTTGTGAGCATTTCCATTTGCCGGGTTTTCCGATGACACGACATGCCACATGTCTCCGCCCAGTAAAGCTTGAGCAATGACAAACGGGTCCGCACCACTGATGCCTTTGGTTTTTTTCGGGGTCTGAAATTGGGTCATAATTTTGGTCACTGCCTTTTGAACCTCTTCCCGCTCGTGTACATAAAAGCCAGATTGAGCTTGACACCATTTGGCAAGTGTTTTTTCTTCTGTTGAATCTTGGATTTCATCACGGATAGGCCTGACTGCGCGCAACCGCCCTTCAGACACTAATTTTTCCATTAGTGGGAGTAGGCCAAGAAAAATATCCGGCGGATAATCTTCCCACCAATCTATAAGGGCACTGGTGTCTATGCTGTAGCAGGGTGATTGGTCGACCATATTTGTGTTCCTTCCTAGGCACTTCTTCCAATTTCATTGCCAGCATCTTTTGAGGCTTTGTGCGATGTGGCTAACCCTGTAAGAGGAGGTCTTGAACCTTGCTTATTGCAGGGGGGCGAACTTGGAGGTATTGGGCAGCATCTGCGAGAGTAATTCGCTTTTCTCCGAGACTCCCAAGAACGGCCCGCACAAAATTCCCCCCTAAGTCACTCACAGCACGTTGCACTCGGCTTTGACCGCCGAAAGATTCTCCTTTTTCTCTTTCGGCTTTCCTCTTTTCGCGTTCCGCTGTTCTTTGCCGCACATATTGCGCCTGAAGTTTGGTGCGCTGTTCCCGATAGAATTCCAGTGTGGTTAATTCAAAAGTAAGCAATCGGCGAACCGCCGCTTCCCGGCTTACCCCAAAAGAACGGGCGATCTTCTCGATTTCCTGATCGGTCCAATCTGTTGAGACGCTTTCCCGGAGACTAACGGTCTTGTTTGCCTTGAATTCCTTTTCTGGCATTAAAGAGGCGGCACTAACATGGTTGCAAAAAACCTCAATGGCCATATCTTCGGGGGCTCGTGAAGTATAGTCGTCAATATCACAGATACCACTCTTGTTAAGCAAGAGATGCGTAAATTCATGGAGCATGGTAAATGTGCGCCCATTTGGGGCAAGTTGCTTATTGATTCCTATCACCGGGCATATGGGGTCAACGATAGAGAAACCCCAAGCTTCCTTGACTTCAACATTTTCAAATTGAAAAACAAGAACATTTTGTGCCTCAATGTGCTTGCGCCATCCTCGCAGAGCGGCATGGGGATTATTCCACTGGCGCTGCTTTTCTAGAGTCACCCCAAGTATTTCTCGGACAAGCGCGCCAACAGTCTCGGGAGACTGGGTGAATTTCGCCCGATGCGAGAATTCTGGCGGAAGGCCACCCATGTCTTCAAGAAGGTATTGGGTTATGTCTTGGCGTTCTCTTGCAAGGCGCAATTGCATCCGAAGAGCAGGAGTGTAGCAGCCTGACACTTCGCCAGGCGAGCGCCGGAAATCATGGGGTAATGGCGTTTCTATCGGGGGGGAAGGAAGATAGAAATCCGAAATTGGACGCTTGTATAGACCAGCAAGTTTGCGGAGTTGTCCCATGTAAGGGTGCTTTACTCCAGCCTCCCAGGTTTCAATCACATTAGAAGGTTTTCCTATGCGTGCCGCAATATCCTGAACAGAATATCCTGCGCTTTCGCGCGCCCACACGAGGACTTCGCCTTCTACCAATGCAGGGATGCGTTCAGCCACATTCGGAATCCAAGCAGTGTAAGGGCAGCCGGAAAGGCATACTTGTATGCTTACAATTTACCACACAGGGGGTGCACGACACGTCCGAATCTGTGAGTGTCAAACCAAAGTCGAAATGTGCCCTTTTTCGGTTGGGTTGGCGGGCGGCAACCTCAGAGTTCATGGAACTCCCTTATTCCGTAAAGCACCGAGCCCTTCACCGCTAGTTTTTCATGGATTCCCGCCCGCGGAGGAGTCTGACCGGGCATTCCTGATCTCTGCCAGCGCGGCCGCTATCTGATCAATCTTCCGCCACGGGTGGTACATGGCAAGAAATACGTCGACTCCTTTGCGGTCGACAAAAGTCGTGTCCGCCGAAAGGAGTAAGGCTCAGCGAATAGTCCCCGAATTCCATCTTTTTCATTGCACCCCTCCATCAGTTCCATAGCCTGTTCTCTTTCATTCTCGAAAGGCTTCTGGCTCATACTGCGGCATCCGACCCTCTGGCAAGGGCAGCACCGGATTCGCGGAACTGTCCCCGTCGCCCCCGAACAGTTTGCGCAAGTCCTCGCCCACTTCTTTAGGTTTACCGATGTCCACGGTTACGATGTCCAGAGGGCAGGTGGTTTTCGGAATCCACCACCGTCGAACCAGCCCCGGGCTCTCCATTCCGTCGCAGCAGGGATAAATGAGAGCGAGGCGCCGAGCTTTGTACGCATGGGCATAAGCAAGCATCTGATAGACATCGGATTGCTTAACCCCGATTTTAGCGTCCCCGGGTTCAAGGCGTTTCCATTTCGTGTCGAGGACGACAGGGCCATCCGCAGCATCAATATCAATCACGATATCAGGGCGCAGAGCAAACAAGGGGCCGCCTTTTTCGCTGACCAGCGCATGCTTGCCCTGGTGTTGCAAGTGGACGGGATGAGCGAGTGCGCGTCGAATGGTGCGCCCGACGAATTTCTCGAACAGGTCGTTCATGGGGAACAACAGGGAAAAACCCCTCGTGGCGTCTCCGCTCGTCGTATTCTGCCAATCTCCTGACAGGAAGAACCGGGCAAGATGGTACAAACCATGGAAGGCCGTGTTGGTGCGGTCCGTCCGTACAGGTTCGCGAAGGGGTCTAGAAGTGTCGCCGACGGATTCAAAGCGGGAAAGGAGTTCGGCAAGCCTTCGGGCGTTTGAAGCCGACCGGGTGATGCGCGCAAGCCGCCAAACCGCCGCCTTGAGAACGCGGTTCAGGGGTGTGTTCTCCGACAGTTCGTCAAAGCGGCAGGCCAAGCGGTCGGGACGCACGGAAAGGTGCGTCAACTGGCGCACGACATCCAGCTTTCCCCGCAGCAGGGCGAGATCCTCCGTATGAACAAGGTAACGCCGGGGCAGGCCCCGCCGGACGGCGGCGAGAAGCCGCTCGGAAAACAGGCGAATGAGACATTCAAGAAAATCGTTGCGCTGGATCTCCAAGGCCGTGAGCTCGCCATGCGTCACATCCAGATCCCAAGCCACGGCGAGCATGCGGACGAGAGCCCTCCGCACAGAGCTGTCGCCATGGCCGTCTATTTTCGGAAGAATTTCCAGGGCCGCGCCCGGGGTCTGCAGGATGCCAACGACCTGTGCCGCTTTCAGGCCACGTGGGGTACGGGTCAGGACGGTGGTTTTCAGGCGTCGCGCTGCACGTTCAGCGTAGACATGGAATTGCTTGATTTCCTTTTCCGACAAACCATCCTTGCCAATCGGCAATTCTTCCCATTCCCGACAGGTGTAGGTCATAGCCACGGAATCATTCCTCCGAACCTTCTTCGGTCGAGGATTGACCTGAAACCAAAGCATCGTAGGCACTGTTCTTGAAACTTTCCCGCACTGTCCAGCGATAACGTTCCTCGCCCATTTCGTCATCAAGGCCTGGCGGAGACTTCAACGGTTTCCTTTCCACAAAATCGTCCGTGCCCCCGAGAACCGCGCGAACCTTCTTCCAATCGTCGTAGAAGTATTCAGCGATGAGAGGAATAATCTTGTGGCGCATGATCCGGTCCACATCTTCCCTCATTTTTGCTTTCATCAGCCAAGCGTGTCCGATCTGGTGATCGCGGTCAATCAGCCATTCCAGACGCTCGTTCATAGCCTTCAGCACCTTGGGTAGATCGATGTCTGCCATTTCAGCAGCACCCTGCAGCCTTTTCGCCTCAGGGGCCAATTCCACGAAATCGAAGCGGCGGCGCAGCGCGGTGTCCAGCAATGCGATGGAGCGGTCGGCCGTGTTCATCGTGCCGAGGATGTAAAGGTTGGATGGAAGGGTGAAGCGGTCGCCAGAATGAGGCAATACCACGGAAACCTCGTTTCCCGCGCCTTGGCGTTTGTCTTCCTCCAAAAGCGTGACGAGTTCGCCGAGAACCTTCGAGACATTGGCGCGGTTGATCTCGTCGATGACGAGAACGTGGTGTTGCTCTGGGGCTTTTCGGGCGCGTTCCGCGATGCGCTTGAGCACTCCATCTTTCGCGACGAGGTGGAAGCCAGGGGAGGTCGGATTAGCGGATTCGATTGAGCCGATCTCAGGGCGCAAACCCTCGACGAATTCCTCGTAGCCATAGGACTGATGGAAAGTGATGAATTCGATTCGCCCCTCTTCGACGAGTTCGACATAGCGGGCGCGTGTTTCTTCATCTGACTCAGGGGCGCGTCCGTCGCATATTTCGACACATTGACGAGTGGTCGCGTAAGTCTTGCCTGTTCCCGGCGGGCCGTACAAGATCGTGTTGAGGCCGCAGTTTTCAGGGTCGGTTGTTGATTCTTGGCTGGTTGGAACTGAACTTGGTTGTTCGTCCTTTTTCTTCTTCCACATTTCAATGATTGGCGGATAGTAGAAATCAAGCGGTGTGTCCCCATATTCCTTTTCCAAGTGCTGGCGAATTCTGTAAATTGCTCGGTCGATTTGAATTATGGGAACTTTTCTGTTGCTCGGTCGCAGGTTTTCTGGCAACCGAAATCCTAGATTTTTTACGATCTCGCGTTTATCTTTGTAACTAATAGACCGTTCGAAATGGTCTGGATACAAGAAAAAAAGAATTGCATTCCGTATAGCCCGACGTCCTTGCTGGATTTCTGGGATCTCTTGCTGGAGACTATCGAGCCATTTGGCGAATGCCCATGCTGATTCAGCTTGGGAGAATTCACTTTGCTGCTTCTCGGGTAACTGTTTCCACTCATGAGCTATCTGTAACAGGAAACGTAATTCAAAGTGAAGCCATCTAAAGTATGCGCGCCCTGGTGTTGCGATTCCTTTGAGGGTTTGGTCCCCTAAATAGTCGCTTTCCGGCATTGGGCGTCCTGACCATTCCCATATCTGACTGACTTTGTCACGCTTTGATTGCGTGTCCGTTGACCACGGGATCAGATAAAGAAACCAAAAGACTTCTGCGGCCAGTCGTTTCACTATCGGCTCCGTACCTTCCAATTGCCTCTCAAGTTTGTCGACAAAAGGCTCCCTGCCTTCCAACAACCTGTCGTCCGCAAAACGATCCAATAGCCTATTGATGTTGACGGGTGTCCACAATGATTCGTCACTGAAGATCGAGCCGTCATCCATGAGGCAATGCTTTCGCCAAACTTCTGCCGCAACAAGAATGTCGTTGATATGAGCAGTTTGGGGAACTTCGCAGAGTGCTCGGGACATTAGCGGTTTTCTCCTCAGTCGTTGGGTTTCACGCCGCTTCCGCCCAATGACGGGCGGCACGTGACTGCTGCACTGCAGAATCGACAGCCTCGAACAGGCTGCCGGGATCGGCCCGGCCTGTTCCCGCAAGGTCCAGAGCCGTGCCATGATCGACCGAAGTGCGAACGTACGGCAGCCCTAGGGTTACGTTCACGGCGCGCCCAAACCCGAGCGTCTTCAGAACCGGGAGACCCTGGTCGTGATACATGGCGAGAAATGCGTCGACGCCTTCACGGTCGACGAAAGCCGTGTCTGCCGAAGCCGGCCCTTCCACCTGATGGCCGCGTCGGCGCAGCGTCTCGATGGCTGGCGCGATGACTTCCTGCTCCTCATGCCCGAAATGGCCGCTTTCACCGGCATGGGGATTAAGCCCCAGCACCCGAATCCTCGGCTGGGCCAGACCGAACCTCGACTGCAGCCCGGCGATCAGGATGTCCAAGATGCCGGCCAGGCTCTCCCGGGTTACGGCTTCCGGCACCTCGGCCAGCGGGAGATGTGTGGTCGCGAGAGCGACACGCAGGGATTCCGCGGTCAGCAGCATGACCGGCTCGCTATGTGCCTGCTCGGCCAGATATTCCGTATGGCCGCGAAACGGCAGGCCTGCAGCCAGCAACGCGCTTTTCTGCACCGGCCCGGTCACCAGCGCGTCGAACGCTCCCTCCAGGCAACCACGTCCGGCCTCGGCGATGCACTCCAGCACATATGGGGCGAACTTCGCCTCGGCAACTCCAGCCCGGACCTGACCCGGCATGGGGATGGCATGAACCTCCAGCGCATCCGGCGGAGGAGTGGCGTCCGGGCGGTATTCCACGACCCGAACCGACTGTCCCAGTTCCTCGGCGCGCTGCCGGAGGAGCTGCGGGTCAGCAAACACGATACAGCGCGCGGGGTTTCGGCGCTTTGCCAGTTCCAGTATCAGATCCGGACCGATTCCACCGGGTTCGCCGGCGGTCACCGCCACGCGCAGGTCAGGCACCCTGCTCTCCGGACATGTAGCGGACAAAGGAATTGTTCAGCAGCCGCCGCAGCCAGATTTCGATCTCGTCATTGACCCGGGAACGGGCAAGGTGGTTCAGTGCACGCGTTCGCAAGGCCGAGTCGGTCTCGTCAATCCGGCGACGTTCCAGCACCTGGACGATATGCCAACCGAACGAGGTCTGGAACGGTTCGCTTATCCCATCGATTTCCAGCCGGTTCATCTGCTCCTCGAAGTAAGGGTCCAGCATCCCCGTCGAAGTCCATCCCAGATTCCCCCCGTCGGCCGCCGAGGCAATGTCATCGGAATGCGAACGGGCCAGGTTTTCGAACTGGTCACCGCCCTCGATTCGGTCTTTCAGGGTCTTGAGCTGAGCAAGGGCTTCATTGCTGTCGACAATGGCGCTGGTGCGGATCAGGATGTGACGCGAACGTGTCTGATTCACCATGATTTGCCCACCGCCCTCCTTGTCCGTCAGGTAGAACAGGTGGAAGCCGCTCGGACTGCGGAGAGGATCGGTGACCTGACCGGCCTCCAGCTTGGAAATGGCATCAGCGGCAAACCCGGGCAATTCCGCCGCGGAGCGCCAGCCCAGATCGCCTCCCTTGAGGGCATTGCGGCCGTCCGATTCGGTCAGGGCGAGGCTTTCGAAACGTTCTCCGCCGCGCACCTGCTCGGCCAAGCGTTGGGCCTTGTCGCGCACCCGCCCGATCTCCGCAGGACCCGGCTGCCCCGGCACCGTGACCAGAATGTGAGCCAGATGGTATCGGGTGTCGGTCTGAAGGCGATCGGCATGCAACCGAATGAAATTGTCGATCTCTTCTTCGGTCACCCGCACGAGACGACGGGATTCCAGCTGCTGCACGTGCTGGGTCAGCATCTGTTCGTGAAGGTAGTTGTAGAAGCTGGAAAAACGAATGCCTTGCCGTTCTATTTGGCGCCGGAATTCCCGGGGATCCATTCTGTTGCGTTCCGCAAGCGACCGGATCTCGTTCACCACTGAGTCGGGCGGCAGGGAAATTCCGCGCTTTGCGGCAAGCTGCAACTGCAAGCGGGCCATCACCATGTATTCCAGCACCTGGGCGATCAATTGGTCGCGCGGCGGCAACGGCGCCCCGCCCTGCTGGATCTGCTTCGCGATGATCGAGACGCGTTCTTCGAGCTCCGCCTGGGTGATGATGTCGTCTTCGACCACCGCCACCACCCGATCCAGAAGTTCAGCCGCCGCGACTCCGGCACCCATCGCCAGGATAAAGGCCGTACAACGGATCAATGGGACCATACCGGCTCCCCATCCAGTTCCCCCCGCAAGTGCGTCATGACATCCTGGCCCAGATCGGTCAAGCCGTGGAAACGAACCCGTAGCAGCAATCGGCTTTTGTATTCCTCGCCCGGGTCTTCCCCGTCCCTGCGCACCTTCCAGGCCCCGATCCCCACCGTCATGCAGCACCCCTGGTACTCCAGGGCGCTCAACAGTTCGATGCTGCGGCTTTCGCGCAAATCGTAGCGGTAGCGGAAGGCCAGTTGCCAGTTGCCGCCCAGCGGCATCAGCGCCTGCGCGTCCGCCTGTTCCAACGCCGGCTCATCGCCCAGTACCGGATTCCCTACGTACTCCACACCCCCGGCCCGGCGCAGGTAGCGCACCTGAAAGCGTTCGTCGCTTGCGCCATTCCAGGCGATCATGTGGGACGCCCATGTCGTGCTATCCCCCTCATGGCCCGGATCGAAACGCAGCGCGGACCGTATCTCGAGTTGCGGCACCGGGCGCACTTCGACTTCCGCGGCCCAGGCGGATTTCGAGTCGTCGCCCTCGCCTCCCTTGATGAAATTGCCCGGCGAGCGGAAATACCAGATCCGCCCGAGCCGTGCCCGCAATTTCAGATAGCCCGAGACCGGATCGATGATCCGCGTCGTGAGTCCCGCCGCCATAAGGTCGGCGGGGCCGACCCGGTCCGGCCCCACGGCCCGCGCAATGCGAAACATGGTGTCGAAATCGGGCTCCATCCGACGGGTATCGAAAACCGGAATATCCGAATGGTCGCGGCGCTGGCGATTGAAGTAAAAGAGCCGCGGTTCCAGCGTCTGCAGGGCGCCGTTCTCCAGCCGGCGCTCGAAGCGCGCCCGGGCGTCGACGCTGAAGATCGGCATGGTCCGGCTCGGCGAGCGATCCACACTTTCGCCCAAGGTTTCTTCCTCCTGTTCCCACGCGTCCGAATAGTTCATCTCGTAATGCGTGTAGCGCCACTGCAGGCGGGGCGTTACCTGCCAGCCGGCCCCGGCAAATTTACGCGTGGCTACCAGCGAGGCATCGTAGCGCTCGCCTTGATAAGGCAACGTGTCCAGATCGCCCCGGAATGCGTCCACCGCCAGCGACGGCGACAGGACCAGCCCGAGCGACGGCACGCGGAAAGTGCCCTTGGCCTGGATTTTCGGCATCCGGTCCCATTGCTCGATCTCGTCCTTGAGCGGATCGCTTCCCTGCAATTCGGCGCTGAAAGTCCAATCGCTGGAGCGCCAAGCGATGCGGGCTTCCTGACGCAGCCGGGTCACCGACAAGCCGTGAATGCCCGACCTGAAGTCCTCCAGGTACTCGCGGTCGGAGACATTGGTGTAGTTCACCTGGTAGTCCCACCCGCTCGGGCGGGCGCCGCTGTGGCGCCAGTGCATCAGGTAGCGATCGTCGTCGGCCTCGTTGTCGCTCAGGAACTCGGCGTTGGCCACGCCGCCCCCATGATGCGTTCGGTAGCGGCCGCTCGGCTTGATCTGGAAGCCACGCCTTCCCATGTAGCGGGCCGACAGCACCGCGTCGTAGTGAGGGGCAAGGTTCAGGTAGTACGGCATCTCCAGCGAATAGCCTAGGTCGTCGGAGGTCCCCACCTCCGGGACCAGCCAGCCGCTCTTGCGCGCATCTCCAATCGGAAACCCGATCCAGGGCAGGTACAGGATCGGCACGGAGCCGATCTTCAGCGTCGCGTTGCGCGCCTCCCCCTGCCTCTGCTCCGGGTCGATCCGGACCGTCCCCGCATGCAGGCTCCAATCCGGGTCTTCCAAAGCGCAGGTGGTGTAGATCACCGACTCGGCCTCCACCAGGCCGTCCTCGGAGCGGACCAGCCTTCGCGCCTGTCCGGCCGCGCCACTGGCCACCCGGAAGCGGGCGTTTTCCACTTCCGCATGCTTCCGTCCATAGTCCAGTTCCATCCGTTCGGCCTCCATCACCACGCCCGGCCCGCTCACGTGAACGCCGCCGTCCAGTTCGGCATGTTCCTTGTCTACGTCCGCAACGATGGACTCCGCGTGGGCACGCCAGGGGCCGTGCCGGAGACGCACGTCCGAGCTCAACTCCACCCGATCACCCTCGCGCTTCATCTGCCCCGCCTCCATCTCGAATTCACCGTTTCCGCCGGCATCCGTGCCGATCTCCTTCGGCCCGCAATGCGCGGGCTCAAGCGGTTCCGGAAGCGGCAGGGAATCCTGCGCCCCCGCCCCCCACGCCCAAGTTCCCAAGGCCAGAGAAAGCAGGATGCGGCGAAAAATCAGCATGAAACAACCTTGCGGCCTGATGCCGCCGTAGTGTATTCTACTGTTTTACCTTTCGGTTCAACTTCATCGTGCCTTCCCCCTCCTTCCCCGGCGGCCCGCGCGGCAGTTTCCGCCGGTTTCTTCCGTCGAACCGGCCGGGTTTTTGGTCGGTCGGGATTCTCGGCCTGTTCGGCCTCGCGACTTACACCCTGGTCGCCACCGCGCCGCAGCCGGAAGCGATCCTGACCGACCTGCCCCACCTGACGGTGGAGGCGTACACCGTGGCACGGCGAGACGTCACCCCGTCCGCCACCTTCACCGGCCGCCTCCAGCCACGCCGCAGCGCGGCGTTGCGCTTCGAGGTTTCGGGCCAGCTGCTGCAGCGCAAGGTCGAGCCCGGAATGATGGTTTCCGCCGGAGACACGCTGCTGGTTCTCGACGACCGGGACTTCAGGGACCGGGAACGCACGGCCGCGGCGGAACTGCGCCTGGAAGAAAGCGGCATCGAACGGGACCGGGTTCAGCTGGAGCAGGCGACCCGGCATCGCGAACTGCAGCGCGAGGAAGTCTCGCGCCACAGGCGGCTGGGCAAGCGTTCGCTGCTCTCGCAATCCTCGCTCAACGCCGCCGAACAAAAACTCACCGAACTGGAGTCGCGGGTCGCCGAGCTTGCGCACTCGGTCGATACGGGGGGGCAGCGCCTGGCACTGAAGAAGGCGAAATTCGACCAGGCCCGCCGGGACCTCGCGCGCACCCGGCTGACGGCACCTTTCGACGGAAAGGTCAACACGGTGCTGGCCGAGGTCGGCAACCGCATTACCGGGGATCAGACCATCGTCACTCTGGTCGACGTGTCGGAGCTGGATTTCTACGTGGAAGTCGACGGCACCACCGCCAATGCGCTGGAGCTCAACCAAGAAGTCACCGTGAAAACCGGGGATCGGGAACACCCCGGAGTCCTGGTCGCGCTGCAGACCGACCCGGATCCGCGCACCTTTACGCATGCCGTGCGCATCCGGATCCCCGGCAACCGCGCGGCACCCGGGCAACTGGCCGTCGCCCGCCTACCGCTGCCGGTCCTCAGGAACGCTCTGGTGGTCCCCGTGGAAGCCTTGCGAGTGGATGCCGCGGGCCAAGCGGTATTCCGCATCGACGGGCAGTCGCTGCAACGCATCGGCATCACGCCTGGCCCCCGCGTGGGCGCCTGGCAGGTGGTCGAATCGGAACTGAAGGAAGGGGACCGGATCGTCGCCCGTGATGCCGCGGCCATGGACGTGCGCCGCTCCGTGCGCGTTCGCGCACCATGATCCGCTTCTCGCTGCATAACGCGCTACTGGTCAACCTGGTGCTGGTGTTGGTGCTGGTGCTGGGCGTGCTGGCCTGGCACTCGATGCCGCAGGAGGTGTTCCCCGTCTTCGACCGCAACGTTCTTCAGGTCCGCACCACGTTCGAGGGCGCTTCGCCGGAGGAGATCGAGCGGCAGATCACCATCCCGATCGAGGAGGCCCTGGACTTCCTCGTCGACATCGATTCGGTCACCTCGCGTTCCCAGGAGGGCCTGTCCACCATTCAGTACAAGCTGATGGAGGGCGCCGATCCGGACGAACTGCTGCGGGAGATGCGTACGGAAATCGACGCCATCGAGGATTTCCCGGAAGATGCCGACACGCCCCAGGTCAGCCAGCTCAAGCATCTGTTCCCGGCGATCAGCATTGCCCTGCACGGCGAAGCGCCGATGCCGCTGCTGTACGACGTGGCCGACCGGCTGCGGCGAAGCCTGCAGCAGATTCCCGGGGTATCCGGCGTCGGCGTGACCGGCAACCGGGACTGGGAGACGTGGGTGGAACTGGACCCGAACGAACTGGCGGCGCGCAGGGTAACGTTGAACGAGGTCTCTGCGGCCCTGCGCGGCAACCTGCGCGATACGCCCAGCGGCATCATTCGCAGCACCGAAGGCGAGATCCTGTTGCGCGGCCTGGGCGCGGAGGGGATCGAGGCCATCGGCGAGGTCGGGGTGCGGCACAACGCGCAAGGCGGCCAGTTGCGGGTCCGCGACCTGGGCCGGGTGTCCATGCAATTGGAAGAGCCGATCACCCGGGGGCGCTTCAACGGGATGCAGGCGGTCAACATGACCGTCTCCAAGAGCGCCCACGCTTCCACCTACGACGTCACCACCCGGGTCCGCGAGGAGATCGCGCAGTTTGCGCTGCCCGAAGGCGTGCGCGCCAGTTTCTTCATGGACATGTCGCGGCTGATCGAAACCCGCATCAACACCGTGCAGGCCTCCGGCGTCGTGGCGTTGATGCTGCTGCTTTTCTCGCTTTACTTCCTTCTCAATTTCCGGATGGCCCTGATCACCGCCCTGGGGATTCCCGTGGCCATGCTGACCGCCGTGATCGTGATGGCCATGTTCGGGCACAGCATCAACATGGTCAGCATGTTCGCCTTCCTGGTCGTGCTCGGGCTGGTCGTGGACGACGCCATCATCATCTCCGAAAACACCCACCGCCATATGGAGGAAGGGATGGAGGCGCACGAGGCCGCCTATATCGGCGCGCGGGAGGTCATGTGGCCGGTGCTGGCCTCGATCTTCACCACGGTCGCGGCCTTTCTCCCTCTGTTGGGCGTCTCTGGAATCCTGGGCCAGTTCATTGCCGTGATCCCGGTCGTGGTGGTCGCGGCGCTATTCGGCTCCCTGCTGGAAGCGTTCCTGATCCTGCCGTCGCATGCGGCCGAAATCCTCAAGCTGCGTCACACCTCGCACAACACGGAACACTGGCATGCCTTCCTGGATCGCTACCATGTCCTGCTCGAATGGGGCGTGCGGAATCGCTACCTGGTGGCCAGCATAACGATCGGGGTGCTCTTGGTCACGCTGGCCTTCCTGTTCACCCGGATGCCGTACACCCAGTTCACCGATGTCAAGACGAATCGGTTCCTGATCAACGCCGAAGGGCCGAATACCTATGGCTTGGCCGACTCCAATGTCCTGGCGGAGCGTATCGAGAATGCCATCTACGGTGCCATCGAACCGCATGAACTGAAGAGTCTGCAGACCAACGTCGGGGTGAACATGATCGGCTTCGACCAGTACTCCCTGAGCACTCATTACGTGCAGATCAGCGTCAACCTGACGGATCCGGCGCCGGACGGATGGATCGAAGCCTACGTCGCCCCGCTGATCAACATGAAATTCAAAAACCGGGGTGTGCGCGAACGCACGACCGAGCAGATCCAGAACGAGGTCCGGACCGCGTTGAAGACGGTGCCCGGGATTCAGCGTGTCTCTTTCCAAAGGGATCAGGCCGGGCCTGTCGGCGCCGATATCGAGGTCGGCATCATCGGGCCGGAGCTGAACCAGCTTCAGCGATACGCTGAACAAGTTCGAGAATTCCTGGCCCGCCTTCCCGGCGTTGAAGACGCCCGCCACGACCTGGACCCCGGGAAAGTTGAATATCAGTACGCCCTGAATTCGCGCGGGCGAGAGCTCGGCATCACCCAGGCCGAACTCGGTGCGGCCGTCCGCATGGGCTACCAGGGCGACAAGGTAGTCTACATCAGCCAAGGCGACCAACGCGTGCCGGTCCGGGTGCTGTATCCGCACACCATGCGGCATGACTCCGCGGCTTTCGACCGCCTGCCCATTACCACGGACAGCGGCGTGGTCTACCTCGACGAGGTGGCCGACATCACCACGGCCCGCGGCCTGGCCACGGTGCGGCGACGCGACGGCGAGCGCATGGCGACCATCACGGCCGAGGTCGACCCGGCCATCACCTCGCCGGGGGCCGTCACGGCGCTTCTGGACCAGGAATTCGCCAGCCGCTTCCAGCCCCTGAGCGACTACCGGATGACTTATCTGGGCGAAAAGCGCGAGACGAACATCGCGATCGCCGACATGAAGCGCGCGGCATACGCGGCGCTGGCGATCATTTTCTTCATCCTGGCCGCCCTGTTCCGGTCCCTGCTCGACCCGCTGGTGGTGATCGCCGCGATCCCGTTCGCGCTGATCGGCGTCGTGGTCGGCCATTACGCCGCGGGGATCCATCTACAGTTTCTGTCATTGATCGGCATGCTCGCTCTGGCCGGAGTGGTGGTCAACGACTCCCTGATCCTGATCAATTTCGTGAAACAGCTCCGCCAGCGCGGACACGATCGAATCGAAGCGGTGCTGCTCGGCAGCCGGGCGCGTTTCCGCGCCATTCTGCTGACCACGCTGACCACCTTCTTCGGAGTCTCACCGCTGATCTTCTTCTCAAGCGGGCAAACACGGTTTCTGGCCCCGATGGCGATCAGCCTGGGGGTCGGCCTGCTGTTCGCGACCGTGCTAATCTTGTTGGTTCTGCCCTGCTTCTACCTGATCATGGATGATTTCCGAAACAAGCTGTCCAGCCTGCGGACACGCCTTCTAAAGGCTCCCGCATGAACCTCCGGATTGCCTTGGCTCTTGCGCTGATGGTGGCAGGCTCCAGTTCGCCCGCGCAGGAAGAAGAAACCCAGATGCCGCTGTCGCACGCGGCGGTGCGGCTGATGCTGGATCAGGCCGACGATGCGGCCTTGAAAGCACAGGCGCGTCACTTCCCGGAGCATTACGACGCCCTGATCTCGCAACTGGTCGAACTCAAGCGCCACGACGACCCGAAACAGGCCAGCTTGGCCCTGGCGCAGGCCTCGCACCGGAACTGGGCGCGCTACAACGAACTGGTGCGCCAAGGCGACCCGGCCGACTGGCGCACGCTGGTTATAAAGCGTCGCGACCTGCTCGCTTTGATCGACCGGATCGACGGAGCCGAGCGGTGCCTTGCGTACGAATATCAGGGCGTGCAGGCACTTGCCGCCGACGACAACCCCGCATACCGCGAGCCGGTCAGCGCCTACATCGAGTCATTTATCAACGCGGCGGCGCAGGCGCGTGGCGCGCCCCGGCAATGGCGGGAAACCCGGGCCGAGGACCTGAATCTGTTGTACGCCACGCTCGAGGCGCAGGACACCGACCCTGAGCTGATGAGCGCCTTGCGTCCCGGCGATACCGCGCACTCCCGGTTCTGCGAGGCCATGGTGGCAATCATGGACGCCGCACTGACGCTGGAAGGCGAGGCTGGCGCCTTGGTCTGGCGTTTCCTCGTGACCACGGGCGACGTGGTGGAGTCCGAGGACTAGGCCGCAATCCGCTTTTCGCGCGCCCTTACAGTAACGGCGCAATCACCAGGCTGACGATCGCCATGACGTTGATCAGGATGTTCATGGACGGCCCGGACGTGTCCTTGAACGGATCACCAACCGTATCGCCGACCACGCAAGCATGGTGCGCATCGGATCCTTTGCCGCCGTGATGACCTTTTTCGACATACTTCTTGGCGTTGTCCCAAGCCCCGCCTGCATTCGCCATCATCAACGCCAGCAACACGCAGCCGAGCAGCGCGCCGCCAAGCATCCCGCCAAGTGCCTGCGGGCCTAATCCGAACCCGACCACCACCGGCGCGATGACGGCCAGTGCCCCGGGCGGGATCATCTTCCATAGCGCCGCCTTCGTCGCGATATCCACGCAACGGACCGTGTCCGGTTTTCCGGTGCCTTCCAGCAGGCCCGGAATCTCCTTGAACTGGCGGCGGATCTCCTTGATCATCTCGAACGCGGCGTCTCCCACCGCGGTCATGGTGAGCGCCGCGACAATGAACGGGAACGTCCCGCCAATGAACAGGCCGACCAGCACCAGCGGATCGTTCAGCCGAAGTTCGACGGCCGCGCCTTGGCCGTGGGCGACTTCAGCCAGAAACGCCGTGATGATAGCAAGCGCCGCAAGCGCTGCGGCACCGATCGCGAACCCCTTCCCGATCGCGGCCGTCGTGTTGCCGACTTCGTCGAGCGTGTCGGTGATGCGGCGGGTTTCTTCACCCAATTCAGCCATTTCCGCGATGCCACCCGCGTTGTCCGCCACGGGCCCGTAAGCATCGATCGCCATGGTCATGCCGACCGTGGCCAGCATCCCGACCGCGGCAATCCCGACCCCGTAGAGGCCTGCTGCCATATGCGCGAAATAAATGATGGCGGCAATGGACAGTACCGGCACAGCCACCGACTGCATGCCGGTCGCGAGACCCCGGATCATAACCGTGGCCGGGCCGGTCTCCGACGCAGCGGCGATCCGCCGCACCGGCGAACCCGCCGTGAAATATTCCGTCACCAGGCCGATGATGATGCCGCCGACGGCACCGGCCAGCACTGCAGTCCAGATCCCGGAAGCCAGCCCGAAGTGCCCGATGATGAAGTACGCCAGCACGATGAACAGTACGGCTGAGCCGAAAGTGCCCAAGCGCAAGGCGGCATCAGGCCGGCTTTGCACCCGGCTGCGGACCAGCAGGATGCCGATCATGGAGCACACGAGGCCCACCGACGCCAACGCCAGCGGCAGGAACATCAGCACCTGCTGGGGACCCAAGTCCGCCAGCATCACTGCCGGCAGGGTAGAAGCCAAAGCAATGGTTGCGATAATCGCCCCGCAGTACGACTCAAAGATGTCGGATCCCATGCCGGCGACATCGCCAACATTGTCGCCCACATTGTCCGCGATGACTCCCGGGTTCCGGGGGTCGTCTTCCGGAATCCCCGCCTCGATCTTGCCGACCAGGTCCGCGCCTACATCCGCGCTCTTCGTGTAGATGCCCCCACCGACACGCGAGAACAACGCCACGGAAGAAGCGCCCATGCCGAAGCCGTGGATGATATGGGCCGTCGCCGGATCCTGTCCGTAGATCAGGTAGAGCGAGCCCAGGCCCAGAAGGCCCACCGCGGCGATGGTCAGGCCCATGATCGAGCCGCCGTAGAAGGCCAGGGACAGCGCGGTCGGCGCGCCGGCCATGTTGGCCGCCACAGCCGTCCGGACATTGGCGCGGGTCGCCGTATACATGCCGATGAGGCCGGCGAGCGACGAGCAGGCCGCGCCGGTCAGGAAGGCGGCCATGGTGTGGACGCCCAGATCGGACACGGCGATGGCGACCGCGACGACCGCGATGAACAGGTACATCACCAGATACTCGCGGCGCATGAACGCCATGGCTCCCTGTTGGATTTCCCGGGCGATCTCGGCTACCCGTCCGTGACCTGCGGGATAGCGCAGGATGATGCGGTATAGAAGAAAGGCCGCCAATAGTCCGGCAACCCCTAGCACCAGCGGCATGTGATCAAGCGAAATATTCAAGGTAAAACTCCTTTGGCGAGATTGGGGGCGGCTCAGCCACCCGTGACTGGAGGAAAGAATGCGACTTCGTCGCCATCCTGAATCTTTGCGTCAAGCGCGGCATGCCGGGCATTGACCGCCGCGAGCACCCTTGCGTCCGGCTCCTGCTCGACCAGGGTCCGCCAGACGTCCTGCACATTGTCCAGATCGTCCGCATCAATTTCTATGCTTTCAAGACCGACCCGGTCGCGGAGGCTGGCAAAGAATCGGACTGTGATGCTCATGGGAGATGTTTGGCGTAAAGGCATTTTACCCCCGCCTCGCTGTGTCGCGCCATGCGATAATGCGCGGATGGACCGTTGCCACCCCACTATCCTGATTATTCTGGACGGGGTCGGCATCAACCCCGACCCCCAGCACAACGCTTTGGCGCAGGCCCGCACTCCGCGTCTGGACGCCTTATTTTCCGAACGCGCGTTCACCCAACTGCAGGCCAGCGGAGCGGCGGTGGGCCTGCCGGACGGACAAATGGGAAATTCCGAGGTCGGCCACATGATCATGGGGTGCGGAAGCATTGTCCTGCAGGATCTCGTCCGCATCGACCAGAGCATTCACGACGGTTCGTTTTACGAAAACCGGATTCTTCGGGGGGCTTTCCGTGAAACAACCTTGCGAGGCAGCCGGGTGCACCTGCTCGGCCTGGTGTCCGATGGGGGGGTGCATTCCCATCTCCGCCATCTCCTGGCGTTGATCGAGCTGGCGCGGCGCGGAGGAGCCTCGCCGCATGTTCACATGTTTACCGATGGGCGGGACGTGCCGCCGCAAAGTGCCTTGGAATACCTGCCCGAACTGGAGGCTGCGCTCAAAGGCGCGGGTTCCATCGACACTGTGTGCGGCCGGTATTACGCGATGGATCGCGATCGTCGCTGGGCACGTACCCAGCGCGCCTTCGATGCCATCGTCCATGGCCAGGGAGCCTCCGCCCCGGATGCGGATGCGGCCATCCGACAGGCTTATTCGGAAGATGTCGGCGACGAGTTCATCGAGCCCACTGTCTGTGCGGGAGCCATACCGATCGAGTCCAATGACCTTATGGTGTTCTTCAATTTCCGCAATGATCGGCCGCGCCAGTTGGCAGAAAGCCTGGGCAAGCCTATTTTCACGGAATTCAATCGCGGGAATTATTCCCCGGCGAAACTGGTGACCATGACCGAGTTCGGTCTCGACCACGAGGTGCCGGTCGCTTTCGAGGAGGCCAGGCCCGACGTGACGCTGGCCGAGATCATCAGTCGCCACGACATCCCGCAGTTGCACTGTGCGGAAACCGAAAAATACCCCCATGTCACCTTCTTCTTCAATGGAGGCCGCGAGCCGCCCTGGCCGGGCGAGCAGCGTGTGATGCTGCCTTCACCGAATGTCGAGACCTATGATCAATGCCCGGAAATGAGCGCGGAGGCGGTCGCGGATGCGGTGATCGATGCGATTCGCAGCCAGCAGTACGGATTCATTCTGGTCAATTTCGCCAATGCCGACATGGTCGGACACACAGCGCGAATAGACGCGATCATCCAGGCGATCGAGGCGTTGGACTCCCAGATCGGTCGGATTGTCGATGTGGCGAAAGAGCACGAAATGGCCTTGATGCTGACCGCCGATCACGGCAATTGCGACGAAATGATCGATGCGGACGGGCGCCCTCACACCCAGCACACGACGCATCCGGTTCCCTGTGTCGTGATTGACCAGGCCGAACGCCAGTTGCGCGACGGAGGCGGACTTGGAAACGTCGCGCCAACCGTGCTGGATCTGATGGGTCTGGAGCGCCCGGCAGAAATGTCCATGGACAGCCTGCTGGCTGTTTGAGCCTGACTTGCCGGGGGATGTGCCCGGTCCGGTCAGTGGTTTGGCAAGACCATGATCTCCTGACACCGCAAAAGCCGCAAATCCGCGGTGACCAGCCTGAGATCAAAGATTTTGGCTGTCGCGACAATGAATCGGTCGGCCGGGTCCTGATGGTCCAGAGCGATATTGCGGCTGGCAGCCGCGACATCGAAAGTGATCGGCGCTTCCATCACGGGAGACGCTTTCATTGCCTTGTCCAGCCAATCCAAGGGGTCGCGGTCAAGCGTAATGCGACCGCGTTCGGCAAGCATCAGGGTTTCCCACAAACTGATCGGAGAAAGCCGCAATGCCATCGTTTCCGCGGCAAGTGCCTGCTTGACCTGTTCGGTCAACCGGTGGGGCTCAAGCAGTCCCCACAGCCAGATATGCGTGTCGAGAAGGAGGGCCATTTGCTATCCGAGCGCCTCCCAATCCGATGATTCCGCTGCGGGGGCGATAAGGTCGCCATGGATTTCGCCGGAACCCTTCATGGCGCCCAGCCAATCGCCAGCTGGGCCTGGCGGCAGCGGAAGAATCCGCGCAAGCGGCTTGCCCAAGCGGGTGACAAGAACCGGTTCACCCGTCTTTGCGACCCGGTCGAGAACCGACAGACAGGTTGCCTTGAATTTCGAGATTTGCATTTCAATCATATAAAAATCGTATCATAGTCAATAACTATGGTCAATATTTAGATGCCGTGCCGGAAAGCGCAAACCCCCAATGCCTCCGCATTGGTGAAAAGCCCCCGGACTTGCCTATCCGCCTGTTTTCGGGCAAAATTGTCGGCCTGTTTCCCCTCTTTATCTCCCTATTCAATGCGGCGGCATCTTCTTCCCCTGTTCCTCTGTTTCGGCCTGACCGGCGGATGCGGCGTGGGCCTGGATGATCTTGATCTCTCGGCGATCGACCTCGGCATCGGGGAAGACACCGGCGACAACGAGATCGAAGCGGGTGCCAAGGATTTCGTCTCCTGCAATCTTGGGCAGGAATGCGATTACCTGTGGCATCAGGCCCGGGTTTGGTTGGACCAGAATGCTCGCTTCTCTGTCATCCCGAAAAACGAGATCACCATGACCGCTTTCAGCCCGGAGCCTGATAAACACCGGGCCGAATTTCAGTACCGCGTCACGAGGGTCTCGCACGAAGGCGGTGTCGCCACCATCAAGGTGGAGGCATTTTGTTCGGACGTGGAGGCCTGTGAAGACACGGCTGTAGAACAGGTTTACAAAATCAACGAATTCCTGCGCGACCACAAGCGTGCGCTGAATGAGGGCCTAGTGGAGTTGGAGAGCTACGACGAACCGGAATTGCCTCGCACCACGGCTCCGAAGATCGAGGAGACCGACGGCGCGCTCGCCGATATCTCTTTGGGGAAGGAGTATCGCCGCGGCCAATACCACAGCCAGGCCCAAGAGGCACTGGTCGGCGCCGGCTGTCTGAAGCAAAGCAAAATGTCGTTACTCAAGTCCGACGGCGATGAAGACCTGTACGAGGTCAACTGTTTGACCGGAATCCGCCACGTCGTATTCCGCTGCACTCAAGACGGGTGCTCAGTTCTTCAGTGAATCCCCGGCCTGACAGGCCCTCCTTTCCTAGCTGAACTCCGCCACCACGGGCGTGTGATCCGAAGGCCGTTCCCAACGGCGCGGATTCTTGTCGATATGGCAAGCCGTGCAGCGCGCCGCGGCCGCCGGGCTGGCAAGAATAAGGTCTATGCGCAGACCGATGTTGCGGCGGAATGCCCCCTGCCGGTAATCCCACCAGCTGAATGATTCCGGCTCCTGCTCGAAGCGCCTGAAGCAGTCCTCGAACCCTGTGCCTTGGATCGCGGCCAGTGCCTCCCGCTCCGGCGTCGAGCAGAGGATGCGCTCCCGCCAGAAATCCGGGTCATGCACATCTTCGTCTGCGGGCGTAATGTTGAAATCGCCCATAATCAGGTAATGCTCGTGCTTCTGCAGGTCAAGTTCGATGAACTCCTTTACCTTTTGCAGCCAGTGGAGCTTGTGGTCGTACTTGGGATCTCCGACCTCCTTTCCATTGACCACGTATAGGTTGAGAATTCGCCAATCCCCGACGGTTGCGGCCAGTATCCTGCGATCAGGATCGTCCAGCCCGGGGACGTCGGTCGCCACTTCTGTGGTCGTTTGCTTCGTCAGCATGGCGACACCGTTGTAGGTCTTCTGTCCGGCAAACGCCACTTGATACCCCGCTTGTTCGATTTCCTCTTGCGGAAAATCCGCATCCACCACTTTGGTTTCTTGAAGGCACAAGACATCTACCGGGTTGTCCTCAAGCCAGAGAAGCACATGCGGCAGACGTACCCGAAGCGAGTTCACGTTCCAGGTCGCGGCCTTCATGCCACCAGCCCCATCTGCCGCAATAGCGCATCTGGATTTGGTTCGCGCCCTCGGAAAGCCAGGAACATCTCGGCCGCGGGCCGCACGCCTCCCGCCGACAGGACGCAGTCCGCAAAACGCTTGGCGGTCTCTTTGTTGAACAGGCCCTCTTCCTGGAATGCAGCATACGTGTCCCCGGACAAAACCTCCGCCCACTTGTAGCTGTAATAGCCCGCGGTATACCCGCCGGAGAAGATGTGCTCGAAGCTGTGTGCGGCCCGTACGAATTCCGGCGTTTCCATCACGCCAATCTCGCGGCGGACTTCAGCCAAAAGCTCTTCGGCTCGCGCACCACGTTCAGGTCGGTATTCCAGGTGAAGCCGGAAATCAAACAGCGCAAATTCCAGCTGGCGCATCAGATCCAGCCCTGCATTGAAAATCCGGCTGTCGCGCAATCGTCCGGCTGTTTCCGCTGGCAACAATTGGCCGGACTGGTAGTGCCGCGCAAAACGATTTAGGACTTCCGGTTCCCAACACCAATTTTCCATCCACTGGCTCGGCCATTCGACCGCATCCCATTCCACCCCCTCGATGCCGGACACTCCGGCGCAGTCGACCCGAGTCAGCATGTGATGCAGACCATGGCCGAATTCGTGGAACAAGGTAACCACGTCGGCATGTCCGAATAGCGCCGGCGTGTCGGCCGTCGGCGGCGAACCATTGCACGTCAGGTAGGCAACGGCTGGCTGTGTGCCTGTTTCGCAGCGGCGGCGGTTGGCGCACGTTCCCATCCAGGCTCCTCCGTGCTTATGGGGCCGGGCATACGGATCTAAGTAGAATTGCCCGAGAAGCTCTCCGTCCGCATCACGGATTTCGTAAAACCTTACGTCCTGATGCCAGATTTCTACATCGTCGCGCCGAGAGATCTCCAATTGGAAAAGGTCCGCAGCAAGATCCAGCATGCCTTGAATCGTCGTATCTGCTGCGAAGAACGGCTTGAGTTCCGCTTCTCGCAAGCCATACCGGCTGATTCGGAGATGTTCCCTGACCCAGGCTTGATCCCAACGCTGCATGTCGTTCAGGCCTAATTCATTTCGGGCAAACTCACGGAGCTCCTCCCATTCGTTTTTTGCCTGCTCCCGAGCACGCTCGGTCAAGTCGTGGAGAAAATCCAGCACTTGTGAAGGGGTTTCGGCCATTCGCGTGGCCAGAGCATGATCGGCAATCGTTGGAAAATCCAATAGTTGGGCTTGTTCATGGCGCAAGCTAAGGATTTGCTCGATTAAGTCGGTATTGTCGTATTTCCCGGCATGCGGCCCCTGGTCCGACGCCCGGGTTGTGTATGCCACATACACCTCGTGGCGGAGGTCTCGATCATTCGCATGGGTGAGGATTGCCTGCACACTCGGAGGCATGAGGCTAATACGCCAGCCGTCCAGACTGTGCGCCTCGGCATCTGCACGGAGCATTTCGCGATAGGAAGCCGGCATACCCTCCAACCGGGCGTCTTCGGCCAGTAAAAGCGACCATGCGCCAGTCGCATCGGTGACATTGTCCGTAAAACGAGCACAACAGGCGGCTAATTCCTGTTCAATCTCGGCAAAACGCTTCTTTTTCTCCTTCGGGAGGTGCACACCGCCCAAACGATAGTTTCTTAGGCTAAGAATTACCTCTTTCTGGCGTGGCGCTGACAAATCCAGCCATTTCTCACCCTCACGAAGATTCAAGTAATATCCATATAAATCTTTATTATGCAGTAATTCTGTACTATATTCCGTTATTTTCTGTAAACATACTTGATATGCCTCTCTCCACTCGGGGCTATCGCACACCGCGCGCAAGTGTTGAATCGGGGAAAATACTTCCTGCAGACGGCTTTCCGCTGTCTCCAAAGGATGCAACAGCGAGGCTTCGTCTGGCGAATCCGGATTTAAATTCTTTATCAGATCCCGGTTTTCGTCGAGGATTGACTCGATCGCCGGGCATGCATGTTCCGGAAGAATCCGGCCGAACGCCGGCAGTGGCCGCTCCTCCAGAAGGGGGTTGGCCGAACCCATTTTCTTCAGATGTCGATGTTGCCGGCCTTGAGGGCGTTTGCCTTTATGAAGTCACGGCGGTCTTCAACCCCCTCGCCCATCAAGGTGCCGAACAGATCGTTCGCTGCCTGTGCGTCCCCGATATCAACCTTAAGCAGACGCCGGGCCCCAGGGTGCATGGTGGTTTCCCACAATTGCTCGGGGTTCATTTCGCCCAATCCCTTGTATCGCTGGATGGTTTGCCCGTGCCGGGCCTCCTCCAACAGCCATTCATACAGCTCAACAAAATCTGAGGACTCCCGGGTCTGGTTCTTGCGCACCATTCGGGCGCTTTCCGCAAGGAGCCCTTCCTGAGCCTTGGCGAAATCCTGAATCGCCTGGTACTCCGCTGCGGCAAAGAAATCATGGTAGTAGATGTCAGTCGTAGCCAGACCCTCTGCAACACGTTCCAATACCAGCCGCGGCCCTGTCGCGGGATCCGGCTCTACCCGGTATCGGAATTCCCGGCTCTCCGGTTCAAGGCGGTTCGCGCGCGCCGCTATCGCCTCGCCCCAAGACTTCAGAGCCTTGATTCCCGGTTCCGCCTTCTTCGGTCCCGGCACCCTCAGGAGATGCGCCAGGAACTCCCGGTCGTGGCGTACGGAAAGGCGTGAAACGCTTGCCTGGGCCTTTCTACATTTATCCATTAAATCAATGAGTTGAGCCTGATCCAATGCTGCCGCCCCGGTCTTGGGATAAAGTTCCGCTCCCTCCAGCGCTTCTTCCTGAAGGTACGCGGTTAATTCTTCGTCGTCCAGCAGGTATTTTTCTTTCTTTCCCTTCTTGACCTTGTACAAGGGCGGCTGCGCAATGTAGATGTGGCCGTGTTCGACCAGACTCGTCATTTCCCGGTACAGAAAAGTCAGAAGAAGGGTCCGAATATGCGCCCCATCGACATCGGCGTCCGTCATGATGATGATGCGGTGATACCGCAAGCGATCGAGATCAAACTCTTCCTTGATACCCGTGCCGAGCGCAGTAATTAACGAAGTAATCTCTTCCGACGCCAACATCCGATCCAAGCGCGCTCGCTCAACATTGAGAATCTTGCCTTTCAGGGGCAGGATCGCCTGGGTCGCCCGATCCCTCCCTTGCTTGGCTGAACCGCCAGCAGAATCACCCTCGACCAGGAACAACTCCGAGCGGGCCGGATCGCGTTCTTGGCAGTCAGCCAGTTTCCCCGGCAGCCCCCCGACATCAAACACCGTTTTTCGGCGAGCCGTCTCCCGAACCTTGCGCGCCTCTTCGCGAACCTGCGCCGCGCGGACGATTTTCTCTACGATCTGCCTCGCTTCCGCAGGGTTTTCCAAAAGGAAATCCCGTAACCGATCGCCGATCACGCTTTCCACGGCCCCCTTTACTTCCGACGACACCAATTTGTCCTTGGTTTGGGAAGAGAACTTAGGGTCAGCGACTTTGACCGACAGAACCGCGGTCAGGCCTTCCCGGGTATCTTCCCCGGTTAGTGCCACGGAAAGGCGTTTCCCGAGTCCTTCCTTTTCCACGTAGTTGTTGATGGTTCGGGTCAAGGCACCACGGAAACCGGCCAGGTGCGTTCCACCGTCTCTTTGGCGTATGTTATTGGTATAGCAAAGAATATTCTCATGGTACCCGACATTCCACTGCAGCGCAGCTTCGATGCTTGCCTCGGCCTGTTCACCTGTGATCGAGATCACCGAGGGCTGGAGCGCCTCCTTGCCGGAATTGCTATGCTTGACGAAAGCGATGATGCCACCGTCGTAATGAAAGGTGCTGTTTCTGCCGGTCCGATGGTCTTCCAGCCGGATGCGCACCCCGGAATTGAGAAAAGACAGCTCTCTCAGGCGGGCCGCTAGTGTTTCATAGTGAAAAACGACATTAGTGAAAACTTCTTTCGATGGCCAGAACCGGATAGTCGTACCTGTTTGCTCGGATGGGCCCGCTGAAACGAAATCGCCTTTTGGCTGGCCCATGGCATATTCCTGGTGCCACCGTTGTCCATCACGGTCAATTGTCAGGTCCAGCCGCGACGATAAGGCATTCACGACCGAAACCCCGACCCCGTGAAGTCCGCCAGACACTTTGTAGGAATGCTCGTCAAACTTGCCGCCTGCGTGCAGGGTGGTCATTACCAATTCCGCTGCCGGCCGGCCTTCCTCATGCATTTCGATCGGGATTCCCCGGCCGTTGTCAATCACCGTGACGGATCCGTCCTCGTTCAGAGTCACCTGGATTTCCGTGCAGTGCCCCTCCAGGGCCTCGTCAACCGAGTTGTCGACGACCTCAAACACCATATGGTGTAGCCCCGTGCCGTCATCGGTATCGCCGATATACATTCCCGGGCGTTTTCGTACCGCTTCCAGGTCTTTTAGAACTTGAATGGAAGACGCGTCGTAAGCCATGTCTGGAGCCTCGCAAAAAGACTCTTAATTTTACCTTGATCAGCCCCCTGATGTCAATGAAATCAGCCCTTGTTCCACATGGAACACATGGCCTCGGCCCCCCCCCGGAAGTCGCTCCAGTGGCTCGTCCCGGATTCGGGTTACGAAGAGTTGCGCTTCGCTGCCGGAAAGCGCCTCGAGAAGGCGCTCTAAATGCGGTTCATCCAGTTCCGCCGAAAGATCGTCGAACAGCAATATGCAGTTTTCGTCTCTCAGCTCCTGAAACAATACCACCTGTGCCAGAAGCAGGCAGCAGGACAACAATTTCGACTGGCCTCGGGACGCGATTCGCGTTGCTGGCATTCCGCCCAGCGCCAGGCCCAGCTCCGCGCGGTGCGGGCCCGTGGTGGTTCGTCCGGATTCGCGGCTCGCCTTGAGGCCTGCAGACAATGATTCCGAAAGCCCTGCTGTTTCGTCATATCCCGGAAAATAACTCGCCTCCAAGTCCTGTCCGGGAAGAAGGATCTGCGCAAACCCCTCCAGCGGGTCCCGGATCTCTTCCAGATACCGCCGGCGCATGGCAGTCAGCGTCTCCCCTGCCTCGGCCAGCGGGCGATCCCAGCTCTCCGGGTCTTGGTTTCGGCTCTTCAGGGCGGCGTTGCGTTGCTTCAGGGCGCGCTGGTAGGACGCCCAGCTCCGCCTATATTCAGGTTCCACATGGAACACACCCCAATCCAGCCACGCGCGGCGCCGGGCCGGAGGGCCATGAACCAAGGCATGGCTGTCGGGATGAATTGCCTGGACGGCCAACCGAGGGGCAAGATCCGACAGCCCTGTGATTGGCTCCCCGTCGCAGCGTAATTCAAGTTTTTCGTCTGTTCTGCGCTGGCTCAGGGTAAATGGAATGGCCCCTTCTTTCTCATCACCTGAGTCGACCCGTCCACGCAAAAGGTATTCCTTCTCTCCTTTCGTCACCAGTTCCTTTGCCTGGTGGGACCGAAAGCTTCGTCCCCGAGCCAATAGGTCGATAGCTTCCAAGAATGTTGTTTTTCCGGCGGCATTGGGGCCGGTGATCAGATTGAATTCGGGGTGCGGCAACAACTCCGGGATTTCCCGCAAGCAGCGAAGGTTCCTAACCTCCAGGCTGGCAAGCCGCACCGGTGCTCAAGCCTTCATCGGCATGATGATATGCTTGCTGCTTCCTTCCGAGGGGTTGATTACCATGCTGTTGCTGCCATCGCTGACCCCGAGTACGGCATCGGCGCAGCCTAAGGACTGAAGGGCATCTATCAAGTATTTGATATTTATAGAGATTTTCACTTCCTCTTCTGCCCCATCCTCCCGTGATAGAGCCATTTCTATCAGCTCTTCGCCGACGTCACCTTTGTTGTTCTTAGCGCCAATCTCAAGGCTCTCGCCTTCCTTGAACGTCAGCATAACTGCCTGCGTCAATTCGTCCGTAACCGGGGTAATCCGTTCTGCCGCCTTGATGAGGGCTTCCCGGCTGACTTCGGCCCGCAGTTTTCGTTCCGTCGGCACCACCGTCCGGAAATCAGGATATTTTCCATCCACCAGCATGGTGTGAAATGCGCATCGGTCTCCAGACAGGTCCAGTCTCAGGTGGTTTCCTGCCAAATGAAGAACCAGGTCCTGGTCCTGGTCGGTCAGGATCTTGGTTAATTCATCGACACCCTTGCTGGGGACGATCAATTGGACGGGGTTTTCCACCCCCGTCTGCATCGCGTGCTCAGCTACCGCCATTCGGTGACCGTCGGTTGCGACTGCTGTCACCGCTTCGGGGCCTACGTCCAGCAAGACCCCCAGCAGGTAGTAGCGCATGTCATTCTGTGCCATTGCGTATCGAACATTCGAAAGCAGGGATCGCAGAACGCCTTCCGGCATGGACAGTTCGTACTCGTCGTCTTGGGAGGTGATGCTTGGGAATTCGTCTGCGTCGACCACCACCAACTTATAGCGGCTCCGGCCATGCCAGAGATTCATCGCCTTCCCGTCTTCCTCAAGCTCAAAACAAATTTGTGCATCGGCGGGAAACCTGGAGCAGATGTGCAGGAGAGTCGATGCCGGCACTGTGCACGGCTTGAGGTCTTCGCCTTCGACAGGGATATGGAAAGCTAAACGCAGGGTGTTGTCCGTCGCAGTGAACCGAACCCCGTTTTTATCCGGCTCGATCAGAATGCTTGCTACGGCATTGACCGCATCGGTGCCGGAGACAGAGGCATTCAAAGAAGCAACATCCGGGGCGGTGCTCGCGAGCTTCCGGAGGGGATCGACGAGCGTTTGCTGTTCAATAATGAACTTCATGATTTAAATTTATTATTGTTAAGGGGGATCAAAACCGTTGAGAACCATGATAATTATAGGTGAATCAACCAATTATGCAACTCACGGGCAGTGGAAAACGGAAGTGGGCCTGGGACTAGAAAAGAGGTTTTCGCCAACAGTCCACGGTTTCCCATAATTTGTGCGCAAATCGTCCACATCCTTTCTCGGACTCAATTAAGAAGCTTCCGCTTTAGGTTCCGGTAATCAGCTTGGGTCTGCTCGTCGTTCTCGTCCAGCCGCTTCTGGATTTTCTGACAGGCGTACAGAACGGTGGAATGATCCCGGCCACCGAAAGATTCGCCGATGCTGGCCAGACTCATCTGCGTCAACTCGTGCAATAGTTTCATGGCCATCTGCCGAGGCAAGGCAATCGCCTGGGGACGGCGCGGGGAGTCGAGGTCCTCTTTCGTCACGTCATAGTACGTTGCCACCGCGGATTTGATCTGATCCGCATTGAGCAAGCGGTCGCGTATAGGGACAATGTCTCTCAAACAACGGCGGGTGAAATCCAGGTCAATCGCTTGTCTTCCGACATTAGCCTGCATGATTACACGAGAGAGAGCGCTCTCCAGTTCGCGTACGCTGCCGACGGTTTTCTCGGCGATAAACCAAGCGACCTCGTTGGGTAGCTCAATGCCGCGCTGTTCTGCCTTGCTGAGTAGAATCGCGGCCCGGGTTTCCGTGCTGGGCGGATCGATCGCGCAGTACATGCCGCCGCCGAGGCGCGACTTCAGCCGATCCTCCATTCCTTCGATCTCCTTGGGATAACGATCGCAGGTTACGACTATCTGACGCTGCCGGCCGGTCAATGCATTGAAAGTATGGAAAAACTCGTCCTGTGAGCGCTCCTTGCCGGCAAGGAACTGGATGTCATCGATCAGGAGCACGTCGACGGAGCGGTAGTAAGCCTTGAAGGAATCGATTCGGTTGCGCTGGAGCGCGCTGATCAGGCTTTGGACGAATTGCTCGCAATGCAGGTAGACCACGCCGGTCTCCGGCTGGTTCTGCAGGATCGCGTGCCCGATCGCCTGCATCAGGTGGGTTTTCCCGAGGCCGACGCCCCCGTAGATCAAGTAGGGATTGTAATCATCGTTGCCGGCTTGTTGAGAAACAAGCTCGGCCGTCGCATAAGCCAGCTCGTTGGAGTGGCCGCGCACGAATTTGTCAAACGTGAACTTCGGCAGCAGGCGGTCGGAATAATTGAGGTCGGTGCCAAAGTCGGGGGCGGGAGTTTCCGCCTGAACGGAGAAGGGGGATTGAATTTGGGTTTCGGACGGCTGGGTTCCGACGCGCAGGTCGATGCTCAGGTCTTCACGGGCGAACGCCCGAACGTAATTCTCGATCCGGCCCATGAAGCGGTTTCGGACCTGCTGGAGAAGCACCATGTTGGGTGCCAGAAGCAGGAGAGAGGTCGGAGATTCTTGGGCGTGCAGCGGCCGAACGAAAGTATTGATGTCCTGTTCAGTCAATTCTGCTTCCAGGTACCGAAGACAGCCTTGCCAGATTGCGGACACAGAAACCCCTCAGTTGTCGTTGTCATAATTACGGCTTCGAGTCCGAGCAAAGCCGTGGGGATAAAGGACTATACCGAACCGGAAAAGACGGCGGCAGAAGTGTTGGATATTTCAGCGAGATTAAAATTCACCGGCGAAAGGCAGGGGGGGTATATAGTTGATTTGCCTAGAGAAATAGGCAGAAGCAAATAACTGCTTGATTATGGCAGGATTTCTATCGGCGTGCCCAAATCCACCAAGTCCCAGACCTCCCGCATGTGCGGGTTGCTGATCGCGATGCAGCCATCAGTCCAATTCCGCCCATCGAACATCAGAAGGCTGCGCTTCTCTAGAGAAGGCATGCCGTGAATCATGATGTCGCCGCCTGGAGATTTCCCGGCTGCTTTCGCTGCGGCCTGGTCGGCGTTGTTGGGATAGGAAACGCGCAGGGCTCGGTAGAAGCGGCTTTTCGCTTTGCGCTCGTGGAGCAGGTAGCGCCCCTCAGGGGTTCGGCGGTCTCCCTGATGCTGTTTATGGCCGATGGGGTTTCCACCCAGGTAGATAGGAAACCGGCGGATCACTTGCTCTCCGATCATGAGTTGCAGGACTCCCTCGGATTTCTTCACGATGACGCGGTCGACCGGGCTGGCGGCGTGGGCCCCGGCAAGCCCGAAGACCAGAAGAACCCCAATCAGGCTCGGCTTCATTGGGATCCTCCCTCGCCCGGGGGGGCGGGCATGGGCCCGGCCAGCAGGGCCGGATCGACCCGGGTGTCAAACCAGTTCATGCGCCAGTCCAGGTGCGGGCCGGTAGAGCGCCCGCTGGACCCGACTCGGCCGATCTGTTCGCCGGCCGCCACGGCTTGTCCGACTGCGACATCGATGCCTTGCAGGTGAAGAAAAGTGGATGACACGCCGAAGCCATGATCCAAGATTATGGTCGCGCCAGTGTAGTACATATCCGGATGTGCCAGCGTGACCCGCCCGGGGGCGGGCGCCCGCACGGGAGTGCCGGCAGGCGCGGCGATATCGATCCCGTAATGCGGGTTGCGCGGCTCGCCGTTCAAAACCCGGCGGCTTCCATAAACGCCGGTAATGATGCCGACCGCGGGCCACTGGAAGGGCTGCAGGAAGTCCAAGCGGGTGCTGTGTACGGCACGAGCCGCCTTGACCTCAGCCTGGTCGCGCTTGATGCGCTCGAGGTCATCCGGGTCCGGCGTCACCATCTTCCTCGGCAGCCCCTTGATGTGCTGGGTCTGGTACTCGCGCGCCTTGATCGCCAGGGTTCGCTCAAAGACGGATTTGGGGCCATTTACTCGCAGGGTGGAACGTGAGGGATGTTCCCGCCCAAAGCCAATGACAAAATGCCCGTCTTCGGTCGTGGCGACGGCCCGGCCGTCCAGCGTCACGGTTTGGCCGGGCGCGACTTGGCCGCGAACGAGTCCGCCCTGGGTCAACGGGCCGTCAAGGATGATATCCATGGCGTTTGCAGCCGTGATGCCTGCGAGCAACGGTCCGGCAACGGAAAGGCATGTAGCAAGGAATCGGGGCCTCATCTTCGGAGTAAAGTATAGGGTGAGGCCAAATTTTACCCTGACCGCAGATTACACAACCCTTGATTGTGGCATTCGATTTGTCTCCCAGCCTGGAAGTCACCGGCGACGATCTGAGCCGGGAGGGCGACAGTCTCGCGCGACTGCCGGGGACATGGAGCGTCTTCGTGGCGCACTTGGGCGGGCAGACGCTGGAGGGGTTCATTCAGGATTGCTTGCGCGTGTGGCAGTTGGGTCACCAGCCCGTGCCACACCTGACGGCACGGCGCTATCGGGACCCGAAGCAACTGGAAGAAACGATCCGGTTCCTGCATGACGAAGCCGCTGTTCGGGAGGCATTAGTCTTGGCGGGCGATGTGGAGCCGGCGGGGTTACTGAAAGATAGCCTTGATGCGATGGATTCCGGGGTGCTGGAACGAAGCGGACTTGAACGGGTGTGGTTCTCCGGTTATCCGGAAGGACATCCGGAAATCAATGAGGGTCGCTTGGCGGAGGCCTGGAAGAGGAAAACGGATTGGTCGCGATCCTGCCGGATTCCGATTGGCGTGGTGACGCAACTCGCGAAGGATCCCGTAATCTCCGCGGAGTGGTGCAGAAGGCAGGGATTCACCGGGCAGGGGATCGCGGCACGGATCAGCCGGTTCCTGTTTGCGCGACCGGAAATTCTGGAGGATCTTGCGCGCCTGGCGGGGATGCCGACACTTTTGCAGCTGGTTCGGGAGTCGGATGGCGCCCCCTATGTCCACGGCCCGGCCGCGGTGAAGGAGGAAGAATCAACCATGCAATTCTGCTCGCCCCACTACATGGCCTTGGGTGCTCTGAGCCGGACCGTGGACGGACTGTCTGGAGCCCTTTAAAAGAATGTCCAAAAGGGGGAGAAGAGAGAAAGCAAGGAGGCCGACATGGCACAACCATTCAAAACAGATCTGGAAGCAATCCGCATCCGCGCCCGGGCAAAAATGACCGACGGCGCAGTGACGGGAGCCTACAAGGCCGACCTGGAGCAAGTCATCGGAGTGCTGAACGAGGTATTGGCGACCGAGATCGTTTGCATCTTGCGCTACAAGAACCACTATTACATGGCAACCGGAATCAACGCGCCGACCGTGGCCGCGGAGTTTCTGGAGCACGCCAACGAAGAGCAGATGCATGCGGACTGGATTGCGCAGCGCATCACCCAGCTCGGCGGCGTGCCGAATTTCGACCCCAAGGGATTGGCCACGCGTTCGCATGCGGAATACACCGAAGGCGAGTCCCTGTCCGACATGATCCGAGGACCTGGTCGCGGAGCGGATCGCCATCGAGACCTACTCCGAAATCATTCGCTGGCTCAAGGACAACGACCCCACGACCCGCCGGATCATGGAAGATATCCTGAAAATGGAGGAAGAGCACGCGGACGACCTGGCCAGCTTGCTGGAATTAGTAGAAGGCGCGCCGGGCTGAACCGCCCGCCCGCCTTCGCGCGTGGTAGTATTGAAAAAGCCAGCCGGATTTTCCGTAGGCGCGTAGCTCAGTTGGTTAGAGCGCTACCTTGACATGGTAGAGGTCGTTGGTTCGATTCCAATCGCGCCTACCACTCACTTCTTGGTCCGCTTTTGTGCGCGCTTGGCACGCCGGGCCCGCTTCTCGCGGTCCCGTTCGCGCGCCTTGCACTTCGGGCAACGCGCCGTGAAAGAAGGCTCCGGGCACTCGACGCACGTATTCATTGCGCGCCGCCGCGCCCGCTCGGCTTTCCTGGGCATCAGCCTTCCTTAGTCGGAACGGATGTGTTCCGATTGATGGCGGATTCCACCCGCGACTCGTCCAGCATGTCGTACCTCGCTAGTACTTCAGTGGCTGCCGGCGCCGATGCCGTGGTCAGATCACGCGGACAACCACCGCGAATCCCCCATGTGTTTGACATTCATGAGTGCTCAAGTTCCCTGAAAAGCCCGAATTCAGGGGGGGGAATCGTCCCTAATGGGGACAATGGCAATCCGTGGGGAGGGGGGGATAAGGCAGGGCGAGAGGCCAAAGCTTGTGGGGCTTGCCGGGTTTCTTGTTCGTGGGGCGGGGGTCTATAATTTGTATGGGATTTCGCGGGAACCGTATTTCCAGAGGCCACGGATGGGGCCTAGCCGTTGTTCGGCTTTGCAGAACCCGCACCGCGGAGTATTTCCGCGGGACTGTCACGAGCATGAATCGGGAGAGACTTGATGCTTGACGAGTATTTGGCTGTACTGCTGTTCCTTCTGGTGGGCGTAGGGATCGGCGCGGCCGTACTGTTGCTGGGACATCTGATGTCCAGGCGGGACCCGAATCCGGACAAGTCGCGCCCTTACGAATGCGGGTTTGAGGCGTTCCATGACGCGCGCATGAAGTTTGACGTGCGCTACTACCTCGTCGTAATCCTGTTCGTGTTGTTCGACCTGGAGGTGGCGTTCCTGTTTCCGTGGGCCGTGGCGCTGGAGGAAATCGGGGTGTACGGGCTGATTTCGATGGCGGTGTTTCTGCTGATTCTGGCGGTGGGCTTCGTATTCGAATGGCGGCGGGGGGCGTTGGAATGGGATTGATGGAACAATTGCGCCCGCAGGAGGTGGAACGGCTCCAGCGAGGCTTCATGGTGACCAGCGCCGACCTGCTGGTCAACTGGGCGCGTTCGGGCTCGTTGTGGCCGATGACCTTCGGGCTCGCCTGCTGCGCAGTGGAAATGATGCACGCCGGCGCGTCGCGCTACGACCTGGACCGTTTCGGAATGCTGTTCCGACCGAGCCCGCGGCAATCGGACGTAATGATCGTGGCGGGCACCCTGGTCAACAAGATGGCACCGGCGCTGCGCCGCGTGTACGACCAGATGCCGGACCCGAAGTGGGTGATCTCGATGGGGTCCTGCGCCAACGGCGGGGGCTACTATCACTATTCCTATTCCGTAGTGCGCGGCTGCGATCGAATCGTGCCGGTCGACATCTATGTGCCGGGCTGCCCGCCGACCGCGGAAGCGTTGCTGTACGGAATCATGCAATTGCAGAACAAGATTCGCCGCACCCATACGCTGGCCCGCTGAATGACCGCTTCTGATTCCTGGGTTTCCGCGCAGGCGGACTGGCTGGGCGACCGGGCGGAAATCCGCATCGACCGCGATTGCCCGAGCTTGATTACCACGGCAGAGCACCTGATCGACATCCTGCGCCACTTTCGCGACGATCCGGAGTGCCGGTTCGAGCAACTGATCGACCTGGCAGGCTTGGACTATGCCGAATACGGCGAGACCGAGTGGAGCACCGATAAGGCAACCGCCACCGGGTTTTCGCGGGCCTTCGAGGCCGCCACCTCAGCACGCTATTCCTTCGAGGACCCCCATCCGCCGGCCGAGCAGGACGAGCGGTTCGCGGTGGCCTACCATTTGCTGTCGCTGTCCCACAACCGCCGCATCCGGGTCGTGGCGCGCTGCGCGAGCGGGGCTTGGCCGACGCTGCCGTCGGTGCGGGCGCTCTGGCAATGCGCGGACTGGTATGAGCGCGAAGCCTTCGATCTGTTCGGCATCGTGTTCGAGGGTCATCCGGACCTGCGCCGCATCCTGACCGATTACGGCTTTATCGGCCACCCGTTGCGCAAGGACTTTCCCCTCAGCGGCCATATGGAGGTGCGTTACGATCCGGATCTCCGGCGAGTCATCTACCAACCGGTGACCATCGAGCCCCGGGTCGGCGTGCCGAAGGTCCGGCGCGGAGAGGGCCATGGCTGAGATCCGCAACTACACCATGAACTTCGGGCCGCAGCATCCGGCGTCCCACGGGGTCCTGCGACTCGTGCTGGAGCTGGACGGCGAGGTCGTGGAACGCATCGACCCGCATATCGGCCTGCTGCATCGAGGCACCGAGAAGCTGGCCGAGAGCAAGCCGTACAACCAGAGCATCGGCTACATGGACCGGCTGGATTACGTGTCCATGATGTGCAACGAACATGCCTACGTGCGGGCGATCGAGCAGTTGCTGGAGATCGAAGTGCCGGTGCGCGCGCAGTACATCCGGGTCATGTTCGACGAGATCACGCGAATCCTCAACCACCTGCTGTGGCTGGGCGCGCACGCGCTCGACATCGGCGCCATGACCGTCTTCCTGTACGCGTTCCGGGAGCGGGAAGACCTGATGGACTGCTACGAGGCGACGACCGGCGCGCGCATGCACGCGACGTACTATCGCCCCGGCGGTGTGTACCGCGACCTGCCGGCATCCATGCCGCGCTACCAACCGTCGCGCTTCTGCACGAAGCGCGAGGCCCGCCGGCGGAACCGCGACCGCGAGGGCGGCCTGCTGGATTTCGTGGGAACGTTCACCGAGCGCTTCCCCGGTTGCGTCGACGAATACGAAACCTTGCTGACCGACAATCGAATCTGGAAACAACGGACGGTGGACATTGGCGTGGTCAGCCCCGAGCGGGCGCTGCAACTGGGATTCACCGGGCCCATGCTTCGCGGCTCCGGCATCCCCTGGGATCTGCGCCGGCGGCAACCGTACGCGGTGTACGACGCAATGCAGTTCGACGTGCCGATCGGCACCAACGGAGATTGCTATGACCGCTATCTGGTTCGAATCGAGGAGATGCGCCAGTCGAACCGGATTATCCGCCAGTGCGTGGAATGGCTGCGCAAGAATCCGGGGCCGGTCATCGTCGACGATCACAAGATCGCGCCGCCGCCGCGCGAGGAAATGAAGCACGATATGGAAGCGATGATCCATCACTTCAAACTGTTTACGGAAGGGTTCTGCCTGCCGGAGGGCGAGACCTATGCCGCGGTCGAGCACCCGAAAGGCGAGTTCGGAATCTACCTGGTCTCGGACGGCGCGAACAAGCCGTACCGGTTGAAGATCCGTGCTCCGGGCTTCCCTCACCTGGCGGCGCTCGACGAGTTGTCGCGCGGACACATGCTGGCGGACGTGGTCGCCCTGATCGGGACCTTGGATCTGGTCTTCGGCGAGGTCGACCGGTGAGCGACATCCTGACTTCGGACCTGTGCGGCCGCATCGACGCCTGGCTGGAGCGCTTTCCTGCCGAACACCGGCGCTCGGCCGTACTGGGCGCCTTGCGCGAAGTGCAGAAGGAGTACGGACACCTGACCCCGGAGCGGATGGACGCCGTGGCCGACTACCTGGGCCTCCCGGCCATCCAGGTGTACGAAGTCGGTTCGTTCTACACCGGGTTCCAGCACCGGCCGGTCGGACGCCACACGGTGGCGGTCTGCACCAACATCTCCTGCTGGCTGCGCGGCGGCGAGGAGATCCTGGCCCATATCGAGAAAAGCCTGGGCGTTCGTGCGGGCGAGTCAACCGGGGACGGGCGAATCTTCCTGAAGTCCGAGGAGGAATGCCTGGCGGGATGCTGCGGCGCGCCGATGATGCAGGTCGATCATGTCTACCATGAAAACCTGACTCCGGAGAAAATCGATAAGATTCTGGAGGCACTGTCGTGATCCGTCATCACAATGAAATGTGCTTCGCCACGCTCGAGCACCCGGAACCCTGGACGCTGAAGGCATATGAATCGGTCGGCGGCTACCGGGCATGGCGGAAGATCCTCGCCGAGCGCCCGCCCCGGCGCGACCTGATCGAGCAGGTCAAGGCCTCGGGGCTGCGCGGGCGCGGCGGCGCGGGCTTCCCGACCGGGATGAAATGGAGTTTCATGCCGGATTGCGAGGAAAGCTACCTCGTGTGCAATGCCGACGAATCGGAGCCGGGCACCTGCAAGGACCGCGACATCCTGCGCTTCAATCCGCACGCCCTGATCGAGGGCGTGGCCATCGCCTGCTACGCGATCGGCGCCCGCGCGGGGTACATTTATCTTCGCGAAGAATTCATCGACGAGCCGCATCTCCGTCTTCGGGCCGCGCTGCGCGAGGCGTACGAGACCGGGATGCTGGGCTCCGACATCCGGGGCAGCGGCATCACGGTCAATCTCTTCGACACGCTGGGCGCGGGCGCGTACATCTGCGGCGAGGAGACCGCGCTGCTGGAGTCGCTGGAAGGCAAGAAGGGATTCCCGCGCTTCAAGCCGCCGTTCCCGGCCAACTACGGCCTGTGGGGACGGCCGACCACGGTCAACAATGTGGAAACCCTGGCGCTGGTGCCGGGGATCCTGCGTCGGGAACCGGGTTGGTTCGATGGCGTCGGGACGGAAAAGAGCCCGGGCACCCGGTGCTTTTCGGTGTCCGGCCACGTCTCCCGCCCCGGCAACCACGAGCTCCCGCTCGGCACCCCGTTCGCGGACCTGCTCGAGTTGTGCGGGGGGGTCTGGAAGAACCGCGAACTCAAGGCGGTCATCCCGGGGGGCTCCTCGGTCCCGGTGCTTCCCGCCGAGGCCATGGTGGACCTCAATATGGATTTCGAGAGCCTGGCGGCCGCGGGCTCGATGCTGGGTTCCGGCGCGGTGATCGTGATGGACGAGACGACCGACATGGTGAAGGTGCTGCAACGCATTTCCCGCTTCTACTTCCAGGAATCCTGCGGGCAGTGCACCCCGTGCCGCGAGGGGACGGGATGGCTGTACCGCGTGCTGACCCGCATCGTCGAGGGGAACGGCACGGAGAACGATTTGAAGATCCTGGAAGCGGTGCCTGCGCGCATCGAGGGCCATACCATCTGCGCGTTGGGCGATGCCGCGGCCTGGCCGGTGCAGGGCGCCCTGCGCCACTTCCGCAGCGAGTTCGAACATTACATCCAGCACGGCAAGAGCATGGTGAACCCGTCATGAGCGACCCGGTCACGATCACCCTGAACGGGCGCGCGGTCGAGGCGACCGCCGGAGAGATGCTGATCGTGGTGGCGGATCGCGAGGGCGTTTCGATCCCGCGCTTCTGCTATCACCCGAAGCTTTCGGTGGCGGCCAACTGCCGCATGTGCCTGGTCGAGGTGGAGGGCGCGCGCGGACCGGTCCCGGCCTGCGCCACCCCGGTGATGGACGGCATGGAAGTGCAGACCCGGTCCGAATTCGCCCGCGAGGCGCAGCGCGCCACCATGGAATTCCTTCTGATCAACCATCCGCTGGACTGTCCGATCTGCGACCAGGGCGGCGAATGCGAGCTTCAGGACCTGGCCCTGGAATACGGCAGCGACATCTCGCGTTATTCGGAGGCGCGGCGGGTGGTGCTGGATCCGGACCTGGGGTCGCTGGTGTCGACCGACATGACCCGCTGTATCCACTGCACCCGCTGCGTGCGGTTCACCGAGGAAATCGCCGGCGAGCAGGAGTTGGGCGCGTTTGGGCGGGGCGAGTTCATGAAGATCGGCACTTACATTCAGCGGGCGATAAATTCGGAACTTTCGGGATGCGTGATCGATCTGTGCCCGGTCGGGGCGCTCAATGCCCGTCCTTCGCGGATGAGTGCGCGGGCCTGGGAACTGGACAACCACCCGGGCTTGGGAGAGCACGACGGGGTCGGGTCCCGCCTGTCGCGCCACACGCTGCGCGGACGGCAGATCCGCTGCGTGCCGCTCGTCGAAGAAACGATCAACGAAGGCTGGCTGTCGGACCGTGACCGGTTCAGCTATCAGGCGGCGGCCCACCCGGACCGCCTGTGCTGGCCGCTGGCCCGCCACCGCAACAGCTGGGTTCGGGTGAGCTGGGAAGAAGCACTGGACCAGGCGGCGGAGGCCTTGGCGGAATCCGGCGAGAAGGCCGGCCTGATCCATCCGTCCAGCACGGTGGAGGAGTGCTTCCGGTTCCAGCAATTGCTGCGCCGCTGCGGCGCCCGGACGGTCGAGCACCGGGCCCGCATGTCCGACTTCCGCGGGGGCGGGCAGCATCCGCAGACGCCGACTCTCGGATGCGCCATGGATCAGCTTGCCGAAAGCGACGTGGTCGTTCTGCTGGGCAGCTTCCTGCGGCACGACCAGCCGATTCTCAATCACCGGCTGCGCCAGGCCGCGAATTCGGGCACCGAGGTCTGGATCATCAATCCCGCCCCGTTCGACTGGAACTTCGCGCCGGCCCAGGAGGCCGTGCTGTCGCCCCGGAAATGGCTGACACTGCTGCATGCCATGGAACGCTCGCTTGCGGCGACGGGACGGAAAGGCGGCACCCGCCTCTCCGAACAGCTTGCGCAACGCCTCGGAGAGGCGGAGAACGCCCTGTTCTGGCTGGGTCCGCTGGCGCTCAACCACCCGGATGCCAGCCTGCTTTACGCTTCCGTGCGCAACTTGTGCAGACGGACCGGAGCCCGCCTGGGGACCCTCCCCGAGGGCGCCAACGCGCCCGGCGCCTGGCTGACCGGGTGCATCGCGCATCGCGGCCCCGGGGGGGTGCCCGTGGACGGAATGGACCTGTCGGCGCGGCTGCAGGAACCGCCGGACCTCTGGGTGTTCTACGGGATGGACCCGGCCTGCGACGTTGCCGATCCGGCGCAGTTGCGCCGGGCGCTGGCCGCGGCGCGCACCACGATCGGATTCCAGTCGTTCATCCCGGACCCGCAGCACTTGCTGTACGATTTGTTGCTGCCGATTCCCACCGTCGGTGAACGCAACGGGCACCTGATTAACCTGGAAGGGCGCTGGCAGTCGATGACCGCCGCCGTACCGCCGCCGGGCGAGGTGAGGGACGGAACAGAGGCGCTGGTGGAATTGCTTCGCGCCACGGGCCATGCCCCGGGCCTTGCGGGAACTTCCCTGGTGGCGCACTGCCGGGGCTTGGAAGGGCGTACGGTTAGGGTCGAGAAGCCCCCCAGGACCAGCAAACATTTGTCGGACAAGGGGCTTCTGCGAGTCGGTTCCCCGTCGATTTACCAGCAGGATTCGGCGAGCCGGCATGCCCATGCCCTGCAGCAGTCCGAACTGGGACAGGATTTGGTGCTGCGGCTGCACCCGGAAACCCTGGGCGAATACGGCTTGAAGAACGCGACGCACGCTCGCCTGTCGCAAGACGGAGAGACGCTCAAGCTTCCCTTGGTGGCGGATCCGAAGATGCCGCGCGATTGCGTCTATCTGGCGACCGGAGATGCCCGGCTGGGGCGGCTCGGCAACGCGTTCGGAGAGGTGGACCTGCGCCATGTTTGAGTGGGCGACCGACCTGTCGGTATGGATTCGGGTCGGATGGCTCCTGCTCGGCGCGATGCTGATCCTGGTGCCGTTGCTGGCGGCGGTGGCGTACTACACGTATGCCGAACGCAAGATCGTCGGGTTCATGCAGATGCGCCTGGGGCCGAGCCGGGTCGGGCCGCGCGGCCTGTTTCAGCCGATCGCCGATGTGCTGAAGCTTCTGACCAAGGAAGTCGTGCATCCCAGCCAGGCCAGCGGGATGCTGTTCCGGCTGGCGCCGCTGGCGGCGCTCGTCCCGGCGCTCGGCGCCTGGGCGGTGATCCCGTTCGACGACGGCCTGTGGCTGGCCAACATCGATGCCGGCCTGCTGTACGTCCTGGCACTGACTTCGCTCGGCGCGTACGGCATCATCATCGCCGGCTGGGCCTCCAACTCGAAATACGCCCTGCTCGGAGCGATGCGCCAGGCGGCGCAGGTCGTGTCCTACGAGATCGCGATGGGGTTCGCGCTGGTCGGCGTGCTGATGCTGAGCGGCAGCCTCAACCTCGCGGCCATCGTGCAGGCGCAGTCCGGCGGCATGCTGGACTGGTTCTTCCTGCCCCTGCTGCCCCTGCTGCTGGTGTACCTGGTGTCGGGCGTGGCCGAGACCAACCGCCTGCCCTTCGATGTGGTCGAGGGGGAGTCGGAACTGGTGGCGGGCTTCCACGTGGAATACTCCGGCGCGGCGTTCGCGGTGTTCTTCCTGGCGGAGTATTCCGCCATGATCCTGATTTCGGCGCTGACCGCGATCCTGTTCTTCGGCGGCTGGCTGTCGCCGCTCGAAGGCACGGAGCTGGCGCGGCAGGTCCCGGTGCTGGACTCCGGCATCCACTGGTGGCTGCTCAAGACCGCGTTCTTCATGTTCTGCTTCCTGTGGTTCCGGGCGACGTTCCCGCGCTACCGTTACGACCAGATCATGCGCCTGGGCTGGAAGGTGTTCATCCCGGTGACGCTGATCTGGATTTTCGTGCTGGGCGCCGCGCGTTTCGCGGGGCTCGCGGGGTGATGCCATGCGCCTGAGTTCCCTGATGTTCCTGTTGCGCAGCCTGAGCCTGTGGGATCTGCTGTGCGGCTTGCGACTGACCGCGCGGCGCCTGTTCTCGCGCAAGATCACCCTGCGCTATCCGGACGAGAAGACCCCGAAGTCCCCCCGGTTCCGCGGCCTGCACGCGTTGCGGCGCTATTCCAACGGCGAGGAACGCTGCATCGGCTGCAAATTGTGCGAGGCGGTCTGCCCGGCGCTGGCCATCACCATCGAGTCCGAGGAACGCGAGGACGGCAGCCGGCGAACCACCCGCTACGACATCGACCTCTTCAAATGCGTGTACTGCGGCTTCTGCGAGGAAGCCTGCCCGACCGACGCGGTCGTCGAGACCGACATCCTGGAGTTCCACTTCGAGCGCCGCGGCGACCAGATCATGACCAAGGAAGACTTGCTCGCCGTCGGGGACCAGTACGAGGAACACATCGCCGAACACCGCAAGGCCGACGCCGGATTCCGTTGATGGCTTTCCAGACGCTGCTGTTCTACCTGTTCGGCGCCGTGCTCCTGACGGCCGCCGTGGCCACCGTGACGTTGCGGAACATGGTGCATGCGGCGCTGTCCCTGATCCTGTCGTTTTTCACCGCCGCCATGCTCTGGATGCTCCTGGAGGCGGAGTTCCTGTCGATCCTGCTCGTGCTGGTCTACATCGGGGCGGTCCTGGTGCTGTTCCTGTTCGTGGTGATGATGGTCGAGCGCCATACGCCGACGATTCACCACCGCCGCAACTACCGCCTGGTCGCGCTGGCGGTGGCGGTGGTCATGGCCGCCGAACTCGGCGCGGCCCTGATCGCACCGGGCTTCGTCCCCGCTGCCGCGCCCATGCCGGCGCCGCTCGGGCACAGCAACACGCAGGCGCTGGGTTCCGTGCTGTACACCGACTACGCCTTGGCATTCGAGGCCGCCGCGGTGGCGCTGCTGGTCGCCATCGTCGGCGCGATTGCGCTGACGCTGCGCGCGCGGCCGGATCACCACCGGCAGAACCCGGCGCAGCAAAGCCGGGTGCGCAAACAGGACCGCTTGCGGCTGACCGACGGCCGGTCCGAACCCCCATGCTGAGTCTGACCCACTTCATGCTCCTGTCCGGCGCGCTGTTCGCCATCGGCGTCGCCGGCGTGTTCGTCAACCGCCGCCACGCGCTGGTGCTGCTGATGTCGCTGGAGCTGATCCTGCTTGCGGTCAACACCAACTTCATCGCGGCGTCCCATTACCTGCAGGATCTCGCGGGGCAGGCGTTCGCGCTGTTCGTCCTGACGATCGCCGCCGCCGAGATCGCGATCGGCCTGGCCATCGTGGTGGTGGTGTTCCGCAGCCGCGAGACCATTGATGCCGAGGACCTGAGCGAGGTGCGCGGGTGACGGATATTCCGGTTCTCGCCCAGATCGTCGTGGGCGCGGTCGGCGCCGGCGCGGTGCTGGCGGGGCTGGGCGTGCGCGTCCTGGGCCCGAAAGCCGCCACGGCGATCACGATCGCGGGCGTCGGCCTCGCATTCCTGGCCAGCGTGATCCTGGCATGGACCTACGCGCAGGGTTCGGAGCCGCAGGCCGTGGACCTGTACCACTGGGGTCCGGGCGGCTACGGGATGAAGATCGGCTTTTTGATCGACTCCCTGAGCGTGGTGATGATGGTCGTGGTCACCCTCATCTCGCTGCTGGTGCACGTCTACAGCATCGGCTACATGCGCGGGGATCCCGGCTATGTCCGGTTCTTCGCCTACCTGTCGCTGTTCACCTTCTCCATGCTGCTGCTGGTGATGGCGGACAACTTCCTGCTGCTGTTCATCGGCTGGGAAGGGGTCGGCCTGGTGTCGTACCTGCTGATCGGGTTCTGGTACACTCGGGCGCGGGCGCCGAGCGCGGGGTTCAAGGCCTTCCTGGTCAACCGCTTGGGCGATTTCGGCTTCCTGCTCGGCATGGGGGCGCTGCTGGCTGGTGCTGGCAGCTTGGACTACGCCACCGTGTTCGCTCAGAGCGAGGCGCTGGCGCAGCAGCTGTCGCCGTTCGCCGGCCTGAGCATGCTGAGCCTGATCTGCCTGTTCCTGTTCGTTGGCGCCATGGGCAAGTCGGCGCAGGTGCCGCTGCACGTCTGGCTGCCCGACTCGATGGAAGGCCCGACCCCGATCTCGGCGATGATCCATGCCGCCACCATGGTGACGGCGGGCATCTTCATGGTGGCGCGCCTGTCTCCGCTGTTCGAGGGCAGCGAGGTCGCGCTCAACCTGATCCTGGTGGTCGGCGGGGTCACGGCCCTGTCGATGGGGCTGATCGGGCTGGTGGCCAACGACATCAAGCAGGTCATCGCCTACTCGACCCTGTCCCAGCTCGGCTACATGACCATGGCGCTTGGCGCTTCGGCCTATGCGGCGAGCATTTTCCACCTGTTCACGCACGCGTTCTTCAAGGCGCTGCTGTTCCTGGCGGCGGGATCGGTGATCCTGGCGATGCACCACGGACAGGACATCCGGCAGATGGGAGGGCTGGCGCGGCGCATGCCGGTGACCGCGGCGACATTCGCCATCGGCTCGCTGGCGCTGGTCGGCGTGCCGGGTTTCGCCGGCTTCTTCTCCAAGGAGTCCATCATCGAGGCGCTGACGCATTCCGACCTGCTGCTGGCGCCGACGGCGCATTTCCTGGCGCTCGCCGGGGTGGCGGTGACGGCGCTGTACTCGTTGCGCCTGTGGTGCTACGTGTTCCAGGGCGACCCGCGCTCGGCGGAGGCGGAACAGGCGCGGGAGCCGGACAAAACCGTGACCGTCCCGCTCGTCCTGCTGGCCGTGCTGACGCTGGCGGCGGGCTTCGGGGTCGAGGCGTTCCTCTACGGCGGATTGCTGGGAGATGCCCTGGTCGTTCACTCCGCGCACGACACGCTGGCGCGAATGGCGGAACACTGGGACGGCATACTCGGCGCGGTGCTGCACGGGTTCGCCGCGCCTGCGGTCTGGCTGCTGGGACTGAGCCTCCTGGGCGGGTACTTCCTGTACGAAAAGGGCTATGCCGCCAAGCTGGCGCCGGCGGTTTCCGGGCTGCAGTCGGTCCTCCTCCGGAAGTACGGATTCGACATCCTCTATGAAAACTGGTTCGTGCGCGCCGCGCATGCCGTGGCGGACGCATGCGCCCGCACCGGCGACCAGAAAATGATCGACGGACTCCTGGTGAACGGGACGGCCCGGCTGACCCGCCGCGCCGCCGCCAGGCTTCGCCTCGTGCAAAGCGGCCTGCTCAGCCACTACGCCCTGGCCATGCTGCTCGGCCTGGTCGCCGCGCTCGGCTACCTGCTGTTGAAGGGGTAACGCGGTGTCCTTGCTCGGGTTGATGATTTGGACGCCGATCGCGGCGGGCTTCGCGGCCCTGGTGCTTCGCGACCCGGCCGTGTTGCGCCGCTGGTCGCTGGCGGCGAGCCTGTTCGTGTTCGTGCTGTCGCTCGTGGCCACGGCGGGCTTTGACCCGGCGGGGGGCTACCAGTGGCAATACCAGGCCTCCTGGATCCCGGCCTTCAACATCGACTATCACCTGGGCGTCGACGGCCTGTCGCTGCCGCTGGTGGTTCTCACCGCCTTCATCGGCGTGCTCGCCATCCTGACCGGCTGGAACACTGCCACACGCCACATCACGCAGTTCTTCGCGGCGTTCCTCATTCTCGAGGGCCTGCTGATCGGAGTGTTCTGCGCGATGGACGCGGCGCTGTTCTACGTGTTTTTCGAGGCCATGCTGATCCCGATGTTCCTGATCATCGGAATCTGGGGTTCCGACAACCGGGTCTATGCGGCCGTCAAGTTCTTCCTGTACACCTTCCTGGGGTCGGTGCTGATGCTGGTGGCGTTTGTTTACCTGGCCCTCCAGTCCGACAGCTTCCGGATCACGGACTGGTATGCATTGCCGCTGTCGTCGCTGGAGCAGACCTGGCTGTTCCTCGCGCTGCTGCTCGGGTTTGCGGTGAAGGTGCCGATGTGGCCGGTGCACACCTGGCTGCCCGACGCCCACGTCGAAGCCCCGGCCGCGGGCTCGGTGGTGCTGGCCGCGGTGCTGTTGAAGATCGGCGGCTACGGCCTGCTGCGCTTCTGCCTTCCGGTCGCGCCGGATGCCTCGCTCGCGCTCGACGGGCTGGTGATCGGGCTGTCCCTGATCGCCGTGGTCTACATCGGGTTCACCGCGCTGGCGCAGAGCGACATGAAGAAACTGATCGCGTATTCGTCCATCGCGCACATGGGGTTCGTGACCCTCGGGTTGTTCATCCTGTACCGGCTGGCGACGGAGACGGCCATGCTGAGCGTCAGCGGCGCGATCGTGCAGATGATTTCGCACGGGCTCGTGTCGGCCGCGCTGTTCGTCTGCGTGGGCGTGCTGTACGACCGCCGGCACAGCCGCAACATCCAGGACTATGGCGGCGTGCTCGAGACGATGCCGGTGTTCGGCGCGCTGTTCGTGTTCTTCGCGCTGGCGAATGCCGGCCTGCCGGGCACTTCCGGGTTCGTGGGCGAGGTGATGGTGATCCTGGCCACGTTCCAGGCCGGGTGGTGGCTGGCCGTGCTGGCGGCGATGGTGGTGGTGCTGGGGGCCGCTTATTCGCTGTGGATGGTGCGGCGGGTGGTGTTCGGCCCGGCCGAACACGCGGAAGTGAAAGCGTTCCAAGACCTGTCGGGGCGCGAGATGCTGATTTTGATGGCACTGGCCGTCCCGGTGCTGGGCGTGGGGCTGTGGCCGGTGCCGCTGCTGGATTTGATTGAGCCGTCCGTGGTGCAGTTGATCGACCAGGCGCGGGCCTTCAAGGCGGGAGGCGCCCCGTGAGCGTGGCGCAGGAAATGATCCTGATGCTGCCGGAGATCGTGCTGGTCGTCGGCGCCTGCTTTATCCTGCTGTGCCCGCGGCCGCTGGCCTGGCCGCTCACGATGCTGACGCTGGCGGCGGCGGTGGGCGCGATGCTCGCGACCGCGCCGGATGTCCCGGTCCTGCTGATGAGCGGCATGTTCGAACGTTCCGCCGAAGTGGACGTCTTGCGCATTCTGATCTGCGTGCTGACCGTGCTGGTCCTCCGGTACGCCCGGGGGTACCCGGTTTCTCCCGACCGCCTCCAGTCCAACGAGTTCTACACGCTTGCGACATTCGGGTGCGTCGGAATGTTCCTGATCAGCGGCGCGGAACATCTGGTCGCGCTGTACATGGGGCTGGAGATTCTTGCCCTGTCGCTGTATCCGATGATCGCCATGGTGCGCGACGACGGCCGTGCCGGCGAGGCGGCGCTCAAGTATTTCGTGCTCGGGGCCCTGGCTTCAGGGTTCCTGCTGTACGGAATGTCGCTGACGTATACGGTCACCGGCACCCTGCACATCGGCGAGCTGGCGACTCAGCTGGCGCAACTGGAGACGGGGCGCGTGCTGCTGCTCGGCATGGTGTTCATGCTGGCGGGCCTGGCGTTCAAGCTGGGCGCCACGCCGTTCCACATGTGGCTGCCGGACGTCTACGACGGTTCTTCCCTGCCTGCGGCGACATACCTGTCGGCCGCCCCCAAGATCGCCGGGCTGCTGCTCCTGCTGCGCCTGTTCGGCGACGGCTTGATGAGTTTGGCCACCGACTGGACGACCTTGATGATGGCGCTGGCGGTCCTGTCGCTTCTGCTCGGCAACCTGGTCGCGATCGCCCAGACCCGGATTCGGAGGATGCTGGCCTATTCGGCCATCGCCCATACCGGCTTCGTGTTCCTGGCGCTGTGCGCGGGGACCCCGAAGGGGATGGGTTCAGCGGTTTTCTACACCTTGGTCTATGCGCTGATGGCCGCGGGAAGCTTCGGCATGCTGTTGTTGCTCAACGCCCGGACCACGGCCGAGGACATCAAGGACTTCAAGGGCCTGAACCACAGCCATCCCTGGCTGGCGATCATGGTGCTGATCCTGATGTTTTCCATGGCGGGCGTGCCGCTGACTGCCGGGTTCTACGCCAAGCTGTACGTGCTGCAGGCGGTGGTCGATGCCGGGCTGTGGCCGCTTGCAGTCGCGGCGGTACTGCTGACGGTGGTGGGCGCCTACTACTACCTCCGCATCGTCTGGTACATGTACTTCGAAGAGGCGGAACGACCCGCCGAGCCGGGGGAGGATCCGACCCACGTCTTCCTGGTCAGCGCGAACGCGCTGGTGCTGGTCGTTATTTTCGCGGTGCCGCAGCCCTGGCTGGAGATGAGCCAGAGGGTGGCCGGGGTGTTTGTCGGCGGGCAGTGAGGGATTTGCGGAGGCTTGGGTAGGTGGATACACTGCGTAGCACGGCGATCACACTTGTGGATTGAGAAGCGCCATCCCAACCAATAGAAGTGCTCTAGGAAGGGGCTTACTCTATGGAAGCAAACCTTACACAAATTGAAGCGGATTCGCTAATAGAAATGGAAAAACACCGGGGCGACGAAACCCGATACGATTATCCGTCTCCTACGGGACGCATAATGATTCCACTCGTTTCAGCTGATCGCCACGAGAGGTTTTCTCTTGATTTGCGGCGAGCGCGCGTTGACCTCATCAAAGGCACATACCAGAATCGAGCTCGCCAGACCGTGATTCTGGCACGACTTGATTTTGGTGGCGCACCGCACCGGAATCCAGATGGTGAAGAAATTGGACCGTTGCACCTTCATCTCTATCGTGAGGGATATGGTGATAAGTGGGCCTACCCAGTTCCAGGCGAACATTTTTCCAATCTAGACGACCCTCTGAAAACTCTTGAAGACTTTATGCGATTTTGCAATATTACCGAACCGCCAATCATCCAAAGAGGGTTGCTAGCATGATTGAAGATATGCAGTCACAGATCGACCAATACTTACAATGGTTGCGGGACCGGACTAGCCTTCGCAAAATTGGCGACTCCGTAGAAATCACCACACCTTATTTGGATCGGCACAATGACTGCCTTCAAATTTTTGCTAAGCGCGAGGGCAACGGGTATGTGCTGACAGATGACGGAAATATCGTGGAAGATTTAGAAATGTCTGGTTGCAGTATAGATAGCCCGAGGCGGCAGATTCTTTTCAAGACAACGCTCAGGGGATTTGGTGTAGAGGCTAAAGGAAAGGCACTTGAAATACGGGCGTCAGAAAACAATTTTGCTCTGAGGAAACATAACCTTGTGCAGGCAATGCTTGCTATTAACGATCTGTTTTATTTAGCTTCACCCACAGTCGCTAGCTTGTTTAATGAAGATGTGACGATCTGGTTAGATAGTGCGAGGATTCGGTATACACCTAGTGTTAAGTTTACTGGCAAAAGCGGCTATGATCATCGTTTTGATTTTGTTATCCCAAAATCAGAAGCTAAACCAGAACGAGTGCTGCGCGCGATCAATCGTCCTAACAGAGATACGGCGCAGTCAGTGATATTTTCTTGGACAGACATAAAGGAAACACGCGCCTCGGATGCCCATGCCTACGCGATCCTAAATGACTCGGAACAAACAATTTCGGAGAATGTTCTGAGCGCTCTTCGTAATTATGATGTGTCTCCGGTTTTATGGTCCAGTCGTAAGCAAATGCAAGAAAAACTTGCCGCATGACTCGAACCTTTTAATCAACAAAGGTTGGCAACAACTGGCTTCGTTCGAGGGGTGACGGACGCGGGTTCGATCCCGGCATCCGCCGCGTTAGTCCAACTCGTCCTTTAAGGACCGAATGATCCGCCGCGTTCCACCGAGCAGCTCGCCGTCGTCGGCGTAGCCGTCGTTCCGTGCCTGCTCAACCGCTTCGTTGAACCGCGCCACGGCATCGGCCTGCGTCTGGGCCGAGTCTTCGTATTCCTGCCTCAGCACTTCCAGTTCCTGGCCGAGTTCCACGACCTTCTCCGCCATGCTTTCCCGGTCCTGGGGGATGCTTTCGTCCGCCGCGAGCTTCTCCTGCAGCGTCTTCCGCTCATGCTCCAGCCGCCCGATCTTCTCTTTCAGGCTTTTCCGTTCTTGCTTGATTTCCCAGGCTTCCGTCTCCAGCGTGCGCACCATCCGCCCCCTGCGGAGCCCGGGATCGAACGCTTCCGCCAGCGGGCCTTGACAGATTCCATGGTAGGGCTGGCCGCTTCGGCCGACTTTGTAGCCGGTGAATCGGGTGCAGTAGACCGCCAGCCCGCTGCGGTGGCCTTTGGCATAGGCATCGCGGTCGGGCGTCACCCCATGCTCCGCGCAGGATTCCCGGTGTTCCTCGAGATGGGCAAGAGACAGGCCTTCGGTTCCGTCTTCTTGACCGATGAGCCACCAGTCCGCCGTCTCACATTCATTTTCCGACAAGGTGGCGCAAGCCTGGAGCAGCCCGGCTGAGGCGGCCAGCAGCAGGGCTATCGCCAGACCTTTCTTTCGCAGGATCTGTCGGATGGACGGGCAAGAGATGGGAAGCATCCGGAGTCTGTCGGGTTGCATTTGCGATGTGGGTGGCAGTTTACCGCACGTATGGACAGGATTGTTCATAATGTCGCGCCGAAAGCCTGTTTCTGAAAGGTGGGGAGGTCGGGACTGGGCTCGCTTCGGCAAACGCCTTGCTGTTATCCGCGAGGGGTTGATTTACTCAATATAATGAGTAAAATTACTCAATGTAATGAGTAGTTTGCCAGATTACGTACGCCCCCAGGCTGAAGATCTTATCCAGCGCTTGGTGGAGCCCCGTGGCTTTATTCAAGTCCTTTCGGGTGCGCGGCAGGTTGGAAAGACGACCCTCGTCAAGCAGGTGGCTGATAGATCGAAATTGCCCATGCACTATGCTAGTGCTGATCAACCGGTGCTTCGTGACATCTCATGGATTGGGCAGCAGTGGGAGGCTGCGCGCCTGCTTGCCGATGAGGCAGACCGAAATGGTGCACTTCTTATTCTCGATGAGGTGCAAAAAGTCACGGGCTGGTCCGAGGCGGTGAAAGCATACTGGGACGCCGACACGCATGTGGGCAGATCCCTGAAGGTCGTTCTTCTGGGTTCAGCCCCGCTTCTCGTCCAGCGTGGCTTGGGCGAGAGCCTGGCCGGTCGTTTCGAAGTCTCACATCTTCCGCACTGGAGTTTGACGGAAATGCGCAAGGTGTTTGGATGGTCTTTGGAACAATACGTTTTTTACGGAGCCTATCCCGGTGCGGCGCGCCTGATAAGACAGCCGACCCGGTGGGCTCGCTACGTTCGCGATTCGCTGATTGAGCCGACCATTTCACGCGATGTGCTGTTGCTGTCGCGGGTGAACAAGCCGGCATTACTCCGCAGGGTGCTTGAATTGGGTTGCGCCTACTCCGGACAAATCCTCTCCTACAACAAGATGTTGGGCCAGTTGCAGGATGCCGGCAATACGACCACGCTGGCCTATTACCTTGATCTGTTGGCGGGTGCTGGGTTGGTGGCAGGGTTGACGAAGTACGCGGGAACCCGGATAAGACAAAGGGCATCAAGCCCGAAGCTCCAGGTTTTCAACACTGCGCTGATTACGGCGCAAAAGAACGTCTCCTTTTCCAAGGCCCGCGAGGATTCGGAATTTTGGGGGCACTTGGTCGAGTCGGCGGTCGGCACCCACCTGGTCAATGCGGCTCTCTCCGGTGATTGTGTCATCCATTATTGGCGCGAACAAGGCCGGGAAGTCGACTTCATCGTCCAGTCGGGCGATCACTTGGTTGCCATCGAGGTGAAAAGTGGGCGCCCATCTGGCGCTCGGGCAGGCATGACGGCATTTTCCAGACTTTTCAAGCCAACCCGCAAACTGCTGGTCGGAGAAGGGGGCATTGATCTGGAAACGTTTTTGCTGAGACCCATGGCCGATTGGCTCAGGCCGTGATGATGGCAGAGACCGCGAGTTTCTCTTCATGGGAGGCATATCAACCTTGGGCTTGTCCAGAAAAATCCCCAGAAAAGCCGGGATGTTCATTCTCGCGTAATATGATAGACGAGTTGGATAGATGTCGCCCCCCTTATGCGGTTTTCTGAAATGGCAGGCATCCTTGACACCCTACTTGGAATAGATGACGATGAGTAGTACGCTGTCTCCACTTGCAAATCATGGAGATTGAACACACATGGGAACACTCCACGAAATGCACCCCACGAAACGCTACGATATTGTCACCGAAGAAAAGGCTAGCGGTGCTGTGTACACGCCGAAATTGTTGGCCGATTTCGTGTCGCAACAAATTACCGACGTTTCTGGCGAGATAATCGGTGGAAATTCGCTTTGTATCCTAGACCCTGCCGTCGGCGATGGGGAGCTTCTTATCAGCCTTCTTGAGCATTTCCCACACCAACCGAATTCCCACATCCAAGTCTGTGGTTTCGAAACAGACTCCGAAGCTCTGGACGCTGCCAGAAAACGGATCGAACAACAGTTTCCAGACATCCTTCTCTCTTTCAAGTTGGGCAACTTTCTCGAATTCGTTTTCGAACATTTCGCCCCTAACGGTAATGGAAATCTATTCTGTTCTGCCACCCCTGAGGCTTATGACCTTGTCATCGCAAATCCCCCCTATGTGCGAACACAGATCATGGGGGCAAAACAGACGCAGCAACTTTCAGAGCAATTTGGCCTTTCCGGCCGTGTTGATCTCTATCATGCATTTATACTTGGCATCTCCCAAGTGCTCAAGCCGCGGGGCACAGCCGGGATTATCGTGTCCAACCGCTTCATGACCACCAAGTCTGGTGCGTTCGTGCGGCGGGCTCTCTTCGATCGTTTCAACATTTGCCACGCATGGGACTTGGGCGACACGAAACTATTCGAAGCGGCAGTTCTGCCAGCAGTTTTGCTCGTGCAAGGGAAGCATGGCCACAAGCGGGAGTCGCCAGCATTTACATCCATCTACCAAACGTCCGAACCCGCGACCGAGACGGCTACTGACCCCATTTCTGCGCTCCACGCAGAAGGAATCGTAAGAGTCGACGATGGGCGAAATTTTCAAGTCCAGCACGGGAAAATAGACACAAGTGGCGAGCCTGATGGTGTCTGGCGCATCGCCACAGAAGCGAACGACCGCTGGCTGAATGCCGTGGCGGCGCGTAGCTGGGGAACTTTTCGTGATATTGGGAAAGTACATGTCGGGGTTAAGACTTGCGCAGACAAGATATTCATTCGCAATGATTGGCACGACATTGCGGAAATTGATCGACCAGAGCTTCTTAGGCCACTTACAACCCATCATATTGCCCGGCGCTTCAAGTCTCTTTCATCCGATCAGCCAACTCAAATCCTCTATCCGCACGAGATAGTAGAAGGTCGCCGCCGCGCCGTTGACTTAGCTCGGCACCCTCGCAGCCAAGCTTATCTTGTGGCTCACCGCCCAATCTTGGAGAGCCGAAAATACGTCATCGAGGCAGGCCGACAGTGGTATGAAATCTGGGTCCCACAAGATCCGGGTGCTTGGGATCGACCGAAGCTCGTATTTCGGGATATTGCGGATCAGCCGACATTCTGGATCGATTTGGATGGTTCCGTTGTCAACGGAGATTGTTATTGGCTTACAGTTGAGAGCTCTGCTGACTTGGATCTTCTCTGGCTTGCGGTCGCCGTTGCAAACTCGACATTTATCGAACGGTTCTATGATCTCCGGTTTCACAACAAACTTTATGCGGGCCGTCGGCGGTTTATGACGCAGTATGTTGAAAATTTCCCACTTCCCGACCCACGCAATTCCTTGAGCAAATCCATCGTTGCCAAAGCGAAGCGGATACACCGATTTACACCCTCCCCATCCAGCGAGATGCTCCAGCAGGAACTGAACGCGATGGTTTGGAAAGCTTTCTCCAGTGGCGCTCCCGCCTATGGTTAGCAACTCTTTTGTCAGTCAAAGAAATCCGGCGGCAATGGTATCTGGAGCTTCTTATTCAGTACTTTGCCCTGAAACTGCGGAAATCGAGTTAAAAACTTCTCACCGGTGCTCAGGAACAGATGCGTCAATGTCACCACTTCCCCGTCTGTTTCAGCGTAGAACAAAGCATAGCGGATATCGCAGTGCCGAATTTGCCTATCGTTGATCTTCGGTATATCAAATGTTTCTTCACTGTTTGGACACACCAAGCCCAAGTCAATAGTTGGTGACGTTTGGAGCTTTACTTCCAACAGTTGATGTCGAACGTCAGGAAATTGACCATCATCGCGATACTCGGCATATCCCAAGTACTGACATACAAGTCTATGCAATAGTGCACCCCGGTTGCGTTCCTGATCATGCCCAGCGTCTACAAATGATATGCTGACAAGAGATCGAAGCCGATTGAATATCTCCCGGATCGATAAGAGTTCTTTCGCGCTCGGATCGCCCGCCGGACTTTTTGCGGCCGATAGATCGATGTCCGATCGCACAATGGCGCCAAGTGTTTTTGTGTCCTTCTCGCTGACTAGTTCGGCCTTTGCGTTACCGGGAATCAGCCTTGCTTGATACTTCTGAGTTAGAGTCCCTGTTGTATCTAGCAACGCCAGTGTGTTGCCCGCGACCACTTTAACCTTGGTAATCACATTCTCCGGTCCTACCCGAATGATCACGTAGCGCCGTGCGGGCGCTAGTTCTTCATTCCAGATCTGGAGGTTATTCGATTTCTGCACGTAGACATCGAAGAGTTGACCCGGAAAACGTGGCTGTACTCTTTTGAAACTAGGCGGCACCGGGTATCCAAGCGACCGACAAACATGTTCCTTAACTACCTTTGAGCGGGTTCGCAGCGAGAGTCCGGCAAGTGAAATGCCAGACATGGCCATGTTGAGTAATTCCTCCAGTTTTGGCGTTGGAATCCAAAGATTGGGGTCGCCGATCTCGACATGGTCGTAGATCGACAGCCCGCTACGGCGGACTGCCTCAACGTATCGCTTTGCCCCAATGCCGTCAGATGTCATCGCCAAACATTTTCTTATAAAAGCCCCGTGCTGGGCATTAGGCAGAAGAACCGGCCAGTCCTTTCGCCTTGCCCAGTTGCAGGAGACAGGGCAAGAGAATCAGTGTAAAGGCGGTGCTGACGGCCATCCCGCCGATGATGACGCTCGCGAAACCCTTGTAGATCTCGGAGCCGGGCCCCGGCAGGAGCAGCAGGGGCATCATCCCGAAAACTCCGGTCAGGGTGCTCATCAAGATGGGCCGCAAGCGCACATGCACGGATTCCCACACCGCGTCGTGCCTCGATTTCCCTCCACGTTCGGCGGCACGCGCCTGATGCACCAGCAGAATCGCATTGTTCACGACCAGGCCCAGCACAACGATAAACCCGAGCATGGTCAAAAGATCCGCGGGAAGCGCCAGGAAGCGCAGCATGAGCACGCCGCCCACCGTGGCGAGTGGCAGCACCAGGATGACCCAGATGCCGTCGATAAACGACCGGAACAAGCCGCTTACCAGCAGATAAAGAATGATAATCGCGAGGATGAAGCTGCTGGAGAAACTTTGGATCGCCGTCTTCAGGTTGTCCGCGGAGCCGCTGAGTCGAATCTCCCCGTCCTCGGGCAATTCCTTTTCCATCACCGGCACGACTTCCTGATTTATTTTCTCGATCACCTCTTCCAGCGGCATTCCGTCAGGCGGGCGCAGTTCCAGCGTCACTGTGCGCCGCCGGTCCAGGCGGCGGATCTGGTTCGGGCCGGCCGTGCGCTGGATGTCGACCAGTTCGCTGACCGGCAGCACGCCGCCGTTCGATGTGTACAGGGGAATCGACGCCAGCTCTTCCGGGGTTGTCCAGGGCTCTACCCGGGCAATCACGTCAAGTTTTTTCTCGCCATCGAAACGCTCGCCCACGAATATGCCCTGACCCAAAAACCGCGCGATTTTCGCCATCATGCTCCGGCTCCACCCGATCTCGGCCAGGCGTTCATCGTTGGGCTCCATCCGCAACTCGGGTTCGGCCAGTTCCAGGCCGGGGCGCGGACGGGCGCGGGCCCCGTTGAAGACTTCCGGGATCTTGGCAAACCCGACTCTCGCGGCCTTTAGCAAGTCGTCGATGTTGCTCCCCTGGACATTGATGTCGATTTCCGCGCGTCCGCCGACGCCACTGAACAGGGAGGCCTTCTGCGCGATGGCGAAACTGTCCGGGAAGCCCGACACGACCTCGTTCACCACGCCCACCAGCTGGTCGACTTCTTCCTTGTCGGGGTTCTCGGCCCGCGCGCCGAGGAAAATGGAGCCTTCCGCGGCGACGAAGAAGAAGCGTTTGACCTTCGGGGTTTTTTCGCCTTCCAGGTAGGGCTGCAGGCGCTCGACGATCACCTCGCCCATTTCCTTCTCGATGTGATCGATATTGACGCCCGGGGGCGGGATCACGATGCCGATCACCAGGTTGCGGTTGCCCGTGGGCATGTAGTCGGTCTTGGGGAACGTCAGGTAGGTGACGGCCACCGCCGCGCCGATCAAGCCGATGATCCAGAATGCGCGCAGGGTGGCCGTGCCGGTCAGGCTCATGATGATCGAAGTTGCGCGGTTCCACCAGGCGTCGTGCAGGCTCGTCAGCTCTTCCTTGGCCAGAAACTTGTGCTTTGCGACGGGGATGACGACGGTCGCGACCAGCAGCGAGGTTGCGATGGCGACCGAGATCACGATGGCGAGGTCCGCGAACAGCTGGCCGCTCTGATCCTTCATGAAGATGATGGGCAGGAAGATCGCGACCGTCGTCACGGTGGACGCGAACAAGGCGGGCCAGACCTGGCGCACCCCCTCAAGTGCAGCCTCCCGGGAAGCCATGCCCCGCTCACGCATGCGCACGATGTTCTCCAGCACGATAATGGCGGCATCCATAACCATTCCCACGGCAAACGCCATGCCTGCTAGGGAAATGATGTTGATGGTGCGGCCCGTCATGTTCATCACGACGAGTGTCACGAACAGGCATAGCGGAATGGTCAGGGCGACGGTCAGCGTGGCCCGCAACTTCCGCAGGAACCACCACAGCACCGCTACCGCCAGCAGGATGCCCAGGCTCAGGCTGTTGCGCAGCAGCCGGATGGCGCTGTCGATGTAAACCGTTTCATCGTAGACCTGTTCAAGGACGAGATTGGCGCGCTTGATGGGGCCGCGCTGCATTTCCTCGACCGCCGCGCGGATATCGTCCATGGTTTCGAGCACGTTGACGCCCGTCTGGCGGTAGGCGTTGACCGCGATGGAGTGCCCCTCCTTGGTAACCACGAAATTGCTGCGGTCGGCAGGCAGGCGTTCAACACGGGCGATGTCCCCTAAAGTGACTGGCTCGCCTCCGCGCCACGCCAGAATCAGTTCCTTGAGTTGCTGGGCATCCAACGCGCCGGCATAGCGCAACGTGTAGCGGCGTTTCCCGACGTCTGCCGTGCCGCCGGAGATGTCTTCGTTGCCGGTGGCCAGCCCGATCGCCTGGGTCAGGTCCACCCCCAGTCCGGCCGCCTTGTACGGGTCCACCGTAATGCGGACTTCGTTCTCGTTGCCGCCGTACACTTGGGAGAGGGCGACCCCGGGAACCCGCTCCAGGCGCGCTTGGACGGATTCCTCGATAAAATCCTGGTAGGCGCTGATCGGCCTTGGGTTGCTTTCGGCCGGCCGAATGACGAACCAGGCGATGGGGCGGCCGCGGCCCCCCGACGTGCTGAGGATGGGCTCGTCCGCATCTTCGGGGTAGCTGGGAACGCGATTCAGGCGGTTGATGACTTCGATCAGGGCGCGGTCCAGATCCTGATCCACCTGGAAGGTAATCGTGATCTTCCCGGTGCCCATGTTGGCTTCGGAAAGGAGTTCTTTTGCGCCGGGCAGGCCGCGGAGCTGCTTCTCCTGGGGCTCGATGATCTCGGTCTCGACTTCCTCCGGGGCGGCGGCCCGCCAGGTGGTCGTAATGACGATTTCGGGTTGCTCCACCTCGGGGACAAGCTGGATCGGCAGGTGGGTCAGGGTCACCGACCCGAACAGGATGGCGAGCAGGCACCCGGCCAGCGTTGCCACGGGGTTCCCTAGGGCAAGCCGGATCAGACCCATGCGTCGCTGTCTACAGGGGTTTCACTTGGACCGGCATGCCGGGGCGCAGGTTTTCGCCGCCGCGGATGACTACCCGATCATGTTCCCTGATCCCGCCGATCACCTCGATGTGGCCGCCTTCGGCGATCCCGGTCTGCACTTCAACCCTTTCAGCGACGGACGCCTCGTTGACCCGGTACACGTAAATCCCTTCCCGACGCAGGATCAGGGCGTCTCGGGAGACCAACACCGCCTCGCGCGGGAGCGCGGTCGGGACGGCCACGCGCAGCAGGTTGCCGGCGCTCAGGGAGGGATCCGAGACGGAAATTCGCAGTTCGTAAAGCCGGGACACGTCTCCGCCGATCGGCACGATCGTGCGCACCGTGCCGGTTCCGGAGGTCTTCCCGTCGGTGTAGGCCAGCGGGGTGCCGACCGCCACGAGCTTCAGGGAGTTGGCCGGGATATGGGTTTCGATCTCCAGATTGTCGGCGCTGACCAGGCGCACGATGGCGTCTCCGTGATCCGCCCATTCCCCGGCTTGCAGCCATCTTTCCGACACGACACCGTCGAAAGGCGCGAGGACACTGGCGCGCTTGAGACGTTCCTCGGCCTGCGACAGGCGAGCCTGGGCGGACAGGATATTGTTGTGCGCGACGGACCGGTCCGTTCTTTCCTGGTCGACCTGGCTGCGCGCAATGTTGTTTTCCTCCAGCAGCTTCTCCAGACGTTCCACCTGCCGGGTGTGGAAATCAAACTTGGCCTGCTCCCGTTGGATGATGGACCGCTCTTCGATCACCTGCTGCCGGAAGAAAGTATCGTCCAGCTTCGCCACGCTTTCCCCCTTCCGGATGCGGTCGCCGACTTCCGCGGCCCACGTCAGACGCCCGGCGATTTCTCCGGACAACTTCGCATCGTCCCGGCTGATGACGGTGGCGCTGTACAGTGCCGTGGGAGAGATGGACCGCTTCACCGCCTGTTCGACCACGACGAGCGCAGCGGGGTAGCCTTTCTGATCCTGTGCCTGTGCCGCGGAGGCCGGGAGGGTCAGGGCGATGGCGATGGCGGCAAGAGCGGATTTCATGCGGAAGCCCGGTTCATGCGGTTTTCGATCAGGTCGTCGACCACGGCCGGGTCGGCCAGCGTCGAGGTGTCGCCCAGTTCCGCGTAGTCGTCGGCCGCGATCTTGCGAAGGATTCGGCGCATGATCTTGCCGGAACGGGTCTTCGGCAGCCCCGGTGCCCACTGGATGAAGTCCGGCCGCGCGATCGGCCCGATCTGCTGGCGCACCCATGCGCTCAGGGTATCCCGCAGTTCTTCGTCGGGGATCAGCCCGGCCATCAGCGTGACATAGGCATAGATCCCTTGCCCCTTGATTTCATGGGGGAAGCCTACCACGGCCGCCTCCGCCACCTGCGGGTGCGCGACCAGGGCCGACTCCACCTCGGCGGTGCCCATGCGGTGCCCCGAGACGTTGATCACGTCGTCGACCCGGCCGGTAATCCAGTAGTCGCCGTCTTCGTCCCGGCGGGCGCCGTCGCCGGTGAAGTAGCGTCCGGGATAGGTGGCGAAATACGTGTCGATGAATCGCTGGTGGTCGCCGTAGACCGTGCGCATCTGCCCGGGCCAGCTGTCCGCGATGCACAGGTTGCCTTCGCCGGCGCCTTCTATTTCATTTCCCTCGGCATCCACGAGGATCGGGCGAATCCCGAAAAAGGGGCGGGTCGCGGAGCCCGGCTTCAGGTCCGTCGCGCCGGGCAGGGGAGTGATCATGATTCCGCCCGTCTCGGTTTGCCACCAGGTGTCCATCACCGGGCAGCGGCCGTCGCCGATGACCTGGTGGTAGAACCGCCAGGCTTCCGGGTTGATCGGCTCGCCGACCGTGCCGAGCACGCGGAGTGTTTTTCGAGAAGTCCGGCGCACCGGCTCCTCGCCCTCGCGCATCAGTGCGCGGATGGCCGTGGGCGCGGTGTAGAAAAGGGAAACCTGATGCTTGTCGCAGACCTGCCAGAAACGAGATGCATCCGGGTAATTCGGTACGCCTTCGAACATCAGGGTGGTGGCGCCGTTGGCCAGCGGGCCGTACACGATGTAGCTGTGCCCGGTCACCCAGCCGACGTCGGCCGTGCACCAGTAGATCTCGCCTTCGTGATAGTCGAATACGTACTGGTGGGTCATCGAGGCGTAAACCAGGTAGCCGCCGGTAGTGTGCAGCACGCCTTTCGGCTTGCCGGTGGAGCCCGAGGTGTAGAGGATGAACAGCGGGTCTTCCGCGGCCATTTCTTCCGGGGGGCAGTCGTCATCGACCTGCGCGGCCAGATCGTGCGCCCAAAGGTCGCGGCCTTCGCTCCACGCAATCTCCGCGCCGGTGTGGCGGACGACCACGACGTGTTTGACCGAGGGACAGGCTTCGACGGCCTGATCGGCGTTCGCCTTGAGCGGAATCCGCTTGCCGCCGCGTACGCCCTCGTCGGCCGTGATGATCAGGCTGCTGTCGGCATCGCGGATGCGTCCCGCCAGCGCTTCAGGCGAGAAGCCGCCGAACACCACGGAGTGGATGGCGCCGATCCGCGCACACGCCAGCATGGCCACGGCCGCCTCCGGGATCATCGGCATGTAGAGGGTGATCCGGTCGCCTTTTCGGGCCCCGGCCGCCTTGAGCCCGTTGGCGAACCGGCAGACCTGCTGGTGCAGTTCCCGGTAGGTGATGGCTTTGTCCTGGTCCGGTTCATCGCCTTCCCAAAGGATGGCGACCTGGTCTCCCCGCGATTCGAGATGGCGGTCCACGCAGTTGTAGCAGGCGTTCAGGCTGCCGTCGTAGAACCAGCGGACGTGCAGGTCGGACGCATCGTAGGAGACGTCCCGGATGTGCGTGTAGGGCCGGATCCAGTCAAGCCTTCGGCCGTGTTCCAGCCAGAATCCTTCCGGGTCCTCGATCGAACGGCGGTAGTTCTCGAGATAGCCGGCCCGGTCGATCAGTGCTGTTTTTGCCGCCGTGCCAGGCACGGGGGAAACCTGGGCTTGGGGAGAAGAGGCGGTCGGGGAAGCAGGCATGGGAATCAGTTGGGGTTCCCCGGCGCGGTGGGCCGGAAAGTCAATAACCTCCCGCATTTTAGGATACATGGCGCGGGAATTCTCTATCTAGGGAGTCCACCGGGCTGAAAAATCCGCGAATGGTATGCAAGCACTAAATAGTGGCGACCCGTTCCGGGCGATGATCGGCGATATTGCATACAGGAAGTTGACGGTGTGAGTCGTCTAGGTATTGCTGGGTTGTGTTGGGTATACGCTGTGCTCTGGGTCCCACCACAAGACCTCCATAACATTCTGTTTCTTTATGCACCAGACCCTTTCTCTGCTAGAAATGCGGAACGAGTAAAGTTCGTCAACATCATCTTTGCTGAGTTGCTGAAGACGGTCTCTAGCGCCTTTCACAAGTTTATAAACATCAATAGAGTGACTTCCGGTACTCTTGATTTGCTCTGAGTTCATTTGTTCAAAATCTGACAATTTCTTAATTACACGCTGGTATGTTTTTGGGTCTGATAGTTTCAGCCAAGGCCAAGGACCGTTCTTGTCACACGTACTGAATCTCCAGGACAAATGACTTTCTTTGCCCGAATCCCTGCCACTCTTTGCTTTTTTAGTGGGGTGGGGAAGTTCGGATGATTTGGATAATTTCTTGGCTGGCTTCCTGCCCAAGTTGCTTCACAAAGCAGAATAGTATTCAGCCATAGATGCATGAGTGATACATGCGTTTCCACGTTGTCCACTGGCAAGACTAGCTTTTGCTCGTGCTTCTTGCCACGGAGCCTCCATGTGAGTCAAATCACTGAGCCACTGTGAAGATTTGTCACCATAGTGATCGAGAACAGCATCAATGGTTTCGCGCTGTTCAGAGTTCAGCAATTTCCATTCGGCACCCTTAATGCTGCCTATGCGAAATCTTCCTTTGTGTTTGTTATACAAAGCCCGGATAACCGGGCCATTTGCCCATGCTTCAATCCGGTCATGGAAAATGGGCTTGTCATCCCACACAAGAGACCAAGCCTGAGAATAATAGACAAGCTTATGGAGTTTCATGGCGGGCATTGTGCCAAGATTTTTAAGAATGTAGGCGGCCACATCAATCGCCTGTACGCCCATTATTTTTCCTCCTAATAAATCAAATAATCGTGATTTTATTTGGGCGCATTATTATAGTCCCAAACCCTCTGCGTTTTGGCGTTTAGACGATTCATTTCAGTAAATGATTGAATATACATAAATTTCATTGTTTCCTCCAGCTCAGAATTCTCCCGCTTTTCATGAGGCGGGAGGTCTTACGGGCAGCAGGACGAATCAGGAGTACAATGACGGCATGGAATTGGAATCAGTCCAAATCTCCAACGCCGACGAAGCGGCGGCCCTGTTGCGTACGCACGGCATCACGCCGACCCGCCAGCGCGTCGCGATCAGCACGATCCTGTTTTCCTGCCGGCAGCACATGGAGGCATCGGAGCTGTTCCGCCGGGTGCGGGCGAGCGACACCTCGATTTCTCGCAGCACGGTCTACAACACGCTGGAGTTGTTCGTCGAGAAAGGGTTGCTTCAGGAGTTGAACCTGGGCGACCGCTCGCGCATCTACGACACTAATCTGGCGCCGCACCACCACCTGTACCACGTCGATTCCGGAAAGATCGAGGACCTGGATGTCTCCCAGATCAAGGTGAAAGTGCCGGATGAGGTCCTGGGGAAATCCAGCCTGGTGGGCGTGGATGTGACCCTGCGGGTTGCCGGCTGATCCCCCTTTCGCTGATTCGGCGGACTTGAAGCCCGCAACCCAGAATCTATCGGCCGCGGGCCGCTGAAAACCCGACACGGACATGTCCCGGAAATACGCCCCCGGCGTCTGGGTCGAGGTGCACGACAAAATGCAGCCGGATTATCGCTACCGGCTGGAAGCGCGGGTGGGGCGGGACTTCGCGTCGGATTTCAATCCGTGTTTCACGCCCAGGGAAATGTTGGCGCACGGCGTGTTCGAGGGGAAGTACCTGAACGACTGCCGCGCGGAGTTTCCTGCCAGCTGGTACCGCGGCGCGAAACTGAGCGAGGAGCCGGATCCCGGGGTCAACTATTTCGGCGTCAAGTCGCGGCAGCCGCTTGGGGTCTGGCGGGAGAAGGGCTGGATCATCGGCGACGACCCGCGCGGCTGGTTCCAGTGGTACTGCCGCTATTACCTGGGTCGGCGCGACCCGGTGGTGGACGCGGACCAGATCCGCAGATGGAAAGGCATCACGCGTCATGCGGCGCAGATCCGGAAGAACTGCGCTCCGGGTGATCTCGCCTGCCGTCCACGTCAGCGGCAGGCGCTGCTGCAATGGGCCTGGCCGCCCTTCGAGTGACGGGCGACTCAGTTAAAATGGGGTGAAGTGCGGTGCCGGTGTAGCTCAGTCGGTAGAGCAACTGTTTCGTAATCAGTAGGTCGGGGGTTCAATTCCTCTCGCCGGCACCACCCACCGACCCATCCGTTGGAAGGCTTTGGCTCTTGGTGGATAATAGCCGCTCCCACAAACCAACGAAAGTACAAATGCTCTTGCCAAGAAAAGGAATGCCGCAGATCGGCGCGGCGCTGGTCGTGCTGCTGCTTTCAGGAGATCTACTGATGGCTGCGAACGACAACACCCCCAAGGTCCGGATGGAAACCTCGTCCGGCACTCTCGTGCTTCAACTGGACGCGAAGAACGCGCCAATGACGGCCGAGAACTTCCTGAAATACGTCGACGACGGTTTCTACGACGGGACGATCTTCCACCGCGTCATCAAGGGATTCATGATCCAGGGCGGTGGCTTCGACCGGGACTTCAAGCAGAAAGCGACCCTGCCCCCGATCGAGAACGAGGCCGACAACGGTCTGAAGAACGAGCGGGGCACCATCGCCATGGCCCGCACCGGCGACCCGCATTCGGCCACCGCGCAGTTCTTCATCAACTCGGTGGACAACGAGTTTCTCGACCATAGCGGGAAAAACCCTCAGGGCTGGGGCTATGCCGTGTTTGGCAAGGTGATCGAAGGGCTCGAAGTGATTGATGCCATCAGCGGGGTGGCGACTGGCAGCCATGGCCCGCACAGCGATGTCCCTCAAAGCCAGATCCTGATCCTGAAGGCCGAACGCGTCGAAGACTGATCCAATATGGACACCTGCGTGGTGGGAGGGGGCATCATCGGTGCGCTTACCGCGTACGCGCTGGCGCAGAAAGGAATCGAAGTACAGGTGCTGGATGCCGAGAGGCCCGGTGCCGCCACGCCGGTCTCGGCCGGGATTCTGTTTTCCATTTTCGACCAGACGGGCGAGGGGGCTTGGGCGAGCCTGGCGCGCTACGGCCATGCGGCTTACCCGGAGCTGTGCGCGGGGATTGAGTCGGAGACGGGGTTCGAGCGGCGCGGGTTGCTCGTCGTCGGCATGGAGGCCGGGCAAGCGGCAGGGTGGGCTAAGGCCCAGGGGCTGGGCTGCGAAACCTTGAGCCCGGGCGAGTGCCGGCGACGGTTTCCTCAACTGGCGGCCCCCGAACACGACGTGGTCTTGCTGCCGGAAGTGGCACAGATCGATCCGTGCCGGTTCATGGGGGTGTTTCGCTCCAGGCTTCAGGATGCGGGAGTACGCTGGGAGGCCGCCCGGGTTTCCGGGATTCTGCAGGACGGGGATCAGGTTCAGGGCGTGAGCAGCGGCGAGCAGGAATGGCAGGCCGGGCGAGTGGTGATCGCGGCCGGTGCCTGGAGCGCAGAACTACAGGAGGATGCTGAGCCAGAATCGCCGGTTCGCCCGCGCCGGGGACAGATCGTCGCCTGGCGGTCTGTGGAAGCGGGGACTCTACCGATTGTTCTGGATGGCCACCGATACCTGGTGGCGCGGGCGAATGGCGAAATGCTGGCGGGCGCGACCGACGAGGACGTGGGGTTTGACACGGACGTCACCGAGCAGGCGAGAGAGGAGCTGACGGGCTTTGCCCGCCGCTGGTGCCCAGACCTGTCGGCGGCGAAGCCGGACATGCAAAGGTCGGGCTTGCGCCCAGAAGGAGGCGCATCCGGGCCGAGGATCGGCGCGCACGACAGGATTCAGGGGCTGTTTTTCAATACCGGCCATTATCGTTACGGGATCGTTTGCGCACCGGGCGCTGCGTCACAGCTAGTGGAAAACCACCTGTTGTAGTCTCCGACCCCGGTGCCGGAGCGGCATCCGGGGCCCAAAGGTTTTGCATCCGGTCTGCTGCCGGCGGTCCGCTACCACCGTCCCTGCATCTGGAGCAGGAGTCTTCGCTGTCCGGGCCCGCGGGGGGGCTGGCGGAGTTCGGCGAGGAGTCGGAGGTCGAAGCGTTCGGCGGCGAGTCGCCAGGCGAGGGAGAGTTCGCGGCCGTCGGCGCCGACGGCGAGGGCGGCCTGCGGGAGGGCGGTGAAGCGGTCGCCG